>Ga0116227_10004904_pt1 | contig 28680 bp, 41 predicted proteins | sample S1TSphgellanicum_FD_89693 | JGI IMG/M metagenome (GOLD analysis project Ga0116227, IMG submission 89693) | Host-associated microbial communities from peat moss isolated from Minnesota, USA - S1T2_Fb - Sphagnum magellanicum MG | ecosystem: Host-associated > Plants > Peat moss > Unclassified...
AGAAACTCAGGACGCAGATTGTGTATAATGGTTTGCCCAAGTTTTTGGGAAGATTATTATATGCTTATCTACACCCACTGTTGGGAGCTGATGAACTGAGTGGGTAGTCATGGCAGCTTGTCACTGCCGTTTGTGATGAAGGTGATGGTCTGTCACTTTGTGAGCGACTCTCATGAGGTTATGACTGCACTCATTGTCGTGTTACCTTTAATTGTTGTGGAGATTTCTCTGCAACTTCATGGATCTTATGTTCTGGCTTGCAGGTTCTGATACCTATGTTGGTATCAGTCCTGGGCCACAAGTATATTGAGTTGTCCATAGGGATATCCATGACATTGTGAAAACAACAAATGATTAGCATAGGAAGATGGAATTAACTAGGCATGTTATGAACACATACTGTGATAAAGTGTTGGGAAAGTCCCTTCTTGGGGTTCAAATGACTTTGCAGATCAATCCTTTGTGTAACAAGATTTCATGACAAACTCCTTCAACAGGAGACACATGTCACACTTCCTGAAATGTATTGGATTGTGGAATGTTACAGTCTTTAGCTAGAGTGACCATTGCTTAAACCTGTTAAGTTTTCCATATGTAATAGTGAGGCCCTCATCATGCCACCATTTCTTTGCAGTATGTCTGGATGAGGATTACTTTCCTGTGCGCACTGAAGATCTTCCTGTTGCTGCTGGAGTTAAGAAATTCAGGCAAGAAGTTCTGGAATTTCAAGAAAATCAAGAACAAGCTGCACCTGCAAGCCCCACTTCAGACAATGAAGTGTCTGCATCTCTGGGACACAAGCCAGAAGCTCCAGTAGATAGAGAATGTGGAAGGACAACAATTCCTGGGATGCCAGATTATTTGTATCTATCTGGTTGCCAGTTTTACCTCACAGGCTTTGAGGCTGTGGAGATGAGAAGGCTGGTGAACCTGGTGCTTGATGGTGGAGGCACAAGATACATAGAATTCAACAATGCAGTCACTCATGTTATTGTTGGGCAGCCCCTGGAAAGGTATTTGCAACAGAATGGGAGTTACAAATTGTGGGATGCAATGATTCAGGAGAGATTGAATATGCAATCAGACACGTGGATTCTTTTTTAGGTCTGGACCCTTTTGTCATTATCAACATTAAGAAAGTTCATTGACTGATGCGTTCTTTGAAAGCGATTTGGTGTAGGGAATTGATTATGCTAAGGCAACTTGCCATGTGGGATGCTGTTTACATTCTGCAACGATCTTGGCTTGAAGAATGCTCACAACAAAAGATGGAGGTTTCTATTAGTGACCGGCACAGAGTACCACAGAACATGCTTCTGCCAGGTGCAAGCTCTGATTTTCAAATTCTCACCATCATGCAGTATTAGATGTTGGGTTGAGGCTCTCCCTGATGTAGGAGAATTTTTATAGCCAGTTGTCACACATAATTTCTGGAATCATGTTGTGCTCCTTACTATCCAAAGGTCTGTTGTGAGTTATCAAGATTTGGTTGCATTGTCAAGATATTCAGATGGAATTTGAACTTTTGAATAGTATAGATTTTGTATGTATGGTGTCCAGATGGTATGATAGTGCACCTTGCAGTTATCTTTGACATCATTGTATTGTTGTATTTCACATACTTGTGATCTCTATGGCAGGGAGGGGAAAAATAGGTAAGGATCCTCCTGAGGCAATATTGAAGGGCAAGAATACAACTTCAGAAAGGCCTAGTCAACAGGTTGGCCTTGCTTCAAAAGAAGACAAGCAACAACAGGACCCCAGCATACAAAATTCTGATGTTATGCAGGAGGGAAATGACCATGGACATTGCTCGCAGCCATTAGAAACAAGTGCCAAAGTGATGCCGGGGATGGAAATTGACATGCCCACTAATGTGCCTCAAGGAGGTGGTTCAGGACAATGGATATCACCAAAGAAACGGCTGGATAGAAGTGCTGGTGATGTTAGTGGATCTGAAATAGCCAAAAGTCCCCCTGCACTTCAATCTGAGGGAAGCTTAAAGTCACTGCCAAGCATGGGCCTAGAATCTGAGAAACTTAGCCTCCCCCCTTCTCTCCAATCTGACCAGAGCTTGAAGCCACTCCCAAGCTTTGCTATGGAACTTGAGAAACCCAACTTTGCCCCTTCTTTTCACAATGAATGCAGCTCAAAGGTATTGCTAAGCTCAGGTACAGAATCTGTCAAACTCAACCTTCTTTCTTTTCAAACTGATGGGATCTTGAAAGCTCTGCCAAGTGTAGATGTAAAGTCAGAAAACTGGAACACTAGATTTACCCATCTAGTGAAACTGAAGGGAGCTTAAAATCTCTGCTGAATCCAGGGGCAGAATCTCAACATATTTCAGCAACTACAACCAATGTTCCCAGTGGATCAGAGGAGGTCCCTGTGTTGGCAAAGAGGAATGTCTTCGGAGGCTCTGTTTTTGGATTCTCTGATGACATCAGTTCAGATCAGGTACATTTGATTTACATGTCAACTATGAAGGCAAATGGAAGACAAAAGTCATTTACATCTTAAGTAGACTAAAGTATTCTGTGGATCCTAACAACTGTATATTGTGTTTGCAGAGATTGGCAATTGCAAAGCAAATTGTTGCTGGAGGGGGCAGTTTGGAAGAAAAGAGTGAAAGGCTAGACTTTTTGGTGGTCTCTCATGGCATTCGACCAGTTGCTCTCTGTAGCCCAAATGTCAGGCAGATTTCTAGTCACTGGATATCACAGTGTTTGCAGGTAATGTAACTTGTTCTCTGTTTTTGTCATGATGAACAGTCATGCCATGGTTTTATGTGCTCTGACATGGTTCACCAAGGGGAGGTGCTTCCCTCCTCAGTAGGACTTCTATCCATGGTGAACTCTACACATCTTTCTTGCATAAATAAATAGGCTCCTGATTCTATGTTCTTGGGACCCTTTTTTGACAGGAGGCAACAATGCTTGATCCAGACAGCCATGTTGTGTTCCGACCCCTGCAGTGCCAAGTCCCACTGAGTGGCTTTCAGGACCTGCGGTTTTGCACATCCCAGTATAGTGAGAGAGATCGGAAGTTAATGAGGAAGTTATGCCATGTCCTGCAGGCAAAGTTCATGGCAAATTTCAACTCCAAAATCTCGTATTTGCTGTGCAAATTTCAAGGTGGAGAAAAGTACGAAAGTGCCCGAAGACTTGGCATACCATGTGTGACAGAAAATTGGTTGTATGCGTGTGTAGAGCAGGTGATGATTTTGAAGTTTGTCACACATTGTGAAGTGTTCCTGTCTGAACTTTCTTCATTACCACTCTTTGGCTCTGTTGCATAATGCAAGGCCTTAAGCAACAGTAGTAATATATGTTATGCATCTGGTGTGCTTTGTGATTCTAGGCAATAATTTACTCCTGGGTTTTGGGTTCTCAGAATAAAGTGGTGCCAGTGGATGGTTTTCAACCACGTGAATTAACCGCAGCTGATAAGGAGCATTTCAAGATTTATATGACTCAACATACCATTACTCAGTATGACTCTACCCCTCAACCCACAGGAACATTTCGCACTGATGTGCAACCTCAAGGTCCAGTTCAGAGCCTCCTCCAATCATATCAACCCACAGGAGTGCTTCGTACTGATGTGCAACCCGGAGGTCCAGTTCAGAGCCTCCTCCAATCATCTCAACCTAAGTCACATATCACCAAAGGTACTGTTTCTGTCCTATTATCTTTTCCTCTTTGTCAACTTGGTCAGAATGAAATGAAATGCAATGAGAATACAAGGATGGATGGAGTTATGGAGTCCTGGTTACAGAAATTCTTTGTTTGCATGTGGAAAGGACACCTACTTCTGTCTTAGTGTGACTGTGTCATGCTTCAGGCAAGAAGAGCAACATAAGAAACAAACCAGCAAGTAGCCATGGAAAGCTATCCACAGACATGCAGCCCTCACAACGAAACAGTCAGGTCACAAGTTGTACCCTCTCCTCACAAGCTGGAGGGACTCCCTTGGATCCATGGGATGCTAATGCACCCTGGGTGGCTGAGGTGGGTAACACTAAGGGTGGTGTGAAAGCCACCCAGGAAAGCACCACCCAACTGAGACCTGTTTTGCCACGACCACTGACCAGGTCAAGGAAGAATGAGTTAAGTCCAAATATAGCCATCAGCTCTTCAGAGAGGCTGGCAAAACATTCCTCCAGCTTGGTTCAAAGAAATAAGTGTAAGGTCCCAGCCCCTGGTCAACCAGTAGCTCAGAAGACTGCAGATCTACGACAGGATTCCAAATCAGAGCCTGAAGGTTACATTGTTTCAAGACAAGAAAATGAAAGCATTGAAATGAATGTTGAAGATCTTCATCAGAGAAGCAATCTAGGAACCGGGGTCAGTGCTGTAGAAACAACTCTACCACAAAAGGGGAGTGGTGAGGGTGGCATTTCCCCACCCAATGTTGTGGATGCAATTGAAGGGCTGTTACGGCAAACAAGCAAGGTAAGCATCATGATCTATACTGGCCTTGTTCAGCTATAAGTGACATGGTGACATGGATACCTTGTGGCTCTGATCTACATAGCTGCTTCACAGTTTGACTGCAGATATGTCTAATTGTTATCAAAGGGTGCAAGGTAAGTTGCAATTGGAAACTCATTTTATTGTCAAAGCATCTGATAAAGGACATCATTTGCAGGCTAAAGGTGACACTTCTCTGGAGAATATGGTGGTGACTCCAGATGTATCCCCATGTCACAGTTGCAAAGAGGATTACTTGTGAATATTGTGAAACTATAGGGTGTCATACTTCTTCTCACACTATTCCTGCAGATCTTGCAACTTTCCTGGTCTCTCATTGAGTTGTAGAGTAGTAGCTTCTAAGTTCCCTTCTGCCTAAATCAGTTTTTATCTGTTGTAGGCACTCTGTGCCCCAAGCTGGCATTCAAAGAGTGGTTCTGTCCACACATTTGTGCTAAAACCTGGGACAAAGCTAGGAGATGATGGAGATATCTATTAGCACTCTCATTTACATCCTTCAGTTATCATCCTTGACAAAAAATCAGCACCACTCTCCGGAGCCAGTCACATTGACAAGGAGAGGCCGGGATGACTCCCACGCCCATGTGGACTTCAAGAAGCCAAAACTCTATGCAACAAGGTGTGATATGTGATGTGAAACTTCATATGTGCCTCTATCATCCATTACAGTGAGAATTGTGTACAAGTAGAAGCAACTCTGAACCTAGTAGATTTCTGGTGGATATTAGTCCTACTTTTGCCTGCTCAGCTAGATGCTGACTTTTTCCATGTTGGCAGCAGGTCTAACAAAGTGGAAGGGGAGCCCAAGTCACCAAATCTCACAGTGAATCCAGAGAGTCAATTGAAATTTGATGAGTCGCAGATAGATTCTCAGGTACGTTCTTTCAGCAGTTGTGCTATGGTAGGTATGTGGATGGGGATTCTCTGTTCAGTCAAAATACTACTCTTATAGTACGCATAAACTACTGTGATCAAGTGTAGCACTTATATTTGTTTTTCCTCCTTTCAAAGTGAATCTTCTTTTGATTATTGCACTCTGATTTGTGGGTCTTGCAGTTGATTTTTACAGGTCCAATCAATGTTCATTCTGTCTTGCATCAGTGTAATTGATTTAGGTCTTGTAGCCTTAGTTTCAATTTCTCTCTTTCTCTGTCAGTTCATATTATTTTTGAGTTTTGGAGTTCAATAATAAGAGCACTCATGCAGGTTGTGGCTTATGATGAGGACCACTCTGAGCGGCAACGAATAATGGAGAAGGTGCGCACCAGGAGCTCAACCATTGCACTAGCTAGTAGCAACAGTGGCAGTCAACCGAAAAGCAGTGATTCAGCTGCATGGAAAGGTGACCAGAAGCTTGGACGGCTGTTCAAAGCAGCAGAAGCAAATAAGTGAAACAGAGATAAAGACTACTGAAGGTTCTGGACTTCACCAGATTAAGGCTAGTAACAGCAAGCCAAGTCTCCATGTCCAAGTGCTGATTGGCAGTCCTGCGATTGAGGAACTTGGATTGCTTGTGTAAGACCAGATTTGAGTCTGAATGATTCTCAAGGTCCACAGATTTCAAATGCAACATCAATAGTTAGTCAAATTGAGGTGTTGTATTAGCCTAGTAGAATGCAGTCATTAGCTGTACTGTTACAATCACATTGTATTCATTTCTGGAGTAGAAAAAAAAAAGTGTACAGATTCTAACAAGCATGATCATGAGACTGTCATGTACAAGCATGTGGTGGCAGAGATAGCTGTTCAGCTGAGCATCAAAACATGAATCCATGTGGTTCAAAAAGAATTCATGAGCCAATCAAGCGAATCAATGAAGTGAACCTCACAAACATACATGTGAGTCTTACATTCTTTTCCAGAATTGTCCTTGATTTCCAAATGAGTTTTTTTGGGAAGTGTGCACACGGAGGCTTGCCTGTGGTTGCATTTGGCTGTTCAGTTCCCTTTTGAGGCATTGACTATTTAGAGTCTTTTCATAGAGTATTGTCTTTTGAGGCATTGTCCTTCAGTATTTAGGTATTGAATTACCTTATTCATGTTTAATATTTGCTCTCTATTTCGTTCAACCCATCTGAAGCAAAAAATTTCAAACAATTTTGTGGGTTTGTTGTTAAATCTCAGTAAAAGCAAACTGAGGGATTTGAGTTGTGTCTTTGCATTCATTGTTGTAGTGATGTTTCCAACCTGAATCAATGACCAATTTAGAACTTTCTTACCCATTAGTTTGTATATAGAATCCTCAAAACATAAGCACCCAATTTACACAAATCTACCTATGCAAGTCCTTGACACATATAAATAGTGTGTGAGCATATAAATCTTTTACGTGTCATACACGTGCTTAGGAACTATTTTATGAAACTAAATGATATGCCATATACATTTATAAGTTTCATTTTGAAACATGATAAAAATAAATTACCATACATATATTATATACATGATAATACAAAACTTCATTCAATCTTGATCTTGAAAAAAAAGAAAAAGTTATCCTAGCCTTATAATAATCTTAGAAAACCCCTTCAAGGCCTAGTTAGGAACCTTAGTGTGTTTGAAATATCAAGATCATTATACAATGACATGAGATGAGAGGAACAAGGAATTGATATATGGGTGATTTTTGGGAATTTATTGTATGGTTGTTTGTTGTAAATTCCAAAGACAATTCATCAAGCTAGAGTTTAAGGTTATTTCTTTCAATGGTTTTTTTTCACTTATTTTTAAAATTGAAATAGTGCAAGAATAAATGACATTTTATGAATTGAGGACATTATTGAGAGCACACCCATCACTCCATTTTTTTAGTATTTAATGTTGACATGGTTGAATTTGTAGATCCATACAAGGTTGTTGCTTGAAGGAGCACATTTTCAGTTGCTCCAAGTGTACAAAATGAAAGTGTTTAAAAAATGAAATCAAAAAGCGTTGGTCATGGAGAGTTGAAACGGCCATTTTCACAAGTTGAAGGAGATTCATATTTATAAAAAATCGCTAAATCAGCTCCCCTTCCCAAAAAAGAAAGAACAACAACAAAGAAGATGGTTGTAGTTACAATGAAAAAAAGAGGAAAATGAGGAAAGTGAAAAGATTAGAAAAAAATTGGGCAAATGGTGATGTATTGCATCTCATTGCACTATGAAAAGAAATGAAGCTTGAATTTGTCAATAATGCAAAGAAACAAAGTAAATTCTAATTTACTTGAAGCCTTAATTGTATTTTTTTTAATAAATTAAAAAATTATATGAAAATTTAATTTTTTTATGATATGAAATTTGATTGAAGTGATAAATTTATTTAAAGCAAAGTAAACCCAAATAATAATAACAATAATTCAATTTGTTGCCATATTAAAAATTAAGACCACCAATATCTTGTGCCTATGCTCGTCCATTGTGTGTGTAACAAGAAGCAAGAAAAAAAAAACATAACAAAAATGAAGGGAAAAAAAAAACAAAATTGACCTAATCTTCAATCCCACATTTTTATCAATTGGACCCTCAAATTGGTAAAAATGCCTTGAGACACACTCATTACACTCATAATACCTTTTTATTATATATATATAATTTTATTATGTGAAGAAAGGTAAAATTCAAGGATACAATTTAATTCAATTTGGGGGCAAGGAAAGGCAAGGAGAAAAGGGAAATAAAAACTTGGGGCACATATATATATATATAATTTTTATTTTTATTTTTATTTGTAAAAAATTTTGTGATGAATGTAGAGAGGCAATCATCCACAACAGGAATGAGGCAAAATTTGAAATTTTGGATGAAAACGGCCCACCCTCTTTGGGAACGTGGGCCATACAGGGGTTGGAGGTTCTCTGACATGGGGGCAGCCACGTGATCAGCGTTCCCACCAAAATTTCAGCCCACTGCTATTTTGTTTCCCTGCCCCGAAGGCAGCCTTTTTTGTTTCTGGCTACATTTAGCGAGTTTTGGCTTTTGTTTTTTGGTTCAAAATGGCTTTAAATACGTATTTTTTCTGGTTTTCTAGCTGCCAAATTTCTACAGTTGTTTTTGAAATATCACCAGATTTCTCTGTTTTGGGCTATAGTATGTAGATAAAAAATGTGAAGGAATCATAAACTTGTTTACTTTCATATCCCGTTTTTAGCCAAATTTGGCTAAACTTTATTATGGCTACATAAGAAATATTGAAAAAAAGAGGAAAAAAAAACCTGGCGGGTCTCTCTTGAGCCCCATCCACACACCCACCCACCTACCCACCCACATCAATTTTGTGATGTAGCTGAAGTGACGATCATCCATAAGGTGATTTAGCCAGATTTGGTGATAAAAAAATATGAAAAGTAAAAATTAACTCGAAAATCTATCATCATTCTATATTTTTCTGGAACTTAGGATAGAATCTGGCGAATTTTAGGAAAAAAAAATTAGAATTTTTTGAAATTTGGCGACTAAAAAACTAAAAAAAAAACACTAAATTTTCGCCACTGTGAAAAACAAAAAACTTCGTCTTTGGCCATTATGCAACTCGAAACGTCAATTTAGTTAGTTAGGTAGTTGGTCAAACTAGTAAGTTACGAAGCCGTTGCAACTACCCGTGGATGAAAAACAAAAAAAAGATTCCCGGCCGGAAATGATTCTCCAATGGAATCTACGGAATCCGGATTGTGTCGGCGGTACTTAACCGTTTGCCGACCATGACGCGCACCGACGCCGCCGTCTGCGACACCACCACCACCACGACGATCACGGCCGGAATCCCACGTCGCGGAGTGCTGCGAGCGATGGCGTCGCGCGAGGAGGATCTCTCGGGGACGTAATCGCGGCACACCCAGACGCCGGTGCTTGATCACGATTCTCTTTTTTCTTATTGCATTCTTTTCATGGCATGTTGATCATCAGCAATAGTGGCAGTAGTTGCTGTAGTCGGAGCAGCGGCAGCAATCGAGCAAGTCGACGACAACGCCGCTCTGCCGTCGTTATTGCTAAGCATGCACATAAGCGCGTCTCGTGGTGGTACTAGTTTTCCTCTTGTGCTCTACTCTGCGGCCATTTTCAGCTTGAAGAAGAAGCAGAAGAAGACTTTTACGGTAGCTGCTGCTTCCGTCTTTGGACCCAATTTGTCTTTTTCCTGTCGCCGATTGTCGTCTTCTTCAAGTTCTTCCTTGTTGGGTACATCACCATCATCATCTTCTTCTTCTCCTCCTTATTCTTCTTCCTCTTCCGTTGTCGCTTCTTGTAGCGGGAGGATTCAGAATCTGGGCGGAGGAGGACGAAGGATTGCGGACTGGAGCATCAGAAGGAGAGGAGGTAGTAGTAGTCCGTCCGTTTCTGGTTCTTTAGAGTCTGCTCAACGACTGAGCGTCGTAAGACCATCATCATCACTGCAAGAATTCAACAGAACTATATTTGGAGCAAGTGGGTCTGTTGCTTCTGCTGCTGCTGCTGCTGCTGCTGAACAGCAGATCGTTGAGGAAGTTGAAGACCTTGTTGAAGAATCTGAAGCAATGGGTTCACTCGAGGAGGAAACATTCGCCTCCTGCTGCTGCTGCTGTATGCCAATACTGGAAGCTGGGGTCTATCGTTTTGATGCCTCAGAAGCTGCAAGAAATGAAGCGGCTCCTTGCCTTTCTTTCGTAAACCCGAAGCTTCGGGAAGTCACATTTTCATGTGGCACTGCCAATTCCCACAGCAATTATTTCTTGACCACCAAGCTGGAGGATCCAACTTTTGTTCCCCAGTTTCTGTCTGAGAATGGACAGCAGATTGTGTTGTTGAAGGTGACCTACTGCATTCCTGCTTTGCAGTTTAGGAGCCCACATTCACAAGGGTTTAGAGCATTTCAGAGGTTCTCAAGGTTTTCCTGCGTGTTACAGTGGTTGACCAATTTCACATGGTTCTCTCTCTGCAGCTGCCATCAGGCACATCATTCTATGGGACAGGGGAAGTCGGTGGATCTTTAGAGCGCACTGGAAAAAGGGTACATACGTTTTTCCCACTAATCCTTTAGAGGAATATTTGCTTCTGATGTTGTTCAAAAATTAGTAGAGGAGGCCAATCATGTCTAGGATCTCAGTTGATGAATCTCTCTGATTCTCTCAAGAAGCTGGAAGTTCTGAGTGCAGCTTGTTCTTTGGAAGTTGAATCTGCTTACTGAAGGACCAAGCCATCATGGTTTCTTGTGTGGATTCTTATGTTGCTACACACTGTTGTGCAGATATTCACATGGAATACAGATGCATGGGGTTATAATCAGAACACAACCTCATTGTACCAGGCACATCCTTGGGTTTTTACTGTCCTTCCGAATGGAGAAGCCTTTGGAGTGCTCGCAGATACATCATGCCGCTGTGAGGTGAATTTACTTGGGGCAGGGAGTTGGGTGTGCAAATTGGGTCTTTTGTTAGACAGGAGGAATGTAAATCATTGACATTAGGTTTCTAGATATTGAGAAGCAGCATATCTGTAACTGTCATTGTAAGTACTTGCTTGTCAGGAATTGACTCTTGGGTGAGCTTAATTTTTGCAGGTTGATTTACGAGTAGATTCGACCATTAAAATTGTGGCGTCACCATCCTTCCCTGTTATTACTTTTGGACCATTTCCTTCACCAGAGGCCCTTTTGACTGCATTGGGACATGCAATCGGTATTGGATGCATTCAGATCACCTGCCATCATCATTCTGTTCATTGCTCTAATGCTTGAAATGATTGAGGATTGTACCCAGCTGTTGGAGAAGTTCATCTCAGTACTTATGAAGATTAAGTTCAGGTCAGAGTGGTTGAGTTGAGAGGTTTTGAAGAAGTTTACAACAGACAGATGCTGTAAGTTGCAAAGGGAGTTTCTTGATGGAGAACGTTGTGGATGCAGGAACCATTCAAATGCCACCAAAGTGGGCACTGGGATATCATCAGTGTCGGTGGAGCTATGAACCTGCTGCAAGAGTTGCTGAGGTTAGTCCAATTTAGCCTTCTTGCAAATGAATTTTGCTCATGTAAAGTGGTTGGTTTTTGCCAACCTCTCTAAAAGCGTTTCTTTTAGTTTTTTTTCCTTCTCTTCAGTTCTTGTAGCTGGTTGAGAACTCTAATTCTGCTTCCTTTGTTCAGAAAGTTGGGTATTGCAAAACACATTTCCTTTGTTCATGTTTTGTCCGACTTTTTCCCCCAGATTGCAGAGAATTTTCGGGAGAAGAAGGTTCCTTGTGATGTGATATGGATGGATATCGATTACATGAATGAGTTTCGGTGCTTCACATCTCACCCTGTAAGTGTTCCTAGGCGGATGCTTTGAACTTTAGGCGCATTGGATATGTATATAACATATGAGACTGTACATAGATATACATGAACTCCATGAAGAACTTGAGTTTCCTATTGTTGGCATGGTTTCTCTGTTTCCTGAATGTATAGTTATGTATGTCCAGGAAACATTTGGAGACATGAAGGCACTTTCAAAGACACTCCATGATGGTGGTTTCAAGGGAGTATGGATGCTGGACCCAGGCATCAAGTGTGAGGAGGGCTATGAAGCCTATGATACAGGATCTGAAAAGGATGTTTGGGTCCAGACTGCTGGTGGAAAGCATTATGTTGGTATGCTTCCACCACTGTGGACTTGTTTTTCTTTGTGTTTTTGGTTGCAACTGTGGTACCTTGTACTCAGTGGAGTCAGGGGCCATAGCTAGTTGGTTTGAACACTTTGTGGCATGTTTGGTCTTTTACAGACTCCTGTTCATTTCTTTCTTTTTGTGTGCAGGTGAATGTTGGCCAGGACAAGTTGTGTTCCCCGATTTCACACAGTCCAAGGTGCGGACATGGTGGGCAGAATTGGTGAAAAAATTCGTGAGCAATGGGATAGATGGAATCTGGAATGATATGAATGAACCTGCAGTATTCAAGGTGATGACTCTATTATAATCCCATCAACTTGTAATGAGTTTATGTCCTCTGATCATGTTCATATCCTGCAAAATGCCTTACAAGGCACAAGTTATCTGTTCAGCAGTTTGAATTTTGTAGAAGTGATTGTGTCTTGCATGCTGCCTTGTGTCCTGTGACAGAATAAAAGGCTGAGTAGTGTGGTGGTCAAATGAAACAGACGGTGTCAAAGACAATGCCAGAATCCAATATTCATCGAGGAGATGAAGACCTTGGTGGCCATCAATCACACTCTTACTACCACAATGTGCGCCCACACAATCCTTCTTCATATAAGTCATTGCACACCTACCTTTGTGGTGGTGCTCTGTGAATTTTCTACAGCACATCCCTTGATCAAGCAAGGTTCAAAACTCTATTGGGTGTCTTCTTTGTTGGCCAGGTATATGGGATGTTGCAGGCAAGGTCTACATTTGAGGGGATGCTGCTTGCAAATCCTGAAAGAAGACCATTTGTTTTGACACGGGCAGGATTCCTTGGGAGCCATCGATATGCAGCCACTTGGACTGGTGACAATCTTGCCAATTGGGAGCACTTAAACATGAGCATCCCAATGGCCATCAATTTGGTATGCTGTCATAACCTTGGTTAGTGTGAAACTTTGGGTGTGTAATTACATACTAATCTGTACTGACTGTTGGGAGATTGTTGCTCTAGTCATAAACAAATGTCTATCTTGCACCCATTGATCTTAGTTCCTTTGCTGTGATTTTGCAGTCATTAAGCGGGCAGCCATTTTCAGGGCCAGACATCGGGGGTTTTGCAGGAGATTCTACTCCAAAATTATTTGCCAGGTGGATGGGGATAGGGACAATGATGCCATTTGCCAGAGGCCATTCTGAGAAGGGCACCATTGATCAGGAGCCTTGGTCATTTGGACCCGAGGTTGCATCACAAATCTTTCACAAACTCTGGAATTTGGACTTGAATGGAGTGTATAAAAAGACAGACATGTTTGAGTCTGCTAGATCCCAGATTTCCCTGCAAAGAACTAGCTCAAAATCCTAGAGTTATGCTTGCCAAATTTTGTTGCAGATTGATCGGTAGTGCATTTTTTTGTTGAGATTTGGGTTGTATTGAAATTGCTCATATCGCTGAACCTTCTGGTTCCAGAGAACATGAATGGTGGAGGTGCACAAGCTTATGAACAATCACTTGCTGTCAAGAGGGAAAATCCTAACAATGTATGGATGTGTGATGGTTCAGGTTGAGGAGATTTGCCGGAAGGCATTGTATCGGCGGTATCGCCTTTTGCCACATTTTTATACCCTCTTCTACAGGGCACACACCATTGGTCTTCCAGTCATGACCCCGCTATTCTTTGCTGGTATTTCTCCCTGCATGTCTGTTGTTGTTATGGTTTTAGGAAAAGGAAAGCTGTGGGTAAGTGCAGATATTAGTACTCCTCCAGTATTTCATGGTTTGTGTGAGAGAAAGAAAGTTGGCATTCAAAGGTCTGCACAGTTGTGAGGCAATTAGAGAGTGACTTGACAACTGAATGTGCAATTCTTGTTGATTTTCAGATCCCAAGGATCCAAAGCTTCGGAAGATAGACGACAGTTTCCTGCTGGGACCACTTCTTGTATCTACATGGTAAGGCCCCCTGTAAAGCCAGTGATGATGGATATGCTGGAACCTATGCTTCTTTTTGTAACCAGCCAATAACAGGAGTTTGGGTTTGTGGAGAACTTCTTGTATGTGTCAATTCCATGACCAGAACACCTGCCTCCTGTGACGAAAGAAATACAGGACTGTGATGGACCATAGTGTGTTTTCATGGTGAGTGATGCAGCCCAACACCAAAAGGACAGGCACAAATGAAGGCACCTGTTCTGCCTACTGGAATTTGGCATCGCTTCAGCTTCAACGATGATCACCCTGTAAGTTTTGATTTGAAATAGCTTGGTCTTATTGGCTAACATAACAGCACTTCTCCTCTGGATTTTGCTTAAACATGGTTTGGGTGCTCAGAATTGTGGATGCTTTTGCATGTGGTGCTTTGCAGGAGCTTCCCCTTCTGTATTTGAAGGGTGGATCTATTGTGCCTATGGGTCCTGCGGCACACTATGTTGGTGAGAAGACTGCTGGCGAGCCTTTGACACTGATTGTTGCCCTTGACCACCATGGTACACTTCCCAAACCAACCCTTTCTCAGATAAAGGCAGAAATGTACAACATGTGAAATTCTGGACTTGAAGAAGTACTTAAATTTATTGTTTTTTTTTTTTTGGTTTGATGAAAAAAGGGAAGGCAAAGGGTGATATCTATGAGGATGATGAGGAAGGTTTTTCCTACCAGAATGGAGAATTTTTGCACACACATTATGAAGCAGAGCTCATTCCTGCTCACTGTGGAACAAAAGAAGGTGGAGAAATCATAGTCAGAGTGGCCAGCACAGAAGGAAACTGGAAAAGGCCGAATCGTCCCCTTTTTGTGCGCTTGTTAGTTGGTGATGTTGCTGAGGTCTGCAAAAAACCTTGACTCCCTTGAATGCTTAACCTCTTGACCCTAAATATCTCAAGGTTCTCTCTCGATCAACAGACTTTTGTATACTACTGATCAGTTTCCTGGCTTCAGCTTTATCAACATGTTTTTTTTTCCAAAGACGCACTGCACTGTTCGCCAATTTTGAGCCTGCTTGGAACCTGTTTCATCACATTGCTCTGCTCTGTAGATAGCAGTATGTGACAGTTTTGAAGTGGGATAGAAAGAGATCATTAAACATGAGACTCTACTGGGTATTGCAGGTTGAGGGAAAGGGGGTGGATGGTGAAGAAGTAAGAATAAGGTTGCCCACTGCTTCTGAGATACTTGAACTCATCAAGTCAGGCCGCAAACAAGAAATCTCAAATCTGGGTACATCTGTTTCCCACAGTTCTTTTCATTCACTTGTACCTATGCATTTCAACCACATGTTGTATCGATCAGATTCTCAATTGGTGTGATGAGACCTAAGTATTGTCATTCTGGATACGCACAGAAATGGCAGGGGAATTGAAAGACAAAGGGGAGGAGCACGAGCTATTGAAAGGGACAGGAGCAGTGAAGGTTCCAATAGAGTTAGATCAGGGCAATATATTGCTGAAGATTGTTCCCTGGATCGGTGGTCGCATCATGTCTATGATCCATAAACCCTCAGGTTTGCACACCTCCATATTGCTGCCATTTCCCACTTGCACTTTTTTCCACCCACTATCTTTATACTGAGACCTTCTTATCATTTTATCTTTTCCCTTGAGATATGAAAACTCCATTACTGCCACAAGACAGGAGTAGACAAATTCATCAGAAACCTTTGCAATGACAAAAAGGCTGAAATTTGTTGATGAGGTGAGGTTTGTGCATAACAAACATGGGAGGTGAACAAGTTCAAAGCTGTTTTTGTGACCTACCAAGAGCAATGGTTGACAACATGGTGAGAACATGCTTCCAGGCTGTGAGTGGATTGAGGGGAGGTTGGAGTCAAGTGGCTACGAAGAGTATAGTGGAACAGAATTGCAGTCTGCAGGCTGTGCTGAGGAATACACAGTTGTCAAGTGAGTTAGTCTCTTATTGCTACATTAAGACTGAAGGGTTTTTGTGTTGCTATATCAGTCAATGTTTTGGTGCTGTCAATTCATGAGATGTGCATCAGTGACAGATATGCTAGATTAGGAGTTGATCGCTTTTGGGTACTCCTCGTTTGCCATTTTTGTGCTCTTTTGTTCATTAGAAGTATCTGAGCTGTTGAAATTTTGGGTTTGTGTTCTTTGCAAGGCGGGAGATGGCTCAAGTTGAAGGCCAAGATCTTCTTGGTTTAGAAGGAGACATCAGTGGTGGCCTTGCCTTGTGCCGTGAAATATTACTCCCGAAAAGTTCTCCAAATACAGTGCAAATTTCATCAAGGATTGTGGCAAAATCAGTGGGTGCTGGCTCTGGTGGATTTTCCAGGTAGAGCTCAGTTTGAACACTAGTACTGTGCACACTAGGATTGATAACAGTGGTTTGTCATGAGCATAGAACCTATTGTGTTTCCATTTCAATCCAGAGAAATAAATTGCAGGACATGTAGTAAGTTGGCATTCTCTTTGTTATGATCAGTGTTGAGGAATGCTACCTGCTTCATAGCTTGAGCCCTATGGGATGATGATTTTGTGGTGTTGTAGGTTGGTGTGTTTGAGAATACACCCGGTGTTCAAACTTGCACATCCAATGGGAACTGTGATCAAGTATACTGCGCTTGATGGGACATTTCGTGAAATTAGTCCTAACATGGATTTTCAGGAAACATGGCTACGTGGCTCTGAAAGGCCTAATGGTAAGCTGGAATTTTTTCCTTCTTTGATAATTGAGCTTCTGTCCCAACTTGAGATGAAAGTTATTGTGTCAAGCATTTCACCAGTCAAAAATCCTGAAAATTTCTGAGTCTGTTTACAAGAACGTTCAGGAGTTATGTTGATGATTATGCCCCAAGTGGGTGCATGCTTTTTCCTCTGACCTGGACTCTACTGTTTTGATTAAGAAGATTGCTTAAGTGATCACTTGGTGGCTTGTGATAGGTGAATGGAGGCTAGAGGATACCAAGACAGGTTTGTCATTGATCAACAGGTTCCAGGTGAATGAGGTGGAGGCATGTTTGATTCACTGGGGTCCAGGCAGTTGCAATTTGGAGCTTTTCTCACCAGAGCGTCCTGTCTCAAAAGATACACCACTGGAAATCTCCCATGAGTATGAAATGGTTGATCCTCATGTTTACTATTAATTGATTCTCATATTTCTTCTTCAACCCATATTAGTGCGGAAATTATCAAGATTTGTCTGTATAAACACAATTTTCTTCAGGGCTTTAACATTGATTTTCTTGATTATGTCATTTGATTAGAATATTTGCTGCTGGAAATTGAGTCTCTAGGTCCCGAGCTATTCCAAGACTTAGACATCTTTAGGAGAGGTAGGCCAAACCCATGAACTCTCCATTGTGAGGGAATGGGGTGGCAACATTTTTTGCAACATTTGTCTTGATATGTTGTTATAATTCTGAAGCTGTCGGAATTGCAAACAACTCTGAGTTTGGTGAAATTGGATCTCAGTGATTTGTTTGGGGGTGGCTGAAGTTTGGGGAAGTTTGATCAAAGGATAGCTAGGTGGTGTTAACATAAGAAAACATTGGTGAAATTGGCCACCACATGTGATGGGACTTTAGATTGCTATATAGGTGTTGAATTGAACTTGGAGTCCTTGGTTTCTTAACTTCTCTACTTTTTCTACAATGTAATTGGAACTGTGCTCATGCCCAATTGAAATTTTACTGGTGCTGCATCCAATGTTGTTCTCACTTAGTGAAATGGATTGGAAATGGCATGGAACTCAAATCATAGATCTGGAAGGACTTCTGCCCTTTGGCTATGATTTGCTTGTTTCTGCCACAGCCAGTGGGGGAGAACCTCTATGTGAAGAGAATTTGCAAAAGAATCTGGTAAGCTTGCAATCACATGCTTTTTGCCTTTGATGAAGCAAAAGCACTCGTAGATCTGGAAGGGCTTTCACCTTCAGGTTACCAGTATTGCTTGTTACTGTCACTGCTTCTCCCACAAGTGGGCAAAACCTCTATCTGAAGAGAATCTCTGCAAATTCTCTGGAAACTCACAATCACCCATTTGCCCTTCACGAAGCAAAGAAGAAGGTTTTCAAGTATGTAGAAAGCTGGATGGGTCTATTGCTGCAGATTTTTTGGCCATTAATTGCAGCAATACTCATGGGTCCGGTTGGTAATCTTTCTACAGTCTCTGAAATTCTCAATCTTGTAATTTGCAAATTCTGGGTCCAGAAAAAAGGAACTTAGCTAACTTCTCAACAACAAGTTCTTTGTCTGCCTTATTCACAAGAAAGAGCATAATGCTAAAGTCAGCTGTGAATTTTTCATTCCTGGCAACAATGAGCATTGAATGCTTGCATGGTACCACCACACTCCTAACAACAATCCCCACCAACCCTCTCATCCTTGAGAGGAAGGGAGATTCCTGCCTGAAAGCAACAAGGAGCCAATTGGGTGAAGGACAATATTAGTAGGGTTTGCAGGAGTGACATTGTGAGGTGCTGCTATTGGGAACATGTTGAGGAACACACAGAGAATTGGAGGAATGTGCTGAGAACACATTGAGATCTTGATGGAAACACAATGAGAACAAAAAAATCCAATACCCACCACCGTCCCCAAAAGAAAAAGATAATTGGGTCTATGGATTGCAATTCCTCATTGGCTGAACAAAACTTCCATTCCCAAAATCTGTGTTCATCACATATTTTAGTATAGGCTAATGGGAGGGGCACGAACTGTAGGGGCCGATAGCTCCACCCAGAGGTCTAGTAGGAAATGACTCTTGGATCTACTTGGAATGCTTTAGAGGGACATTAGATTTGAGTAGTCCACTTCAGAAAGTGGAGGGGGATTTGCATTTTGGTCTACTTGGGATGCTCTAGGGACATTGGATTTGAGTCCACTTCAGAAGCTGGAGAGGGATTTGCATTTTGGCAGGAGTTCTTTCTGGACCCTTTGCAATGGTGGTGGGATCACAGAACAGAGAAGGTAACTAAACATCAATCAATGCTGTCAGAGTTCACATGCCATTCAGAGCCATAGGACTTTGTTTGGTGTCAATCTTGTTGCTCTTTCTTGGTTTGCTTCTTGTCCTGCCATGGTCTAGACTGCATTTGCAGAATTTTCTTTCAGATTCTTTCTGCTGGTGGTGGATAGTACTCGCTGGAGAATTTTTAAGTAAATGCAATATGCTGTGACAAATGCCTTGAGTAGTAATGCAACATCAAAAGACAATCTCAGAGCAAACAAATGTGCTATTTTACAGGAAACTCTTTTTCCTTCCAGATTATCCATTCTCTTCGCAGCAGATGAGAGGAACGGTGTGAATGAATTTTCTGTACAAAAGGTGACAGTTGCACCCTGTAAATGTGAGACAAAAGTAACAAAATGACTACTGGCAAATCTAGTTGTATAAATCATCATCATCTGCAGATGCAGCAAAGGCTCCTGCTTCCACACCTGAAGCTACTCCTGGAGCTACAACAGGGCGGTCAGGGAAGCGGAACTCTGCGCCAAATCCACGGGATTGCTGCAATGTTTGTGCAAATGCTTGATACTTTCGGATATCAGCATCACTAACACTACGCCTGGCAAATTTCATAGCCTCCTCAAAGTGGCTAGCTTTAATTTCAGCCACCTCTTCAACCTCATCCTCCTCCATTGCTTCCGGGTTCTCTGCCACTCTCTTTTCCCTCTCAATATCCTGCACACATGTTTACATGAAAAATCCTCAAAACAAGTCCAAAGGTGAATAATAAACCAAAATACAGATTCCTCTAGCTTCAGTCCCTTAATTACTCGACTGGAAACAATGCAAAAACAATTACAGGGCCTGAACAAAGACACCTTATTATAATCAGAAAGGAGTCAACCAATAATCAATCAATCTCTTTGTGTATTACACAGACATGTCTCTGGGTATGTAAATTCCCTGGATCATGGTCAGAATACTAATGAAACAAGTACATAGGCATCTCTCATGGCAATATCTTGAATCTCTTCACAATGAACACAAATACTCTGATCAATTCCAGAAATTTCAACATGAGGTCAACACTCAACAATCAGGAGTATACTTTACCTTCTCAATGTTCTCACGGATGGCATATTTACAAGCACGTTGGCAAATTTCTGTGATGTCAGCACCACTGAACCCTTGAGTATATCTAGCAAGGGATTCCAGGTCCACCTCCTTTGCAATCGGGGATTTCCGGAGTGCAGCCTGAAAAATGCGAAGCCGTGATGGCTCATCAGGCAATGGTATGTAGATCAGCTGATCAAGACGGCCAGGTCGGAGGAGTGCAGAGTCAATAATGTCAGGTCTGTTAGTAGCCCCAATGATAAACACAGTCTTCTTTGCATTCATTCCATCCATCTCTGTCAGCAGCTGATTCAGCACTCGGTCTGCAGCCCCACCTGCGTCCCCTTGGCTGCTGCCTCGCTACCAAAAGACAAAAGAGAAGAGAAAATACCATAAGGCAACAGTAAATTATGCAACAAACAACGGGGATATTATGAGATTTAATCTGAGAAATCTCACCAGTGGAGACTTCGGAGATAATTCACAGTGCATGAAATGAAGAAACTGACTTCTACCTCCTTGGCCGGCACTGAAAGCTTTCCTCACAAGCAATTACGAAGCAAGGATCCTCACCTGATTGGCTATGGAGTCAAGTTCATCAAAAAAGAGGACACACGGTGCTGACTGCCGGGCTTTATCAAACACATCGCGCACATTAGCCTCACTTTCACCAAACCACATGGTGAGAAGCTCAGGCCCTTTCACACTGATAAAATTTGCTTGACACTCATTGGCAATGGCCTTGGCCAGCAATGTCTTTCCACACCCAGGCGGTCCATAGAAAAGGACGCCTTTTGATGGTGACATCCCAAACTTCTCAAACTTCTCGGGATGCTCCACAGGGTATTGCACCGTCTATCACAAACAAGGATTACAGCACAAATAGTTATTGTAACTTGCCTTAGCCTGACCTGACTATGAAATTAGAGGTAAAGGTCAACTTTCTATCCATAAATTTGAGTACACATATAACAGATCTTGGCATACATTGCAGCACATCATTGCTTGCAACAATAAGAACAAAGACCTGCAACAAGTAAGACACTATGAAGTATGAAGTACCTCTTGAAGTTCCCGCTTAACATTCTCAAGACCCCCAACATCTGCCCAACTGACATTGGGCACCTCCACAACTGTTTCCCGCAGGGCAGAGGGATTGCTGATACCCAGGGCTGTCTGGAAATGCTCATTTGTCACAGACATAGAATTGAGCACCTCTGCATCAATGGTCTCATCTTCCAAATCAATGACATCCATTTTCTCACGGATGCATTGAAGTGCTGCCTCAGTGCACAGCGCAGCCAAATCAGCACCCACAAACCCATGAGTATTGTGAGCAATTTTCTCCAAGTCCACCTGCATGAATGGTATGTCAGTTAGTCTGAAAGTGAAGGCCAACAGAGCTCAAACTGTCATCTGGAACTGGATCAGTCTAATTGTGTACAGAACTTACATCTTCAGAGAGCTTCATATTTTTGGTGTGGATCCGGACAACCTCCAGCCGGCCAACCTCATCAGGAACCCCAATATCAATCTCACGATCGAAGCGGCCAAAGCGGCGCAGGGCAGGGTCAATGCTGTTGGGGCGATTAGTGGCACCCATGACAATCACATGTGCACGAGACTTCAAACCATCCATAAGCGTTAATAGCTGTGAAACAATCCGCCGCTCTACCTCCCCCTGTGTCTTCTCTCTGCACAATACATAAACATCACAAGATCAGCCTTGCACACAAAAGGTTTGTGTTAACACACAGTTTCTTCATAGTAGGGTAGAGATCCAAAATGGAAATAGTAGATCTGTACCTCTTGGGTGCAATTGAGTCAATTTCATCAATGAAGATTATTGATGGAGCATTCTTCTCTGCTTCCTCAAATGCCTTCCTCAGGTTGCTTTCACTCTCTCCAGCCAACTTTGACATGATTTCAGGACCATTAATAAGGAAGAAGAAGGCGCCTGTTTCATTGGCAACAGCCCTCGCAATGAGAGTTTTCCCTGAGCCCGGAGGACCAAAGAGAAGGATACCTTTCGGTGGCTTCACACCAATTGACTTGAAGAGCTGTGGATGCCGGAGTGGAAGCTCCACAAGTTCACGGATCTGGGCCATTTGCTTCCGAACGCCACCCACATCATCATACCCCACTTCATCAAGCCTCTCCTCATCCTCCCGTCTAAAAATGGACACCACAAATATCAATGATCATCAGTCTCCTGTTACCATAACAGTCTCATGTTGCAAGGACCCAGGGTTCTTTGAATGTTATCTTGGTTTGGACCACTGGGCATCATCCCTAACCCCACTCTAACACAGCAAACCTGCTCGCCAGCAACGGTGATCGATTAAAAGAAGGACAGCTTTATGTCAAACATCAATGCCTTACAAAGGCAACAACAAGGCCTCCTACATGCCCACCATTTCAACATAATACCCTGATCCCCACAAGAGTCCTCAAATAATTTAAAGCAGTTACAACCCCAGAAATATCATCGCCCATCTGAGCATCACCAAAAGAAATTATTCCCTGGTTTGTAAGTCTGAAAAACCCATGAGATGCCAACAACCTTAGAATCCCTTCCAACAATGCCCTGAAAACCTCATAAAGCAATGCAGGATGACCAACCTTAGTGGTTCGCCCTCACAAAAGATCTCAGTGTCTGGTGCCACAATACAGTATTCAGCAGGGTCTGTCTCAACCACCTTGAACTCAACACTCCTCATTCCTCCACGCACAAGAAATAGGTCACCCTTACGAACTGGCCTGTATGCCTCCAAGAAATAGGCTGCAATTCACAATTCACAAACATAGCTCAAACCACAAGCACCATTGCACACCGAATGAAAGCCCATCACAGGTGAATGCGATGGATGCCATAGTGTGTTACAGAACAACACTTCCCCAAAATAGAAAACATAAAATTAGGGCGTTGTTACACCAATGAAAATCTGGGTTACACAGGAACACAGCAACATACGTTTCAAGTATGCATCAAAAAGGCTGCCAGTCACACCCTCAATGGAGTCATCAAAGGGAAGCACATGGATGCGCTTGCCATACTTCACATCAGCACATTGGTGCACGGATACAACATCACCAAGACGGACTCGTAAATTTGCTCTCACCACTTTGTTCATGCGAATCTTTGGCTCATCACAAGTGTCATCAGCCAAGACTATGCATACTGTATCCTTCCTCTTTTTGCCCTGCAGGTTTCCAGATAATCTGTCAGAAACTTTCTACAACCCCTGCACACTGCCATCACTCTTTGTCCGAACATCAGGTATTATTTGGATCTCTCTGTGTATGCACATGAATCAGGGAAAGTGGGAGGCAGATACCTTGATGAGCACCGTATCACCGCGGAACAACTGCAACTTCTCCATGGTTTCCATATTGAGTGCAACGACAGAGTTGTCGTCGTTCACAGCTTCATCCACAATCAGACGATTCGGAGCTTTCTTCCGCTCCAAGATTGCAGTCGAAAAATCCCTCTTTGCTGCTGCTGGCTTCCTGTTACGCCCAGAAAGACAATTGAATCAAAAAAAGCCAGTCAAGCTCTGGCCAGACAACAAACACTCGTCAGACAACAACATACTACTACCAACTGATGAACATGCAGACAAGATTGAAACAAAAACACGGCATGGGCGAATTCCCCCAAAAGATTCACTGCCAAACAACCCTCGGAAACACGAAACACAGAAAGGCCAACAAATCCAAATCCAAAAGAACTCTCCCATCATCACTTCCCTTCATCACGCACAAAAAAACTCTCCGAATTCCTTTACAAAAAGCAGGAAAATCGGGGGGAAAAAAAAGAAAAAAAAGACGACATTATTATTTTTTAAATCACAAAAGAGAAGCAGGACTTCCTTCAAACCATACAAAAAAAAACCTCGTAAATATAATCCTTTTTCCTTCACCATTCAAAGCTCGCAACCCTAAGCTAAAACACAAAACACAAAGAAAGAGGAGCAAGATCCAAGATGAAATCAACAACAACAACAACAACAACAATAAGGCCAAAAAAAATAAAAATTATTATTACGGCTCTGATGACGATTCGATGCCCGCAACTTCAGCAGCCGACGACGACATCGCTCCGAAAACAACCCAAACAACTCCACTCAGAAGATCTCAAAAGACGACCCCCCCCCCGCCCGAACAAAAGCACGTAAAAAACGCACAGACAAACGCAATAAGTAGTAAATTTTGCGATGCTCGCTTGTAACCCTAAAAATTTGAAGTGTCGCGGCGGAGACTCGCATCAGTCTGTCGCAGCTCACTTCGGTATATATACTTTTGTTGGCCCCTATGTAATAATAATAATAATAATAATAATAATAGGTCTTTTTTTTCCCCTTTTGGGGTGTTTTTTTTTTTTTAATTTTAAAGCTTCAACCAATCAATGGCTTGTTTTTTTCTCGTTTTAACCAATGGAAAGTGCTAGAACCTATTATTGTGACTTTGGTGGTTCCAATGAAGCTTCTTCTTCTTCTTTTTTCTTTTATATTCCTTTCTTTGGTCCCAAGGAAGGTCATAGATGTAAGGGGGGGTGGGGATTTCCGATTATTTTTTGGGGATTGATTGTATTGTTCCCTATCATGTTTGTAAATTTGTTTCCATAGATTTTCAATTGTGTACATAACATGTTCCCCAAGTTCTCAATGTGCTCCCCCAAGATGTTCTCAACAGCACCACTACACTTTTATTCCCATAATCTTTGCCCAAAGTTGAACTTTCATTATTGTATCAAGGTCGGCCGAAGAGAAGCGCTAGGGTACACGAACCTCCTTACTTATATTTTGGGAGTGTGAATATTTTGCTTCTAATTGGCCAATCAAAGTGATTCCTAGCACAAAAGAAAACTAGAAATGGATTGCCCAATTTTCAATACAACTATTGATATATACCAAAGTTCAATAAATAGTAGTAGGTTCAACAAAAATTGTATTAATTTTTACACTTGCTGAAATTTTCACCAAAAAACAAAAAAAAATCGAAGATTTTTTTTTTTTTTGCGAAGGAAAATGAAGCATCTTTTGAAATAATTTAAAATATTTATTTTTTGAAATGAAAATTTTAAAATTAAATAAGTATTCAACATAAACTTGATGAACTTAATATTCAATTGTGGTAGGTACCTACCATGTTATTATGTCGAGGTAGGTTGTGCAATGCATTTCATGAAAACATATCTTGTCGTGCTTGAGCTTTCACATGGCACATAAAGGTTTCATCGTAACATCATGAACATAACATCTCTACTATCATTGGCAATTGTTACCCCTTATGCCATCAAGTGTAGAATCGGGATGTTATGCATGACAAAGCAAATTGACATTTTACAAATAGTGTTTGCTTTCAAAAACCTAGGTTTTTAAAGTTTGAATTTGAAGTTCAACTTAAAAATATCAATAAGTTTAGTTTGGTGATCAAACAAGGTCTTAAGTTTTCATATGCATGATTAAGCATAGGGATTAAAGTTTGGTGTAGAATCATGCCAATTAGGTGCAACAACTAATGCAAGTGATGTAAGGTTTGTTACATTTCATTATTTTTGTCGGGGTTAGTTATGAGGACACAAAATGCATTTGATTTTGACATTCATCCTCATTTGAAAAAATATTTCAAAAGTATTGTTTACATATATGAAAGTTATGAAGGTGCAATCCTTTGTGGAATTGACAATTTCAAAGCTTCATTACATTATTTTCTTGGTATGTTTGAAGTTTTGTGTATTTGGAACAATGTAGTTGATAGAAGGAGACATTAAATGTTCTTTCAATGCAAATCCTACTAATGTCATTCCCAACCTTGCACCTAATTAGATTACAACAAATCCAAACGCCTTGCTCCTAATATGAACATTGTTCATGTTAAAGGCTATAATAGAAGTTTTTTTAGGAATTGTAAAAGGATTATCAAAATCTACACTGAATTTCATTACCGAAAACATGTACTGAAATCTCATTACCAAAATTTGTTATCAAAAGTTATTCTATGTATATTTAGTATCAAAATTTTAGTAATTCATCCCAATTTACTTTAGGCTTCCAAAAAATAAATAAGGTTATTTTTTTATTTTTCTTTGAGTTTTGTAGATCTTTTTGGGATTTCCCTAACTTTTTTATGTTCCAATGTTTTCATTGTTTTATGAAAGTTTGTGTGGGGAAACTTGGTAGAGGCACAAAAAACATTGTTGTTTTTACTTTTTTAATGTGAAGAGTTTCAAAGTTTTTTTCTATCCTTGAAATTGTATTTGCTTTCAAAACTTATGTGATTAATTCTTTAGAAGTTGTTAATTTTTTATTGCTAATTATTGCCTTTTGATGGAAGAATATGAATAGTTTATTTGAACTACCCCTTCCAATAATTTTGTTTGAAAGTGATTATTTATCATTTTAAAGTTGCATAAATGCATGTGTACTTTCTACTCCTATTTATTTTCACTTTAAAACCTAAGAGATCATTGGTGGCCTTAACAACTAAAAGGGTTGAAAAAATAATAAAATTTGACAATGCAAAAGAGGATGAGGGAGCGAAAAATGAACTTGAAAGTTGCCATGCCACCAAGAAAGGAAGGATAATAACGCCATTTACTTTTAGAGGTGTTGCTCATCCACATACATAAGAAACATTTACATAATCCAATTATTTGGGCAATAAAATTATGATGACATTATCACAATAATGCATGTATAAGATGAGTCGTATGGGTATGTTTACTTTCGTATTTGAGGTCAAACCCACTTTGGTAACACAACAAGGATAATACAATAGGTTGCTTGAAATTTCAAGGATTAAGTTTTAACTTGTATATTTTGTCATCACCTTCTAGGTTTTCTTTTGATGCATACTTCTCACACCTTCACAAGGATAAAGAGAAAGACATAAGGAAGTGAGTTGGGAAGGAATATGAAAAGATGAAAATTACAAATGTACCACTAGTCTTGGGAACATATTATTAACAAAGTTGCATTGTCCATTTACTATCACCAAAGATAGAAACTCATTTTCAAAATTAAAAGGTAATGTGGGGTGAAGGCACATTGTGGTGTACCAAAAACAACAACCAAAATGTTCATTTGCAAGTTTTTTTAGTGTGTTTTTAAATGCATAAAACTAGACTTTTTTTTCTTTTTTTTTAAATTTGAAATAATTACACCAAAAAATTAAATATTCAATGAAAGATGGACTTTCAATTGAAGCAATTCCTAGGTTGTTGTCCATTAAAATAAGCTATGTATTCATTGCTTACAATGGAATTTTTTTTTTTAAATCACAATTTTGGGGCATGTTATTCTTTGAAAGGTTATGACATTTAAGATTAAAACGATTGGAAATTTTGAATTATGTGATGGATTTTATAATCACTTATTGTGTGAAATAAAAATTCAACATTTTTCAAAGTTCATCACATATTCAAAAGGATGTTTTTCATGACCAATCATAATATTTCTAGCACATTAGGATTTTTTTATTTTGAAAATGTTAGAAAAATTTCACCATTTGTTGTCAACTTGGCGTTATGTATTGATGTGACCTTGCTTTTATAGTGCAAATGTGTAAGTCATGTTTGTGAACTTTTCACATGCATTTAAAGACTTTTAAAAAATGTTCATTAGTAGTTTATTTTGTGAATTATGCACAAAAATGTAGCTAACTTGTTTCAAAATGGGTGTATGTCTTCAAGGAGAAATTATGCATTTAAATGCAATTCATCTATCTCAAATGGCATCTATATCAAAATATGTGTATGATTGTAAATAAAATTTATAACTAAGTATGTGTAATTGCAACTAACACACTTGTAATTTATAGTGACAAGTAATTGGAACTGGTATATAGGGGATTTTTTGGAATTCTTTGTATGGTTGTCCATGCACCATTCCAAAGACAATTTTTTAAATAACTACCTCATTTTCAAACCTAACTATTTCATTTTTAAAAAACTAATTACTTCCTCTTCCTATTAGCTTTCTTAATAAGCATCTCTCACCTTTCCTAATAACTACCTCCATTTTATACCTACCTCATTCTTTTCCCTTATCCACCAACATGGATATGAAAAACCAAATTAACATGTTTATTTTCATGTCCATGAAATGTATATTAAATTAAATTAAAACTAAACATTGACATAAATAATGATGAATTATTGAAAACCACATGAAAACATAAGGGGGAAAAAAAAAATCGATTGTCATTCGTAGTGCGTAGCTACGTGGAGCTCAAATATTTATTCTGACATGAACATTGTGATTTTTAGGTCGTAGGCCCATTTAAAGTAATATTAGAATCTATAATGTGATATATATGATGCAAAGTAAGAGAGCATGTGTGGCATTATATCTTGAGGAGGAATACAAAACATTCATGTTGTAAGCAAACTTTGGTCACAAGCAACCTAACATACCCATTTACAATCAACCTTCCTTCTTGCATAAAAGACAATAACACCCTTTCATATTAGAAGATGATGTTCATTAATGTCCCTCCCTCCCTCCCACCACCCCCCCCACCCCAACGACAACAAACCACCCACAAAACAACGTCAAATAGACAAAACACAAAAAAAAAAAAAAAAAAAATAAAAAAAAAAATAAA
>Ga0116227_10004905_pt1 | contig 28678 bp, 34 predicted proteins | sample S1TSphgellanicum_FD_89693 | JGI IMG/M metagenome (GOLD analysis project Ga0116227, IMG submission 89693) | Host-associated microbial communities from peat moss isolated from Minnesota, USA - S1T2_Fb - Sphagnum magellanicum MG | ecosystem: Host-associated > Plants > Peat moss > Unclassified...
AAAGCAAAGAGAGGGGTGGGGAAAAAGAAAAAAGAATAAAGAAAAGAAGAGCGGGTGGGTGGGGGGGTGGTTTTTGTGGGGGGGGGGGGGGGGGGGGGGTGGTGGGGGTTCTTTTTTTCTCTCTTTCATCTTTTATTTTTCACCTCTCTTTCAAAACATCAACAAAGGAAGAATAAGAAGGCAACAACTACAAGGGGGGGAGTTCACCTTCCTCTTCATCTTTTTGTTCTTTGTCATTGGTTGTGCAAGTTAAGAAACGTTGCAACAATTTGAAGGAGGGAGGTGAAGGAGTGGGAAGTAAATGAGTGGTAGTGCATTGGAAGAAAACTATGTTTTTGTAGCCAATCAATTTGCAATTGCTTGCAACTATTTGTTGTTTCCAACTAATGTTGGTCATTTCTACAACTATTTTTTAGATTTGGTCATGCTTGTAACTATGTTCCAATTAACTTGCAATAAATGTTTCCTTCATCCTTTCATTTAGATAGTTTTTAAAATGTTTTTCTTCCAAGAAGACCCATTTATGTACCATTAGTTGCAAAAGTGTCCAAATGAGTTGCAACCCTTTTGGTATTCAAAATGTATTGTATTTATTCTAAGGTGTATGGGTTTACAATGGTGTACTCAATGTAATCTACCCATTAATATATGAAAATATATTATAATGTAGATGTGTATAAATATGGGTTATATATATTGATTGTATTCAAGTTATATGTAGGTTATATTTTTTACACAAACTATTGTTAATTTTTCAACCATAAAAAACTTCCCAAAAATATATTTAAAATAATGTACAATTATTGTAAAATCATCTTAATTATAGTAATTATACATTAATTACAAAATTATTTAATTTATGATTGAACTTAATATTCATAACTTTTTATTTATATTTAAAACTATTGTTCAAAATATTCATAGTAATTTTATTGTAGTTAAAATCATTGATGTAATTATATTATTTTCAATACATTAAGTTACTTTATGTTTTACATATAATTTCAAATATATAAATATTCCTATTAGACTATTACACAAAATATTTATATTTTTTGAATAAAAATAAAATTATTGTAATTAATGTATAATTATTATAAAACCATTATTATTGCTTTATTTATACAAAATAATTATGCATAGATATAAGTAAACTTTTGATTTTTCCCACAAAATTCAAATTGCTCAAAGTTTGGACAACCATGTTTGTGTGGTGTGCCATACAATGCACACCACTCATGAATGGAGCATGATTTTTCATCAGCTTTGTGGTGACACCATTTTTGAGGCCTTGAAAAATTTTCACTCCATTTGTTCCAAAACAAACCAACTTGTTTGCCACATCTATTTTAGTCATGCTTCCAAACTCAACAAGACTTTGTATAATAAGCTTAATCAAATTAGCAAAAATTGCACCATCCAAAACCCTTTGTAGGTTAAGCAAAATTAGGACCTACTTCCACCCATCAATCACATATAGATGAACTAAAAGCCAATTTTGGTTGTCAACAATGGTGACTTCATCACAACTCATTGAAATGAATAATGTTTTTTGGACAATAACATTCATGGTTTGGCTATGCATTGCTTTAGCCATGGTTTAGCTTGTGGTATTTGACCAATGTTTCCAAGGATAATGTTCCACTTTCAAGAATTGGAAAAGTTTCTTGAAATCCTCAAAATTATCATCAAGCACCCTTGCTAGAACAAATGGAAGATTGTAACAAATTGTAGGTATTTCTTTTTCTTCTTTGTTTTGTCACCATTTGCAACTTGCCCAACAACTATATCACATCTTCTAAAGGCATGTAGTTTTTCATTTTTCATGTGAACATTAGAAGGACAAAGAAAATATTGCCCTAGAATAACTCCTGGTCTAGCCTCATTACATCTTCTCATTCTAGAATGTTTGATGAAGGAATCTGGTTTTGGAATTAAAAGCTTGTTGAAGGTAGATTTTTACCAAAACCAGATATTTATCGAAGTCAAATTTTTATTGGATGTTTATTGAATTTCCTTTACCAAAAACCTTTTTATTGAAACTGATTTTACTATTGATTTAGATTATGTATATTTAGGACTAATTTTTTTGGGGATTAAGCTAACTGCCTATTCCACCGTTTTTGACTTCTTTCTTGGAGGTACTTAAGGTTTTGTCCCTTTGTGGACTATACAAGAGAATAATTTCTAAGGTAAAATCACTTTTTCTTGCCATAATTTTGTATGTACAATTCCATGTGTATTTGTTTTCCTTCGTATGTTTGGAATATTCTAACTTTCTATATGTGAGAATTCTTTATTATATATTTGCTTTAGGTTTGTTTTCATAAAAAGTTTATGACGTTGCCCTACTTAGTTTGGACAGTCCCTTTTGAATTACTTTTTGTTTACCTAAAGAGAGCAAAAAGACTTTTCTTCTATTCTCTTATTTTATTTCTTTCAAAACCCAATAGTTCATTGGGTGGTCTTAACATTTGGTGACCATATCGTGAATGTTGAATCTAAAATTTTTAGTTCATTATCATTCCTATTTGGAAAAATATTGGTTAGAGCTATTTGATTTTACCAAAATAAACTGCAAATAAATTATTGTTGTTGTTTGCTAATATAAAAATAAAAAATCAAAATAACCCATAGATTGTACAACTTTTTTGTAGTCATTTACAATATGCCAACAATGCTGACAAGAAGTATAAAGAAAAGAATAGAGTAGGTTTTGCAAAAAAATGCTAAAATATATAAGCACACTATAATGGACTTTTTTGGAAGTCACAATGGTAATTTTAAAAAGTGAGTCAAGTATCGTTGCATTGTATTCAAATTTATTTAAGAAACTTGGCAAAAATGAAATGAAAAATTGAAACCTACATTCTAACCTTTCAAACCCTAAAGAAAAATTACTAAAAGGATAAATGTTCAATTCAAGGTGGACTTTACAAAAGATGGTACATCCAATGTCATAGTCCAAACTACCCCAAAAAATTATCATTATGGTTTTTTTTCTTTTAGTGGAATTGGAAACTAAGCCTATAACTTTTTACCACCACAGATTGCTGTATCATAACACTTAAGATGAAAAAATCAAACAAAAAAAAGTCTTTCAAAAATTTTAAGATTTAAGTCCATTTCGATATCAGAATTGATTTTTTCAAGGCCCATATTTTTAGAGGTTTTTAAAAAAAGTTTAAATTATGGCGGTATGAATTTGGAAATGGAAAAAAAATGTGAACTTCAACATCATTTAATTTTTTTTTTTGAAAAATCATTGGATTTGGATTGTAAAAATGGACTTTCATCTGCCCATTTTGGGTGAATGTAGTGTGCATTTACCTTTAAGTAGGCCACATGAGTAACCTAAAGCAACTAGAGCAGCCCAAGAATGATCCAAAGGAAGTTGCAAGCTTTCACAATGGGGAGCAAAATGAATTGGAGAATGTTACCAAAAATATCGAATTGAAAACTATATGACCTATTGAAAATCATCCATTGGAATTACAACAAATTAAAACTAAACCAAAAACTCCATGGGAACCAATGTGGGACCCTATTGAAAAAAAACTTTTTGGTACAATGAAATTGTTGCGACAAATCCACATGCTAGAAAAAGCGAAATTGATCGACTCCAAAAGCAAATTGATGAATTGTGTTGATTTCTGGGAAATGAGCCTTCTAATGAAGCATGAAGCGTGCAATCCTCAAGGATGAGTATTTTGAATGAAGAAGAATTCCATTAAAAAATTTCGGTAACACCTATTTCTAACATTTGTGCTTCTCTTCATTTGTTTCTAACTTATATTTTTTGTTAAAACTTAGGTCACTAAATAAACAATTGTCCTTATTGGTCTATAGTGTCTTGCTTGCACATACAATATTGACAAATCGTAAACTGTATTCAGTATCTATACCTTTTCAAACTTTAATTTCAAATATTCAAAATCTGGTTTATTCTTTAGCACTACCAAATGTAGCTTGTAAAAAAGAAATTATTCCATTCATCTCTGTTCCACTTATTGGAAATGTCATGGAGCAAAATGTGATAGGTTTTCCAAATTCAATGTATCTTCATGTTGGACCTTATACACCATACTTTGGTTTTAGTTATTAGAGCATAAAAGGTGTTCCCACAATGTGGCCTCCTATGTTTGACCCCTGAGCTAACCCCACGACATCACCAAAGCCAGTTCCGAAAATTATATAAGCTAGGATTGTAACAAATAATGGGGAGCCTTCAAATGAGGAAGAGGACTATTTTGAAAGAAAACACAACCCCAAGATGCAATGAATCATTCCTACCAAAAAACCATACCATGATTAGAAGGGGAGACCATCTCTGACTGGAAATGCTAGTAGACAGCCTACTACTCGATGGAATGTACCTATGAATAACAATGGTGGTGGATATTTCAACGAAGGTAATAACAAACCTCCAAAAGGTGGCAATAATAGTTTTCCAAGAGGTCGCAAAAGCAAACACCCAGTAGACCAAATTCCAAGATCATACGTTATAGGGCCACTAGGGTTGTGGATAAGGCCTACCTGGAATCCGTGGTACCCTTCATGGTATCATGTCTAACCCCCTATTACACCAAATCCCCCACCAAGTAAGAAACCCTTACCCTACCCCATTTATGTTGCAAGAATGGATCTAGATGCGCATGTCAGTGTGTTTCCCAAATCCATTTAGGCCAATGTTTTGTTTTGCATTCACAATGCCATATTTGAGTGGGAGAGAATTTTATGAAAGCCCATTTTGTTTGCAAATTTGAAAAGCTGGAAGCTACGTTTTGAAAACATTATCGAAAAGTACAAATGAATGAACAAGTGTACATGGCATTACAAATGATAAAACAAGGTGGAGATGAGAAGGTGGAAGTATACTATGAATGTGTACTGAAATTAACAAATTGCCTTTAACATCAAGCAAACGACAGTTTGCTAACAACTTTTTTTCAAGTAGGTTCACAACCATATCTCCAGATAGCCATAGTGGGGATGAAGAGGGACACCTTGTTTGAACATAAATAAGCTGTAGTCACTTGTGAAGAAAGTATGGGAGACGCCAATGAACACTAGAAGTTATTGGAACCACCAACCAAACAAGAAAAGGTTAAGGAAGGAAGGATAATAGGTGTGATCTATGGTCAATGTAATAAATCGAGACATTCCAAGGAGCGTTGCCATTAGAATCCAGACAACCCAAACAAAAAACTTAAGGACAAAAAAGAAATAGTAGTGAATGGAGTTTTGGCCCAACTTGGTGGTATAGGAACAAAATCTAGTAATAAAGGAGGTCGCAAAGAAGCAAACAAATTTGGTTCCATCATTTACCACTACTTCATCTGCAATTCCATTGAACAAAAAATTTATGGTTGTTTTTATATGAATGCATCTTAGGCCATGTTCAAGGAAAAGGTCGCAATGGTTACACCCAAGAAGGACGATGTTGTTGTCAACATGGTTTTGGCAGTAAACACCCATAGTTAGGTACTTGAAAATGTGGTAATCAATGAGAAAGAACCTCTCAAGAATAAGAGCTTGGCTAATTGGTAAGAAAAGGAAAGGTTTCAATGTTCATTTGAAGAAGCCATTAAGGACATACAATAAAAAGAGCCACTTGGAGCCAGTATACAAACACCCATTAAATCTAACCTTCCAAAGAACTTTGGTTTAGATACTGAAAATCAAATTTTTGGATCTATCGGATCTATTAATTTTATCAATTCTACTAGATCTACTAGTTTTATTAAATCTACTGGATCAACTGACATTACCGGATCAACTAACGTTACCAGATCAACTGGACCTACCAAATCTATCGATGTTATTGGTTTTATCGGTCCTATCGAAAATATAAACGTCATTGGATTTACCGGAAATATTGGTTCAACCAAAAAAATTTCAATTTTGGAAGATATCACCCAACAATTGTTGGAAAGTAAACATACCTTTACATTGGGCTAGCTCTTCAGGATCACTCCAAATTTGAAACAATATGTTGTTGCCAAATTTGCCCCTAGAAGAAGAATTATCATTGTATCAAAATCTAATCCAATTATCACTTTTGTGGCTATTGATCCTCACATGGCTATGATATAGATTTAGGTGGGCAAAAATATGGTTGAAGACATCTTATTAGATGGAGGATCCGATGCGAACATCATGACGAAGGAGCTACAAAAATGGTTAGGACTTCCAAGTCCTAAACCAACACCGTACACACTTTGGATGGGAGATCAAACCATCACCAAACTAGTTAGATTCATCAAGGACCTCAAAATCCACATTCATGGATTCCCTTACATTACGACATTCATGATAATGAAGAACAATGTTTTGGATTCCACTTATTCCATGTTATTAGGTCGACCATGGTTGCGTAATGCATGTGTTACTCATGATTGAGGAAATAACTTAATCACAATTGAAGGCAATGGCATGGTGTGAACTATCATTATCACCAAACATTTGGATAATAATACCAAATGTCTCGAGGTTTTGCTGTGCTACGATTTGATGGAAGGAATCACATACAAAGAGGAAGAAATACTTTTAGTAGTAGAACTGAATTTATTTATGCTAGGGACTATATCACATTACCAGAATTGGAAATTCTCAATGTTACAATTTTTGGTGCAAAAGTCACTATAAAAAACATTATGTTCAATTTTCCACATTCTAAAAGAGAGATTTTGGTTGATACTACTTCTGCACATATCAAAGTCCAAGAGTTGGAGATCACACAATGGACATTACCTGAGGATCACCAAATATGACTGTTCAATTTGGGGACTATCGAAAATATTCAAACGATGCAACATTGGCTGGACCAATTGCCATAGATACCAAAGCATTACTCAAGGGGTATAAAAACATTTTTGCATGGAATTATACTGATTTGAAGAAAATTCCACCATGAATTGTTTAGCATTGCATTAAACTTAACACCACTATCCCACCTATTCATCAAGCCAGGTACAAAATGAACCCAAATTATGCTCCAATATTCAAGCATGATTTGGATAAGCTTTTAAATGTTGGTTTCATTGTTCTAGTGAAGGAAGTTAGTTGGTTATCACCAATTGTCGTTGTACTGAAAAAAATGGTAAGCTCCAAATCTGCATGGATTTCTAATAATTCAATGTTGCTACCAAGAAGGATCCATATCCTTTATCGTTTATTAAAGAGGTATTGGCTGAGGTGGTGAAGCATGAGGTTTATTCGTTTTTGGATGGATATTTCGGTTATCACCAAATCATGATCGCCCCGAAAGATAGGTACAAGATTGTTTTCATCATTGATTAGGGAGTTTTTGTTGGGGTAGTCATGCCATTTGGCCTCAAAAATGTTCCACCAACTTATCAACAACCGATGAATACAACTTTCAAGGACTATCTTGGAGTGTTCATGAAATTATTCTTGGATGATTTCAACATGTTCAACAATTTGGACACCCATTTACCAAAGCTATGACTATGTTTTGATAAATTAAAAAAATTTGGTATAAGCTTGAACCCTAAAAAATGCATGTTTTTGGTGCATTTAACATTATCTTGGGATATGTGGCATCCAAGGAAGGCAAATTATTGGATCCAAAGAAATTTTCAGCTATTGTTCACATGCCTACATTGAAAACACCTAAGGACATTTAGGTTTTTAATTGCATGGCACAATATTACAAGTGTTTCATCAAGGACTTTGCTTTCATTATGGCTCCCATTACTAAGCTATTGTGGTAGACAAAAGCTTTTGAATGGATGATAGAGTGCCAATAGGCTTGGGAAGAAATCAAGTAGTGATACATGGATGCACCGATCTTGATTTCACCTCATTGGGACATTGAGTTTCATGTTCACAAATATGCTTCTAGTTTGGTAGTCGGGGCTATATTGGCGCAGAACCTTATTGGAAAATGCAACCAACTAATTGCCCATGCATCACAATTGCTCAACAACATTGAATGAAATTATAACATGATTGAAAGGGAGGCACTCGCAATGGTGTATGCTCTCCATAAATTTTGTCATTACTTGCTGAGCAACAAATTCATTTTATGTGTTGACCATATGGCACTATTATACTTGGTTTGAAAATCACAAGTTTCAAGGAAAATAGGAAGGTGGTTACTTATCTTCTTGGAGTATAATTTTCTAGTTATATCTAAACTAGGGAGATCTCACTCTATGGCAGATTCCTTATTTTGAATGCCTGATTTCACAGAAGAAAGTGGAGTATTAAATCAAACAATGGATGCCTCACTTTTCCTCTTACAGCTAGTGTGATTACAAGAAATTTCCAAGTACTTCACTACCAAAAAATTTCTAGTTTAGTACGGCTAGGAGTAAAAGAAAAGCTAACTTTGAAAGTTTTACGCTATTCTTTAATATAGTGCAAATTTATACCGTTAAGGTCAAGACCAAGTTTTGAGGCATTGCCTTCAAGACTTGAAAATCCCCACAACATTACAAGAAATGCATGAGGGAGTTGGTGGTGAACATTTTTCATCCGAAATCACAATTCACAAGATCTTGGACGCAAAGTATTGGTGGCCAACAATGCACAAGGATGTTTTCCAATATCGTCAAGCTTGTGACAACTATCAAAGAATAGGGAATTTAATACAAAGCAACATAGCAAAATTGGTAACTTCCTTATTAGCAAAACTTTTCATGAAGTGGGGATTGGATTTCGTAGGCCCAATCAAACCCATGGGTAGGTATACCAAAAACAAATACATTTTGGTAGCTACCAACTATGCCACCAAGTGGGTGGAAGCAAAGGCACTGCACATAAATATAGCAACAGTGATAGCAAAATTCATCTACAAATTCATTTTCACACAATTTCACTCTCCATTTACTTTAGTAAGTGATAAGGGAACTCAACTCATCAACAATGCCATTAAGATTCTTACCAACCATTTTTTGTTACAACATATGACCTCGAACATTTATTACCCACAAGGCAATGGATAAGTAAAATCCACCAACAAAGTTATTAGTTCATTGCTTACTAAGTTGGTGAATGAGAATTGTACTGATTGAGATGAGCATTTACACAACATTCAAAGTAACCACTAGACACACACCATTTCAGTTGGTTTGTGTCCTTTATCCTTTGATGTCAATCGAATACCTACTACCCATGAACAATTCACATCCCAACCAAAACTTCTTTCCTACCTGTATTTGATTAATCGCATGGCAAAATTGGAACATTTGGATGAAACCTGCCAAGAGGCAACAAATAGGACAAGTACAAGGCAATGGAACACAACGTTATGGGCTCAACAAAACCACAAAATATAAACTTTCTCTATGGGGGACATAGTTCTTTGGTTTCCAAAGGGTAGAAAGGAACACATTGGAAAGTTTTTAAAACGATGGTTTGGCATGTATAAAATATAGTATTGTTTCCCCAACAATACTGTATTACTTATCAATATCGACAAGTTTGAACCAAATCCCATTTTGGTGAACATTAAAAAGCTCAAACCTTATTGATATTTGGGACAAGCTCCTAGAGGACTAGTAGCTACCATTGAAGGGGGAAGAAAGCATAAGGACTCAAAGAACAAGGAACAAGGAGGATTCAGAGGAAAAGGAGGATGTAGATAACAAGGAGGATTAAGAACACAAGGAGGATTCAAGAGAAGATTTTCAGGATGCTTTTACTGAAAAACTAACTCCACCGAAAATCTCAATCAACTGAAAAAATCTAGGTGTTCATATCAAAGAACTAATATACGAATCTATTGAACCAGAAAGTAGTTTTGGTTTAGTGGATTTGATTTTTTGGTAAAGATAAACCAAAAAATTGGAATTCCATTGAAAGAGACAAAAATTCCGGTTCAATGACAAATTCCAACTTAGAATTCAAAAGGACCAATTCTGGTTTGGAATACTCAACAAAAGATTACACCCCAAAATTAGTAGGGGTAGATTATGAACTTTTCAAGGTGGAATTTTCATGGGCTGATTTTAGTTTGGAATCTACACATCAAAATCCCATCCCAAAATCTAAAGGGGCAAATTCTGGAGTTAGGGTAATCATGATCAATTGTGTTTTCATCCAAACCAATGAACTAACGCTAGAAGGACAAGAATTCACTTATACTTCTAAAATGGTTTATACAACCAATGTCGAGTTTAAGCACCCAAACTCTAGTATAAAAGAGGGAACTATTCACTCAATTTCTCCTCTTTCTTTCCAATATTGTTACGTTGCAAAATTTCTTATTGATTACTTGTTGGTGAAGATGAAGGGAAACATTAGCAAGGAAATGGCATAAAAGATGAAAAGGAAAGAAAGTTTTGATTCCGAACTAGGTGGTAGCCACGTTGCAACAAAATTTAATCGTGCGGACAAATAAAAGAGAAAAAATGGTTGTGATTTTTTCCAATAAGGGAAAGATAATCTTTTTGGAGATGGAAAAGTTTCAGAGGTGGATCATTGGAAGAGATATAGAGTGGGCTTGCCACCTTGACATTTTTTGTTTGTTGGACATGCAACTAAGTTTGATCTAGCCATTGGTGAAGGAATTTTTATAGGTCATCCCTTGGTTCAATTCGAAAATTGTAAAATCAATTGTGCAAGGAGTTCTCATTTTCATAATTGAAAAAACAGTGGCGGAGATGTTCAAACTATCAAAAATAGGCATCAACAAATTACTGGCCAAGCCAACCAAAGAAAAGGAAAAAGAAAAGGAGGCAAATGTTTATGGAAAAATTGTTTCATCAAAAGCACTTGTTGACTAGGAAGGATGGAAGGTTTCCCTTTTAAAGGGAATGTATGCAGTCAAATTACTGGCATTAATCTAGGTAATCTTATTGAAGGGCAATCGACTCATTTATGTGGCAAAAAAATTGATGAACTTTGTAGTGTTGGTAGAATAAGGGGTGAAAGTGAATTGGTCAATTATGGTATTCAACAACCTATATCACAAGTTGCAAGATTTGTCTACACCGACAAAACCCAATGTAATTAAGGACAAGACACTATTAAAATTCCTATTTTTTCAAATTAACCAAGTTGACTAAATGGGTCTTTTTGACTAGAAGACATGTATTTTTGACTAAAAGCCAAGGGCTTGAATGACAATGGGTATGTTTTGACTAATCAATTTGATTAGAGTGATTGATTTGACTAATTGAACTTAAAAATACCACCTAATCAAATTGGTTAGTGGCCTAGTTAATAAGACCACCCAATTTAGTCAAATTGGGAAATGCCTTATTGAATAAGGCCACCTATTATATTCAATCAATAGGGTTAATTAAGTAGGCCTAGTCAAAATGGCCAATTACAAATTCCAATACTAGTTGGGTATCTTGGGACTACATTTCACATTTTGACTATGTTTGACCAATTAGAAAAAAGTTGAAAAATGTAAAAGTTAGTTAATCATAACTAAATTAATCATGATTAAACTATATATATATATGGTTTATCTAATTATGGTTAAATTGATTATATTGAAATTAATTATGACTCAACTACCTATGAAAAAACCAATTAAAAATAAAATTTAACATAACTAATCTAACCATGGTCAATTTAACAATAGTTGGTTTAACCTTATGAAGTTTAGGCATGATAATTAGTTTAACATAATTAATTTAACCATTACTAGTTGGGCCATTGTTGGTTTTACCTAGGCTATGTCACATGGCATTTGCCTAGTCAAAATGGTGTTTGACTATTTAAAAAATCATTTGATTATTATATTGACTAGTCAAAAATGTTAATTTGGGCCTCGTCAAAAAGTACATGGCCCATTCAGAATGGATAGGTTCAAAACGACTTGTCCAAAATGATTGAAAGGTTTTTTTATGCCTATCCAAAATGGGTCTTTTTGATTAAAATTTCTAGTAAAAAAATTAGTAATTTTAGTAATGACACCAAATTAAAAATTGCCCAAGTGGTGGACATTTTATTCCAGAATTGGTTTTTAGTAGACCCAACATTCATCCTATCGGAATCAAACAGGGAAGAAGGAGATGTGAAACCATTATTGAAAGCTCAGGCTACAAGAACCATCAAAGTTATAAAAGCACATTTTTGGCACGCACCCATTGATATCAATGAAGAAATGGAGGATGTCAAGGAAATTGGTGGGACAAGTGCCCAACCAGAAACCTCAAAGCAACTAGAAATCTCACCGATGTTGTTATCGACATTGAGGTCTTGGAATTTGGGCTAGCTTTGTCCTTGAAATCCTATACTATCCCTAGGGAAGTGCACTTTGGCAAAGTGGGCAACGAAAGTGTCAAGTCCCTAGAAGAAAGGCAAAATGTGAAATCCAAGTTGAATTTGGGCTGAACAAGTTTCCGATGCAAGACTTCAACTAGAATTACATCCGATGCTTATAGGTATTACATAAACGCTTACAAACCTTTCTAGCTAGCTACATTGATGACTTGAGGGAGAGGCAATTCCAATATGTGACATACCAAAAATGGGATATTCCACCAAAATATTTTTCCAGTGGAAACCTTGCCTAGAGTTTAAGTGAGGTAACTAAAGAATGTCACCCTCTTAATACCTCTTTTTCGGTATGGGGTGAACTTTTTTTTCCACCAACCGAAATCGAAAGGGTCTTAGCTCCTTTGATTTTGTCTTCATTAAAGAGTTTGGAGGACCACTTACTTCAATCAAAAGAGTTTTCCTAAATAGTGGGTAACCTTTCAATAACTTTTCAATTGGCCACAACCAAAAAGGATGTTATAGAAGAAATGATGTAGAAGAACCTACAAGAGATAATAAACTTGAAAGGCCATCTACTACAGTTATAAAAGGCCAACCGACATGACATTCTTACCATACAACATTCACAAATTGAATTGTAGAACTTAGAAGGCACGAGCAAGAGAGTGTAGGAGTTGGAAATTGAAAATTCCAACTAGTAGAACGACTTACCGAATCTCCACAAACACCTTATTAAAATCAATAAGACATTGGGCTCCATCGATTTAGAATGAGCTAAGCTTAAGCAAGCTTTGGAGCAAGAGTAGGCAAACTAGAAAGCAATGGAATAGTTTGTGACCGTTACCAAAAAATTATTTATTTCGACCAAAGGGAGGGTGGAGTGGTTGGAAGGCCAAAATGATTTGATTACCAAAACTACATAGAAGTAGCAACTAGAATTATAACTATTAATAAAAAAAATCTAGTTGGTGTAACAAGATTTGGAAGAGGTTTAGAAGAATCTTAGTGTGATTCAAGATGAGTTTAATGCATTAGCAAAGGAGATGAGGGCATTAAAGCAGAGGGCGGAACTTGCAAACCTTTACCACTACCAAATGGAGGAGTTCGACAATTTGAAAATGGAACATGCATTTATGAAGGTTGAACTTCTAATTTATCAAAAGAGGAGCAAGAGGAGTCAAGCTGAGTAGTGGGAGCAGTACAAGGAACAAGTCAATGGAATTATTCAAAATGTTTTTGCTCCTATTAAAAAGACAAAGAGTTGTACCAGCTACATTTGGAGACCTATCGATGAGTGATGCCACATCTAGTGATGTAACCTTTCAAGCCCAGCAGAACACAAACCCATTTTGGATTTGCATCTGAATATGGTATGCATGGAAATGAGGAATAGAGTGAAGGCGGAAAGATGGAGGTGGATTTGGTAGTCACACCAGAATTGCAACCTACAAAATCAAAAGTAGTTTTCGGTACTGTGATTTTATCTGGTGCTATAGACGGTTTCGATGAAGCCAAAGGTACTGCACCTATTTTTGCCTTTGTGCTTACAGAAGTTACAAAGTTTCTAGTGAAGCCATTGATCAAACACTTTTTGACATGATGGTCAAGGACGAGCATGCCAATCCAAAGGTTGAATCTGGTGTGGAGGAAGGGACTTCGATTCCAGCACAATTGGAACCAATTGCGATCCTTGCTACCATTACATTGAATCTTGCTATTGCAAATGAAGATCCAAGAGTAGTTATTAGGGTAGAGGAGATAGAGGCTACAATTATGGAAGAGTAGGGTAGAAAGTGTAATTAGGACGACATAATCCCAATTAGAAAGGGGGATGATGTTGAAGGTAGATTTTTACTGATATCAGATATTTATTGAAATCAGATTTTTATTGGATGTTTACCAAAACTAGAACAAAATTTCCTTTATCAAAAATCTTTTTACCGAAATTGATTTTACCATTGGTTTAAATTGTGTATATTTAAGACTGATTTTTTTGGGGATTAGGCTAATGCTTGTTCCACCATTTTAAACTTTTTTCTTAAAGGTACTTAAGGTTTTGTCCCTTTGTAGACTATATAAGAAAATAATTTTTGAAGTAAAATCATTTTTTCCTACCATACCTTTGTATGTAGAATTCCATGTGTAGTTGTTTTTCTTCGTATGTATGGAGTATTCTAATTTTCTGTATGTGAATATTCTTTATATGTTTGTTTCAGGTTGTTTTTGTAGAAGGTTTATGAGGCTACCCTACTGAGTTTGGACAATCCCTTTTGTGTTAAAGCTTTTTACTTACTTAAGGAAAGTAAAGAGATTTTTTTCTACTCCCTTATTTGATTTCTTTCAAAACCTAGTAGTTCACTAGGTGGCCTTAACAAATCTTATCCTTCCCTTTAATGTTAAAGTAGATTTTACATCTAACCATTCTCATTTTCCCATGTAGTCCACATATTGGCTCAAACCAGGGGAACTTAGTTGCCCATTGATCTTGAAAAACTCTATTTATTTCCCATTTAGATTCCTTTGGGCTCTTCTTCTTTACTTCACTACATCCAAAGTTTGATTATGATCTATAAATTTAAATGTGGGTGTAGATTCATAAACCAACACAAAAGTATAGTGCTAGTTTTCCGTTTGTTCCTTCACCATTTTTTGCTTTTAGCTTCCATAACATAATCCAAAATTAACGAAACCCATTTTACTAAGCATGCTACCAAGAAAGATTGGCATTTGCTATTGGTGGTGATTTTAGTTTCAATGTGCACATAACTGTTTGCAAATGTTGTGAACTCTAAGTGAGGTGAAATGTGAGAAGGGACCCATAGTGAGGAAGGTCGTAGCATACAACAATGTAGGGTGGTTAGTTTAAATGGCGTTAAACCTAAATTATTGATTGGGTGGATGGCTATGGCCTGTGGCCAAATGGTTACATCTTGGTGATTTGCTTCCAATCTAACCATCAAATTCCTTCATGCCGATTTATAAGGGCCTTTTTTTAATTTCCAACTTGCGAAATTTTGCTAAAAAAAAAAAAAATCAAAATAATTAATTTATGTAGGAATTTATTTTCAATAAAATTGTTAATTCATTATATATAATCTGAAAATAAATATTTTTACATTAATTATATAATCTATAATTCGACCAAATTTTAGTTATTTATTTATCTATGGGTTATGTATTAATAACATTTGAGTAATTAGATAGCTAGTTAGTTAAATATTAAGAAATTATTAGTTATTTAAATAGTTGATAATGAATTCTTAATATTTGTAGTTTATAGTTTATATTTTTTAAATGTGTTAAATTTAATCATTATTAATTAAATTATTATTTAATTTATCTAGTGAGTTAAATACTTGAATAATTGTATTGAGAAATTTAAAAACAAAAAAACAAAAGGCACATTAAGGAAAGTCTTGGAATTCCAACTTAATTTGTGAGTAAGTTGCAACTTCAAAACTTATGCCATATTGTTTGTTTTCCATTCCTATTTGAACATTATATAAACAAAAGGTGTGATCATCTAATTTCACATTAAGGAATTTGTGCACATGAGATGAACCAATCAAAAGGTTTAACCCAAAAAATAAAATAAAAATTATGCATAATTTTAAACTACCGACCTCCTCAACCTATTTATCTACCTAGTTAGGTGGTACCTATTTTGACCTACCTACTTAGGTTGACCTATGTACCTACCTACCTAAGTACCTATCTAATTAAGTAAGTATTTAGCCTAGGAAGGTAGATATGTAATTTTGGTTTGTGGGCACCTATTTACATACCTTCCTAAATATTTACCAACTTATTTAACTATTTATCAATCTAATGTTAATATTTTGTATGAAATTCATTTTTAAATTCCATGTGGCACATTTACATTGGGTCACATGTCATAATATAAAATCATCCAAGCAATTGAATTGAACGTCCTAAAATAATAATACTTATATTTTGAATAACTAAATATTAAAACACGTGGTAGCACATCATTTGCTTTCAATTGTGACCAAAATAGTCACATTTTAGTTGCATGTGACAATACATATATAATGGTGTCAAAGGATGAACTTGTATTTGTTGATTTTTTTTCATCCAATATCCTTTGTCATTTGTGACTAATGTCACATGCAACTTGTTCAATGTGACTAAGGGGATTTTAGTTACAATTGTTGCTTATGACTAAAATTTAGTCACATAAACCAATCAAAAATACCTATTTTTCTTCTAGTGAGTGGTGATTGAGTTTAAGCATTGGCCCACCAACACCAACCAATGCAAGTTTGCTTTCAAACCTACTAGGATTGGGCAAAGGTTCAATGTGAAAGGAGGTTCACAAGGCTTGGTTTAGCTTCAGGATAAAAGGGCAAGTGGAAGGTCCAATTTGAACCTCCCTTGAATTTTTATTTTTTTAATCTTTTGTCATTTTTCCAAACTTGGGTGACATGTTCAACACCAATTTAAACTTGCCACTTGGCAAAGTTTTTGTTTTTGGTTTTTGGATTTTCATCAATCTAAAAGACTTATTTTCCATAATGGGGATCTAAGGGGTCTAGATGGAAAAGTTACAAATTTTACAAGAATTCCAACATAACTTACATGGGAGTTTACAAGACGCTTGTATGTGAATGAAATGATTGATCACCATGACACAAGGGGTCACAAAAACATAATTTGTCCAATTCTAGTATGGGATTTTGGTCAAGGAGCTTTGACATTTAGTGTGGGATGTTATGTTACTATAGTTCACACAACTCACATTGTCAAATGTGTTTTAATTGTTGGAAGGCATCAAAATGAACATGGTGGAGGAATGTGTGATGATTTTTGGGTTTAATAAGACAACTTAAGGAATTTTTCAACATTGATGATTCAATAGTCACATGACTAACTAAAAAATCTTGCAATTGTGCCACCAAAGACCAAAGGGGAGAAATAAGAACTAAGTGGTGCCTTTTTATCATATTACATTAAACAAGAAGGAAAATACAAATGTTCAAGGTGGTGGACTGCATCAGAGGCAAGATTGCCTTAATCCCCCTTAAACTATCACTTTCAACCCTAACCCTAACCAACCATGTTCCCATTACAATACATAAAGACATGATGTGGATCATTGTTTCACATTGCATTCAGAGTTGCAACAAGGCTAGTCACAAACTACTAATGCTAATAAAAATTGAAGTTTTGTAAAATGCCAAAAAAGATAAGGGCCAACCAATAAGGGGTCGACCATCAAGCTATCTCCAAACTAATACAACACCATGGAGGTGAGACTTTCCCACTTGGAGGTTTTAGTTATGAACATGACGACTTAGGTGAAACCCAATGCACCTAGGTCAAGGAAATAAAAAGAACAAAAAACACCCATCTTTTAGTTTGGATGCAATCTTCGATACTTATGTGGAGCTAGACTTTTGGGCCCATTAGCCTTGGATGAAGGGATGCTTGGTATTCAAGGAAATCACATGTTTTAAGTAGTGAATGGAACCCATCTTATGGTTACAAGTCCAGTTAAGGTGCTTTTGATGGTTGCACCAATGACAAAAATGAATACTTGAGCACTGGAACCATAGGGTGTTGATGAAACATCATATCCTTATCGTAAGGAAGATGAACATTAGATGCACCTACCCCAACCATTTGTGTTGGCAAATTAATACAAAACCTAACTCGTACAGGGTTGATTTTCGATGACATTGAGGAAGAAGAGGCTTGGTTCCATTTCTGGAACAAAGGTGTTGAACATTTCGTTGGGGGCAACAACGATGGTGTACAAGGCACCATTATTTCTTGTTAAGACATTCATTGTCCTTGGTATTCAACCAATAGTTGCATTTTGCCTCTCAACCATTTTTTATGAAAGTGGGGGAACACTAGGAATGGTCACTATGTTGGATGAAAGTTTAACAATGATTGAAGTTCCCCCACAATGATTTTGAAGCCAACCAAAAGACAATACCCAAGAATCAATCTCTGCATTCAACTACCACCAAGCTAAAGGATCTTCCTACCCGTTTTACCATTGACCAGGTAGGGATTATTTTTGGTGTGGTGGTGGTGTGTAATGAAGATGGTGTTTTCCAGTTCAGAAGGTCTTTAGGCAAATGGAACTGACCCCAAAGGGTTTTGTTGGACTTCAATGTTCAACCTTCAAGATGTTGAGCAAAGTTACAATGGAAAGTCTTGGATTGACCAATGATGATCTTGAACCATGCTCCTCATGGGTGTAGCCCTTCAGATCTTCAATGGATAGGAGTTTTGATATGGTCAAACCAGAATCCTAATACTCTCTAAACAATTTATTTTTTAATATGGGCAAATGAGGAGTCCAATATGGGCCACATGTGCCCAAATTAGGATCCTAATATTGAGGCACATGTTCACAAGTTGAAATCTCAACTTGGGTTTTAATCTAGTCAAACAAGGATCCATATTGTGTCATTTAAAAAATAACTTTTAATTGGCTTCTATAGCACTCACACATTGCCAAGCAAATTGAATTGGCATAAGGGTCCATAACAGGCTTTCATTTAGCCTAGGTTTATGGCATGCTACAACTTATAATTAAGCATAAGATGGTGAGTACAATACATTGTGGAGGTTGCTATCATTGTCATTATTTTATCAATATATCCACATGATGCACATACTTGGGGATATGTAACTCAAAAAAAATTATACCCTATTTGTACCCTTATATATATATGCAAGACATAGTTGTGCCAAAAATATGGGTAGGTAGGTTGTGGAACTTATATATATATATATATATATATATATGAAAAATCAAATTGTGAATGTTTTCCAATTTTTCCAATGTGCTAATGTTTTCAATTATGCCAACTTGTTTGAACATTTTCGGGTCAATAAACCATTGAACACAATGATCAATCCCAAAGACAAAGTGGATATACACAAAAGCTTCACAAATTTCCTTAGTTGTAGCATTCTACCATGTGTGTGAATGTTTAGGATTGGGTGGTAGAGCTCCATGTTTCATTTTTAGGAAATCAAAAGAAAAAGAAATGTTTGTGCATAACTTGTACTACAGATGAATCAAACAATTTGATTTTTCACATTCTGACATGGGATTTGTGCATGATCCCATCGAGTTTGGCCTTTGAAACAGTCTCAATCACTACTTTTAGGAAAAAAAAAAAAATTCCCCTTTGCAAAATTTCAACAAATTGTGACCTGAAAAATATGATTTTGACATATACAAAGGATTTTGCATGGAAGAAATGCCCCCAAATTCACCAGATTTCCAAAAAAATAAATCCAAATCTCCAGATTTTAATGATGAGTTTACACCTGAATCCTATCCTGATGAAAAAAATTAGTACTAATTCACCCTTACCCGACGGATAATTGAAAACATAAATACCTATATACCCGTACCTGAGGATATATCAAAAACAATATACCCACACAACACTGATTGCTTCCACCTCTTTAGATAATTTCTAGATACTGACCAACCAATTTTAGAAGCTTGATAAGAATAGCCAGGCTGCTACTAGTATTCTCTATCCCTTCAGATGAAAGGAAAGACAATCTGAACAACCTTCTTGTGCGAAATCTCAAAGCCCACCTTCAAATATCCAAAAATAATAATCAAGCAGCCCCATAACATAACACATTGACACTGTACTATCACATAAATACATGCAACAAGTTTGACATCTGCTGCCAGATTTCGTGATCTAACTTGATGACAATACAAGAGTTTTCAGCATAATTCATTTGCTCGGAACCATCAACCAACTCATGATGAACATCCATTGATTACTAAAATACACCTAAATTCCTGTTAAATCATTCATGAACACCCATGGTTTGTAGGTACAGATGGAATTTGCTAAAAAACATTACTTATGGACCAAGACACAAAGCTCTGGCTAACTCCAGGGTTGATTTTCCCTCACATAACCCTAAAATGTTGCTAATATTACCTACATGAAATTCATAGCAGATTGATTTGGACATTCTCTCAGAATAATTGAGCAATTAATTAATAATATTCGAGCCACAAAACAGAAACCCATCTCACTAATTGCATTATAGTATCAAAAGAAGGTACAAAACCCTACTATACTGCAAATTATATGCAACATGAGAAAACTTAGCAAATTGTATAGAATTTATACCAGAAAAATAACTTTCCACCCTGGAATGAAGTATTCTGTTTTGCACAGAACTTATATGACCTCATCTTCATCTGATAGACAATGGGAAGCTTCACCACACAGTGAAGTGCATAGTGATATTTCACAGGAAAACAGATCTCTGACAGTGCAGAGCATATTCTCCACAACAGTTAAGAAGGCAATACAATGATGATGAGTGCAGTCATAACCTTGTGAGTGTTGCTCACAAAATGTTAGACCATGACCATCTCAAATAGCAGTGCCAGGCAAGCTGCCATGACTGCCAAATCACTTTTTTAGCTCCTGATTGTGTGTAAGATAGATAGGCATATAATAGTGTGCCCAAAAATTTCAGGCATGCCAATATACAAAATCTGTGACCAGACTTTCTGTGTCACATTTCTGGAAGCAATAGGAAGACTCACTCAACCATGATGTTGGCTAGCACTCAAGAGAGGTGAAAAAGGCCCAACTACTCTTCATTGCTCAATCACTTGTCTGAAGCTCAAAATAAACTCCAGGCCACCTTGGCCAGGATAATCTCAGGATTGTGACAGCTCTGGGACATCAGTCATGCCAGTTTTGAATGGGCAATAAATACAATAAAGAAATGAATCACAATTGGAAGGCATAAACTGGTTCAAACGAATATCTCAATGGGTTGACAGAAAGCAGAGCATCCTGTCATCATCCTTGGGACCACTTTAAGATCTACACAGCCTTGCCATCTGCTACAAACAAGTAACCCAATTCTCTCTCTGACATTGGACATAGGCACATTCAGGAAGAAACATTTGTGACCATGAAAATGTACTAGGCATAAATATGATGCAACTTCATGTCTGAGAGTTGACCTACTGTCATAAGAGGAATGGAAAATAAAATCACTGAATCTCAGACAGCCTGATATATCCACAAAATTGGTGGACTCAACTTTGCTAGGTGAAAAATATGACATGTATTTTGGCCCACCTTGATAGATGGCCATTTGTTAAGCCTGAGAGCCAAAACTATTTCAAAAGAAGAGAATTCTTAAACCCATGAGAAGACAGCATGCTGCCACCCATGGACTCAACCGTTCACCTGCATGAGAACAAGCAGTGATGTATCACTATGCAGCATCAAAATCTGTTGAAGTACAGAGCTAAAGTCAGGGAAGATGTGTAACACAACTCATTTTCAGAACCTTTCTGCTAATAGTTTTCAATCTGATGGAGACATCAGCACTAGCATAACTATTATGATAATTGGCAGCAAAAACATGCAAAAATATTCTTCTGTGTCAGTACAGAGTCAAAAACACTAATTTTACAACAGTGATCTCATATCTCCTACAAAGTGTTTTCCAGCTGCTAAAAAACACCTGCACTTCATGCAAGAGATCAACAATATCTAAAATAGGGCGTGGACATTGTAAGATTCCAAATATGCATGGAATTCTGCAGTTGTGCAATCACCAAACCAAGATTGTTTCGCACTTCCACACAAGCCTCTACAAAATAAACTGGAGCTGCTTCCTAACAGAGTTGATCAAGGAGAAACTTGTTTGGCCACAGTTGTGGTATAAAATTGGGCATCATATGCAAAAATAGTATGTTACGAGAAGACCTGCAAATGAAAGAGAAGTGGTTTACAGTAGTACCTATCCGTGCTGCCTTCCAGAAAAAACCCCGGAATCTGTCAGAAAAGCATCCACATACAACAATAAAGTATTTCAATTGCATGACTTGACAAACTTCACTCATATCTTTGCTTAGTGGAGAGAAAAGAGCAAACTTTTTCTTCATTTGCACCTCAAAGTTAAATTCCTGCAACAAAATGACAGGAAGCACTATTTGGACTTTAATCTGATACATTAAAAAGGAACCTAGGGTTTTCCCAATCCAAGCTAGGAAGCCTTTCTTAGACAACTCGTGTAGTTGGAGATGACTCTCCAAAGTCAAATCAGGACAATGTACATATCAGCTGCAACCCTAACTTTCTCCTGCTCTGCAACAACCGAAGCACTAATTTCACAGCAATTATATCGCCCACATCCACAGCCAAAAGGAAAAAATACTAGTAGTGGATCCCACCCTAGGTCAATAGTCAATTGTGTATATGCAAAAGTGGAAAAGAAACTTGCCCTGTTCTGTGATCAAGAATCTTCGGGAAGTGGATTTTGATGTATGTACAAGTGCAGATAATCAGTAGCACCACAGTCAGAAAGTCTTGGAAATCAAATAGTGCCGACTGCCATCCAACCCCATCCCACCCACAAACCAATGCTACTCAGAATTGTTATACATCTAACCTGATGCACAAGTGTGATTACTTGCCTATCAATTGTATTCACAAAAGTTGTTTCTGATTCAAACAGAACTCCAAAAAAAATACTGCACAAGAAGCAACAGATTATCACAATTTTCAGCAAGAATTTTTTTTGAAGAATAGAGTTATGTCTGTTGCAAAAATTCATGGCCATCCTTAACTCCACTGGCTCTTCCTTGCAGTAGGTTAACTACGTGTATTGGTGGCAGCTGGTAGACAAGCTGGGCCTATATCTTCACCCCCAGTTCCCAGGCATTAAACTGACACTGTAATCCTGGATTGCAGCTGTCACTACGATGCACAAGCACAACAGCTTGCAAAATAGCCATGAGTCCTGAAAATTAGGGATGAAGGCTTGATGCACCCTCGGCACAATACCACATCCTCTTCTCCCTCTCCTTTGATACCACAGAGAAGATAAAAAACACTTCAAATATGCTAGCTACCACAAGATCCAGTTCACAAAAAAACAAACAGTCCTAACTCTGCGGAGGCCCTCAAAACCAACGCCCATCATGAAACCTCCGCAAGAGAAAAAAAACACGCGCGCACACACACACACACACACACATCGCAAATTAGGGTTTGTGATGGTGTTTTCTCAGCTACAAAGAGAAAATACACCACTGGCTTTGAGGAGAAGCTCGCGCAAAGAAGGAAAAGATAAAGCAGGATGAGAAGTTTACCATGGCTGTAGGAACAAAGATCCGCGTCCTCCCAAAGCTTCAAAACACGACAATCTGTCGCGACCTCTTTCTTCTTCTTCTTCTTCTTCTTCTTCTTCTTCGATCTTACAGTACAAACAAAAACTTGGCGCAAAATTGTGATGAGCTTGATAGTGAGTAGACAATGGCTGTAAGAGTTGGGCAATGCAACAAGCTTCTGCAAATCTCTCTCGATCTTCCTCCTCTCCCTCGTCCTCCCTCTCTCTCTCTCTCTCTCTCTCTCTCTCTCTCGCATGCCCAGCAGCAACCGTGCAGCAACAGCGCAGGCAAGCACACGAAGCAAGTGCAACACGTTCTCACAGAGTTCCCCAAAAAGTTCTCATACCAATGTTACTCTTGTATGAAACTCTTTTTCTTTTTTCTTTAATTCTTTTTTTGTTTTTTTTTTTTAGGGTTTCATTGATGAAGTTGCATTCACAAATTGAGCAAAGATAAGTGCATAACTATTTGGAGCCTTAAAATTTTACACTTCTTTGTATTACCACAAACCTAGGAGATATACATGTAGAAACGAATGAATATTCACAAAGACCAACTTTTGCAAGGCTAAAAAAACTTAAGTATAATTCAATAACTTAACACTATTGAGGCCTTTCATGAAGGTGATGGATTCATTCTTTTGTGAGTGATGACTGTACTCGTGCTTCTTGTTGTTGTTTTCTTGTCATTTTCATTTTGATATAATTGATATCAATGGTAACTCAAAAGCATAATTGTGGAGAATTTTTGGTAAAGAGCTCCTCAAGGGGACCTAACAATTACGACCTTGAATTAAATTGTAACAAACCCACTTTGAAGAAGAGCTTGAAGCAAGATAGGCAAGACAAGGAAATACATATCTCTTTGTCTCCAAGAATTGAGGTTAATTCAAAGGCAACCAACAAAATTTGGCAAAGGGCAGGCAAGCAGGTGCCGAAGGTTGAAAAGTATGCATCCAAGAAGGTAATGCTTCTCACTGAGCTAGAGCAAACATGAGTACCTAATTCACTTGTTACTCCCTTGAATTAACAGAGTTGATGGGAAGTAGTTCTTGGGGTATTACCACCTTTGCCAATAGCCCTTAGTTCCCTTTGGATGTAAATGGTGGGGTAGGGGATTGGGGACATGATGTATCTTCTTGCAACTCAAAGAACAACAGCCCTGCCCAATTTATTGTGAAGAACTCTCCGCAATGTTACAGATATATCCATGCATTTAGAAAACACATAAGAACATATTGATTGTATGAAAGCTCTTCGCTAAAAAGTTTGGGTTGTTTGATTTCAGTTGTGAAATTTAAGTTGTATGCATTGCCAATCACTATGTCCTTGCACTTGCAATTGCTATGATGATGCACTCAAGATTGGCTGTATGTATGTGGCAGCCTTCTCTTATGCTTATAAATAGTAAGGTCAATATTTGAACATTGTGCTACCATACCTGAGACTTGTAATATTGTTGTTGTTGCTTTAAATGCTCTCATTTTCAATTCCCTTCTCTTCATTTGGCAAAGATTTGTGGAAGTTTCCTTCACATAATCATTCACTTTGTCAAGAAACTAAGCTTTCCATCTCATTCATTGTTTCGTACTTTGAATCGGCTAATCAATGGCTGCATCTGTGGCTCTTACACAGTAACTCAAAACTCTCAATTCTATCTTGAAGACACAGCTATGGTCATGGCATGAGCTGAGCAAATTGTAAGTGGGTAACTCCATTCATGTAAATGTGAGGATGTATTCCAACTGCTGCTGTTGGGAAGACGCTACAAAATTTTAGGTTCAGAGAGAAATACCCATATTGCAGAATACCCACCTTGCTGGATGGGAAGCATGAGTTGTTGTCTGTTGAATGTCTGCAGATGGAAAGGAGTTGGATGAACTAACTGCTTAGTGGTGGACCTATTCCTGGTTGTGAGTGATGGTGGCATTGAGGTGGTTCTTACAGTTATTGCATTTGGGACAACAACCCTTCAGCCCCCCCGCCATCATCCAATTCTGCTGAACATTATCAAGGGAAGTTCAAACATTGAAGATAGAGTTCAATGCATCAGAGAGGCATAATACACTTGTGTGGCAGAGTCATACAATTTGGGGGCTGTGAAGAAGTAGATCCACTACTACTACAGATCCACTATGGCTATGGGTTTGTATTAACTCCCATGTTCCCTTGATCCTTCATGTTGTGAAAAAGGTCCAACCAGACGGCCCCATGTGCTCATTTTTCTGGGGCCTAGCCAGGCCCCAAGAATTTGTTTGTGTCATCTGCAATGTCTCCACTGATTTGTGTTTGGAGAAGACTTGGGTTCAATCCATTTGGCCTACAATCGAACCTCCAGATCATTTCAGAATCAGTACATCATCATCATCATCATCATCTCCCACTCCCACCACCACTGCCGCCATGTCATGTGGTAGCTCTGTTTCTGCAGCTGGTTGTCTTTACAACTCTCACAGTTGCTGTGACCACATGCGGAAGCGATCCAGTGAACTTGGTGTTCAATGGTGGGTTCGAGGACGAACCCTTCTCCTTGAGTTTGTTGAAACCTACTCAAGATATTGGGTTTTTTTTCCAGATTGGTGCTTACATTCCAGCATGGAGGGTGACTAAGAATTCAGTTCAGGTACTGCATTTTTTTTGCTTCAGATGCAGAAGTTGCTTTCTCTCTTTCTTTTCATGTATGAAAGATTAATATTGTCTTACAAAAAAATTGCAAAAACTTCCTGCCATCCATGGCAGTGCTGATGGAGTAACTAAATTCTCTAGGGTATGGCAATACACTTTGCTTGGGGTATGCTCCTGACATTGTGCTCCGAGGCATCACTCCTATCTCACTAGTTCTCTGGGGTGTGTGGTTTGCAATCTGGAAATGTGTTTTGATATTTTGCACTTACAGGTTGTGTCATCTCAAGCATTTGAACCTGCTACAGCAAACACCTCCTATTGTGTGCATCTTAATACGAAAGGCGGAGCAGGAGCTATCCAAAGCAGTGATCTGTACATGACACGCAAACAGGCAAGATACTATCTCTCCCTGCATTTCACAGGCCAACCAGATGGAGGCCCCCTTTTCAAGGCAATGCAAGTCACGATCTCTGAGAAAGGAATAATCAGCTACACAGTGCGGCACCGCATGTTCGTGGCACAAAGTAATCCCTATCCCAGCCGTACACCTCTCCTTTGGATGGCCAGACAATGGGCCTTCTTGGGTACTGGAAAATCTATGAGACTGGAATTGGAGAGCACCACACCTGGTCCCATTGGAATCCTTGTTGATGATATCCAGGTGATCAGGAATCTGAACCAGGTCTTGTTGTGCACCCTTTAGAAATCTGAGTTCTCATTGCTTGAAACTTTCTTTTGGGTCACAATTCTGGTCACCAGTTTCAATCATGAATTCTATAACCAAAGTTACAATAATGTCTGCAGTTTCCACAGTTTAGGGTTTTGACTTCAAGCTGGCTTCTTCTTCTTCTTCAGATGGCAATGGAGCTGACACCATGACTTTGGTATTGTTTTTTTCAGGTCATTCTCGACAACATGATTGACAATGGAAGCTTTGAAGTCTTGACCATAGACTTTGAGTCATTGACATCAAGCACCTTGCAATCTCCCTCAACTGCACTCAAAAACTGGGTTGTGAATTCTGGGAATGTGAAATTGTTACGGGGTTCAAGGTTCCAATCCTCAGACAACAGTTCTAGTGTGTTGGACATGAATGGAAACACAGGTGGGAGTATCATAACATACTTTGGCACCACACCCAAATCCACTTATGCCATTCTTTTGGACATTGCAACCAACCCCAACATTGCAGAGACAGACAAACAAGGGATACCCGAACAATGCTCCACAAAATTAGAGGTGACAGTCAAAGTACAAGCAACTGGAAAGACCTTATTGACACAACTTGTAACTGTGAGTTCCTATATGCTACCTCAAGTTTCCTCACAATCTCAAACTAAAGAAAATCCTTCACAGATGTCAATCTTACTATGCACATGAAAAATTCTTATTCATTGTGCTTCTTCACAGATGTGACTCGTATGTGCATCAGAACTCTTCATAGATGTGAATCTTATGTGCCACATGCACTTTTTCACAGATGTGAATCTTATGTGCATCTTTGGCAATGCTTGTCTGATATGTTTAAGAAATTTCAGAATTCTTGTGGAATTTCTTTAGACAATGGTGCAAACTTGGGTTTGGACCCATGATCTTCTGCACTGAAACATCTGAAACAGTTGGGGAGCTCATCTGATTGGGATGCAAAAATACTTTTTTCTTGTGTTGGGTTTTGCAGTCGCAGCGAAAGAAGGGATTACAATCAAATGTGGTGAAATGGGAGACGGTTGAATTGAGGTTTGATGCAGAAATGTACACTAATGTGACTATCGAGTTTGCAAGTAAAGTTGGAGGGAGGTTGGGTCCTCTTCTAGACAACATTGCCATCTTTCAACAATTAACAACACTGGTTTCAGAGCCAAACAACGCAGCAATGTCCTCGTTTCACCGTTCGCCCTTGTGGTGCACACACACTTGGATTGCAGTGTTGCTTGTGTTGAATTTGTAGGACTAATAATTTAATTATGCTTCTTCTTAAGAAGTCTTGGTTTTTGTGAATTATTATGCTTTTCAAAATGGCTATTAAATTGAATTTTTAATTTATCATGGCAACTTTCTTAATCTCAAGTTTTAAAGAGTAAAACTCTCAAGTGTTGGACATGATAGAGAGCTCATTATACATTGAAATTCTTGAGGTGATTTTCATCATCACCTATGGTTAGGAGTTTACTCATAAAATTGTTTTGCTTTTTGGGTGTGGGTTTCAAGAGTTCAACTCCCTACTTAGTCTTGATCATGCTAAATGCTACACTCAAGGGGCCATTTTCCTCCTTTTTCTTTTATAAAAAAATGCAATTTAAAAAACACCTGCCATACATAGACAAAGAAATTTGATTTTGTGATGTTGCTCAAGTGGTGATCCTCCATAAGAAGTATTAGGCCAAATTTGGCAGTATTCAAAATATGAAAGTAGAAAAATCTTAAGCACCTCTCATGTTGTGGCCAGTTGTGCTGAATTTTGGCAAGATTTTTAAATTTTCTTGTTTTTTGGTGATTTGTTTCTTTTTAAAACCAAGGATTTTTCACTAGAATATTCTTTTTCCTTTTTTTTCTTTTCTTTTTTTTTTTTTTTTTTTTTTAGTTTGGTAAAAATTCCCCCCCCAAAAAATTACTTTTACAAAAAAAACGGTAAATTAAATTAACTATAAGTAATTTAAATTAAAGTTAATTTTTTATTCAAATAAAT
>Ga0116227_10004906_pt1 | contig 28676 bp, 21 predicted proteins | sample S1TSphgellanicum_FD_89693 | JGI IMG/M metagenome (GOLD analysis project Ga0116227, IMG submission 89693) | Host-associated microbial communities from peat moss isolated from Minnesota, USA - S1T2_Fb - Sphagnum magellanicum MG | ecosystem: Host-associated > Plants > Peat moss > Unclassified...
AGAGCTTCTGAGGGTGATTATCCCAGAAGGAATGCAGTTGTGGTGGCAAAGAGGGGTCGGACGGGTACCTTTGTGAGTTCTGTGTCTTGGATTCGTTCGTGTCCCCCTTCTTTTTGGTTACAAAAGGTCATCACACAGATGATGAATTACAACAATCAAATATTGTCATGTAAAACATTATGTTTCCATAAATTAATGTTTTTTTTTGTTGAAATGGAACTTGAGCCATCAATTTTCATTCTTTATTTTTTGCTTGAAATTTGTTATATTACAATATTCAATGTCACATGTGAAATGAAATCAATAACAATGTAATGTAAAAAGTATTTAGATGTTCATCCTTTCAATTTAAATAAAATTAATTTACAATTGTAATGCCACTAATAGAACTTATTTGATACAAATTAAACTATAATTAACTTAATATACATACAATGATTTTTTAAAAATAAAATGCATCACATATTTGGAGTATTGAAGTTAGAACTCACCATAATTGGTTTATTACTTCACCTTTGTTATTTTGGAATTTGTGTCATTGCATATATTGGTTTGGATTACTACACAACAAACAAGAACAAATTCAAAAACATAGTTATTAATAATGTGAAAAATTATATAACATCACATGTGCATGTTCTTTTATTCAAGACTATATTTTTCAAATAAAACCACCATTTTAAAATCTATATTAAATGCACAACTTTGATTTTGATGGATTCAAACAATATCAAAGTTTGACCCTATAGCATAATAACAACAAAAATAATCATAAATGGACAAAAATAACATGTTTGTTTGAATAAATTAGTTTAATTTTAGTTCTACTTTCCACCTCAAAAATTCAAATCCTCAAACACACAAAAAAATTGTTACAACATGATTCCTATTAACCTTCACAATCCTTCATCATTATAAATTACATTTTACATGTCAATTTCTAAGAAAAATGGAAGATTATATCACACCATTTAAAAATATATATGCATATAAATAAAATACCAAAGACCAAACATACATTAAACAAAAATCACTTAATTTTTTCATAATCAAATCACAAACCTTGAACCTTCAAGTTTTAAAAATAAATAAAAGTACTTGTAACAACCTTTTTTGCTTTACTTTTTAAATAGGAAAAAACAAATCTTAGTTATGTAACACATGATATGATAATTCCATCACCAAAAGACTTAGAAATGCACAAAATGTTTAGAGAAAATAACATTTTCCTTTCTATTTCATTTTGAATTTATTGGCAAAATACATAGGTGCACGAAGGTAATTGATGTGAAGGGGGAGTTTTGTTGATTTACTACCATGTGTTAGTTTTTTGTCTAAATTTCATATTTTCATATTTAAAATTCCAAGTTGAAATTTAGTTACATACCATAGTACCTTTACCATTTCGGCATAAATTAAATTATTTTTCATTTTGCTGAACTTTTGAAAAATTATTCATTATTTATGTCAAAATTTTAATAAATTTAAAAGTTCAATTGTCGGGTTTTGAACTACAAACCTTCCATGACAATGACTTAAAATTGAAGCAATGTAAACACACTAAATTATTCTATAATACTAATAAAACCTTTTTTATTATTTCCTATAACCATTACCTACCAAAAATTTTAGAATTAAAAAACCAAGTGTCGAAGTTAAGATTTTAAATTTAAATAAATATTTGGTAGTTTGTTGCCGAAATGGTAAAAATATTATGTTAATAATTATTCATAGTGATCATATGACTTTGATTTGGTTAATTTGACTAATTTGTCCACATGTTGCCTTGGTTACTTTGGCTTACATGTTTATTAAATGTTAATTATTAGAAAGGAAAAAAATATTTTTTGTAGTTTGTTTTGAATTTCATGATAATAGGCATAATTGGATGATTGCCATGAAGGAATTGACTTTTGTCAATGAAGCAATTAAATGTTTTAGGGTATAAAACATCAAGGCCTATAAAAGGAAATTCAGATGTAATAAATATTTAATTAAATTTTGACTTAAATGTTATATTTATACTTAATTCAACATTTTTTGTGGCCCAAAACCATTGAATATTCAAATGATTGACACAAAATTGTTATTTTTTTCCTCATTTTGAAATACTTGATTCTCAAATTGGATGTTGATGAACAAAACTTGACCAAATTACCAATGCCTTATAATATAATTTTCATCAAAAATATTGAAATGCCTAATTTAGTTTTTTTTTAAAATGGTATTTAAGTATTCAAATTATAACACTTGGAGCATCTAGTGGCCACTATATGCTAATATATATATATATATATATCATCAAACATTGTACAACTTAATTGAATTTGTAATACAATCAATACACTATTTTTAATTTCATTCTAGGAATAAACCATTACCTTCAAGGAATTCTATACTATGAAAGGTTTATAGGGTGACATGATGTTGTGAGTTGCAATGTAATGGAAAACTAATATTCATATAATGGCAACTTAGTGGCACAATTAATTGTATCAATGAAAATCATAATTAACTAGTTGAAAATGTCATACTTAATGGGGAGTGAAAATGCATACACATGGCATGATCATCATATTCAAGGTTGTACATTAGTTACAAGGTGATCATTCATTAGGTTCCACATTTATTTTAGTTGTAATGTAGTTGTCACACATGATTAAAAGTGCAACTTGCTAACAAAATCACATGGGTGATTCCAATCATATCTATGGTGTGTACAATCTATTGTATAGATGTCTATTTTGTAATTAACTTGCAACTATAATACATTTCCTTAATTTTTTGACATGACAATTTATTTATTTATTCACTATATTTTCATGAGACAATTATAATGTAGTTATATATTAATTATTTTGGAGCTCTAATTGCAAGGTAGTTTAGTTATCATGAACTTGATTTCTCATAGTGTGAACATAAACATAATTTCTTTTGAAACAACCATTTACAATGTCACTCAAGTTCCAAAATTGTCACTTTTTCACATACAAAGTAATGATGAGAATTTTTTGAACCTCCTATGTTAATTTTTAAATAACTACTTTATCATACAAAACCTAACAATCATAATAAATCAATGTTGCCAATAACAATCCCACTAATCAATATGAATTAAATAAAACTAAACACCTATGATTATGATTATGTATAATTAAACTCAAATCGCCTATCTTTAAGAACATCAAGCTCAATTAAGGATGAGATATATTTAGTTTCGAAATAGTTGGAAAACAATGTACAAACTATAAACATTAATGCATAATGCCATGCATTTCAAAGTCTTAAAGATCACCTCCAAGTTCATGTAATTCTTTTTTCAAGGGTAAACTACATTAACAAAATCTAACTCAAAAAACATATTTATTTAATATTTGGAGGCGTTCAGTATAAATAAACAAAATAACATCAATTTTATTTTCTTTGTCATGTAACAAGATTATTACACTCAAGAAAAATTAAAAGAATAACATAAACTACTAAACATCCACATAAAGCAACATGACACAAATCACATAATTAAAATAACAATAGTTAGGGACTTGTTTTTTCAACATAAAAGAGAGGGGTTCAAATCCTCATACTTGCAACTTATCTATATGTTTAGCTAAGATACTTAACATAAATTAGGTTGCTAAATTAGGTTGTTAAGTTAAATTAAAAGGTTGTTTAAGCTACCTTTGTTTAAATGACCTAACATAATTTCACTTGGATTGTTAAATTAGCCCACCTAGGCTAGATTAACTATTTATTACTATTTATTTGCTTATTAATTATGTGCATAATAGGTAGGTAGGTAAATTATACATGGGGTAGTTAGGCTAGGCTAGCTATTTAAGTGGTTAGGTTAAGTCATAGCCTTCCATGTGGTTGCACCTTAAGAGGTAATAAACCAATATTAATGTTTCCATATCATAGCCATGGGTCAGGTTCAGCATTAAATAATTATTAAAAACCTTAAAGGATTTTTTTTTTGAAAATAAATCATTGAAGTGTCAAAAATTGTAATGAAAACACATTAGAAATGACCAAAAATTGATAAATGCACCTTGAAAGTGAAAAAAATATAAAATTTTGTAAAAGTTGGTAAAAGAAGTCATGTTCCATGTCAATCATTAAACAAATGTCATGGTAATGACGAGTATCCCCACATAAATTCAGTCATAATTCACCTAACTAGTGATACTTTTCTCCAAGAGCATCAAAAGTGTAGTTAATAGGCAAAAATATGTGAAGGGATGAGAATGTGTGCATTGAAGCATAAGTGCTATTGGAAAGCAATTGAATGCTCAAACAAATTTCATTAAAAATTTTCATTTTCATTAACAAAAAAATTAATAATTATTTTTTTAAAAATGAATGCATTTTTTGAAAATAATGAATTACTCACTTTTAATACATCGAACTTGACCCAAGGCTACAGTAATTATGTTTGGAATGATTCATTTTTGTGGAGAACATAATCATTAAAGGCATTTTTTGATGACTATTGATTGTAAATTGGTTTAAACATGCGGCTTGAAATTTACCTTCCATGCCCTTAATAAGTATTGAATGTACATGAAACAAAAAGGAAAATAATTTTTGCAAACAATATAGATGAAAAATGAAATTTCTTACAAAATACATGATAATTATTGCCCACATTGGGCAATCATCATGTTTTACATTGCATAATTACTACCTAGTACTTTTTAGTAAGTTGACAAACAAGAAAAACAAGGGAAAATAAATAACAAACAAACATTGCATAGAAATCGTATTTATAGTCATATGGCAAAGAAAGTGAAAAAGAGAATATGACAAAGGGGGCCAAAAGAATCCTACTCCTCTTTTAAGCCCAAGTCTCCCCACTTTCTCCCTCCTACAAGCTAATTGGATCCTCCGAACCTTATGCCCTTGAGTTTTACTTTTAATGATACTATTGACCAAATAACAACGTTTGGAACTTGTTAAAACTAGTTAATTTGACTTTCCAACTACCACCTTCTAAAAATTAGATAAATTAGTTGACATCAACTTTGAAATTAATAGAAACAATATCGTTAAATTTTATTTTTTTTCTAAAGGAAAAAAAAAAAAACATTTGAAATTTGAAATTTTGTGCCTTCAATACCCATTAACTTATTGAATTGATAATTTTTAGAAAAGTTTTAGTGGACATAGTATAAGATGTAGGATGGTGACCTTTAGAAAAGTCATTGAGGTGTTCAAGATGGAGTACCAACCCTATTAAACTTGCCCCTATTAAACTTTTTTAGTAACTCTTCAAAGAGGTGTGCATCACCTTTTATGAGGTATAAATATAGGTTGAGATTTGCTTCTCTTTCTTTCGATCCTTTAATTTTTACTTAAATCTACTAATGAATGATGATTTTGGTAAAGGAAGATTTTTTTTTTTGTGATGAATTGTTTTTGGCAATTTTACTTTTTGATCATAAAAGTTGATCTCCTTTTGTAAATTAGTTTTTTTTAATAGAATTTATGTTATTTTGACATTTCAATAAAACTTTGAAATGTAGTTGAAATTTGTAGTAGAATAAACATTCGATTATGTGGAAGTCTAAAGTTGTGAAAGTTTTTCAATTTTTATCAAACTAATTTGGTAGAGGCCAATTGAACCTGCATGCATTGTCGAACTTCTATTTGAAATTCTATAACTTATAGAATAGAAAATTTTGACTTTTTCGTTTGTAAAATCTTTATATACCATTTCTAAATATTTCAAATTCATTTTGAGATAACTTTTCAACAACTTTTCAATTCTTATTCAATTAAATCATTTCTCTACATGGTCTTACATTAGCAACTTCTAACTAAATATAACCCTACTAGCTCAATTAAATAACTAAATAAAAGTAAAACTTACCCATGAATAATGGCATGTTTGATTTGATTGTACATAATCATGTGGTCATACATGACATAAATGTAATTGTTTATGTAGTCATATTACCCATGTTTTGGCCATTGGTGTAGTGGTGAAAGCATATTTTGTTTATGTGTGTGTGTTCTTTTCCCAATTTGGAGAAAGGAGTGGTTGCAACATATTTTGTTGTGATTCAAAAATAAGAAATACCATAACATTTTTTTTCATGCTTTGATATTTGAGTTTTGATGTTGGTCCCTTATTTAGGTGGGTTTAAGAATGATTTGAAACTCAAGATAAAAGGACAAATATAAACATAATGCAACTCCAAAGACAAGGTGACTTTAAAAATAAGTTTAATGTGGCTAAATATTTTGACATTTTATCATTAATGTCTAAACGCTTAAGTTGTGATGTGATTTTTTTTATATATATTTTTTGATATTTTATCTTACATGGACAAAATCCAAGACATACAATCCATGATTTACATTATTTATGATTTTGTTTTATGATATATAAATGGAAACAATGCGTCATTCATATATTGATAATTTAGTTTTTTTTCACATAGTAAATGTGGTGTTGCTGTCATTTGAAGTTTTTGTAAATTTATCCAAAGTATATGATTTCAAGTTGTCTATGTAATTTTGTAATGTTGTAATTGTGTCATTCAAAACAAAAATTATTGTTAGCCATCCATTAAAATAACTACCTTTCCCAAGCCTTGTTAACTCACTCCTTTCCTCCATGGACATGAAAAAAACACATTTCAGTATGTTTTTCATGTCCATGTTATTTAGTAAAATCAAATTTGAGAAAGACAAAAATAACGATAAATTATTGAAAATCATATGGGAACAAATGAGGGAAATAAAACAAGGTGAGAGGCCAAGGGATTTTGCTCACTTTGGAAGCTTGCTCAAAGATTATACATTCATGATCATAAAATTAAAAATTAATCTAACTACTAAAGTGCATTCCATTTTTTTTAAAGACTAAAAAAAACTTTACAATATGTTTTCCACGTAAAATGATTTAAAATATACAACATGATCTTTGCCATTGTATTAGTTTACAAATAATGATTTATCTATTTTATTTTTATATTTTTTGACAATATATAAAATAAGAATTAATTTGAATGGGATCATAGTATTTGGATATTTTAAAGAAAATATGAATTATGTATAACCATAAAATCTTTGAATTGACATTATAGAACCAATGCTTTTTTTTCCAATGTTGTAATGTATCCACATTAACAACCATCCATAGGAAGATTTAGCTAGGTTTGGGTCTATGTCAAATAGGAAGCTAAAAGTTTTTTAAGTCTTGCTATTTTTTAGTTATATGTAGGACCATAGAATCTAAATGTGGCAAACTCAACTTTTTTCCATCTTTTTTTGGGTGAAATATTGGAAAACAATATTAAAAAACCCTTTGAGAAGGTTGTAGTTCATTTTCAGATTTTAAAATGATGAGAAATTTTGTATAAACAAATTTGACTATATATGAACTTGGATTAATCTAGAGTTTTTTTCCTTGGTCACATGGTTTTACTTATTATTAGCCATAAGTGTTTCACTTCCTCCTTTCATGGATATGAAAATGCACATTAATTTTTTTCTCCCAAAACCTTTGAAAACTTCTTGTTCAATTATCTTTATTTTTTTTATCATAATTGTTTCCCCTCCTCACCTACATGTATAGTAAAAATATGTAAGAATATTTGAACAAATATATAATTATTTCATTTAATGTTATGCAATTGTTGTAGAAAGAAGTGAACAAAGGGCACAAAGGGTGGGGGCTCAAGTTGGATATAAAATGTTATAAATATATTAAAGTTATTTTTTAGAGTCATACTTAGTTCAACTTTTATTTAATGTAGTTTGTTGATTTTTCAATTCCTTTTTTGTTATTATCCATAGAATTCAATTTTTTGACTCAATGACAAATTGAGATTGTTGTAAATGGCCTTTAATGTGATTATGGAAGGAATGTTGGTAGTTAAGGGAGGGTTCCTTATTTCAAGATTTGTTTTGTGAAGGTGTTAAACGAAATTTGGTTATGATTTTAGCACCCAATGCAAGTTAATTTACAAATTTAATGCTAACATAACATTTGGACCTTGATGAATGATTTCATCTTTTATTTGGAGAATTTAATTGATATTTTTATTATGTGTTTTAATTTTAATATTTTTCAAATATATATATATATATATATATATTCTTTTCATTTTATGATAAATTCATTTTGAGAAATCAAAAATCATATGTATAAATAATGTTTGGATATTTTTAAAAAGTATGAATTATATTAAATTATATAAAATTTTGAATTGACTATTGAATATAAACCTTGGAGTAATCAAGAGTTTTTTCCCGGCCATGAAATTTTAGTAATCAAAGTATTAATGTAAAAAGGTCATGTGTAAGGTAATGGTTGAAGAATGAGGCATTTTTGAAATATATGCATGTTGTGTGGCATTTATTTAGGAACATCTTATAAAGGTGTTATTTGATGTAAAGTAGGGTAGACCGGCCAACAACCACACTTAAGTGCTTATGGCAGGTTGGATCCAAGGGGTGAGCTTTGTTGTTTTTATGTCCAAAAAAACTTGAACCCCTTATCTTCGCACATGTGACACACTGACAATTGTTGAAAACAAATTTAAAATGAGAAAGTTACAATCCCCCAAAGTAAAGGGGGTCAAAAACTCGAAAAAAAAACCATTGAACATAATAAAGGTTGGTTCCTGAACACCAAAAAAAAATCTTTGTATGTTGATATTAGAGCCTTAAAATGATTTGTGGTGCTCTTATAACATTATAAATTGTTTAAAATGAATAAGAAATAAGAAAGTTATGAGGTTTGAAAGTGAGAGGGGTCCAAAAAGAAGAAAAAGAAAACATGTTTTGTAAGTTGGAAAACTTATTTTTCTTCTTGTTATTTTTTTTCATTAATCCTTTTCCTTTGCACTTCCAAGATGATTTTTAAAGCTTGAAATAATGTTCCCATAACATTTTAAATCACTCAAAATGAAGCACATATGATGAAGATATAAATAAATGTTTGTTCATAGGCAAAAGATCAGTGATGGGCTGATCTACCCTATTAGTAGATCATATTAAATGAGGCTTTATTTTAGGATGTGGTGCATATCGATGATTTTCCTTTCTTGGAAGACGCCCAGGTTGTTTTGGGCATTTTGTCTTCATGTGTAGTTCATTAGTCTTCTTATTTCTTGCAAATAGTTCCTCCTTCTTCCTTCATGTTTTTTTTGGCGAGTTTCGATAAAAAAGTTATGTAGGTATGTGGGACATTATGGGTCCAAGATCGTGGGAGTCTTTTTAGGGCCTCTTAGCGAGGTGTTAGGTTCGACTACTGATATCCTTGGTGGTATAAACCTTCTTTCTATGGAGGATTATGCCCCATCTGATTTTTTAGGGAGTTGGGTTCTAGTGGTTTCATATTTGTGTTATAGGTTTCGTATTTTTGATAAACCTATTTTGGAGGATTATGTTTCTCAAGTTGAAGAGGGCTTACACCTATTTTAATCATGTTAACATGCAATGTGAGATGACCTTCCTCTTGTAGCTAAGGAAATGCACCATTCTTTTGAAAGTCTAATAGTTATTTATGCTTTAGGTTTACATGCATCTTTGATGGACATCCACCATGACACATCCCTTAAATCTATTTTAAAGGATGACTCCATTTCCTTAGCATCTAAAGCCTGCATTCATTCTTGTTCAAGCAAAGGGGCAGGGTTATGGTTGGTTGTTAGGCCATATATCTGTTTGTTTCACATCACACATTCTACTTTCACTTCAGCATTGCGTTTTTGTCTCGGTTTGATTCAGCCTTTGGCATGTAGTCTTCTCACATGTGAATGTGGACACGGGTTGAACGCATCTAACACATACTTAACTTGATGTGCCTTTGAAAGTTAATGGATAACCACACATGACACCATCTAAGATGTCTTGTATGCCCTCATTTGAGAGAGTGGGCATGTTGTATGGAAAAAGCAATGGTACACCCTTATGTCAATAATTTCATTATGAGTCGATCTCTAGATGATTTGAAAGGACTAGGTCTTCATGGCTGATGTGGTGGTTACTAACTCAATGTGGGAGATGGTGGTTTCAAGTGTCATTAGTCAACTAGTAGTGTAGTTATAGAATTTAACGCCATTGTTAAGATCCGCAAATATAAAAGGTTTCATGAGGGGTACCACTTTATTATGATGGCCATGGAGGTGCATAGTGTATTCGGGTGTGATATGGATCGTTTCATTAGGGAGTGTGCCCGTCTTTTCCACGATGGACAATTGGGAGGTCATTTATCCTTGTCTTTTTACATCTAATTTTTTAGGCAACATGTTAGTATTGCTCTTTAGCGTGCTTTAACTTCTGCTATAGAAAGGAAAATTGTGTTAATAGGTGATGTTTGTTTTAAACCTCCCATTACTATTAGATCTCATGATTTGCATGTTGACAACATTAGAGGGGTCGTGAGTGAAATAGCTTCCTACCACAAAGGGTCTAGCTTTTTCCCTTTTTTGGTTCTTATGGGTTGTACGTCTTTTGGCCTTTCTTTGGCCTTCTTTTTTTGTCTCCCTTGTGATGGTTCTAGCCATCGATCTTTTATTGGATTTTGTGAAATCCTATTAATAAAAAATTGATTTTAATTTTCTTTTCCTATCATACCCAGCAAGTATCACAAGAAATATATAAAATCAAAATGCCCACCAAAGGAAGCATTTTGTTTTTCAAAATGGCCTGCCCTTTTCCAAGTAAAAATTCCATAGGATAGGATGCCCTCCACATACATTAGATTTTTTTTTTTTGCCAATGTGCTAATGTGAAAGCAAAAAACCAATGCCAACCTTTGATTCACGGTTTTCAAAAACAATAAAATTGATCAAATATCCTACCTTGCACCATTGTTTATTTCAATTAAATTTGGAGGTTCTTTGAAACTAAAATCAAAGTTCATTAACAAAATGAAAGAACCACCCAATAGTAGTTGTCTTGTCCCTTATTCTCAAACACTTAATTTGCGTCGAGTAGTAGCCATAGGTTTAGCCACTTCTTGATTTCCACCCCTTCAAAACACAAGATTCATCATCACATCCACCCCTTCCAAACAAACCTCTCATCATCACAATCCACTTATTGCAAGTAGTCGATTTTTGACATATAGTTTGAGCTAATTTGACATCTTGTAATTTCTCCTTTTTTTTTTTTTAATCCTTTCTACATTTTTCAAATCTATGGTGTGTTTATAAATAAGTTTTGTAAGGTTGTTATTTTTTCATGAAAAGCTTGCCATTACGACCTAGGTATCAAGCAAACGTGGGCTTTTGGTGTTGTGTTTATTTGATTTTATGAATAACTCTAATATTTTTCTTTAAAATGGTCATGTAAAATTCCCCTACTATATGTCAATCAATAACAATTCAATCTAATTAGATATGTTTCCATGCAAGAATGTGAAACTACCATGAAAGGCACCAAAAATGACATACAATTGACATGCTATCTCATTATTAGTGAAATTATTTTGAAAATCAATAGTCAAAAGTTATTTTGAAAACTTTTTTAATGCCTTAAGCTAACCGTTTCAGCTACATGAAGGTTAACAACACATGGAAATATGTTTTGACATTTGTACTAAAGTTGTCTCGAAACAAATTTTAGGCCACTATTGAGTAGTTATAAACTTTTTGTACACCAATTGAATCTATCTATTTCATTTTTGTAATACTTTATGGTTATGTAAGGAATTCTAAAATCCACGACCTTTTAGTTCATAGAGGGATTGGCCTATAACATTTGGTGGATCAAAAAAATTTAATGCATCAAAGATTGTAGTTACATATCTAGTTCCTGCATTGTGTTTAACTACAATGACTTCAAAAGGAGTTGGGGAACTCAAAATGTGCAGCAAGTCCTTACCACAAGTACCTAAAATATCCCCTAACTTAGTTAATGGGCAAATTTCCTTGCCACATACCCTCAATTGGGTAAGTTTGCAGATATGAAGGGTTAATAGTGAGGGATATATTTGCCTTAATACAAAGGCTTAAGGATGGTAGGTGGATTTGGTAATTGAGCTTGCATCGATTCAATTCCTCTCATTGATTCTTCAAGTTTTTTGCTTTGTTGACCTTTGACATTGGGTAGATGTATTTGAGAGTCATGAATATGGCAAACCATATGCAACTGCCATATTGATGACTCTCAAATACCGCATGAGATAAAATTGCAAATTGCTAACATATGGCAAAAGTGCATGTGCTAGTCAAGGATAAATCAAACACTTTGATTCTTGCATTTTTGACATTAGATTTGATCTCTGAAAATTTTCTTAAAACTCCTGAATTGTGAAAAAAAAATCTCCATTTAAAAATAAATAAACACATACCCACTTTTTACCTCAAAAGGGGGCATATGATAAGGCCACCCAGACCCTAACCTGATGAAAACTTGAGTGTTAACATACCCTTACCTAATGGGTAAATAAGTTTCAAAAAATCATATATCCTTATCCAAGGATATACCATAAACAACATACCCACAGAACACCGGTCCAGCCATTTGGACCTGCAAATTTGCTGAGGATACAATGATCTCCACAAGGCCTAGTAAAAAAATGACTACTTTGATTGGCCCAGATGCTGGCATTGAAGTCATATGAATAGAATCAAATCATACTATGCTACTACTTATTTTACCCTCACCTTCATATGCTATATCCAACATCAAATACCCTGATCTCAAGGTCAAATTTCAGCACGAATCAAGGCCTTTTATCTTGAGGGAAATTTATAGATCCATATATACCCTTTAGGATTTTTTCCCCCTAAAGAATCATATTTACCCTTACCTCGAGTACAATATTACCATTCCCAAAAATCACCATGCTCTCTGCACACTGGTAATAACCAAAAGGATTTGTTACCATACTGGATTTGGCTGCATCAAGTGATGATTGGGCATAAAAACACATTTTGATTTGCACTTCCATTTCATTTGTATCCAGCATTTCAATTCTGTGCATTGTGAACAACTTAGTCAGCTATTATGGCAAAACTAGATCAAGTACCAGGAGAGTTGTTGCATACAGCAAAACTTCAAATAGTAAGGTCTGTTTGTTTGGGAAAATTGCACTTTTCTATAAAAGTGCTGTCTAGAATTCTGATTGACATACCTAACCAATAATAAGTATATAACAATGCCTGCATTCCATAAATATGCAAATGATTTACAGAAATTGCTACAACTAGTGCAATCTCACTTAACCAAAATTGGCTCCACAGGTGCTGCGGGTTGGCGTTTACTTATCAAGTCAGCAACCAAGATAGCTCCACTGTTTTGGACAGGAGGAGGGGGCCCAACTTGCCCACCCAATATCTCATGGAAAAGGTTTTCCACTCTTTGGTACCAGTCCATTTTATTTTGGAGCCGCTCCAGAAAGTGACCCTGCTCACATCAACAACAGATTCCATATGAGAGCCTTGTCATTCTTATATTTTTAGAATCTAGAGGCTCATTATTCATTTTTTATCTTGTGATCTCAAAATAGGTTATTCATCCAACTCTGAATGCCACTCTTTGTATAAGCTTTTAGAGAGTCCTCCATGCACCTCGTCTTTGTAAATGACATATTGTACAGCCTTCCTGTTATCCTTGAGGGCCTGTCAAAATAAGATAACAACCCATCATAATCAGTTCCTGGATTTTCCTCATTTGACACACAGCTGTTGATGGCAGTCCTCTCATACTCATGCATGTAACAAACCAATATCTGCAGAGCTGAAATTGACAGTACAAATTACAAACAGAAAACCTGTCTTTGGCTGAGAAAGAAGATCTAGGGTAGAGTTTCGAGCACTTATGAAGAGCTGAGTGCTAGAACATAAGTGCTAGCACTCATTCCTCTTGAAGAGCTGATTCTGCTATTCCACTAGTGAAGGTAATTACTCAGTTTCAACAAGTTGAAACAAATTTGACACTGTCAATTGCTATGAACTTCAAAGCCTGGAACTTGATGGTATGAGTTTGGAATGGAACTGTGATTAAAATGAATAAAACAAGGTGGGGGGTTATTGATGTCTATTGACATCACCTGAAACATTCTCTCACTTTCCCCTGGATTTACCACAACATCGTTCTTCCCATGTGCCATAATCAGTGGAACACGTATGTTATCCACCTGCATAGCACAAGGTAGCAAGAGGTTGAAAATTTGTGTAACCTTCTGCCATACACATATATCAACTTTGCTGTCTAGTCAATACTGCCAATTGACTTGCATTAACCAATTATTGCTAACACAAACCAAATACTTCAAATGGATGTAGTTCTTCCACATTGGCTTAAGTCATTCAATTTGGTTCAAATAATGTCTCAGTTTCAAAGATCCTCAGCAGAGCTCCTAGAGTTTCCAATTAGGTTTTTCAATGGGACCTAAAAACCTGAAAGAAGTTTTGTATTTTGTGTACTAAATTAAACAACCCAACTTTGTTTAGGATCCAAGACCATTGCTTACATGGAAAATGGGAGATTGGGACTGATTGAGCTGGTGATCCTTTGTGAGGTCTACCACTCTGTCATTCAATATTTTGCGTCTTGGTTTCCTACAGTTACAATTAAAACTACACATATCAGTGTCAAATTATCACCTTCTTGGGTGATGCAAGAGCAACAGATATAAAGCATGATAAATTTTACCATTCCTTGAACACCTCACTTGTCTCACTTGTCTCACCATAAAGTGAAATTGCACCATTGTAGAAAAAACTTGCATATTGATAGCTACTAGGTACCATCATCTGTGATTCCCATTGTCCATTGCAACACCTGGGCCCTATTGGGAAAGCAATTACCAGTATGAGACAATTTTGGTAGTTACAGTAAAAAGCTGTGAAGGGCCCACCAAATCAGCCGCACACTTATAGAGCTCTGCATCACAACCAATGCTTCTAGAAATCAAGTGCTCTTCTAGTAACTTGAAACAAAGATTCACATATCAGATCAGGAAACAGAAATTAGCTGTTCACAAGTTCTCAATCTTGTCAAAATTCTGGGTTAAGGAGACTCTCAGAATAAAAAATAAACCAGCTGAATTATGGTCAGTTTCAACTAGATACATTGTGAGGACTTGTATTGCAAGGGCCAGGAAATCTCACCACTTTGGCTCAAAGGGGTATGAGGACACTGCATATAATCATGTAGATTAGACACATTCAAAAATGTTGAAAATTTTACCTGGGGTGAAGGTAATGCCCGCAAGAGTGCAATATCCCCCAAAGGAAATGCCTGTAATAGCTACTCGATCCCTGTCTGCATAGCCTTCATTAATTGCCCAAAGAACTGAATCTGTTATATCATTCTGTCCAATCACCATACAAGGCATTGAAGTCAAGGAGTGTAAGGCACACATTCCACTATAAGCATGCAGATAGGATGACTGGAGGTCAACACAAAATTCTGACTCCAGACTTACATGCAAAACCCCCCTTTTGTGATTGTTATTTTGGACAACTGATTGATTGGCATGCATTATTCTCAAGCAGGTAATTTGAAAGTTAGAAACAGGTGGTGAGGAATGATCTCCATGTGTAACTTTCAATAACAGAACAACCAAAACCATCCATTTTCAGCAATCGCACACAAGTTTGAAAAAGTGAATGAACAGGTCTAGAAGAACAGCTGCTGTGTAATGGCTAACAATCATATCAGTGTCCCACAGCATAGGTAAGTCCTGCAGTCAAAAACAAATCTTACTCCAACAACATGTACTTACACCACTGTTAGGGACCAAATGGGGCTCACAATCACTAATAACATCATCCTTGTGTTCTTAGCTATCTATGAGAGCCATTTGTGTCTCAAAATCTGAGATCTACAAGCCATTAAGGCAAGCCCCTTGATTCACAATCCAAGTTTTAAACAAGCACTTCATAGACCCTCTTACTTTCATGCTGTTTTTTATGCAGACAACCAGATGGGTGGCCAATGTTTTGGATTATGTTAAGTACCTGCATGGCTGCTCCCCACTGCTTGTCGCCAGCATGCAAAAACTTTTTGCCAAAACCATCAGATCCTCTATACTCCACTTGTAGGCATGCTGTTAAGAGGAAGCAAAAAGCTACTAGTGCACATTAGTAGCACATCAAGATGAAGGCTGACTCCATTCAGTGCATAACATGTATTGTTCCTTACAAATCTACACAGCATCTTATAACAAAAAGTGAGATAGTAGCGATACTGTACAATCTGTTGAGCATGGGAATTGGGCTGAGACATCATTTAAACGATTTCATTATTGTTTAAACAATGATCAACTGACCTCCAAATGTCCATGTTTTAACACCAATTTATCGCATGCAAAATATGTACTTCCAGACATATGCCAAAAATTATCCCCGTAGCTTGAGATATTCATCTGTGTACATGATGTGTGGGACAAGCATCTGGCACTAGATATCTGCTCACTCTGTTTGCCAAGTGTTGATTGAATTTTTTGCAAATTCAAGAGTTAAATGAACCAACACAGACTCATAAGTTGGATAAGCAAATGTGGTTTAAAAGGAAACAAAATACTGACCATAACCACGTGTAGCCCAAAATTGGTTCTCAGGATCACATCCCCACCAATCACGATACCATGGGCCCCCATGAATTCGGAGTACCATTGGCAAATTTTGTGCCTGTAAAACATCATCCCAGTGCTATCTTCAATATCTGTTCTAGTACCACCGGATGAATAGAGAGAGAGATAGTATTGACTCAGATGATTGAGGTATAAGTACCTTGAGGCCTGGAGGCAGTGTAAGATACACAAGAATGTCAAGATCATCTCGTGACTTCACCGTATGGGGGTATGTATTTCCCAGTTCATACCTGCAATGAGCCAGCTTTTACTAATCAAAATGGGGTCAAAACCCCAAAAATTGGAATTTTCATAACAAGTCTCATGGGTAAGGTATTACTAATCTATGAGATTTCAGAGAAAAATTCACAATAATACTTCAAAGGAAACTGTTATGTCAGTTCTGGGTGAACCAAAACAAATATGACAAAAAATGAGTGTGGTCATAACCTTCTGAGTATCACTCTAGACCATCACCTTCATCATGAATGGCAGTGACTAGCCACCATTACTTCCCATTGACTATACCAGCTCCCAATGGTGGGTGTATACAGTCATAGAACAATCTGCTCACAACTTTGGGCAAAGAATTCTACAAAAGTCTGCCTCCTGCATTTCTCCTACATTTCCACAACAGTAAGACTCAGTTGTGATCTTGGCTAGCACTCCAGAGACATAAGGAAATAACAAAAGTCAATAGTATCCTCATTTAAGCTGTGACAAGCTTGTCGATTCAAGGATCACTCCACAAATTTGGCAGAAGAAAAGATTCCAGCATTTTATGACATCCTGGTGACAAGCTAGAGATCCAAGTGAACATACTCTTTCAGCTTTGGATGATGAAGGAAGAGGAGTGAAAGTGTTTTAGACTCTCGGTCATACAGATAACTTTCTGAAGTCGCATTATCCTTTTCATATGTCACCACCCACCTGCCCACCAACAATGCATAAAACAATTGCACAAAAAAAACTGGAAGATGAGACAGAAATCTTAGTACTGCATTCAAACAGTCAATCAGAAAGGATTTTCAACACAAACTAGACTTGCAGTGGATCCTCTGGTGGCTGATGCCCAGAGCTAAGCAACAATGGAGACCCAAAAAATTGATTGGTTCAGGCCTCTTAGCAGCTAAGTGAACTCCAGATAAAATGTTCTTCCACATACTTAGCTGCAAAGTCTAATTCAGTTCTGCATGTACAAAGTGATCCACTTCTGAACAAGAGAAACCAGTCAATTGACAAGGCAGAGAACCCACTTTTGATTTGAACGGTCACGACTGCCAATTGTCATCTGACCATCTTTGAAATTTGTAAGTAATTCAATGTCACCTTCAACACTGCAGGAATGCATATTGCACATGAAGTTACTGCCATCAATCACAGTGAAGCTGTAGTCTGTTGAAGACTTGAAGCTGGCCAAGAGTAGGCATATCAAATGGTGTTCAATAAGTTCAGAACTGATGAGCAGTAGCTAACAGGTCCTTGGAAAGAGGCTTCCATCATGGCACTTCAATTGCAAAGAGGCCAATAAGAAATTCAGAATCACAACACCAAAATATAGACTCAATAGAATTTGAGCAATTCTGCTCTTGGGAAAGAGCTATCCGAAAGATGGTATTACATGTACAAAGATGGAATACAAGATCTTCCTAAGCCAACAAAGAGTTTTGAATACCCAACCTACTGTGGAGAGCTGTCCATTTGAGGGTGCCATAACAAAAGGCCACTGCAACATACTCCTTTGTATGGAAATCCATCAAAAGAACTTTTGATAGGTCAAATTTGAAAGGCATTAAATCACTTTTAGGACTTGATGCAATGACTTGCTCCACTGACCCATCAGCTGTGTTTATCTGTAAATGTAGCACAAAGGGTTAAAAGTACAGAAAAAGCACTTGCGCAATAAAGCAAATGATCCTTGCAAGAGGACACCATGCATTGCGTGACAAACCAAGGAAGGTCAACTGTCAGCACTGGACTAACTTAATTGAGCACAAATGCTCATGATAGTGTCAAGATCATACCAAGAGTAACTGAGTTGTTTCGGAGTTAAGAGATGACAAAATGTACATTTGCCCTGGGTTTGCAGCAAATCCAACCTGCAAATTTCTCTTTCAGACGGCAATCCCTTTTGCACTATCCTCTGTCAAATTGGGAGGACTTTCAAGCATGAATGTAATGCTTAATTCCAACACATGATAACAAAAGAATCTCCAAGTGCGCAATTAGCAGTAAGAGGCTTCTGTGCAAAACATTGTGCTGACAACAGTAAAGTCATTCTGTGAAACAGTTTCATGCTTCAATGACAAAAGAGGAACATAAGGCTGCAGGCATTCCATTGTCACTTCACTGCTTATTAGCAAATTACCATGCTGCCTTGGTCTTCTGAGGACCACTGGCAGACCTCCCTCCATGGTGCATCAATGGCATCCCGAACACGAATAGTGGAGCTCCCATCAGATAAGTCATAATGCAAAGCTCCCCGAATCTGGAACAAGCTGTCACAGAGCCAATCTGAAACATCTCCTGGATTCTGAGTGTCAAGAACTGCCTCTCCTGTCCGTATATTCACTTTATACTGCACAAAACCATACACAAGTGGATCATTTTTTTAAGTGCAAGGTGAAAATAGCAAGGCAATCTGCCTTTTCCAGTGGTTCATTTGTAAAGCTAAGTTCATTAGATACATTACACCATCTTGAAACACAGTTTTTCACCAGAATGTGACCTTTTACACTGGAAGCTTACCCTTTTTCTCAGATGCAGTTGTTCTCCAAAATACACTGCTTTTGGATCAAGTCAGAGGACATTTTGTTTGGAGATTCCTAAAGGTTTAAAGAGGAAAGTTCCTAACCACATCAAAATCTGTCTTGTTGCATATGTTCATGCAAATACAAATATCATAGGGGTATAGGCCACTGATACTGCTTGGTATAATTTTGGAATGCACATTGTCATATGGTGTCAAATCCCGAATTTCCCCTGTTGCCAACTCCACTGCATAATGATGAAAATTCTCATCCCCTGTTTTGCATGTTTCCATCAGTTCACACTTCAACTGCTACCATAAGATTGTATCCACAAATAAACCATAAAGTCCAGACCCAAAAATATTGTGTATGTGTATTGCATTCTCACTATGGTTTCTTTTCTAGGAGCTGCTGAATATCAATCACAACCTCAGGAAGATCTCCAATTCACTTCAGCTTTCCAACCTGCACCATGTCACTGATCTTAATTAACCCTAACATGACATCTAAGTCATCCTGCTTATGCATCTGGCTTAGAAGGAAGATGTGTGTTGTGTTGCATTAGCTTTATACCTCCATTATCTTGCTTGTAGATGATGTATTCAGATGATGGATTCCAAATATACCAGTGGATCTGTAAAACCACAATCTTCAACTTGAAATAGATAACAAGAAAAATTGTATGAAAATTTTTACTCAAGAAATCTGGTCCACAAGGAATGAAATAAAGAACAGTAAAGGGTCGAGAAATCACCCCACGGTGTGTTTCCTTTGTCACCATTTTTGCCTCCTCTTCTGTTCCATTAATTGGCCGAACCCACTAAGTAATACAGCAGGAAAAACATAACTCCAAGTTAGCTTTTGCAGCTTGGCATTCACAAAGAGCTTCAAGCTCTGAGTCCATCAACATTAGTCCATGGTAAGGAGAAAGTAGTCAACACATGTCTGTGTTATTCACAAATGGAAATGCTCTCACCAAGTTGGAACCTACCACATTGCTAACTTCTGCCGCAGATGGACCTAGGTAAGCCAGAAACTGGCCATCAGATGACAACCGTGCCTGTTCCTTTTGTGGTGCAAACAAAACCTCCATTGGTACCGGCACTGGACACATACAAACATTCATCCCAGAACATCATTGTCAAAAGATTCCTAAGAACTGTAGTTAAACTATTTGATATCCTGCTCATGTCAGAGAACTCATTCCTTCAGGCCTAAAGGAATCTTTAAAACAAGTACACATGCATGCTGCAAGGACGTCAATGACTTCTGCAGCATTCAAAACAGAATTCCAAACTAAGAGCTGGAGTTTTCCCTTTGGTTGGAGTGTGCCTAATTTCTGAAAAACTGCAAGTTACAAAGGAATGATGTCAAGCAAGATTTGACCACAACTCAACAGGAGAATTTAAGAATATAGAGCTGAACATCACCTTTCCTGTTGTTTTCTGCATTCTTCTGCAAGTTGGGGATTGTCATTTTCCAGCACTAAGATTTCCTGCTGAAATCGGTCTGCGTTGTTGGTAGATAGGTCCCCCATAGCCACAGTCATCAACCACAGGAAAAGCATTTTAGAGAGTTAGAATTGCTTGCAAAACCCATCTCAGAAGCTCACCACCGTGACTAACCTGATAGTTGAAAGCCTGAAACTGACTTTGCAACTGTGCTTTGCAAGACCTTGATGGCAGAGGACTCTGAAAAATCAAAAGCAAGGGATTATGATGATTCACTAGCTTGCAAAACTTTGTATGCATCAATCTTCAGGCATTCATTCTTGCACCAATCAAGATAAATTACACAGATAGAGACAGAGAACACGGAGAGAAAAGAGAGAACACAAGTAAAATAGTAATCAAGACAAGGAAGAAGCAACAAACCAGTATCCTTGATGAGAAGCGCTGAACGTGGAGAACTGGAGAACTGCAAAGCAGCAACAACAACAACAACAGAAGAGTCTTTAGTCACTGTTCCGGAGACTTATTTTTATATTTTCTTTGTCAATGTAGTAGTTTTCTTTGCATCATCTGTTCCACAAACGAAAACGAAAAAGAAAAATGAGAGAGAGAGAGAGGGGGGGGAGAAGATGAAGAGAAACAGAGAACAGAAGTAACAATAGTAACCAACAAACAAACAAACCAGTATGTTTGATGAGAAGCGCAGGAGGTGGAAGAGGAACTGCAAAACAACACCACCAGCAGAAGAGAGTCTTCCATCGCTCTATCGAAGACTTGGGCACTGCAGCAAGTGCGTCGTGCGTCAGTCAGCTGCACATGTGAAGTTGGGAGTCATGGAGAGTGAGTGTATATAGCCAAAATGGTATATAACAATTTTAAATGCTAAAATCATCTGGTTATAGAGGTGGTTTTCAATAGCCATAAATTCAATAGCCATAATTCCCCAAAAAATCGAAAAAATCTTCATATTTCTATACTCATTTCAAGGAAGTAACCAAAAAAAAAAAAAAAAAAAAAAGTATATTTTTGGAAAATCACTTACATATTTATCTTGTAGCCCAAATCTGGCTAAATCTTCCTGTGCATCATGGTCACTTTGGCTACGACATACAATTGCCATTAAAAAATTTAAGTAAGAAAAAAAAGACACTGTGTAGTAGTAGTAGTGGCAGCAGCTAGAGAGCAAGATGCTGCATTAAATTATGGGAAGAAATTTAATGCGAGCAACAAGGGCAGTTATTATGGATTCCAGGAGAGAAAACACAAAGACTTAGTTTTTTTCATTAATTTTTAAAAAACAACAACTTCACGCCCGACAAACACGAAGACATGAATGAATGCACATGGGGGGAGGGGGGAGGGAGTTCAATTTTCAACAAATAAATTTTTCTCTTTTTTTCTGGCTAGATCTTATGTGAATTATTTTGTGTCAAATATCAGTTGTAGTAGGTACAATATGCATCAACAAACACAAACAAACCCAAAAGGAAAAAACAAAACAAAATTTGAGTAAAATACAAAATCTGCATTGTAGTAGTACGTTGGTACTAGCTTCAATGGACGTCTATTGAATAATCAATTAATTAATTAATTTTGGAGTTTTCATTTTGACAAATAAATGTTTTTGAAGATTCAATGTTTTCCTTCACATTGATTGTTATTTGGGGGAAAAATAAAATAAAATAAAAAAATCAGAATTTCAACATTTCTGAAAATAATATAGTTAGCATTGAAGCTGCCAAGGTAGTAAGGGTATTTTAGTGGAAAAACTAATAACTTTTTATCACCCAACACTTAACTCTATTTCTTGACAAATGTTAACAGATGTTTTTAAAATCTCATATTCTTTACCCTAGTGTTAGTTTCATCATTAAATAATCCTTGACATATTGCAAGAAAATTTTTTTTTTTGGTGAGAATTTGAAGTTGAGGTGTTGAAAACCATTATAATTATGGCAAGCAAAAAATATGAATAATTTGATACTATCATAAGTAGTAGTAGATCATGGATTAGTTATAAATCATTATTTTTTTTGGCATAGGCATTATGAGAACTCTTTCTGAGTTTTAGAGGGGGGGCAAAGAACCAAAATTAGGCTTATTAATAGAGTTATCCGTAAACTCATGCCCTGTTGCAGGGTTTCTTTTATTGGCGAATTTTTGCCAAATCCCTACCTGAAAAATATGATTTCGACTTATAGAAAGGATTTTCCATGGAAAAAAAGCCCATATTCGCCAGATTTTGGAAAAAACAAATTCTACCAATCGCCAGATTTTTATTATTAGTTTCAATAGGTAGCCAAAAATATAGAAAGATTTTGATTTTTTCCTGCTTCCATATTAGTTAGTACATGTGGCCACTTTCGAGATGATAGGCACCTCAGCTACATCACAAAATTGGAATTTTATGAAATAAGGGTATGAAATACTGAGACTCAGGGTTAAATGCATCAGGCGGCTCCAGAACATTTATAACTACAGTACACATAGCAGCAGTAGTGATTGGTTGAAGGAGTTCAGGAAACGAAAGGACAGGGCAAAACTCAGTTTAGGACCAAATTTGCTGCTAAACTGAGTTTCATGCTCCATTGCCCAATGGAGTTTTTTTGAAATCTCATCCCCTATGTGACCAAACAGGGGGTTTCAGTGCCGTCTTTTCCTGACTTTACGGATAACTTTATTATACAAAGTTGCTAATTTAGGTGTGAGTCTTCTCTTTTTAGAGTTGGATGGGTTGGGATAAGGTTATAATTGGAAGGGGAAGATTGGGTTTTTTTTTTTGGATAGGTATTGGGATTTGAGTGGATCTTTGTCTTTATGAGATGTGTGTTTTTTTAGGGGGTTGGGGCTTGTTATTTTTTAGGTGGTATGGGAGGGTCAAGGTTTGGTTGTTTAAAAGGTGTAGGGGGTTGAGTTTTTTTTTCCTTTCCTATTATCCCTAAAGGTTATTTCTTGTGTAGAGTGAGGTGGGATCGGGCCAGTTACGGTGTGGGTTTTTTTCCTTTTTCTGTCTATTTTCCAAGGCAGAATGGGAGGAGTGTTCATTTGGGGGAAGGGGGTGTTAGGGACTTCTTATTTCTCTCTTTTGCAAAGGGGATTTTTCTTGGGTGACATGGGGGAACGTGGAGATTCGGTTGTTTTTAAGGGGAGAGGGGAATTGGCCAAAACCTTCTCAAATATGCTAAATTATTTTTTTAATTAATATTTTTAAAGATTAAAAACCTTTAAATTGAATTCTCTTTTTTTTCCAAAGTCAATTTGGTACATTTTTGTAACATTTTTTTAAAAATTCAACCCCTCCTTGTAAAACCAAAAAACTTTAAACCCATTAATCTGATTTCATGTAAAACATTATTTTAAGATAGACCCTTCCATGAGAGAGTCATTTGTGAATTCTATAATTTATTCTTTTTTATGTGAATTCTATAATCTACCCCTAGGCTACCATGAGTACTACACAAGCACACACCTTCTTCTTGAGCAAACAGAAAAAATGAAAAATCCACAAGGTTTTTTTTTGCCAATTCTATGATCTCAAAAGTTACCCCCAAAATTAGCAAAACTAGTCAAATTTACACTAGAAAAAACCCCATTTAGTTGCCTCCCCCCCTCCCCCCCCCCCCACCCAACAATAAAAACGAGAGCGAAAAATATTCATTAAAAAAAAACATTCAAAAGGAGTATCAATAAAAATAAAAAAATAGATAAATTTTAAACAAAAAAAAACCCCTTTTTGTGTCCCCCCCCCCCCTCCCCCCCCCCCCCAAAAAGAAAAGAGAGAGAGAAAATTTGTCAGATAAAATTAATCATGGGGTAGGCTATTGAGAAGATGAACATTGAGAAGAAGACATGAGATGTTGGCATTGATGAAAGGTATTGTTAGGTAGAGGCTTTTTTTAACCATGTAAGGTTAAAGCTGTTTTTTTTCTTTTCTTTTGTAAAGCTTTTTGTAGCCCTGCTGGTAGGTGAGCTTTGATTCAGGTGAGCTGTTGTTTTATAAGCTTTTTTTTTCTTTTTCTTTTTTTTTTAAATTGGCTTTGCTTTGGACAGAAGATTTGGGGGTGGGGTTCATTTTTTCTCCATTACTACTTAGGTCCCACAAAGTGACAGGTAAGGAAACATTAGTTATTAATGATTCATGCAGTCTTGAATGGTTGTCTTTTATTGTCGTACCTACCAGTGATAATAAATAAATAAATAGACACTTTCTTTTGTCAATATGTCTAAATATGTAAAGATTAAAAGGGTCCAATAGCCCCAACATTATATGTGCACATACTTGTTATTGTTGGGTGAAGAACGGGGCACTCAAAGGACTGTCAGACCTGGTTGGGTTCTGGGTTTTTTTTTTCGACTGATGTGCTGGTTCACTGACTGCTGTGTTAAAATGGGCCAGAGTGAACCAGCACCCACCAGTGCACCAATGCGAATGGATGGTGTACTCATGGGTGCACCTTTTTCGTCCCTCTCTGTCCCTGGGCTAACGAAAGTGGCGAACTCAAGTTGACCCTATTTTTTTCCTTTCCTCAAGCTTAGGTTGGTTTTTGTTTTGGGATTTTTTTTTTCCGTCGCCCCTCACGCCTGCCCAGGTCCCACGTACCTACCTACCTTTAGACTATTGCATATGCATTCTGGCCTCCTCCCTCCCCCCACCTATCCACCCATCTACCTACCTTCCCATCAACCTATCTATCTATGTAATTACGCACTAAATCTCCATCGAGGCAATGATGATGCAGGTTAATGAAGGTATTGCAATATATTAGGTAGGTTGCTTCATTCTCCTTCCTACCTACCTCCCTACTAGACCATGTAACTTTATGATTGTGGAAAATAATGTTGCAATGATCTAATTGAAGGTATTACAATTAAACTTTTTTTTTTTAATGTAGCCTTATAAAACTCAACAATTAAATCACATATGAAGATATTGCAAATGAACTTGATATCTTTACTCAAGCCACATCGATCCACTATTGTAACCGTTCTTACAATATGCTTATTGAACTTTTCAATTATTAAATTTCAAACTCATGTCATACCCTTAGCACAACTTGCAAAATTAATTAATCATCACATTGCCTTCATAAGGGTAATGCACACCCACTAATTGATTTTATTGAAATGTAATACTGCCAAGGCAAAGAGAAAAATCATATTGCACATTTTTTTTTCAATACCCTCATCAAACTAATGCATGAGCACAACAAATTTACTATAATGCAATAACTTCAATCTTATTAAATACTTTCATCTCATTTAATTGAACACTCTTATACCCCAAGGACACATTGGAAATAACATATTCAACCTAATGTCCATATGCATTACTCTCATCAAGGTAATGCAAATTCACTAGATCATTTTATTGTTTTACAAAAAGCAAGTAGGCCTAATTATAACTACTTTATCTCATTTATTTCATCTATGCAATACCCTATGAAAACCTTGACAATATAATATCCAACCCAATTCACACATGTATTATCTTTGTCAAAGTAATGCAAATCCAATGGATTATTTTGTTGTTATGCAATATTCATGCCCAAGACAATATTTTTCACCTCATTTGATTCAAAAATGCAATTATTGGATTATTTTGGTTTTATGCAATACCCTCATGTCTAGGTTATATTTCATATCATCTAATTGAACAATGCAATACCCTATGGACACATTGACAATATCATATCCAACCAATTCACACATGCATTACTTTCATTAAGGTGATGCAATACCCCAAGGACAAAATACAAATATCATATCGAACCATATTCACATTTACCTTTACCTTCATTAAGGTAATGCATATCTTTTAGATCATTTCGATGTTTCACAATACCTTTAGGCCAATTGAAATTATTTCATTCATCTATTTCAACAATGCAATACCCTAAAAACATATTGGAAATAACTTATGTTGGCTCTATATGCAATACCTTAATATGGGTGTTAATCAATATTTAATTGTGGCCTCACATAATACTAAGGTAAAAAAATCCAATTCAATTGCAAGACCCTAATTTGGTTTACCCTATTCCTATTAAGGTTATACAATACCATCTTGGGTGTATTAAGGTTAAGTTTAGGGTTCAGGGTATTGCATGGACCAAAAAACGATCGAAGCCCATGTAATATTGTTATGGGTATATTAAGTTTAAAGATAGGGTTGATGAAATGAATATGTTTTGTTTTGTCTTGAGGGTATTGCATAACAAATGTGTAAATGCAATACCCTCATCACGCATATATAAATTATTTCAAAATTCTAACTATGAAATAAGGGATTGTTTTTACAATGAAAGTATTGCACAAAATCATGCCTTTAGGCTTTAATAACTTCCACAAATGTTTAAACTACAATTGCAATATCCTCATGTATTAGCAATACATCCAATCAATTTTTTGTTCAATGTAAGATGCACATACACTATATATGGATTTTAATAACCTTGTTTCCATATAAATAAAATTCAAAAAATTTATAAATAGATATCTTTACATACATTCACTTCCAATGTCAATGGGTTATATCCATGGAAGCAAAATTAATCTACACAAATGTGGCATGGAAAATTCATGGATGCCATATGCATGGTACAAAATGTGTATTAATCCAAAAATGTAATGTTGAGTTAATTGATCTCACCCTCACTCTCATTAAAACTCTCACTAATAGATGTCAATGATAATCCATTTTCTCTCTAATAGTGTGCCACTACATTTTGTGCAAATTGAACATATTGTCAAATGTATAATTTCCTCTGTTGTTTCTCATGGTTTGCATAGACTATTTCATCATAAGATGATCAGTATCAAATGAACACTTGGAGTCTTTTGTGTTTGTATTTGTTGAGCACTCTTAATGAGTACTTACAAAACTATTCTAGTTCTAATGTCAACAATCCAGGCAATCAATGTAATCTTAGTGTCACCATGGGTCCTTTTTTCCTAACCACTCCAATTTATGTTATTTCCCAAGTAGTTACCAATCCTAAGTACAAAAAATGCTCTATTTGGCTAAGAAGTTAAGTCCTTATACATCAAAGGTCTCCTTGACTACTCAATTGAATCTTTAGTACGTGCTTGATTCCTTGGCTAAATAGCTAGCAGTCCTAACAAAGCAAAAATGTTCCTTACCTAACCAACAAAATCCTTGTATTACTTGCTTGATCCTTGGCTAAGTGGCAAGTAGTCCTAACAAAGCAAATTGTTCCTTACTTAACTAATGGAGTCCTTTTATATCTTGCACGATCCTTGGTTAAACAACTAGTAGTCTTAACAAAGTAGATTGTCCCTTGTCTAAGTAATGCAATCCTTGTACATAGTTTGATTGATTCATTCCTAATAACAGTTGTGTATGTAAATAAATTTTTTTCATTTGTTTAACCACTCTACTACAGTCCTTAAAGGTTTGGGTAAGGAATGTAGCTCTATGGCTAGTGTTGTTTGAATGTTACTATAAATGTTTTAGGATCTAGATTATTGTCCTTTTCAAATGCAAGGTGACAAATTTGACATATTAATAATATATGTGCAGCTTGAGTTTTTTATTACTTTCAAAGAAAAATTTCCAAAAATTCTTGTGATGTTTACAATGTTCCAAGCGCTAAGGCCATGGTTTGTACGACAGTTGAAAAATTAGAACATGTGTTGTTGCCAATATCACATGGAGTTCAAGGAGCTTTTAAATGGATTCAATGAAATGAAAATGATAGGCAAGGGCATCCATGGTACTTGCAATTTAAAATGTATTAAGGTTTGTGATTCTCAGTTAACACTAGAAGAAAAACATGTATTTTCGACTGTTCTTTGCGACTAAATTTTAGTCGCAAGAGACATTTTGCAACTAAAATCCTTTTAGTCGCCTAAGACAAGTCGCATGTGAAAACTAGTCACAAATGACAAAGAGTATAAAGTCAACAAATACAT
>Ga0116227_10004908_pt1 | contig 28673 bp, 11 predicted proteins | sample S1TSphgellanicum_FD_89693 | JGI IMG/M metagenome (GOLD analysis project Ga0116227, IMG submission 89693) | Host-associated microbial communities from peat moss isolated from Minnesota, USA - S1T2_Fb - Sphagnum magellanicum MG | ecosystem: Host-associated > Plants > Peat moss > Unclassified...
AAACCCCCTCTTCTTTTTAACACCAAAAAAATTTTTCCCCCCTGGTCATTTTTAATTTTAAACTTAAACAGTGGTGTTTTTCCCCCCCCCCCCCCCCATTTTAAACAAGTTCAAGTTCTCTAGGTCGGTAGAGTCGTATTAATTTTGTAAAAATTAATGGATGTACATTTTAGGTAAGTCATTGCATTTGATTGGTTTGTACATAATTAATATTACAAAATCTCTGTCTTCAACTATGTTGCATTAATTCGACAAACAAATAAATACCATTAAAAAAATTTATTTGGTTGGGTATAATATAATCTATCTATGACACAAGGTAGTTTGTTTTTGTTTTGGTAGTTATGAGATCCACCGAACCGGGATGCTTCAGATCGTGTTCTTGGTGTCTTTGGAAAGCTCTCAATGAGGAGGGGTGCATGCATGGGGCTTGGTTCCATGACGTTTGGACTAATTACGGTGTAAAAGTTCTTGAATATTGAATGATTTCTTCACTGAAAATTCAATTAAATTAAATTGTAGCTGAAAATTTCGGAGGAATTGGAATGTGCCTTTGGAAAGATCTTGATGAGCAGGATTTAATGGAATTTATTTATTCGGTAAGATTTGGATTCAGAATGTGGGAGATATTGGTTTTTAAAGTGATTTCTACCACTGAAAATTCAAATAAATTTTTAAAAAACCAGGTTTTTTGGAAGGAGAAATCAGTTGAGGATGTGGTAACACTTGGGCCAACAGCACAGGCCACACTATGATGGAGATGAAATTAGACCGGTTCTAAATTCTTTGCAAAAATGATTGAAATCAAGAGATTATGAAGATTTTTTGTCAAAAAAAAACTACCAAAATTAATAGAATTTACACTAAAGAGGGAAAAAAAAAAGAAAAAAAAAAGGAAATCTTCCCAAGTTTTTTTCCATAAAAAGAAACACTGGGAATCCATCCCACTTGTGTTGATTGAGATTAGTGAAAATTAATTAGATGGAAATAATGTGTTTGTGATGTGTTTTTAACTTTTTGCCATTGGAACTGAGTGAAGGAACAGACCAGCAGCAGTCCCAGTTAGAAAACAAGAGCTCAAACCCGGTTACTACACGTGAGTTCTTGGCTCAGTCAGGGGTCATCATAACCTGGATCACTAACTGGAACATGGGAACACTCATTGCATGGTAGCCAGGAAAGGCTGCTACTGGTTTCAGTTTCACCTCCCAGGGATTTATTTCCCACCTTTGGCTCTCACTTTCTCCAGCCTTTTATTTATTTTGGGGCCAATTTTTTGTCGTTTTTTCCAACAAAAAATTGGCCCCTCCCCAAAAAAAAATTAAAAAAAAAAAGTAAAAAAAATTCCAGAAAATTTTCTTTTTTTGTTGGGAAAATTCACCAAGTTTTTAGATATCAAATTTCAGTAACATAGGAACTAATTTATATGCGGTTCTTTGCAAAAAAAATAAAATTGTTTGTCGCTTCTACATGATCATTCTAGTCATATGGTTGTCCTTGGACCATTGCAAAGACAATTCAGAAATAACTACCTCATTTTCAAACTTAATTATTTCATAATTACTTCCTTTTTCTATTAACTTTTATAATGACTATCTCCCATCTTTCTCAATAACTACCTCCATTTTATAATGACCTCACTCTTTTTTCCTATCCACCAACATGGATATGAAAAAAATAAAATTAACATGTGTCTTTTCATGTCCATGAAATTTATATTAATGTAAATTAAATTTGACATTGACATAAATATATGAAAACATAAGAAAAAATTAAAATAGTTGATCATCATTGATAGTGTGTAGCAATGTGAAGTTCAAATAGTTTTAAACAAAAGAAAATCCTGACTTTATCCTTCCTTTTTTCCCCACTCTCAATAAGCAAAATATTGCACCAAATTTTTTTGCACTTAAATCAGCACTTAGGTATACCTTTGGGTTGGTCAAGTTCCAATCTAATTATTTTTTGATAGCCCAAATCAGCATTACACTTCTAGAATGGCCAAGTGGGTAACTGACCAAACACAACTACATTTCCCCTTCCCTCCCTCCCTTTATGCCCTTTTGCCCATCCCTTGTGCTCCCACACCACCAAGCTCCTCACATCACCTAATTCCTAACTATCTATGCATCTCATGACACATAGAGTTAGCACCAAAACTTTTGAACCCATCTAGACTTGCCTCACTAAATAAATCTAGATTTGTTAATAGAAGGTTAGGACTTAGTTTTAAATGTGGACTTCCCAAAGTCTAAGGCCTTGACACTCACGGCCCCATTGTTGCTTGTGCCTCAATTGCAAAAAGTCACTTTTGAAACAAGTCTAAGTCATCCCAAGGTGTCCCGCAAGACAACACTAAGTTGCCCTTGGGACAACCCAAGGTTGTCTCCAAGGGAATGGGCTACACCAAGTCTCACCTCATGACAACATCAAGTTGCCCAAAAGAGTTTTGCAAGGTGACACCAAGTGTTGCCTAAAGACAAGTCCCGTTTATCCCAAGTTTTGATCCCAAAACCTCACAACCTGGTCCATGATATGAACTAGGGAATTGAACCCCCAATCTGCCATGGTTGAGACTTCCCATGCCACCATGGTGGTCTTTGGCATGAGTTTTGCCTTGTGCAAGTTGAACTCACATGAAAGGGCATGTCAACTCACCCCCACCTTAATTACAAAGGTTAACATTGCCTTTGATGCTTTGACATTTTGTCCTTTACGATAAGCCCCTATTTGCCATACCCCCATCACAAGTCATCTTTTGGGATTAACCGCTTTTTAATTTTGGTTTCATTTGTGTTGTGTCCTTTTGGTCTCAAAATGGGAGGAATTTTAGATCTCACTTGTGCTCATTTATGTCATCATTCTAATTGCTTTCCCACACACCCTAGTGTCATTCCTCTTCTTGGGCCTCTTCAACTTAGGAAGTCTCTTCTTGAATCCATATTTAGGTTTTACAACTTTGACCATTGTAGAAAATTCATTCTCAAAAGTTTATTTCTTAGTTTAGAGGCATGCCATTTATTTCTCACACATCATTACCACAATCTTGCCTAATTGAACCTTTAGGAGTTTTTCCTTAGAGTTCAACTCCTAAGGTCCATTTCCATTAGTTGCTATCATTTCATGTCAACTTTTCATTTCATCCTTTCATAGACTAGCTTCTTGCACAACTTGATCCAAGTCATTTTCCTTTGAATGAACTTTTGTGCCCTCGCTCCAAGCATTAAGCTTGAGGGTTTATAAGCTCTCACCATCATTTTTGAAGATTCATGACCCTATCAACATTTAGTTAATTTAGGGACCTTTCACAAACTTTTACTTATTTTGCATTTTCCTTCACCTCAACTCATACCTTCTTTCCAACTTAAACTTTTTGACCACTTTTGGCAAATGATATAAATGTGAGGGTTTCACCTGTCTTGCCCCCTTTGGATGGCATCCCTTCCATTTGACCAAATATTGCTTGCCTAACCTTTTGATTTATTTTACACCCATGATACATTTAACCTCACCTACAAGCCTATGTTTAACGAAATCAAAACCTAGGTGATAAGCTTGCTTCCTATTGGACCTCCTTTCATTTTCATCAATTTATTTTAGCTTCAACACATGGAAGTTGAGATGTGGCACAAAAGTTGTTGCAACAATAATGTATAAATGTCCGGGTGAAATTTATAGAACACCTTATAAGGGCTAACATACTTTGTATGAATCGACTTCCTACAACTTCATGCATCTTCAAACCCTGAATGTTCAACCACATATGATCACCAATCTCAAATTCACTATACCTTCAAGTCTTATTCATTTGTTTCTTATGACTCACTTATGTTTTCTCCAAAAGTTGTTTAGCCTACACGTTCAACTTTTGTGCATTTTGACCATCTTTACAACAATTTTGCATCCCTCACAATGATATCTTTCAAACTTTAAGATGGCTAAGTGCATGGGTTTTCTTGCTTCAACTCCCAATGTTGACTCTAAGGGATTTGCCCCAATTGTCAAGTGTTTGGTTGAATTGTAACAAAATTCTATTAAACTTAAGTGGTTACCCCAATCCTTATAATTGGCACTCACATAGTTTTGGAGATATTAATTTAGTATCCCATTCACACTCTCAATTTGGCCATTGGTTTGTGGATGGAAAGGCATGTTAAATTTCAACTAGATTTAACCTTCTTAATAAGAAATGTCCAAAATTTTGATATGAATTTGCCACCATGGTCACTTATTATGACCTCTAATATGTCATGGTGTCTAACCCACATATCAAAGAACATGTTTGTTGTCAATATCGTTATGGTTGTGGTTTTAATTGGTCCAAACTTGGCCAACTTGGAGAATTTGTTTACCATTGCCAAGATGGCATATTTCCCTTGCCATTTTAGTAGCCATCTCATGAAGTTCATTGTGACACCTTCATATGGACATGTCATAGTAGGTTTTTTATGTCTATACAACCCAAACTTCTTTTTATGCACCAACTTGGTGTTTTGGCACTTCACATAAGTGTGTACATAATATTCTATGTCCTTTTTCTTTTTATGCCAATAAAAACTTTTACTTAAATTCTCATGGTCTTTTCATCCTAGTGTCTTGCCCTTGGCACATTATGCATTTCTTGCATGGGGTGAAAACATATTACAAGGGGGCCATCTTAGACAAGAAAATGTATTATTTTTTAATACATTTTGAATTATTTTGGGGGTAGTTTTTCTTTGATTTCATCTAGCGTTCTTATAAACATGTAAAATGGATTTTCATACAAAAGCCTCCGACATAATTCTTGTTATCTTTCAAATGAAAATAAATTTTTCAACAAACTTTTTTTTCCAAGATTGTTGTGATTGTTTCAATCCTTTTTAGAGTATATTTGCATTTTGTAGTATATTGGTACATGTATTAATATTTCACAAGTGTACTATTTAATCATATAATATCAATCAATAATGTAATTTATTTTTACAATTGCATTATTTGGCAATTGAACTACTTTATTTTGAGTATAATTTAGGAAAACCTCCTTTAATATTGGCTTGGTCAGAGTTGCAAGTCACATAGTTTTGGAAAATAATATTTGTGACAACATTTTGTGGCCATTGTAATGTGCTTTCACCCCATGACTTTCATGTATAACTTTCCTTTTTGCACATAAACATGTGATTACTTCTACTTAAACAACCCATCTAAGAAGATGATACTTTTCACTTTATTCTTGTTGTGCAACTACACAAAATAGTATTGCACAAGATGGTCCTTCACATATGTTGGGAAAAAAACCTAGTTGAATTTAATAGATAGAGATTTAAGAAACAACCAAATAATAGGATAATCAAAACTAGTAGTTAACCGAATTCTTTCCTTACCAAATCTAATGGCCAACCAAACTTAAATTGTTAGATATTGCAAATAGACGATTGTAATAGTTTTTGACATAAATGGATAGCTAGAATTAATTGTAACTAACTAAAACAATACATATAAATGCAAAATTAGAGGACCAAAAGCCTTTTGATTACTTTGTAAATTTGTGACTATTATAACAAATCATTTTTTCATACTTATGTGTGTTAGATATATATAGAGTTGAAAAAGAAGGTTGTGGTAGCCTTGGTTTTTGTGAATTTAAAAAGGGTAGTATTGACATTATTCAAGATGAACAAGTTGTTAAAATAATGATGGTGGGAATAGATCATGTTTTCAACTCTTGAAGAAAGTTTTAGTAAAAATTCTAAAATGATGTTGTTTAAAATACATGCATAGTTGTAATATAGTACTAAGGTTAAATGAATAATCTCTAAAGTGAAATGGATGCCTTAATTATTTTCACAGATGGCATTTGGAAAATAGGAAAGGGGCAAAAATATTAATGAAATAAATTAAGAAAAGAACCATAAAGTTTTATTACTAACATTTGGCAACCATGTTGGGGAATTATTCCTTCAATCAATCAATTTCATGGGAGAAGTCGAGATGAATCTGTCAAGCTTAGATTTTTGCTATGTGGTTACTTTTAACAAATGGGATAAATAAATAAAATGATATAGTTATCTTACTTGAAGGAATCTTGTTCTTTGCAACCAAGGAAACAATGATTAGAAATCCTCCATGATTCTAGGAATGACTATAGTGATAAAATACAACTTTGAATCCTATGTGTAAAAAGAAATAGCCATAAATGAGTTGCATATTTCACTAATAGATGATAATGTTATAAATGGAAACCCAAAATCATTATTTCATTCACTATATTTCATCCTCATGACATGCATAAGGAAGGAAAAAATTGACATGGGTCAAAACACATTCAAAGAAGCCAAAAAGGGTGTCAAATATAAGAAATTGCCATGTTCAAAATCAACTTGGTTTATTTATGTTTTAAAAATTTCAAACCATGGTAATCATGGAAAGTTGTTCCTTTTTGACACATATAAATGTCAAAAAAATAAAATAAAATATTTCATTTTTCCCAACTATAGGCTTTGGTTTTAGTTAAGGACTTTTGAAAATGAAAAATTGTCATGTTAAAAGGACATTTTGCAAAGGACATCAATTAAAAGGACTCATGTGTTAAAATGAATTAATTTGATAATAAAAAAATTTAGATGATAATAACCTTTGAACCACATTAAATTTTTTTTATAGTTTTTAAATGCAAAATAATCAAAATTTAAAAATTTTAAATAAGTTTCAAAATTTTAAGTTTTCAAGAATCTTGTACCACACATAAATGGGATATAATGTACATGATGTATTAATAAAGAAATTATTTTATAATACAAGAAAGTGAACCTTTAAATATTGATTTTTTGGGGGATGACTTGAAATTATGATCATTTTATAAAGTGAAACACAAAATCTGCAAGGAATTTGTGCACTTTTAAAATTTCATATTTATTCACCAATGATCAAGAAAAAAATTGCGATGCATTGGGGAAACTTTAAGCATTTTTCACAATAAGTTGCAAAAAAATTCTTTTAAAATTTCATTCACATGAAAAAATCATTTTGGGTCAAAAGGAATTATAGTCCTTATATAAAGTAATGCATGTGGCTCCTTTGAGTGTGTTTTGACCCACATTGATTTCTAATTATCATTTTTATGACTACAAAGTAATTGGCGTGTAAATAATGTGGATAATGATGTCTTGGAATTTTAATGCAACTATAAAATGATTAGAAAATGAACTTGATTTAACAATTGTCATATAACTACATGATGATTACTTTGTAATGACATGGATAGTGAAGACCTAACATTTTCATGCATCTATAAAATGACTTTGGAATTGAACACTTTGATAGTTATTCTATGATTACAAAGTGATTGTTGTGTTGGTGAAAAATGTCTGGCCAGAGCTGCGCTGCAAGAAAAGGACGTGGCACAATCTGCGGCCTATGGCTCATTCCTAAATAGACCTTAGATTGCTTAATAGTCTAGGTAGGTTATGTAGCTTGTAAGCACCCCGTAGGTAGGCCCTAGGTAGCTTACATAGCCCTAAATAGCCTTTAGGTAGTTTACATAGGCTTATAATAACCCCTAGGTAGATTACATAACCCTATAAGAGCCCTTAAGTAACTTATGTAACCTTAAGTAGGCCTTACATAACTTACATAATCTATGGTAGTCCTTAAATAACCTACATAATTTCCAGGTTGGCTTACATAACCTTTAGTTAGCCCTACATAGCTTGTAGATATCGTAACTAACCTTAGGTAGCCCATAAGTAGCCTACATAGCCTTTAATAGACCATAAGTAATTTACATAGCCCCTAGGTAGTCCTATGTTTTTTGTAGGTAGGGGCTAGACCACCTATGTAACCATTGGGTGAGTGTAGATCACCTTTTTGACCCCTAGGTAGGCCCTTGGCATGGCTTAGGCTATTCTAGTTTACCTAGGCTTATTCAGGATAGGGGTCCAAGCATGGTAAATGTGACCCAAAAATACATAAACCTAAAATCCCACTTATAAATATGATGGATTTTTACATAAACACAAGAAAGTAAATTGAAAAACTTTTATGTTTCATTTTGAAAACATTTATGCATCCATTGGGTTTATGGTAAGTTGAGTTTAAGATTTGAAGAACTTTACTATAATAAAAGTAGGTGACAAGTATTTTTGAAATCAATTGGCAAATATTTTTTTCAAACCTACTTTTACCTTACAAGCTAGATATGTTTTGATTAAATGTGAAAAGTCGCAAGTACATTTTAGGATCCCATTAAATAAAATATAAAAAATGTAATATGTCATCTACATACAACCTACTAAAAGGCCAAAAAGTAGATTGTGGGCTTGTTTGAATTTCAATGAATTTATTCAAACCTACTTTAAACATGTAATTTTTATCTAAAGTTTTAACAAAATCGAAAAAAATGTTCATATTAATCATTGAATTAAATAATATTTTTAAGTTCAATACATCAAAGCCTATTTTATGGCTACTTTCCATTTATGCTACAAGGAACATTAACAGTTTAATTTACCATGCTTTGTCCCATAGGGTAAGTTAATTAAGGTATCTATTGAGTAAGTTATTTACGTAGGATAGAAAAATGTTTATTAAAATGTGGTGGCATATTATTTCACAACAAAAAAAAGTTAGTGCAATTGTTAAGAACTTGACCTCTCAAAGTGGAGGTGAGGGGTTCAAGTCTTCACACTTGCAACTTAAGAAGGGCCATTCTAGGCTACTTAGGTTCGACTATGAGGAAACCATGTTTGTTGCAACTTGTCCAATGCAACTAGAAACTACAACTAGTAGTTTTTAGTTGCATTGGACATTTTTTTCATTGGGAACAATGCATGTGTATTTTAGTTGACCAAAATGATTGCAATATGGACCTACACATAGGTGTCTTCTACCATGTGTGATCCAAGCTAGCTTTCAAATTTCATGACACATGGATCCTAGGTGGTATGATTCCACCATTGTCCTTTATGACTATGCAGCCTTCAATCAATGTATGTGTGATTGAAAAATCAAATTTTTCTAGTGTCTTGGGGCCATTTATGCCAAAAACTAAGAGCATATGTATTAAAAAATCTAATAAGTATAGGCATGGAACTTGTATGTGGTATTCTAATTTTTTTTTTCAGTGGGAGCAATTTATCACAAAATGGTTTAAGCACTACTAGAAAACCAGGTCTTGTGTCACTACACAATTCCATTCAAATCCAATTTTAGTGGAATGTGACGCATGCCATTCCACCATACATTGGTTGTAGTGAAAGGGAACGTGACAATGCCACTTTCTTGACTACTTAAGTGGAATGGGATTCATGCCATTCCACCATGTAATGGTTATAGCGGAAGGGAGTATGACAATGCCAAGTTTTTTTATTGCCGAATAGTGGAATGAAATTCATGCCATTCCACCATACATTGACACAAATGGAAGGAAATTGTGACAATGCCACCTTGTTGACTATTGCCTAGGTGGAATTGGACTTGTACCATTCCACCATACATTGACACAAGTGGAAGGCAATTGTGGCAATGCCACTTTCTTGAATACTTAAGTGGAAGGTGAATGATGTGTTCACCATTGAACATGCAATTTTTTAGGGGAATTGTAAAAGACTAAACTTTTTTTAAATTTTTTTTATGTGCACCACTAACTTGCAACATGCCAATGGGTGGAACTAAGACACAACTCACCCATCCCTAATGCATATGTGGGCATATGAGTGCAAGGTATAATATGGAGTGTGCGCTATGTCCAATTTCACCTATTGACCTTGGATAATCATGTGTAGTTTACTTGAAGGTGTGCTTACAATATATACACAAACACATATTCATTAATTTCCATGAGCAAGATTGGTCATTGTGGCACATGTGACTTTATTGTTTTTCATTCAAATGTGATCATTCACATAACCAATATTTTTGATTGGTCTTCGCAACTAAATTTTAATCGTAAGTGACATTTGAAACTAAAATCTCATTATTCGCCTAAGACAAGTTGCATGTGATAAATTAGTTGCAAATGACAAAAGGTATTGGATGAAAAAAAAGTCAACAAATACAAATTCATCCTTGATTCCATTGTATATGTATTGTCACATGCGATTAAGATGCAACTATTTTGGTCACAATTGAGGGCTAATGATGTGTTGCCACGTGTCTCAATATATGATTATTCGAAATATTATTATTATTATTATGAAAATAATCTAGGATGTTCAATTCAAATGTTTGGATGATCTTATATCATGACACATGGTCCAATGGAAATATGCCACGTGGCATTTAAAAATGAATTTAATAAAAATATTAATATTAAATTGGTAAGTACCTAGGTAGGTACATAAGTAAGTGCTTATAAACCTAGGTTACATACCTACCTACCTACTTAGGTAAAAATGTAGGTAGGTAGGTTTTACCTTCCTAGGCTAAACATTTATTCATATAGGTAGGTACTTAGGTAGGTAGGTACATAAATTGACCTAGGTGGGTAGGTCAAATTAAGTACCTTCCTAGCTAGGTAAATAAATAGGTTGGGGAGGTAAGTATTTTAGAATTGTGCATAATCTGTTTTTTTGTTTTGGATTAAGCCTATTGATTAATTCATCCCATGTGCACAAATTTTTTAATGTGAAATTGAATGACCACACCCTTTGTTTATAAAATGTTCAAAATAGGAATAGAAAACAAATAATATGGGATACATTTTGAAGTTGCAACTTCCTCACAAATTAAATTTGTAACTTAAAAAACTTTCTTGATTCCTTATTTTCTTAGTTAATAAATTTCTAAACAATTCAAGTACATGGTTCACTTAATAATGATTAAATTTACATATATTTCAACTATAAATTATACACTACAAATATTAAGTATTCATTATCAATTACTTTTTAAAAAAAATTCTCAATATCTAATAAACTAACTATCTAGTTATTCACAAGTTGTTACTACATAACTCACAGATAATTAAATAACTAAAATTTTTAAAAATATTTTTATCAATTTTAAAATTTTAATCGAATTATAAATAATATAAATAATATAAAACTAATTTAAGTACTATAATTGAAAAAATAAAATTTTTAAATATTTATTTTCAAATTATAAATAATGAACAAACAATTGATTTTAGAAAGTCAATTCTTACATGAATTTTTAAAAATAATATTATTAATTAAATTAAATTAACTACTATATATTTATATTTATTGTTGTAAATTTTTTTATAGGTAAAGTGATTTATTTGTCTTGGTAATTATTAATTATAATAGAATAATTTGCTAAACATAACATTAATTTTTATAATTAATGTAAAATGACTACAAAATATTTATCATACATGACCAATTACAGAATTTGAAAGAAATAAATAAAATAATATTTAATACTTCTTGAAATTCAAATCATTAAATGTTTTTCTAACTACATTATAATTTTTCCAAAATTTGAATTCAGATTTAAAGTTATAAATTACAGATTGCAAATAATTATGTTTGATTAGAGAATGATTATGCACATATTAATTAATTCTTATCTGAAGTAATTACAATGATTTTAAAGTAATGTAACATTAATTAATTCCTTTTATTGTAAGAATATAAACTATGTAATATAAAAATCTATGTTATAACAATAGTTATTTAATATAACTTATAATTGATAAATAAAATAATTTATGATTATTTAAAAAAGTGATTTATTATGGATAACACTAATAGAAAAAACCCTTAAAACTCAATCAATAATTTTCTGAGTGAAAAAATAAATTCATAGAATCCAAAATAGTAGTTCAGAATTCAAATATCAATTTTTAGATCAAATAATTCTTTTGAAGTTAAATAAAAATTTTCATTATTGAAATGTGAATTTTCAGATTCAAATAACAATATTCAAAGTTGAAATGTCCAATTTAAGAGTCAATTAATAATTTTCTGAATTGAAATATTAATTTAGTGACTCCAAAATAATAATTTGGAATTTGGATTTCAACTTTCAAGTCAAATAATTTCTTAAATTTTAAATTCAAAAATTCAGAATTGAAATATCAAATTTTAAATTCAAATAAAAATATTTAAAATCAAAATGTCATTCTAGACTCAATTATAAATTTTTGAATTGAAATAAATTTTTTAGATTTGAGAATAATAATTTAGAGCTGAAATACCAATTTTTAGATCGAATAGGTTTTTTAAATTTAAGGAAAAAAATTCAGAATTGAAATGTCAATTTTCAGATTCAAATAAAAATATTCAAAATTGAAATGTCCATTTTTAGACTCAATTAATAATTTTCACTCTTGAAATATTAATTTAGAGATTCAAAATTATAATTCAGAATCCAAATTTCAAGATTCAAATCAAATGATTATTTAAAAATTTAAATGCAAAATTTTCAGTGTTTAAATGTAAATTTTCATATTCAAATACAAATATTCAAAAGTAAGATGTCCATTTTTATAATCAATTAATAATTTTCTAAATTCAATTACTAATTTTTGGATTTGAAAATAATAATTTAGAATTCAAATACCAATTTTTACATCAAATAATTTTTGAAAAATTTAAATAGAAAACTTCATTTTGAAATGAAATATTTCAAATTCAAATAGTGTTTTGAACAATTGAAATAGCAATTTTGAGATTCAAATATGAAGTTTCAAATTGAAATAATGTTTTTAAAGAATTAAAATAAAATTTTTAAAATTGAAATATAACTCTTTAGATGAATTTTTTTTAATGAATTTAAAATTTAAAAATTCAGAACTAAAATATGAAATTTGAGATTTAAATATTTTTAAATTTAAATTAAAATAATGAGAAAAGAAATTCCAATATCTGTTTTTGGAAGTAAAATATTAAATTTCAGATTCAAATAATTTTTTTAGAATCAATGATGTAAAAAATAATTCCAATAGCAATTTTAAAAATTGAAACATCGATTATAAATTTTAAATAAAATTTTCATAATTGGAATTCTAATTTTAGACTTAGACATATATTTTTTATTACAACTAATAGTTTTTAGAATTCATATTGAAAATTCAAATAACAATTTTAAAATTCCAATATGATTTTCATAATTGAAATGATAATTTTCAGATTTGAATAACAAATTTCAAAGTTCAAATATTTTTGAGATTCATTATATGAATAATATATATACATATGCATATTTAATGTACACACACACACACACATATAAACTTTTAGTGCATACATAAAAATAGACCATTATGGTGGTGTAAAATACCTTTAAAATGCAACTAATTTGGTGACTATTACGATTAATGAGACATATCAACATATTAATGGATGAAAATAAACCTAAATCCATTCAACCAATAGGGTGAAATTTTCCAATAGTTGCATCATAGTTGTGAAAATGACCAAAATAGTTGAAATTTGGTTTGTAGTTACAAATATTCCCAAATCTAGTCACAAATGATTACTAGTTGCAGGTAGTCACAAATAGAGTGATTACATTTTGGTTGATTTCTATTAATGGAAGGTGGTCCATACATTACCCTCACTAAGGTTACAATCTACTTTAATCACCAAGCAATAGGTCACTCATCTCATATTGTAACTTGGTTTACGTATCACTAAGTCATGGCCATTTTGACCATCTTGCTTCATGAATTAGGACCATGACCTCCTTTGGTCTGAAGGAATAACCATTTGATTTCATCTATGTTTGTTGCAAAGCCACTAACCTTCACTTCCATGTTATCCTACATAGCTTAATGCATAATATAACATTGTGACAGCTTATTGGTTTTGGACTACACCCTTAATTTTTATTTATTTTTGGGTTGGTTACCTTCTATAGATAATTAAAATATAAACTACCAATAAAAAATATTGGCCTCCATGACACATCCAAACACATGGTAGCAACTTCTATCATCCATGTGTTTAAATCAAAATATTTCCACTCAGATAATATCACTCAAAATTATTAGTCATGACTTGCTTTTCATCTTACAATAACACCTAACCTATTTCACTCAAGCTTGTGTTGAAGATGTGCGGTTCTTAAGCAAATGTATAATAACCTTGTTGATCCATTCCACTATATACACTAATACCACTAAGGTGTGAAGTAAATGCCACCATTGCACATGCCATTACAAGGCCACCCACTTGTCACCCGACATGCTATCATTAAATTTCCAATCACATTAAGTTATAGTGATGTCTTATCCTAATGCTTTGATCATGAGTTTATTTGATGTGATGTGCCCCTTACATGCATTTTTGGAATAAGGTGCAATGGTGCTAAGTTTGATGTAAATGTCATTATTGGATATATATATATATGTCATTAGGGTTTGTGTGAGTTGGACCTATTTCATTGAATTTTATGTCATTTCAAACATTGTGCTTGTCATTAGAATACTAGGCCTTAATCACCAAGCTCATGTGACAAAAAATTATTGCTAGGGCATCAAATGTTTGCATTCACTACTAGATCATTCTAATAGGATCACTTGTATGTCATTTAGTGTCAATTAAACATTATTTTCCATAATGTCTAATTGGCACATCAAAGGTTCACATCCACTATACTAAACCACTTTGGTAAATTGACTCAAGTATGTCACTTGGATGCCATTCACCATCATTCAAGAATCAAATAACAACACATCAAATGGTTGATTTAGTTCACATCCACTGAATTAAATTAGAACTCTAGTAAATCACTCAAGTATGACACTTGGGTGTCATCCAAGCATCACCTTCAAGAATGGGTGATAACTTGCACATTATATGTTCACTTTCATTATGTATGTGTGGCATGGATGTGCCACCACCCATGCTAGTATCATTTATAGAAAAATGTCATTAAAAAAATTCTATTAACATTACATGAAGTTACCAATACACCAATAGCTAAACCATGTCAAATTCACATAATGACATATGGAAAGTAATTACCTTCACTAAAGTCTCAATCTACTAGTTATCAAAGACAGTCATCCACCCTTGATGTCATTAGATCTCCTACATTGTGTTACAAAACCTTGGATCTTGATGTATTAATAACATACAACACACTTTATATTTCGATAAACCCTTTTTTGCATTTGGGATGGATGGATTATGTACCTTGTCTTGCATGTCACCAAGTGTAATATGATGGAGTTTTTGTCCACTTCTTCTTCAATGTGTGCTTTTGATGTTGCATGTCAATTTGCCATAAGAAGTGACAATGACATGAACAAGTGGCCTTTTGACTTAGTTTATCACTCATACATGTGTCAAACGAAACAATTATGGCATATTCATTCATATGTGACTAGGAGATCATATAAGTATGATTTAGGTTTTGGTACATATGAACTTTTATTGCATATTTACATGCACCAAGAAACTCAATAAAGAAGGATAATTGGAATAATCTTGTTGAAAAATTCAAAGAATTGCCAATGAATATACAAGAATTCATTTTTAAAAAATTGCATGAATGCACCCAAGTGTAGTGTATACAACATAGAATTTTGATGATTTATACAATTGAGCTTACCAAATACAAGTAGTGATTATTAGTGATTGTGTGTGTACTTCATTTGTTGTTGATTAAAAAAATGTTTGCTACACACCATAAACTAAGAAATATCAATAGACAAAAGTTTTGCAAACCAAAGAAATTAACATTTTGATTTAAAAATGGATTTCTCGTGATTTTTTTGGGGCACTTAAAATCACTAATGAGGCTAATGTAATGATAACAATAGGTAACGAAGAATATCACCCTTTAGTTTGTTAATCACAAAAAGGTGGTTATCATTAACTTTAATGATTTTATATGAGTAAGGTTGAAGGTTATGAATTGAACATGAAGGTTAATTTAGATAACCAAAAAATTCCCACTAGGTGAAAACATGGTCAACAGAGCTAGGGGTACCAAGGTAAAAGTTCTTTCCAAGGACTGCACATGACATATGTCATTTCTATGTTGGTTTATAACTTAAATTTTAATATTTTGGATACCTAGTTTAACACTTCATATTAAATATAAATATTTTTTGACTTCAAATTGATTGTATATCATATATATTATGGATTCATGCCTTCTATCACATAAATATGAACAACTTTTGTTAGGGCCACATTTTCAAAATCCATAAGTTTTAGGGTCACATGTTTGAACCAAATGTGCTCAAGTCAATTATAAAAATAATTTTCATTAGTACAAGTCCTTTTGCCCTTCTAATTATCATAGTTTAACATTTTAATTGGAGAGGATTTTAACATTTAATATTAATGAAAAATATTCCAAAAACTTTTATGACAATTTAAACAATTATGCTTCCTTTATGATTTTTCAAACATACAAAATTATAGTTTAAAAAAGTGTCCACTTACTTGGGTGGCCCCTTTGATTATGTTTTTACCCCATTGAAAGCTTATGTCGAACAAATATAAGTTTCATGAAGAGGCAAATGTTTATAAAGACCTAATTTCTAAAGGAAAAATGGAAAAAAATCAACTTTCATTTGTAACTATATTCTAGTTGTAAAGGACATTTGCTAATAAAAATTGTTTAATTCCATTGACAAGTTGCATAAGACACTAGTTGTAAGTGTGGATGAAGTCAATGGTCAACCAATACTTCACCATCCATATATTGTTGTATGCCATTTGTATATTACCATAAAATTCAGCAATTTACATAATGACATGTGGCAAATGAAAAAGGTTTGAAAACAATTATTTTGAAAATAGATAGTGGATCTTCACCATTTATTTTAAACAATTTGATTGTGACACATGGCATAATACAAATATGGCACGTGATTTTTTGAAATTTGGCCAAAATAAGTTTAAATTAGTATTTAGGCAGGCAGGTAGGTAGGTAGGTTGGATTTGGTAAGTAGGTAAGTAATTTTTTAAATGTTTAACCTTTAAGGGTAAATTGTTTTGATTGGCTCATCCCAAATGACATGTGTTTTTTTACATGAAAGTGTAGAACACATTTTTTTCATTATATAATGGAGGACAAAACATATGGGATAAAATTTGAAATTACAATTTAGTTTCAAACTAGGTTGTAACTATTTTTAAAAATTTCATAACCTTTTTTTAATAAAAAATTTATATAACTAAATAGATTAATAAGTAAACAACCAATTAGATATAGATTATGAATTAATAATTCACATATAAAAAAATAAATGAATGAAATAACAATTAATTAACTAATTAAATAGTTATAAATAATTGATTAATAGTTCAATGTATCTTTTAAAAATATATATATATTGAATAATTCATAATTATTATAACTAATAAATCATTAATTAATTCATAAGCAAGTAGCTTACATTAGGTCAATAGGTATATAAACATATATAGATAGGTGGGTAATTAATTTGCCTAAATACAAGCTAAATATAACTTTATAAATACACTAGTAAAAACATACCCCCATTATACCCCTAATATAATAAACTTCCATTTGTAATTAATGTGACATATGGGCATCATTATGGATGAAAACAATCATAGAATGTAAGATGAAAAAATCATTACTTACAAATGTAGTTGTAGCATAGTTGCAAGAATGGTCAAGGGTGCAAAATAGTTGCAAAAACACTTAGAGCTAGTTGCACATGACAATTAGTTACACATAGTTACACATGCATTGGTTGCAAATGCATTGATAACAATTTGAAAAATTTGTAGGTCTAAACTTGTGAAGCAAATATAGCTTTAGAAACAAAAAATGAAATAATACACATATAAAAGATGACTTCAAGAATAGAAAATAACTTTGAAACTTTTCACAATAAAGAAGTTTTAAAAAATCATTATTTTCTCCTTTTGTTAAATTTCCACCTAGGCGTCAAATCATGATTAAATATACACTTGGTGATCTTTGCACCCCAAAAAAAATGGAAATTTAAAGTAGATTTATTGTTCAAATTTTTTCTTGTTAATTGTCCACCTTTTAAGGTTCAAACACTAGAGGAAAACTAGAAAAAAAATAAAATTATTTGTAACTATTTTCTAGTTGCAAAGGATATTTGTTACTAAAAATTGCCTAATTACATTAGACACTAGTTGCAAGTGTGGATGAAGTCAATGGTTAACAAATACTTCACCATCCGTATACTATTGTATGCCATCCATATATTACCATAAAAATCAGCAATTTACATAATGACATGTGGCAATTGAAAAATGTTTAATTTAAAAATAATAATAATAATAATGGATCCTCATCGTCTAATTTAAATGGTTTTAGATAGGGACACATGGCATAATACCAATATGCGACGTGGCATTTTTAGATTTTGATCAAAATGAATTAAAAATCAATATTTAGATAAGTAGGTGGGACTAGGTAGGTAGGTAGGAAAATATTTTTTAAGTTTAACCTTTGGGGTTAAATCTTTTAGCAAGTTAAGTTCCTTTGGTTCATCCCAATTGACACATTGTGTTTTTTTATGTGCAAGTGTAAGACAAAACCTTTTCCTTGTATACTTTTCAAGATGGAAGTGAAGGATAAAACATATGGGATAAAATTGAAATTACAACTTAGTTGCAAATTAAGTTGCAACTAAAAAGATTATCTAATATGTATTTTCTTCCCTTTTAATTTTGTAAATTATATAATTAAGTAGATAAATAACTAAATAACTATTTAAATAAATAAACAAATAAATAAATAATCCATTTAGTTATACATTATTAATTCATAATTCATACATAGAAAAATAAATGACTGAAATAAAAAATAAGTAACCAATTATTATTTATATATTTTCATTAATAGCTTAATTTTATTAAAAAAAACTAAAATATTAGCCAATTAATAGTTAACATTTAAGTAATAAATAATTAACTTATTGTTTATAAGTTATTAAATAATACTTCATAAATTAATTATTAGTTATAAATTCTCATTTTATTTTCATAAATAGAAATAAATAAATGGCCAAACAATTAATTAGTTAATAATGAAATAACCAACTTATTGGTTATAATGTTAAATAATAATTTCATAAATATCAACAAATTAATTGTCATTATACATATATGTGTCAATTAACTCATTTATTAGTTATAAGATTTCATTAATGACTGAAATATTAAATAAATAATTCTTAAATAATAATAATAATCTGTAATTATTAATTATTAAATAACTAATGATTAACTAATTAATGAGTTAGTTACAAATTATTGACGAATAATTGATAAATTAAAAAATAACTACAATATTATTACATTAATAATAAATAAGTAAATAAAAAAATAGAAATAATTGATCAATAGTTCATATAAAGAAAAATAAATAACTAATGTATTGAATAATTATGAAATATTAACTATAAATATTAAGTATGAACTGTTAGTTATCAATGAATTAAAAATAAATGTAACTAATTAATCATCGATGAATTAATAAGTGGGAAGTATTTTAGGTAGCTAAATAACCTATGGTAGATAGGTAGGTAAACATATAAATAGATTCGTTGGTAGGCTAGGCTAGGCAAGTATACAACCATATATAAGTAGGTAGTTATTTTGACTAAATACACCTTTATAAATACGCCAATGGAAACATACACCCATTATACCTTTAATATAACTTAGCAGAAGTACACATACATTTCAAAACTTTCCTAATACACTTATGTATACCATTAGGACTATCTTGACACTCGAAAGGTGCAATTAAATTTGGTTCCATTTGCAACTAATGGGACATATGGACATGATCATGGATGAAAATAATCTTAGAGTGTAGAATGAAAAAGTCATTAATTGCAAATGTAGTTGTAGCATAGTTGCAAGAATGGTCAAGGGTGCAAAATAGTGATGAAACCAATAAGAGCTAGTTGCAAACAATAATTAGTTGTATGTAGTTGCAAATGCATTGGTTGTGTTTTGAGAGATTTCTTTTAGTGAAAAAACACCTAGGGGTTAAGGGACAAAATGTGAACTTGCCTTTTAGGGCTTAAAAATCTCACAAGGGTGGGGGAGCAAAACACCCCAGGGGGGAAGGGTAGCTAACATTGCCATTATCATTGAATTCTTAACGTGAACTTTTAGCACCTTGACCTAAGTTTTGCCTATGTTATATTATTGCTAAGTTTGCACTTGAAATTTGAATATCCAAAGAACTTTGAATGTATGACTTATTTGGAGCTTTGTTGTCTTGAGTTTTTTGCAGAGTTGTGATATTTTGTGCAAAGTTTCAAATAGTGATTTGTTGAAGCGTACTGAGTTTTTTCACTTTTAACATGCATCAAGTTCATTATTTGTTTTCCATTAATTGGTGTCATTGATTTTCAAAAGATAACCATTGGTTTTCAAGAATGAAAATGTGAAAAATGATCTAGTGAGTAAAAGGGAAGAAGAAAAGCCATACACTTAGTTGATCGAGATGGGAAATGTCTAACTTCGCAAATAGTTTAAGGGTGTGTTGTGAAAATTTGAATCCTAGCAAGGAGATCATAACATCTATAATGGTTTGTAAAGAACTCACTTATGTTTTTGGTGCTAGGCAACAAAATGAATGGAAAGCAAACACTAATGAGTTTTTGACTGAAAATGACTATGAAACACTTTGCAAGTTGTATGAAATTGTTTATGCCCATCTTTTTTAAATGATGATTACTTAATTATTTTCATGTGCGGTTGGTTGGTTCAATGGAAGGGTGTTCAAGTGAATTCGGGCTCAATATGCACATGATATAACACATCAATTGTTGAAGAGGGCAATAAGGCTTACATTGTGTGGAAGACCAAAATTGAGTTCGACTCTAATGACACAATCCACACAAGGTGACTATTGACCTAACATGCACCTTTGTTGACAAAGATGGGCATGATGAGGAATGCTTCCTTCTAGAATGTGTGAAAGAATTGAAGGTTTTCACACCAAATTAGATAGTGCTAGTGAAGAAGTTGTTAAAAAATGTAGAAAATGCAAAACAAAATTGTTCTCCCAAGAAGTCAATTATGCAAGCAAAGGAGGAGCATCTATAGTCTAAAGTGAACTCATGGGTGACAACTTTAATTCACCTAAAAAAATGCTTAAAGAAAGATGAAGGCAAACTATTAAAATTGTGCAAAAAAATATATAAACTTGTCATGAGGTTTTTGTAAGCCATTCAAAGTGTAAAGATTCTATTTTTTTTTTTTGATCCCATCGATTTAGAGAAGTACAAGGCCATGGCATCAACAATAGTTGTTAGTTTGAAGAAGTGTGAGTAAGATTTTGAATTTGAAAACTTTTTGGTTGAGAGCGAGCATGAAATAGTGCAAGAAAGGCCAAAAAAACATGACTTAGCATTGACACAATTGGAATCTTTGACTACTAAGGTCAAGTTGCTTGACCATGAACGTAGCGGCAACAAGATCTAAATAAAAGGTTTATTGCACCACATACATCTAATGTCAAATGGTGCAAATGTGTATAACACCCCATTACCCATTGACAATTTTGCTTTCATGATGCTAAGAAGTTTTGGAATGTTTTTCATTGAACCATGTTTTGTTTGTGGTTTATATTTCTTTTTCAACAACATCATTATGTCATCATGTGGGTGCACATATCACCCCTTTTGCATGGGGTTGTATATGGAGACTAATGTTACTCATTGTGCTAAGCCTATGTGTGGGAAGTTATTGGAGTTTGATTAGATCACAAGCTTGGGATTTAGGCAAGCTTTTGCGCAATTGAAGAGGCCCAAGCTCAAGAAAGGATGCAATGTAATCATTAGGAGCACCTTCGCAAGTTTACAAATATCAACTTCCACACATTGTAAGGTTTTTCTTTTCATATAGAGCATGACTTTTAGCTTTTAGGTTTGCATGATTCAAGTGGTTCATGTGTGCGTGTTTGCTTGAAAGGTCCCTATGGCTTCATTTCTTGCTCTATGTGTGTTGACATTTGGGGTTTTTTTGTGATCGTATATTGAATGATTATTTTTCTATTTGTTAGAAACGTAAGAATTTTTTTTTTTTCCTTTTCAAGTTTTGAGAATTGTTGGTTGAAGCTTGTTTCATATGTAAATGCACATGTCCATTAGGTAACTGTACATTTTGAGTGTGGAGAACTAGGCTTTGATGTAGCCACTACCTTTTAAATGTGGATTTTAAAAGATGTGACTAGTCCATAATCTCCATTTTAGGTTTTTCTTTGCTTTGTTCATGTTCTTTGAGTCATGACCCAAGAAATTTAGTCCTTCATTTCAAAATCATAACTACATAAAGACAATTTTTTTGAAGTTGGTTGAAATATGATTTGCACAAATGTAAATCCATTTTATAACCTCAAATTAAAATCATAACTTTATAAATGTCATATATATTGATTGTGGTTGGTTGTCAAAATTTGTTCTGCTCATAAATGAGGATCCATTTTGTGACTTAAATTCATTAAATGCAAACCCTAGATGTATTGGTTTCATTCCAAAATGTCTGCAATGACCTTGCATGTTATCCATGCCTCACCAATGTAGATTTTGAAGAACCATGTTATTGCCCAAATTTTCATTTGCAAATGCGTAGTTACTTTAATTTTTGCCTTTGACCTGCACTTATAGGGTTCGACCTTTTTTTTCAACTTCACAATGTTTTCATTGTTTCAATTGTAGGTCCAAAATCCTGCTTTGATACTAGGTATGATGCGATTTTGCTCATCCTCCATGCTCTTGTGCCATCGAGCTCCTCACACCATGTAACTTTTAACTCTTAATTATCTACGTACCATGAACATGGGGTTGGATGGACCCACTCAAAACCATCCGGACTTGATTTGTTAACTAAGTTTAAACTCAGTAAAACAAGGCTAGGACTTAGTTTAAAATCCAAACTTCTTGAAGTCCAAGGCCTTGACACCCACGATCCCTACCATGGTTTGGGCTCCAATTGTAAAGTGGTATTCTCACAACAACTCCAATTGATCTCAAAGTGTCCCAAGGAACAACATTAAATGATGTCCTAGGACATCATTAAGTTGTTCCTAGGGCAACACAAGGTTGCCTCAAAGGTAAATGTGGGGTTTAGGGTTTAGTTTTGTGGGGGCCAACACCAAGTGTTGCCTCGAAACAACTCTAGGTAGCCCCCAAGGAACAAATCAAGTTTGTCCTCAAACAAACCTCGCTTGTCCCAAGTGCCAATCCTGAAACACCATAGCTTGGTTTGTTAGACAAACTGGGGAGAACCCCAATCCACCATGACTTAAACTTCCCATGTTGCCATGGTGGTCCTGGTGTGAGTCCAACCTTGTGTGACCTGAAAACACACGAAGGGGCATATGTCACCCGCTCTTTCACCTCCCCCTTCACCCCCAGCCAAATGCTGAAAATTGGGTCTTTCAGAAGTTAACTTTTTCTCCCCTGCCCAAAACTGAAGTTGGGTATTTCAGAAGCAAACTTTTTCTCCCCTGCCCAAAACTGAAGTTGGGTATTTCAGAAGTAATTTTTTTCTCCCCTGCCCAAAACTGAACTTGGTTATTTCAGAGCTGAATTCTCTTTCCCTACTGCCCAAAAATGAAATTTTGGTATTTCAGAACTGAAACTTTTTCCCTCCTGCCCTTAAATGAAATTGAGTATTTTCAGAACTTCCCCCCTAACCCTGCAACAGATGTTGAGTGTGTGCAGTAAGTATTACATAGGATTCCAAGAACACAAAATGACACAAAAGGATTTTGCTGTAGAGTGTCAGCTTTTACAACAATTTGACCACATCTCTTACACAAGGACTAGGCAAGGCTAATGTATGAGAAGTCTCCTACACTGAAAATGTATGATCTCCTTCTCATAATAATGTGTAATGATCAGGCCAGTGCCCCAAGCTGGAAACATGAAAACCTCTGGCTGCTACCTTAAGCTTTCCAAAATCCTGAGGTTTCAAATAGGTAAAGCCTACTTACTCATCATCATCAAGGTCAGAAGACACTGACTCCAAACATGGAAATTGTGTATACAGCAGTCATGGGTTTGGAAAGGAGTGCAATGAGACCTAATCACTGACCTGTTCAAATTCATTCATTCAAAATGACAGGGGGCTTTTTCTTTTTTTTTTCTTTTTCTCTCTAATTTTGGCGATTGAAACACGTTTTTTTTAAATTAATTTTTTTAAAAAAATATTTAATAATAATTTTTTTGATTTGATTTGATTTGATTTTATAAATTTATAAGTTTTGTGAGGTAGTTGGCTTGGCTATCATCCACAAGAGGACTTAGCCAGATTTTGGCTACACATCACAAAGTACAGTAGAAGACCTTAGGTATCCTGCTGCTATGGTTATGTTTATTGATTAATTTTTATAGAAAAAAAAAGGAATTATTGAACCAAATATCAAAACTAAATGTTCATGGATTTGACAAATAAGGCATATAAACCTCACTAAGGTTCCAACAAATTAATAAATCTACTAATTTAAAAGAAGGAACTAGACTTTCCCTTCAAAACTTGGATGGATGCTGAAACCAAGAGATAACAACTGGATTTTTAACTTTAAAAGGAATTTTTTCCCCCTTCTTTTAAGTAGATGTACAAGTGCAAGTGCAACAACTTTTAATGCAAACAACTGAAAGACAATAATTAATTAATATTATCTTTATTAAAAAAAATGAAAAGGGAGAACATGTGATTTATCAGGTCTAATCAAGTGACCACCTGAAACATCTTTGCATGCAAACTTTAGGCAAATTTAGGTGAATTTTGACAAGGGTTTTTGTTTTTTTTTGGGTACAATTTTGTCAAGTAGCTGGACTGGTGATCATCCACAAGAGGATTGAGCCAACTTTGGCTTAGAGGTCAGACAATTAAAGAGTCCTGCCTAGTTCTGACTACCAATAGGAATTCATTGTCTAAATATGGCGATACTTGACTCTTTTTTTTCCCTAAAAAATATGGCAAATTTTTCTCTTTTTTTGCCATAGCCACAATGTGAAAATTCGCCAAAAACCAAAAGAACCAATGATTTAGGCTTCAAATATTCAACAAGTGACTGACTGAAAGATGGAAGTCATGTATGCAGTGATGGGTTTGGAAAGAGTGCAATGAGACCTATTCCCGACTTGTTCAAATTCATTCATTCAAGGAACTGATTCATTGGTGTACTTCATACCTAAACCCCAAGCTCTGACAAATAGCACTGGCCCAATTTCCCAACAAGGCCATTTAGGCAAATGGGTACTAGGGTTTTGACCATTTTGATTTCAAATTTCAACCATTTCCATGTGAAATATGTGTACAAACTTAATGTGGGATATATACCTCACTAATGTCAAACTCTAATAAACATCCAATTTATTTTACATTGAAATAGTTGAAACCTTGTTGTGAGGTTTTTTCTTTATTTTTGGTGGGATGTATCCTTGAGTAAAGGTATATAATGTTTTTCAATTTATTTTCTCATTGGATAAGGGTATATTAAAAATTCATCAAGTTGGGGTTTGAGTATTTAAAAATTGAGATTTTTTTGGTAGGTGGGTAGGATCTAGGTACCCTCTTATCATATACCCCTTTTTGGGCTTAAAAATGGGTTTTTTTTTTAAAGAAAAATATTTATTTTAAAATGAAAGAAAATGTCCACATTTTGAAATTTTAAAAAAATTCCAGAGGTCAAATATAATGTCAAAATGTTGGATTCATCCTTGACTAAAATAAACATGCTTACAAATGAACACGTAATGCATAAAAAAACAATGACATCATGGTCAACACTCGATTAATGATGGAGTTTAAAAATAATTTGTAATTCATCTTTAAAAAAATTATTAAATTTTTGAATAATCTAATTTTGTTAAGTAAGCTGGAAGTTATGGCCCTCCAAAATAAAGGTTCTTCCATTTGAAATATATGCTCATCACACACATCTACCACTCTTAACATGTGCACTTTTAATACATGTTAACAATCCTCAAAGTTTATCCCATATAATTTGCCCAAAGTTTTCAACTATATAGTTGGGTCAAAGAGGAGACTCTTCATCCTTATATATAAAGTTTATATTTTGGGAAGTTTTCAACGATTCAATTTTATTTCTTTGTGTTTTTTGTTGCGATGGTCCAATCAAATTGGCTAATTACTAGATAACAAAAACAAAAAAAATTCTTGAGAAGCATCCTTTAGGGTTTGGTTCTTTGATTTTTGAGAACCTGTGGATGAAAAGGGTCCATTAGACCCAACCCTTATGGGCCATCTACTCTTTCTTTGGAAAAAGAAATGGAGAAAACCACACCAAGGGTTGAATATTGCAGAATTTACATAACAAATTTTTGTCCACAAATAAGAACTTATACTTCACTTGAAGTTGTTCATACTAGACTCAAGATCTGACTTAGGAGATATAAAAGATCCGAGGCATAGGACAACAATGTCCTTTGCTTCTCAAGGTGCTTTGGACAACAATGTCCTTCGCTTCTCTCTCAAGGTGCTTTGTCCGGGGGATTCTTCTTCGTTGTCAAAGACATGATTGATAAGATCATGTATATCACAAATAAAATATTCCACGACTAGACTATCGTACTTCAAATAAGGTGACCATCATCAGGTTGTGAAAAGTCCGAAGAAAGATTTGTCTTTGGGCTTGAGAATATGACCTGAGCAGGAGTGACATGAGAACTGCTGCACATTCTTGGGTCTGGAGTGTGGAAGCTTTGTTTTTTTTGTTGTTGCGCATATTCAATGCAATGTACATTAGTTTCAAACACTAAGGTCAAAAAAATTTGATGTGAGTCTAGAACATAATAATAATAATAGAGTTATCTGTAAAGTCAGGCCATTAGGGGGCGTGAATGGCCAGTTTCTACATAATAGGGCATCAAAAGCGTAACTGGGAATGAAAATTTTACAAAAGTAAATAACTGGGACCCAAACTAGTTTTTCCACCAATTTTGGTAGTGAACTGAGTTTCATCCTGTGTTTCCTTTTTCGTTGAGCGCCTGCACTGCTGCTACATATATTTTCACTGCTCCTACGTGTACAACTACTATAATTAGTCTGGAACCTTGTGCATTAAATGCTGAGTTTCAGCATTTCATACCCAGAGTTGATAATTTTCCTTACTTTGTGGATACCACTGAAAGAGGGGATGCGAAAGCGAAGGCGATAGGGGGTGAAATGGAGGGTGACTTTACGGATAACTGTAATGTGTATGTAATAACTAATAATAAGTATTAGGTGGTTCTTTGAAACAGTATCCAAACCCCCTAAGGTTCTCGGAATTTATAAACGCGATTCTCAAAAATCAAAGACTCAATTCTGATATATAACCATATGGGTTTTCCCAAAAAAAAACCACCCACAAAACTGCCAGTTCTTTATCAGTTCTTGAGAAAACACCTGGTTATTAACAAGATCATTAATAACCTAGCTAGCTATTATTGTTTTTTCTTGAATTGGGAAAAGAACTTACCTATCTTGTGGGTAGGTAACAAACCACTAAAGAACCTTATAGGCAAAGTGTTGAATTTTCAAATTTTAAGAACCTATACTTAGATGATTGGAATTTCATCCAATTAGGCTATCAATCCTGAAACCCTAAGCTAATTTTCACATGTGACACTTGATGTTTGACAAGGGCTATTTATTTAGAGATCATAATTAGTGCTTGCCACATTGAGAAGGCAAGGTAGGACTCAACCAAGTAATGGAATTCGAAGAAGGTAGAGTGACATCCCGGGCATGAAAATTATCACAACAAAGAAAGAGATTTTCAAAACACACAAAGTTTAGGAAAAAGTAGATAGTAAAAGCAAGCTTACATTTAAGTTTACCAATGAAAGCACAATAATTAAAGTCAAGAACATGGAATGTGAAAAAAAGGGCTTTAGGATGCAAATAAAACAAATACAAACAAACCTTGCCAATTTGATTTTATTACAACAAATTGTTTTAGACCACTTAAAAAGCATTGGGAATGTTTGCCAAGACAATGTGATAAACTATGATTAGTTACAAAATGTGATGAATTAAAAATTCATGATTTTTATGGTGATTAAAAATACTCTTTTTTCTGTCATGAAAAATTATATATTATTATGTAAAGGTTTGAATAATTATTATACATGGCTATGTCATTTTGAAAGCATTTTGAGTCTTTTAAAAAATGAAAAAATAACAAAAGCATTGGGCTTCAGAATTTTACACTCATTAGATTTAATTCAAATTATTTTATATGTTTTCATAGTATATTAAACTGGGCATCATGTAAAGGTATTTTAAAAACTTGCAACATTAATATATATTTTATATTAAAACGTGAAAAACTAAACATCCCAAGGAAGACACTAAATGTTAAAATTCCTATTCACATGTGTCAAACAAAGTATTTTTTGAGGGGTATTAGATAATTTTCCAACATAATTTTTCTCACCTTATTATTATTTAATTTTTAAATATAAACATATCTAAACCACCCTATATTAATTATAATATATTATTTGAAATAATTATTATATACCCTATATTAAATATAATTTGATTTTCAAAATATACATAACCCAATTTTTGAACTAATTAACTTATAATTTTTACTCAACACCCAATATATTGCACTCTATATTTTTACTCACATGATTTCCAATTTTTTAATCCTTCCTCTCTCTCTCCCCCACCTCCCCCCTCTCTCCCCTGCCTTTTCCTCATCCGTAGGTGAACGAGTGGGGCTGGACGGGAGCACCGCCGGCAAGGGCACGATTGCAGCCACCCCCGAAGGAG
>Ga0116227_10004909_pt1 | contig 28672 bp, 30 predicted proteins | sample S1TSphgellanicum_FD_89693 | JGI IMG/M metagenome (GOLD analysis project Ga0116227, IMG submission 89693) | Host-associated microbial communities from peat moss isolated from Minnesota, USA - S1T2_Fb - Sphagnum magellanicum MG | ecosystem: Host-associated > Plants > Peat moss > Unclassified...
CTTGGATCCAGCTTCCTGCACAAGCTTCCTCCTCCTCGCTTTTCTCAACAACAGCTTTTCCTCCATCCCTAATCAATGTGGCGTCGCTCCTCTTCATCAAACGCGCCGTCATCTTCCTGTCCTCCCATCCCACATAGACCGACCACCTTCTCCCATGCACCCCATGCATATCTAGTTTCCCTCTCACACTAATGTAGAAGAAATCTGCCGCCACTCATCAATAGAGGCGGCCAGATTACCCTGATCAAGGTTTTTGTGTTCACACAAACTGCACAGTCATGGAGTCACTGTCCTGCCACCCGTTGTTCGGCTACACTAGTATATGGGTCATTTTTTGGAAATATGCTCTATGAACCTTGGACAATTCCAAAGGTAACTTCCTCATTTCCAAGTTCATGTTCAAGCTAACCCTAAACTCATATATATACCAACTAAAGAAAAAACTGATTTTGAAAATCTATCTATGAAGGTAGGTTGTTTGTTTTGTACTTATGAGATCCACTGAACCTGGATGCTTCAGATCACGTTCTTGGTCTCTTTGGAAAGCTCTGGAGGAGGAGAGGTCCATTGGCTTGGTTTCATGGCATTTGAAAAGCTCTCGAGGAGGGGTGCATTGGCTTGGTTTCATGGCAGTTGAAAAGCTCTTGAGGAGGGGTGCGGCTTGGTTTCATGGCGTTTGGAAAGCTCTGGAGGAGGGGTGCATCACTTTGGTTTCATGGCGTTTGGACTTGTAGTGTAAACGTTCTTGTATATTTGAATGATTTCTTCACTGAAAACTAAATTAAATCCAGCTGAAAATTTCAGAGGAATTGGAATGTGCCTTTGGGGTTGTTGGAAAGATCTTGATTTGGCGAGGATTTAATGGAATTCATTTGGTAAGATTTGGATTCAGAATATGGGAGATATTGATTTTTTAAGTGATTTCTGCTGCTGAAAATTCAAATAAATTCCAAAAAACCAGGTTTTGGAAGGAAAAATCAGTTGAGGACATGGTAACACTTGGGCCAACAGCACAGGCCACAATAGTAAAAATGATATAACACAAGTTGAATTTTCATCACCAATAAAAGAGAAATGTATTTCAATTGTTGCTTTTACTCTCATATCTTTTGCTTTTCTCCCTCTTCTACCTTCTATTTTTAATGATTCAATTACTACTTCTTAATTGTTTAAACACTTTGGTAGCAAAAACAAACATGTACACTAAAAGATACACATAGGAAAGATGCATGAAATGATCTCCTGAACCTCATAATGCAGGCACAACTCCTTCCATCTAATTCAGCATTATTAGGTTTACGAGTTTGAGATAAGAAATGGCATCCTCTTTCCACAACTCCAAAACATTGGAAACTCAGGAGCCACTTGCAAGCTTGGGAAGACATTCAATGATGAGTTGAAAGTAGAATCAAAACCATACTTACTTGATTTTATGCTATGAAGTCTGACATCCAACTTGCACCAAGTGGTAGCATTACTGCACTTGAGTTTCAAGGCGGTTGCTCGAGCTTGAGCAAAAGTTTTGATAGACAAGTCCTTCCTATAAGGTTTGTTGGTCGATTCGCTGCCTTGCAAAGCAGCAAACTAGGTGTTTAATACTGTTTTGATGGAGTCTCCAGATAATGTAGACATCCTAAACTGTTTTCTGTGATTTTCTAAAGATCTGTTATGTATGTAACAGCTGCTGGAATAAGACATTGCTAACTAATTCAAAAGACAACTGTGTATTGAATACTTGGAAAACTGCCTGCCTAACTACTTGTTGTACACTGAAACAAACAAGAAGATTGCACACAATGCCTACCCTTCTGCATGCAAGCTTCCAACCATGTGGTTGATTGATCATATACTCAGATACAGCTTGCTGCATGAAGGAGAAATGTTCTGCCTTTTGGTTCACGTCAGTTTCAATCCATGAACAAAGGTGAACCTTCTCGGCGACCCAATGTTGATGCTTGCTTTCCTGAGTTAAACAGCCACCTGTCACCAGCATAAGGCTCTTCAGATTTGGTTTCATCATTGTTGTGAAAATGTTCTTCATTTGACCAAGCATGTTTGCCAAAGTAGTACTCTGTCCCTCCAAATGAAGAGTAGGGCTTCTCAGGTTCTTCAGCATCCTCATCATCATGCTTAGAGTACCATCTTAGTATGCCATTTTTTGACTCACCAACTCCATCCCCAAGCTTCCCAGATGTACCACCAGCTCCACTATAAGTTCTATTCTTTGTAGCCCTGGACATAGGCCATGCATCTCTGTGCTCAGATCTTTGTTGGCCAGTCCGCACACTGCTGTAAAACAATGAGTCTTCATGATCAGGGAGATTCTCATTGTCATCATCAAAAACAGGTTTCTTGGATGTGGTGGAAAACTTTGGTGTCTCAGGTTCTAGTTCCCCATAGGATCCCCGGCTCCAACTTTGCTGTAAAGAAGGCTGTGGTTTACTATTTGGCAAATTCAGCTCATTACGAGCCTCCATGCCACTGGCATACTGACCTCGAGAAGCTTCCAGTTTTGGAGGTTCTTTATCTCCACCATCATCACTGTCACTGTCCAACTCAGTTTCACTGCTATCTTCCTGCATTGCAACATTCTGCTTCAAAGGTGTGCTAGGTAACTCCCCACTTCGTTTGGCAAACCCAGCTGCAGCCCGTGCTGCTGCAACTGCACGATCTGCAGATGCAGCTGCTGCCTTTGCAGCTGCTGCTACACTAGGATACTCCATCTCCTCATCCCCCATTTCTTCGTATGCACCTTTCTTAGTGTTTGATGCAGATTTTAAATCCAGGTCTTTCATCACCTTGTGACCTTTCTTTTGAGAATCTTGTGATAGAGGTGGTGGTGGAGTATCATCGTATTTCCCTGGTGGCGGCATTTTTCCAAATGGAACAAACTGTTTTTCATCATCCTTGGGAGGAGAATTAGCCAAGCTTGTATCTGGCTGTGAGCGGCGAGAGTTAAGTCGTGTGGATGATGTTACATCTGGAGATCCATCTTTGGGAAGATAAACTGGCACAGATTCAGACTCCTCTTTGCCACTGGCATCAAGCAATCGATCTGGGCCATCCTGCAAATACAAGTGAAAGATTAGAGGGGAAACAAATGAACATTAACAGGTGTGGACACTTGAACCTCAGAATACAAAACCATGATTTCCAAAACTCCATCTTATGTGGACAGGTAAATCCCAACTCCATAATGAGTATCAATCTCTGGCCCAATTGGAGAGACTCCTAGCCAGCTGCATAGACTGGCTCTGGAATATCTCAATCTAGAAGTGCATTTGTGTAAAACACTGCAACCATAGGTCCTCCCAACAATACAATGATCCAAACCCAGAAGCAGAAGGCTTGCCACAGAGTGGGTTAACTTGAGTTCTTACAAGCAAATCTTGTGGAACTTTTAGGAGATCTGCTTCAGCTGAAGTGGAATCCCACTCAACATTGTGCTCGGTTGCAATTTCCTTCAGAAGCTTCAGCTTGAGTACACCTGATGGAGTTGTTACAGAAAGCTTCTCTATGATCTGCCAACCATGATCCAACAATGGTAAGATCTCTCAAGCTTCAGCCAGAATCAGAGCCTGATATGTCCTAAACATGCAACCCAGCCTACTGTCATTAAACAGTCATGCAAAGATACATACTCATTGATGACAAAAGCACAATGCAATGATCAACTGAGGATTAAACAAAGAAGCCAGTAGTACCTGTCTATTCACTCCACAGTCAGGACGTAGTTCAGCTGCTGCTGTAACAAACTCTTTGCCATACTTGGCAGAAAATAGTGAGTGCAATTGTAACAACTCTGGCAAGTCTGCACACCGTGGTGCTGCAAATATTAAGCTTGTGATGGGCTCCTTCAAATCTATTGGACACAGCCTGGCACAAGAAACATGTCAACAACAGACACAAAGTCCTTCAACACACGACATTAAATGGACTACAGATTTCAGAGAGGGTTTCAGTCATTTGTTCTCTGTAAATGGCAACAAGGAGAAGATCCCCCTTTTCAGAAATGTGTATACTTGTTTTCATACACATACTTACATAACAATCCTGCAACCTTCTACAACTGGAGCAAACAACCAATGTTGAGGTTTGTTGAGCTGTAAAGTTTCCAGTCAAGACTTGCTGCTGCATAGTCTATCCATTTTTTCAATGTAGAGCTAGATGAGTAGAGCTTTTGATACATACTTTTGTGACTCGATGATTGGAAGCCGAACAGCAACAAGTTCACAAAAAAGCTCAAGAGTGTCATATGCCGCAAGAATATTCTCTTCTCTGATGACATGCTCCACCTGCAAATTGCAGGGCAACTTTTATTGTATGAGAGAGGAATGCCACAGAAAGGAAGCACAGAATCTTGACCATAGCTTGATGAGAAGTGGTATATGAGACCCAAAAAGAACTGAAATTTTCCATCCTACATGGCTGGACAGACAGCCCGCCCTGAGGTTGTCATGCAAAGAAAAAGAAGTCGATACATAAACCAGAATCAACTTACTCGTATGCGGGCACTAGGCTCCTGTCCAGAAGCAAGAAGCTGAGAAATTTCCTTGCGCAACTGCTTCACCTGAACGTCACGCTTGTTGCGGAACAACTTGATGCGTGCCATTGCTAGCCGCAGCAGTGTCTTGCTGTTGCATCCATCCCACATACAAAAAACAAAACGGCCAGGCTACCAATCAGGCACAAGTAAACAATTGCCAAACCAGGCCACAGTGGACAATGTGTTTCTTTGTGATATGTAGGATGTGGCCAATCCTACATAATCTTCCATCCTTCAACCACAACCTCCAACTATCACAATCAGGCAGCAAGCACCATACTAGGAATTGAGCCGGAAAAACAAGCTATCAACTCTAGAGCAGCTATTTCTGAAAGTGCCTGGATGTATCTTATGACTCTTATCTCATCAGAAAAACAATGATCTCAACATGACTCTAGCATAAAGCCTAATGCTCTGGAATTCCCTCTAGGGAACTTCTGCAGAGTCTGTTCTCATGTCTGATGAGAACTCTGGAATGGAATCTGAAGCTGCAGCTTCTTCAACACAAACTGTGCATTGCTTTCAAGGATTTCATGAGGCAAGTCAGGTTCAAAATCCGGTCTCATTCCGACTCCCACAAACCCAGCATTCTGAAGCTGACGCCGAAGAAACTGCATCGTTTCCTGATGCATGATGTCCCGGAAAAGCCAAGGTTCCAAAGCTTGGCGTCAAGTCTCTTACCATTTGGACGCTCGGAAGCTTTTCTTTAACAATGAATCCCACATGATGCTCCCTCCTCCTTCTCCTCTTGTACAGTGCTCCTTGATCTCGTTCCTCCTATTCTTCCGCGTACGTGTTCTCCTTTTCTCTTCGTCTTTTAGTCTCTCTTCTGTCTGGGTCTTCTGCCTGCTCTTGTTGTTGTCGCCCTGCTTCTTCCTCTCTCCTACTACTTTCCCTCCACAAGCCTGCTTTCCTCCACCTCTCTTCTTTTTCCACTAAATTTCCATCCTCTCCTCCATATCGTCCTTCCTAATCCGATTTTCCAACAATTTTATATTCTCCCTCCCCCGCAGCTTCTACAGTTTCCGTAGCAACTGCAGCACCTTTGCACTCTCTCCTTCAGCTTCTTCCTCCACCGATTTGTAACGTCCTGTAGTAGCAGCAGCAACAGGCGCCGGTCCTTGCACCACTTCTTCTCCCCCTCTCGTAACTAATTCTTCGCCTCCAGCTTCAACTACAGAATTGAGTCCAAGCTATTGCTACGTGCATCGATTTTCTGTTCGATTTTCTTCTAGCTTTCACTTCCTTCTTCCTCCAGCTCGTGCCACCACTATTATCGTCTTCATGAAAGAATCCTCCTCTCACAGCTGTTTCTTCCACTTCTTCTGATCTCTTACGATTTCTTCAGTTCTGTTCTGTTCTGTTTCAGAGGCGAGCACTGCTCAGCAACGCACGACAATCTTGTGCGCGCGCGCAAACGCACGCAATCGCAGCGAGGAAATGCCGCAACAACAACAGCGTAGAACAAAAGCGCACACGTACGAAATCCAATCTGCTAATCTCGATCTTTTGCGCGGTAATTAGCTCGCAATTAGCGCTTTGATTAGTTAATCCCACTTCTGCGTGGTAATTAGCACGTCATTAGCGCTTTGATTAGCTAATCTTAATCTCCTGCCCGGTAATTAGCACGTCATTAGCGCTTTGATTAGCTAATCTTAACCTGCTGAGCGGTATTAGGACGTCATTAGCTCTTTGATTAGCAAATCTTAAGCTTCTGCGCGGTAATTTGCAAGTCATTAGCGCTTTGATTAGCTAATCTTCATCTTCTGCGCGGTAATTAGCACGCAATTAGCGCTCTGATTAGCAGTGGAGTAGCACCCACGAAATGAAAATATCAGTGTATTTCTGGGAATTTCTTCAGGTACCCAACGTGGCGATCGTCCACAGGAAGCGGTAGAAAAAATGGCGATCATCTCTCGGAAGATTAAGCCAAATCTGGCTATAAGTTACCAGATATGAAGCACAAAAGCTTTAATCATCCATCTATAATTTTTGGCTACAATTACTGAAAACCAAATGTAGAAGTCTAGCTACTTTTACTTTTTTTTTACTCACTTCTGGCGACTGAAACTTTCAAAAGTACTTCATTTTCAAGTTTCTTAGTTTTTCATTTCGCCTTGTTTTTGGGAATTTCTTTAAAGTAGCCAAAAGCGACGGATTCATCCATTAGGAAGCTGTAGAAAAAGTGGCAATCGACTCTAGGAAGATTTAGCCAAATATGGCTATATCCCAGATTTGAAGCAGAAAGCTTTAATCATTGTCCTTCCATAGTTTTTTGGCTACAATGAACCAAATGCAGAACTTTCTGGCTATTTCTTCTATTTTTTCTCCCTCACTTCTGGCGATTGAAACTGTCAAAAAGCACTTCATATTCGAATTTCTGAGTTTTCTTTTCACTTCTTGACCAAGTTTCGCCACGAAAAGAAAGCCTGCTACGCGTTTCTCGGAAACAAAGAGGGATGGTATAGCGAGGTTCCTCCTAATCACAGCTTTAATGAAGTGATTTAATGCTAAATTAATTTCCAATTAGTAGCTAATAAATAATTTGAAATTTGTTTAGCCAACTTAAGTAAAATAACCTTCAATATTTTCACATTAGTTAGTTCCCAAAAGAGCACAAATGCGTGTGCGTGTGTGGGGCCCAGATATTTGAAAATTTTCAAACGTGTCACGGTACTATTGGTGTAGTTTAATTTTTTTTCTGCCCAGCTGACTAGTAAGTTCATCGGCTGGTGTGTACCTAGCTAACTACCTAGCTAACTACGCACCTACCTGCCTACCTACCCACCTACCTACCCACCCCTTCGCCTTACTGTGTTGATCACCGACCATCATAAGAGGATTATTTCTTTTCTTTTTCTTTTTTCTTCTTTAAAAGGAAAATAGCGTCAATTTGGGGAAACCTGAATTGACTTGGTAATCGACGACCGTTGGATGGAATAAATGGTCGATGGATGTGTGGATGAATAAATTGCATTATGGACCAAGTCGTGTTTTCTTGGATGAATAAATTGCAAATTGGATGAGAAATTTTATCTTCTTGGAAGTACAGTCTAAGTTAGGAGATCACCGACCAGCATAGAGGTGTTTCTTCTTTTCTTTTTCTTTTTTTCTTTTTCTTTTTGAAGGAGAGTAGCGAAAATTTGGGAACCCTGAAAGAAATTATCTCCATTATGATCAAGTCGTGGTTTCGTGGATGAATAATACGTTGCCTTATGGATGAGACTTTCATGAATTTCATTAACGATACGGTCTAGATAGGGGTGCCTCGACAACTGCTGACATGGCGGCAAAAGAGAGAAATCACGTGACACCTGGCACTAAGTACACACGGCTGTACAGTCGGTGCAAACCGTAGTGTGTCACGTTTGCCCTAAATTTCCAATCCTTCAAACAGAATGGTGCCAGGTGGACCCATAGGTGGGGCAAGAATTAAAATCTGCAATATTCTCCACGTGGCAACTTTTGGGGTCGAATGGCGCCATTCACACAAGGGTGTGCTCAAGTTAGTGCCAGGTGGCTTTGAGGCTGGCATCTCTGACCGTTGGATCTTCTTCTTTTTTTAAAAACCAAATAAAATGTAATAAACTAAAGTTTTGATTTGATTTTGATTTCCATGAAAAGAAGGTAGAAAACTTCTCTGTTCACATTCAAATTTGTTAAATTAATATTCACGAAATAGAATGGTGGAAAATAGATACTTTCCAGTTTGAGGATTTAAGGTCAGATTTTTAAAAACTTCCAATGTTAGATTTGATTCCCTATTTTGAAGGCAAGAGAAAAATCCTAGAAAAAAAAGTAACAAAATTTCAAACTTGGAAAATGGAAAACACCAAATTACTATTATTTTGGTGGAAAAATACATGGATCAAGGGTCAGGTGAATTTTAAAAAAAAAATCAAATGTAAATGAGTACTAATAAAAATTCAATGAAAAGAAAAGAAAATACTATTTAAAGGATAACTATGACCAAACAATATGATTAAAAAAGCATACATAATAATTTAACTAATCCAAATTCCAACAACAAGGGGTGTGTCACACTGTGGCCTTGCCATTTACACTAAAAAGTATCATAAGGCAAAAGAAGAATAATGGAAACTTGAATATTTCACCATGCAAAAAATATAATCTTCAAAAATTGCTATAAAAGAAACCAAAATCCTTCAAGGTATTATAACTACATAACTAATCTCAAGTTTCAACACAAGCCAAAATATCATCATCTTTCAAAAATCCTCAGATAAAAGTAGACCTATTATTATTGCCTACGGGCCAAAATCCCTTAAGCTACTATACTCTATAACGAATCTAAACACAATATCCTTGCCTTGTAGGCAAGGCCAACAATACCCCTTCCACTCTCTAGTGTGAATGAAAATTTCCTTGTGGTGAAAAACCTAGGAAATAAAGGCGGCTTCGGCGAAATTATTAGAACTTGTTAATTCTAACATTGATTGAATTTTGTCAAATCCCATGTATTAAAACCCCAATTTTCAATTCCATGCAATATTATTTTATATATTACTCTTCACCTTCATCCCCCAATAGTCTTTGATGATTTGATCACAAAATCAACCTTGTATAGATTTGAGAAATCAAATTATGTGTGCAACTTACATAGAAAATAAGAGTTTTCCATAAAATCAGGAAAACACAGCACTAGAACCCTGAGTTTGGTCCAAAACCGGGTGAGATTTTTAAAAAAAATCTGCAAAAAAATACATTAGCCTTCAAGGTGGGGGTGAAACTCAGAAATGCACCATTTTTTGTGCCAAACTGAGTTTCATCCTGTTTTGACCCCTTCTTTCCTTTTTCCTGATCGACTCCACTGCTGCTACATATATTTTCACTGCTCCCACATGTACAACTACTATAATTACCTCGAACCTTGTGCATTAAATGCTGAGTTTCAGCATTTCATACTCAGATTTAATAAAACCTCCTTACTTTATGGACCTCTTTGACTCAAAGAGGGGATAGGGCGTGAAAAGAGGCCCAAAGACAGGGTGAAGACAGGATGACTTTAAGGAAAACTCTATAATCCAACAAAAATGGAAAAAAAGACGTACCCGGGTGTAGGTGGATCTGCTCCAAGGTTCTGAAATTGTTGAATGAGATACCGGAGTTCTGTTAAGAAGGCTTTGGAATGGACATATGCTCTTGCAAATAAAAGAATGAAAGTGGAATTGAAAGTAAGGTGTTCAATTGTTCACATTGCAGCAGCAAGACTGAGATTCAAAGAACACTGAGCTCACCATGAAGAAGCTTAAGAGCATGAATTCCTGAAAACCCACTAACATAACAATGGGTTTTGAAAAACGACCCACTCAAAGGATTTAAGAAAAGCTTGAAATAATCATGTTGATTATCCAAAGGCAGAAGCACCCAAACAGAAATCCATCACACATGAGTAAATCTTCTTGACCCATTGAAATTATAACCAGAGAAGAAGAAATGAATTTGGAAAAACAGAAACACAAAGAACAAACATAGAGGAGGAAGAGCACACAAACCCATTTGAGGATGACAACCAAAACAATATTGAGGATGACTTTTAGACAGCTGCAAGTGCTGGGGACTGACAAAAGCGAGCAAGTGCATCATTGACTATGATGGGTTTTCATGGGTGTTTTCTTCTGGGCAACAGGAACATAAACATTATTATGTTGCTCAAATCGAGAGGTTGAGAGATAAATGCTGGCACTCTCCAAAGAGATGAAAGGCTTTTTCAAGAATAAAAAGAGTCCACATGCCAAATATTTTCTTGTTCCTGAGCCAAATATGACTCAGGTAGGATAGGAGCTGTTTGAAAATGGCTACCCCTGAGTAATATTTATCACAAATCGGGCTTCAAAATAATGGTCAAAACATGCTCATCAGATGTCAAGCTCAACAACAAACTTTAGAGAAAAGGGGAAGTGATGTGAAGCTGCTGTTATTGTGAGCTCAATCGGGGCTCATATCTACAGCTTCTTTCCCCACCTTTTAGTCACCATGCTTATGTTCTTAAAAACTCTAACCTAACCCTAGACCGTGACAAAATATGTAACAGTTTCTTATTTTTTAAATAATAGAAACAGAACAAGATCTGCAGACTTAGTGGCTACAGAGTACAGACAAGGTTAAAAAATGATTAAACAAAACTGGCCATCAAATCAAATCCAGGCTAAAGAGCTACGATCATTTGCCTGTTGGGGTCGCCCTCTTGTTGGAGTTGGAGGTCTTTGCACATTGAGTTCCTGCAAAAAACCCAAATTGTAAAAACCTTAAAATTCATGAATACACATAATGTTCTGGTTCACAATTTGGAGAAAACCCATGACACATACCACTTTGTACAGCCCAGCTATGTGCTCCTACACTCGGGCAATACCCATGACCCCATTTCAGACTCATTTCAGACTGAATTGTAGAGATACCAGCTGTTCAGAGTGAAGCTTGATCTCAACAAACATGAAAGATGTACTTTTTGACAACCCTTTACCAAGTTCATAGGTTACAAGGTAGCTAGGTTCTCAATGTGAAGTTCAATGCAGAAGTTACCCAAGTGAAAGCTAGATAGATGATGCAAGTGTTTTCACCTGCATCCACATCTCTTCATGGTGGCGTTCCGGTGATGACTCAGGGGAAGGAATGGCAGGTGGGATAGGGTGGATAAGCTTGGGCACCACTACCAGGTCCCGTCCAAGAACCAAAATTGCTCCTGCATTGTTGGCTGTCCCTGCACTTATGAAAAAACCCACCAAAAAAGAAAAAAACCCCGATTTTAATTCAATTCCTTCCTCTTCTGTCTGCTTCTTTTTCTAAAAATGCTTGGGCTCAGGAGCCTGAAGACAATGTGGTTAGGGGGAAAAAAAAATTGACTTACCACAATAATTTGTGGCAGAGAACAAAGTAATGAGGTGACCTTGAGCAAATCGCTCAAACCCATCCATCACACATTCATGAGCTCGGACAATAAGCTGGAGATCATTGTTCTTACAGAACTCCATGACCCTGTCAGGCTGGAGAACACAAAATGACTGTCAAAAGTCAATAACTGCAAAGTGTGTAGGAGCACTTGAAGGACCCAACAAATGAGCCATAAGCAAGACTCTTTGCAGGTATTCAAGAAGAATGAGTATTTTACTTACTCCAAAGGTAACCAATCCAGGTCCTCGTGCATTTGGCCGTAAACCTTCAACACTATCATTTTCTGTTGGGTCCGACCTGCACAAAAGAAAAATTCAGATGATTGTTTCCGATGCCTGATCTCAATTCACCCAACTGGATAGAGTACACATCCAGTGCATCAACAGAAACTGCAGACCTACTTCAAATTCTGGGCACTTGGGGGGGTGTGCACTTTGCAATCCTCACACAGACCAAATTGGGAGCTTGGAATTAATGCCTATACCTCAAGCAACATGGTGTGTATGATACTACATAGTTATTAGTGCAATTGTTTCAGCAGTATAAAGGGGGACAACATACCAGAGGAGGTCCATGAGCACAACAGAGCCAGCCTCCATGGTAATGGGTCGTTTCAGATCTTCAATCTGCTGTACAAAGTTGATGGACCTTCCAATTCCACCATGCATGCAAATGATTTTTTTCTCAATGACGGCAGCAAGAGGCAACCAGTTAAATAGCTGATTGATGCGTTGCCATACCCATATGCCATCCCGTTCTCCCTGCATATACATAATAGTTGACAGAAAAACTCTGAGAATATTGGGCCCTAAACTTTTCCAATACAACCTCCCTGAGATTGCAAATCTAGTATATTCATTCTTCTAATAGTAGTACTCACAAAGACTCATTTTGTCAAATGGGTATCCATCCTAACATCAGAGAAACCCATAAAAAGCCATGTATGTCACATCTGTGACAAGAGAGAGAGGAAGCACCAACCATGCGTTCGATGCACTCAATGCGGAAACCAAATAGAGCATTGATGTCTGCAGCTTCATGATTGCCACGTATCAGGTGGATGTTCATCGGATATTCAATCTGAACAATGCAACCACACAAATCTGTAGAATTGTAACTTGTAGCATGTACTACAAGAGAAAAAAACAGGAAATTCATTTGCAGTCCAACTACCTTTGGTTGCGGCAAGTAAAGTTGGGGGACTTGTAACAGCTTTTACCTTAAGAGCAAGTAGTAGAGTGATTGTTTCTAAACTATGTTGCCCTCGATCCACATAGTCCCCCAGAAAAAGATAATCAATATACCTGTACAAATTGAGATTGCAAGCTTTAGACCCTCCCACTTCATCATTGTGGGGACAAACAAATTTTTTTTTGCAACAGGGTAAATTCCAATGCTGAAGACCCAAATGAGTGCTGATTAGCATATTAGTAACCCTGGTGCAAAGGACACAACCAATCAAATTAAGAGGGGTTCTTCAACACAATGTGCTCATCTGAATTGGGTCTTTATCAAGCTTCTCCCAACAGCTTCATCACAACAGCACTCAGAACTGTGGGATTTGAAGCCCAGACATTCAAGTTGGAAACCTTCAGATTGAGGTAAAGTTTTGCAAAAAGATAACTCTACTATAACTGGAAAAAAAAGAGAAAGCTTACGTTATGTCTCCAGCTGTTGAAGGGGACCCGTATTCATCAAACAGGCGCATAAGATCACCGAACTGTCCATGAAGATCACCAAAAATCTTTACAGGAGCTCTGATTTGCAGCACACTTGGTTCCCGGGTGAATAACCGTTCAGCAGCATCACAAAGCTCGGCTATCTCATTGCTATCCATGAAATAATGTCTCTTTACTGGTGGTTTCCAACCACGTGGCTTGAGCAAGTAGGCTAGCACCTGCAGAAGAAGCCAAGGAAGTGTTCACCCAAACAGTCAGTCAGGGCTGTAACAGGGCAGGCAGATGGGTCATACCTATGCATGCTTGTATACTCTTCTAAGTAAAATCCAAAGAGAGAGAGTACCTACCCTTTTCTGCACACCACTTATTGACATCTGCCTGTCCAAAAGCCGTCTTGCTTGAGATGTGCTATCTGGAGTTCCATAACTGACACGTCGCCCCTCGTTTTCAAATTGATCAATAGACAACTGCCTCACCAAACCCCCTAAAGCACCTCCTGACTCTGCTGCCACAACAACCTGCAATGATCCAAAGAAGACAGACACCTCAGAAGACAGACACATCCCAACAAACCATACATTGAAACCAATGTTGGCTGGTTCTGGATTTCTGGCCAGGTACAGGTCTGGATCCAGGTCTAAGAACCAGACCTGGCAGGTCTACATGGACCCAGAACTGCCCAAGAACCAGACCCAGCAGGTCTACATGGACCCAGGACTGGCCAAGAACTGGACCCAGCAGGTTTATATGAACCTGGACCTGACCTTAGAACCAGATCTGGTGGTTCCGGGTCTAGGCTGCACCAGTTAATCACAGAAACCAACAGGCAATACATATAAAATCACCAGAAGAATTTCCTCACTTATTTGACTGAAAGAACTTGACCTAGCTATAACACCATGGATGATTTTGCAGCCGTGCTTACTGCTCTATGATGCAGCCTGACTCCTGTTGGTGTAGAATAATTTGAAATGCCAGCAATAGATGATTTATTGGGGGGGGGAACAAGAGCTGCAGAAGGTGTAGATGTTGGTTGCTTTCCAGTAAGTGTGGTGGCTTCAGGACCTGCATCTTGATCAGGGATTTGTTTATCCACCTTCCCATTTGTCTCATGGATTGCAGTGGCTTTGGCTAAGGCTGAACTGATTGCCTCAGCCTCGGCTGCTGATGCCTCCACGAGTGTCTCTATTCCTTTTCTTTCACTCCTGCCAACAACCATCATTCCCCACAACCACCTCTCTCATGGGTACTACTTTGCAATGTAACAGGAAACTTCTGATTGCAGACTTTGAAGAGGTCAGAGAAAGAAATGAGTTATGCCACACAGGTGATGGCATCAGCCTGAATGCTCTCAAGGGAAAGAGGAAGGATGTGTGAACCCAAACTTTCTTCTAAAGCACATTCATAAGCTTCCATTGACATACCGATGTCCATGTGAAAGAGCATTTTCAGTGCTGATGTCCATGATTGCGTCACCATTCAACGGTGCTCCAACTGGACTGGCCATAACCACAGACTTATCAGTTAATGAAGCCTCTGATTCAACAGGCTTTTCTGCCTCAGGTTGCTTGGAGATGCTGGGAGGTGGTGATACTGGCGATGAGGCAGCTGCAGATGCAGCATGATGCAATGCTGAAGATGTTGTCTCTGCAGCTGCCAAGTCTTCTGCTACTAAAAGATCGTCAAGCAACACTCCTGCAATAGACAATTGTTCAATTGCAATTGCATTGATCAGAAGCTGCCACAACATTTCAGAACACTATAAAACTGGATAACAAATATGTTTTGGATTCTTCAAAGCTTTTCCAGGACGAGCAAAAGGGCAACATAGAGACATAAAGTGTGACACCCATGCATACCTCCCCTAAGCCCACCATACACAAAAACGAGATCATCTACGGCTGCAGCAGCATGACGACACCGTCTTGTGAGCTCACTAGCTGCATCACCACCTGATGCATCATTACTGTACCTTCCTGTACGCGGGGATGTCACCACCCCCTTCCTATCACACCACACCCCCGCAGCCGTATCCAGGACTGTTGCACAAAACCCACATGTCACTCAGAGTTACAAGTATTCTCAAAGATTGGGCTACAGCTTCATTCTCTATCAAGGAGATTCCACATTGCTGCTACAATTCTGAATTTGTCTCTCATGATTTGGAAGATCTAAGACTCAGTATAGATCTGTACACATCTGTCCTCACAGTATCAGGATGTCTGCTTAGTTACAGCATAGGCAACCCCAAATGCAAACAGAGATTGACTAGTATGTTGAAAATGTCAACAGTCAAAGCTCACCCTAAACCCTAAACCATGCACTCCTCCCCTTCTATCCTGAATGTTTCTATGTTTTCTCCAGCGATCCTGGATTTCACATATTGCTTCATGGTAGAGCTTATAACAGACTAAGACCCTTCCTTTTCATATGAAAAACAATGGCATTACCAACACATTTCGTGTTGGATATGCACTTCTAAAAAGAGCCCATAATGAGTTTTGACCAATTGAGAGCTCGCATTGCATTCTGGCTACCCAGAGAGGTTTGCAGAATAGTGATCAGGAGCCTGATGTAAGCATTTCACCAGGTTTAGGGTTTCAGGTTTCTAAACTCATCTCCAAAATGCTTCACACCTCACAAGCAAGAAACAAAGTTCAATTTCAGAAGAGCACTTGTCATCCATCAATAAGAAAGATTGATGAGAGGAGAAAGTGCAGCTGCCACCCATCAGAATTTTAGACTCACAAGGCCCAGCACTTCAAAATGGGTGGTAGCATAATTCTTTCAGATAAGAGTATCTGAAGAAACTCCTCTATTTTATTTTGAGAAGGGGTGGTGGTCCATACTAGATTCCAAGAGTCAATGGATGTTGACTCTTTCTTTATAAAAAGGTCTGTGGAGGCACTCAGAGGTTCATGAGGCACAAATCTAGTGCAGCAATTACCATACTGATCCTTGCCAGTGCAGAACCAGGTTTTTTCTTGCAATCCATCATCATCCATTTGCTGGCACCCAATTTTATGGGTTTTATGAAATGTGTGTGCCTTGGGGTTGTGCCCTCACAACAATTTGTGTGCGCAGCAGAAAGAGATGACTGTCCAGCAGTACACCAGCATAGCCCTGTATCATTGGAAATGATAAGAGACCAGCAGCTCCCACTCCCCAGAAAGTTATCCTCAAGTAGACATCAGCACCTTAAAATTCTGAAAGCTGACCTGTGTAGAAGGGCACATAGGGAGAGAGAGCAGTGTATGAGGTGCAGCAGCAGGCACATTCTCTAAAAAAATGTCAGGTTCCATAGTCAGCTTATAATTACAGACCTGCAACACTGGATGCATCTTCAACCATCCGACCACCTCCAAGTGCTCCTCCTGAAACATGGAGCCTAGCATTTACAAACACCTGCACAAGAATGACCCCCCCCAAAAAAGCATAAGTAAAGGCTCCCACATTTGTGTGTGTCCCAGTTTTGACTGTCACCCACATGTCCCATGACAGGAATTGGACTCAAGAGAATGATAGTCAAGAAGTTGAAGAAGACATAGATGTGAAGTGCTTGCAGAAGTGTTTTCTGTGCAAACTCACTGCTGCATGTTGGTATCTTGAAGAAGGCGAGATGCCAGGAGCGATAGCCCACTCCCACCGTCCGTCTCGATGCTTTGCAAGTCCATACGCAGTATCAAGTGGCTACAGGCAACAACAACCTTACCAATCAGTCTTCCTGGTATACTTGATGATGTTCTGGATATAAGCAAATGACGGTTCATGGCTCGTACCACGCTGTTAGCATCTCTTCCACCAGAAAGAAGCAGCAGACCATCTGAACGAGCACTTGCTGTTGCATATCTGCAATCAGATAAAGGAACACACTTCTTTCATAAAAAAGACCCTGGTGCACAGAGACACAAGTAAAAAATGCTCCTGCTGCTAGAGTAGTAGCAAAAGAAAAAGGTGAGGGAAGAGAAGTACAACACCCATGCATTTTTGTATCAGTCAAATGCTATTACATACATGCAAGGGGGAGGTCCATCTCCTTCTGGATCCAGCTTTCGCCATTCATAGGGCTTTGCTGCTGTATCTAGAGCCCATACATCTGCAAGCGGACGTTTCCCTGCAAGATAACAGTTTTGAGTCAGAACTCTGTGGAAAACACATCTGAGTCCATCCTCGAACCACAACCAACTTGAGGACACCGAGCTCACAAATTGCTGCAGGACTAACCATCATTGCCACTTGTGCAGACAAGAAACCGCTGGCCCACTAATGCCATGACATGTCCATACCGAGGACCTGGTCCCGGTCCTTGCACGACCACCCTGCCAGCCATACTTCTCCCCCTGTTCAGAAACTTCCTCCCCTGAAACAAGATGAGATTGTACGATGTGGTCTGATAACCATGAAGAACAACAACAATGCCAAAGAAGGAAAAGGACAAATACATATAACCCACCTGTGCCACCTCGGCTTTGCTTGTGTTAGGTCAAGGACATGGAGGTCCTCAGTGGAAAGACCTGCTGGTCCTATGCCTCCCTGTTCATTCCAAGCAGCCATATACCCATTTGTTAATCCATAAACCACTGCACAGTATTCATTTAACATACAAGACTTGTCTGCTGGAAAATGAATTCCATTTTATTTCCTTGAAATGCTCAAGCTTTTGTCATGTGGGTTTTCAACTGTTGGTGTTTTCTATTATCATACCTGAACTACTATCATGGTGCCAACAGCTGTGGCTGCATGTGCTGCACGTGGAGATGGTGGATCCCCAACAGGAATAAGCCTGTTTTTGTGCAAACAAGCACAAAAAACACTTACATAATCATACAAACAGGGACCAAAAAAACAGCACAGAGTTGTAGTGCTAAACCCCAGGAACAAAGAACAGGATTTACTCTCAGTTATGATTGCAACAAATCCAGAAAGATCTTCAGCACAACATTTTTGCAGTAAATCAATAATCTCAAGCTGCAAGAATGCGGTTTTAATCAACGCATAAGATGCTTCCTAGATCCATGCACAAACTGCCTTCAAATTGAACCAAAGATTCCAACATCAGTTGGTCCTGAGCACCCACACACATGAATGTGCTTTAGGAGTAAACCCTAAATCTCCACAAAATTGAAGCTCTGCAACCATGAAGCTGATTTGCCTCAGAAGTCAATTTGGAGGAGGAAGGTTTTGTGTTGACCAACAAGAGTGGTGTACTTGGGTAGGAGCCACCTCTTCTTTCTTGCTTTCTTCTCATTGAAATTTGTTTGTTTTTTGAGGAAAAAAAGAGATCAAAAAAAGAAAACTCACCTTGTCCATTTGGTGTTGTGAATGTCAAAGCAATGCACATCTGCAGTAGCTCCAGCTAATCCTGTTGGTACCCAACAACAAGAGCAGCAATGCCAGCGATGGATTAAACAAAAGAAAACTCTGGGACTCAGGAGAAAAAAAACCCACTCGCAACAGCTGCTATGACTAATCCTAAAACCGCCTCTGGCACATCCAGCTACTACAAGCATTTTGCTTTGATTTTGTTATCTTCTTGAAGCTTGCTTTCAACCTGAATGAATCAGAGCAAGATGGTTCTCAAGGCAGTCAAAGGCAGATTTTGTTCAACCCAAGATCTGTGAAACATTGCTATGCAGAATCGCAAACTGGAAGAAGGAAAAACAAACAAAACTAAACAGATGAGGAAGAGATTGCTTGCAGGGAGGAGGTACACATACTAATCCCTGCACCAGCAGGTGATCCTTGTGGACCTACAGGACCAGTGTTGCCTTCCAGTGCAGTTGCACCACCAAAGAGAATGAGACGTGGACCCACATAGCCAGGGCTCCCTTCCTCCCCTACAGCTGCTACTGCTGTCAATGTGTGACCACAGCGTGGTCCTGGACCATCATCTCTTTTCTCACAGATTGTGTTCACAACTCTGTATCCAGGGGCAGGTCGTGGTGATGCAGTTGGTCCTTGCAGCAGCTGCTGTTGTTGTTGTTGCTGCTGCTGTTGCTGCTGTTGTGGGTGTGGTGGAGATGTTCCTCCTGCCACTACTGGTGGAGATTGTGGTAGTCCTTGTGGTGTTTGTGCTTGATCTTGCGCTTGTCCTTGCATCGTTTGCTGCTGCTGCTGCTGAGAGTCCTCGCCCATTCCTGTTGCATCTGTTTCCATGAGCTTCTTCAATACCCAAATGTTGCATAAGGAATTCCTCCCGGAAACTTGTTCTTCGCCATTCTATGACAACCCCGGAAGCGTTTCTTTTTGTTGGCACGCTTCTTGTTGTTATGTTGCACACCAACCCACTCGTACTCTACTTCGTAGCCAGCGCTGGCTGCCGGCTTGGTTTCAGATCAGCTGCGAAAACACAAACCCTAACTCTGCAGAGCTTGAGCACAACAAGCGAATGCTGGCAAACCTGCCAAATGGGTCGCCTTGAAAATTGCACGAAAGAGGCGCGCGGCACGACAATCGTGCGAGCGCTCGCTAGTTGGCTTGCTTGGGTTTCAGATCAGCTGCGAAAACAAAAACCCTAACTCTGCAGAGCTTGAGCAAAACAAGCGAAAATGCTCGGAACCCAGCGAAATGGGTCGTCTTCGAAATAGTGCGAAAGACGCGCGCCTCGACACCACAATCGTCGGTTTGTGTCAAAACAAAAAATCACAACGACACGACCGCGCTAGTTGATTGCGAGCACTCCGTGGTCGTCATGAAACACGTCATGCGCATGCATGGAGCAATGAAGGAACGAGGAGAATGATGACAGTGTCTGCCGCCGCCGGCAACAGGAATCTCCACTTCGTTTCAGTCTTACCCGATGAGCGCACTGATTCAGAAGACAGACACTAAAGAGATCAAGACAGCAGCAGCAGAAGAAGCAGCGGCAGAAGAGAAGTAGCTAGCTGGTTAGCAAGTAGAGAGAGATGGATACTCCTCCGCAGCAGAAGAAGACACTGTAACAAGAAACCACCACCGATCCAATACGGATCTGATGAGAGAATCTTACGAACTTCTTGTTGCTCGATTCTCTCTCCACCAAATCCCCGACCTGTGGCAGTAGTGGGATCTGATTCTGCATACCCACAACAACAATTGTCGGGAATCCGCAGCTTTTGATCAGAACATTCGATGACAGACAACTGCCGCTTCTTCATCTGAACGTCATTAGAAGAACGAGCTCCGTCCGCCCGCCCACAGTGTGTGGTGGGCCACCCCAAGTGTGTGTGTGCCTGCGATGGATATGTACTGAAAAGCAAAAAGGTAGAGCCACAGACACAGAGAAAGAGAGAGAGAGACCCAAACACTGATCTTGCTTGCCAAGTCGAGGGATTGATGGCAGCAGCAGCAGCAGGCTAATCATCAAGCACAAATGGCCATGGCACTGCCGCAAGATCTGGCATGGAAACCCTCCTCCTCCTCCTCCTCCTGCTTGTTGCAAACACCAGTTCATCAACGCTTGCAAAACAAGGGAAAGAAGGCAGAAAACAACAACACCACCAACAACAAGATACGGTACTACTGCTCCAAGAAGAGAGAGGAGAACAAGAAGAGCAACAACTTGGTGATTGTGTATTGCTCTTCCATAGGAGGAGGTACTCTCGAGACTTTTGTGGAGAGGGAAGGACCACCACCCAAAGTCAAGAAGAAATTCTTTAAGGACACAGAACGCAGAGAGAAACTTTGGAGAGAGTTTTTTTTAGATCCTTCCCAGTGGTGGGATGGCAGGCCGGAGAAGGTAAACAGACTCCTGTCACAGTTTTCTTCTTGTATGTGGAATTCTCTAGGTCTTGTGGGAACAGGCATTGAAGCCTTGGCTTTCTCAGTTTTTCTTATAAGAAAAGCATGGTGGGTTTGCCTGAGCTGTGAAGAAAGAATACATAGCTGAACAGCCTGATCTGGATGGATTTCTGGTGCCATAGATGAGTGCAAGATATCCTGATTAGGTCAGTATGGCTTTTTCTCAGTTTCTTGTAAGAATAGAGTGGTGGGTTTGCCTGAGCTGTGAAGAACAGCTACATAGCTGATCAGCTTGGTCTGGATGGATTTCTGGGTGTCATAGATGAGTGCAAGTTATCCTGATTTCACACATAAGGAGTCACAGGAGGGGCTTTGGCTTGATGACCGAGACAAACCCTCATGGGTGGAAGCAGAGGTGGCAGCAATGGCACCAGGCACAGTGCAGTTGAATAGGTTTTCATGGAATAGAAAGCTTCAAAAACATGTGAAGGATGGGCAACCTGAAATGGCACTGCAGTGTTTCAAGGAAATGCAATGAGAAGGCGGCATAAGTCCAGACAAGTTCACATTTGTTCAAGTGCTGAATGCATGTGCTAGCTTACAAGCGCTTGAAGATGGCAGAGGAGCTCATAAGCAGATCATTCAAAATGGGTGTGAGCTAGATAAATTCGTGGCGAGTAGCCTTGTGGACATGTATGCGAAATGTGGAAGCTTGCCGGATGCTGTGAGAGTGTTCAACAAGATGTCTTCACATAATGTGGTCTCCTGGAATATTATCATATCCGGGCATGTGAAATGTGGGCAAGGAGAGAAGGCCTTGGAAATATTTCAACAAATGCAATGGGAAGGTTTGCTGCCAGACCCTGTCACTTTTGTGGCGATGCTGAATGCATGTGCAAGTGTCAGGGCACTTGAAGAGGGCAGGCGTGTCCACGAGCACATCATTCAATATGGTTTCGAGTCAAATAAATTTGTTGGGGGTAGCCTTGTGGACATGTACGCAAAATGTGGGAGCATGGAGGATGCAGTGAGAGTATTTGACAAGATGCCCACACGTGATGTGGTCTCCTGGAATGTTATCATAGCAGGACATGTGAAATGTGGGCAAGCGCATGAGGCATTGGATCTATTCCGACAAATGCAACGGGAAGGTTTACAGCCAGACCCTGTCACTTTTGTGGGGGTGCTGAATGCATGTGCAAGTGTGGGGGCACTTGAAGAGGGCAGGCGTGCTCATGAGCACATCATTCAATGTGGTTGTGAGTCCAATAAGTTTGTGGTGAACAGCCTTGTAGACATGTATGCAAAATGTGGGCGGTTGGAAGATGCCACAAGAGTGTTCAGCAAGATGCCATTACATGATGTGGTCTCCTGGAATGTTATCATAGCAGGACATGTGACATGTGGGCAAGGACAGAAGGCACTGGAACTATTTCAACAAATGCAGCAGGAAGGTGTGCAGCCAGACTGTATCACATTTGTTGCACTACTGAATGCATGTGCCAGTGTGATGGTGCTTGGAGAGGGCAAACGTGTTCATGAGCAGATTACACAAAGTCCATATGAGTCGAATCTCACTGTGGGGAATAGCCTTGTTGACATGTATGCAAAATGTGGGAGCATGGAGGATGCTGTGAGGGTATTTGAGAAGATGCCATTACGTGATGTTGTCTCCTGGAATGTTATCATATCTGGGTATGTGAAATGTGGGCAAGAGCGGGAGGCATTGGAGCTATTCCAGCAAATGCAACAGGAAGGCCTGCAGCCAGACTCTGTCACTTTTGTGGCAGTGCTGAATGCATGTGCTCTTGTTGGGGCACTCAAAGAGGGCAGACGTGCACATGAGCACATCATTGAATGTGGTTGCGAGTTGAATAAGTTTGTGGGGAGTAGCCTCATTGACATGTATGCCAAATGTGGGAGCCTGGATGACGCTATGAGGGTGTTCAACAACATACCTTTGCATGATGATGTGATCTCATGGAATGCTCTCATATCTGGATATGTCAAAGGTGGGCAAGGACAGAAGGCATTGGAACTATTTCAGCAAATGCGACAGGAAGGTTTGCAGCCAGACTCGGTTACTTTTGTGGCTTTGCTGAATGCATGTGCAAGTGTCGGGGCACTTGAAGAGGGCAGGCGTGTTCATGAGCACATCATCCAATATGGCTGTGAGTCAAATAAGTTTGTGGGGAGTAGCCTTGTGGACATGTATGCCAAATGTGGGAGCATGGCGGATGCTTGGAGAGTGTTCAGTGAGATGCCTTCCTGGGATGTTGTGTCTTGGACTGCCATGCTGCAAGGATTCGCCATGCATGGGCATGGTTATGAGGCCCTTGAACATTTTGAACACATGTGTGAAGAAGGTATTGAGGTACATAGTGTGGCTTTTATTTGTCTTCTGTCAGCTTGTAGCCATGCAGGGCTTGTTGACGAAGGCCTGGGATACTTCGATTCCATGGGCTCAGTTTATGGTATATGTGCAACAGCTGAACACTACACCTGCATAGTTGACCTGCTCGGCCGTGCTGGCCGTCTGCAGGAGGCAGAGGATATGATCCATGCAATGCCCTATAAACTGAGTGCACCTGTGTGGAAGGCTTTGCTTAGTGCTTGCAGAATTCATGGGAATGTGGAGATGGGAGAACGCATCACAGAACAAGTTCTCAAACTGGACCCAGATAATGCATCAGGCTATGTGTTGCTATCAAACATCTATGCTGCAGCTGGCAACTGGGATCTCAGTGCAAGTGTTCAGCGGCAGAGGCTGGAAAGGGGTGTGAAGAAACAACCAGGTCACACCTGGATTGAAGTGAATGACGAGGTGCATACATTTCTGGTCAATGATCAAGACCATCCTCAGATGAATGAAATCCGTGCAGCACTGAAGACATTGACAGGGCAAATGCATGACGCAGGGTTTGTTCCAGATACCCAGTTTGCACTGCATGATGTCGAGGAAGAGAAAAAGGTGATTCATTTGTGTCACCATAGTGAGAAACTGGCAATTGCATTTGGGCTCATCAGCATGCCTCCTGGTACTCCACTCCGGATTTTCAAGAACCTGCGGGTATGTGGTGACTGCCACACGGCCACAAAGTTCATCTCCAAGATTGTAGGGAGAAGAATCATTGTCCGGGATGCCAATCGCTTTCATCATTTTGAGGATGGTGTTTGTTCTTGCATGGATTATTGGTGATGCACCAGGAGTCTATTTTCTCAATAGCTAGACCAAGTCCTTTTTTGTCTTACACCCACATCTACTTATTGGGCTTGAGAACCAACTGTGGACTCCATTGTAGTAAATTTTCACATCTCTTGTGTTGATGGGTGGTTGGCCTATGTGCAGCACTGGATGATGAAAGTGTTCATAAGTTTGCGGTGCATCCAGAGTAGTTGGGTATTTTGAAGACAATCGTATTTCTTAGGCAATATATGTTTAGTTTTGATCACCTGGTAATAGAAGCTCCTAGGTCAGTCTTTTTCCCTCCATTTATAATTTTGCTTAGCAAACACCTCTGCAATGTTTGCTTTATTCTCTAGTGCATCAAAATCAATCTCTTGTTCTGATGAGTTCTCCCAAGAGGTCCACAGTCCGGACCAGTGTTGGGTGGTTCTTTATTTTTATGAAGAACCTCCAGTTCCAGTTCTGAAAAATAATTAGAATGTTTCTGGTTCTGGTTCTTCAAAAAAATCCCTGTTCCATCTCTGGGTCCAGTTTTGTTGTTGAGTCAGCTGAAATTGATGCTGTTCAAACAGGATTGCAGAGTCCAATTTGATCATATACCTATGTTTGGCCTCACATTTTGGGAATGTCCCTGAGTAGCCCAGAATTGTTTCCAATTATCTTTTAGGGTTTGCAGTGTGAAAAGGGAGTCCGCCTGTCTTCGTCTAGACACCAAAAACCATCTCGTATTTTGTCTTTTATCATTCACTGGAATGTGATTCGATTTTTGGTGGCCGTGGCAGCAATGGCGCCAGTTTATAGAGTGATGTTTTTGGGACAGGCTTGGCTGGTTGTTTGTTTTTATCATGTGTGGTCGCAATGGCGTTGGTGATGGAGTGAGACTGGTTGACAACAGAAATAAGAAGTGGGTCATTGAGAAGCTAAGCACCCAATCTACTTCTGGACTTTGGATAGCAAACTTGATTTTCTGTTTTGGTTTGTGTTTTAGATGGTGGCAAATTGAAGGGAAGAATGCCTTGTATGTGAGTGTTCTCTGCTCAAGCATCGGTCTCCTTGATCTCCACTGCGCAGGAAATGTGATGATGGGTAGATGTGAATTTAAATAGGTCCTTAGAGGAGGCATTAGAGCTAATGAGAGGCTCTAGGGGATCAAAAACATGCTGATCTGTTGTGGCAAGTGTTGTCTAAGTTTTGTATGTCTTGTGTCTGTGTAGTTGTGATTATGTGGTGCAAATACCTATAAGATGGGAGCTCTGAGCATAATTTCTACACATTGGGAATATTCTGGGGTACCAATGTATCATCAAATTTTCAAAGTTGTTGGTGAATTCAGGGTTTACGCTTGTTGGTGTCATCCTAATTGTGGTCACAAGAGAGCCAATGTGGTTTTTCTTGTTTGGGACATGTTTGTATAGGAGAAGGGCCTGCTCTCAGGGCCTTTTCCTATGTAAAGCAGAGCTGGGATTTTTTGACTTTTTAGAAATAGTGACTGGCTGGCTGGTACCTTCCATAGGTCAGAAGATCCCAGAACAACCTGGCTGGTGCCTCTGCTAGTCAGAAGATCCCAGTACAACCTGGCTGGTACTTTCCACCCCAGAAGATCCCACTTGCTGAAAACAGGTTTCTTCAGGCAGGTAAGGGAGCTGAAAATACAAAGGAAAAATCCAGGCAGTGCTTTACGCAGGAAGGAAGGGGATCAATTGTTGGGAGTCCATCATTGGTCTCATGTTATATGCCATGTCAGAAGATCATGATAGTCCAGTGAGAAGAGATCTGGAGGGATCTGATCCATCTAATGCCATTAGGTTAGGGTATGTAGTATGGTTAGTTGATTTGAGACACATATCTATAAACTAAAATGAATCTGTGTTGAAATCTCTTAAATCATTTTCTTCTGCATCTTTGTTGGACAGACAATGGTTTATGATGAAGTGTGGGCTAGGTGTTAAACCCTCTTTTTTGGTTACACTTGACCCATGGGTCTTACCAACCATAAAGCACAAGGTGAACCTAATCATAAGTGTGAACCTATGAACAAACCATGGCGTTCTGTGGCCCTACATTTTGGGAATGTCCCTTGCCCATGGGTCATATTGTGGCCTTGTTCGGCCTTGCATTCTGCGAATGTCTCTCACCCATCCATCTACCCACCATAAACATGAAACCAATTTTATCATAAGCCTAGTCATACATAGATCACAAGGTAGTAGGAATGGGGAGGGATCTTATGCCTAATATTTAGGAGGTAAGAGATCCTTTCAGCTCCTAAATAATAAGCATAAGATCTAACCTTTCTTTCATTGGCAAAATTTCTCCAAAATATCAATTAAAATGAAAAATGAAAAATTGAAGTGATTTACTTGAGATTTCAATGCCCATAAGTTAAGGGGGGGGGTTGTTTGGCAATGCAATTATGCCTTTGTGTTGTTTTCCCATTTGAAAAAACCTTTAATTAAGAAATGTTACCAGACTTGGTTGAAAATACAAAACAAACATATATTTTACTGGTTTTGGTAGAATATGCTTTTGTAACTACAAGTTTTGAATAAAAGATGTCTAAAGGAGCACATGATGTCTTTGATTGGTTGTGAATTTCTTGGGAGAAGATTGAATACCAAAGCACATTATAATTGGTTAATTTAAAACATCTAAAATATCAAGGCAAACATTTGTAAAAGGTTTACAAGATCTTTTTAAATAATTATACGACTTAACCAAAAAGATCCTTCTTTATGTTAAAAATGAAGGTGTAAAACTAAAACCGTGAAAAGTCAATAGCACATTGTGAAGTTTTGGGTGAGATATAAAGTTTTTAAGGAACTTGTTTTGGATGTGCCTTCTCTAAAGCTTGTCAATATGCAACTATCAAATAAAAAGTTTCCAAGGGTTTAAAACATGTTTCCATTATATATATGCCTAAACAAATCAAGAAAAGAAAAAACAAGAATGGATGAGAGCTTGCATTATTGAAACACTCTTGAAATTTCATCGACATTTGCATCCATTGTCCAAAGTTGAAAATTCCTTTGATTATAGAATTGACAAAGATAATAGCTTAAACATTTTTGAAATGGTGGCCAACACCAGTGAACTTGCAAAGGAGCTTGTTAATTGAGAATTATTGTTATTTCATGGATATTAGGTGGATGCAAAAAGATATCAAATGTCTTTTGGAATGGTGGAGGAAACATGAAACTATATTTTCAACTATTGACTTTTTAGTTAAATATATTTTAGGGATTGTAAATTTTCAAATTGAAATTGAGAACTTTTTTTTCCAATGCTAAAATTTTTATCAATTTGAAGAGATGTCACTTACAATTAAAAAAAAACCTTGAAAAATTAAACTTTGTGAATAAGAATTGGCCAAACGACGCAATGGTAGGTTATAAGGTCCCTAATAATTTGGTAGAATTGATAGATGTTGAATTAGACTTAAAACAAGAATTAGATGAATTTAGAGACTCATTTGAACAAGATGAATTGAAAAACGACTAATACATTGTTCTTTGCCTTTTATATGTTTGAAATGTTATCACACATTTTTGTTTAGATATTAGAGTTTTGTAACAATTGTTGATTTTTTTTGGCCTATGTAAATTTGAAAAATATTTAAAGGTTTAAATATTAAAATCTGAAAGTGAAGTCAAAGAACCAGCTGAATAATAATATAACTGACTAATCTTAAGAATCAATTGTGAAAGAACCAGTTGAGCATTGGGAAAAATAAAAATAAAGGACCAAACAAGGTATGAATGTTTTTTCAAAAAGTGTGAGAACCATCTTGGTTCTTGAATGAAAAGATTTTAAGAACCAAAACAAGCATTTATGAAAAAAAAAGTTAATAACCACCCGACATTGGTATTTCCTATATAGATAAAGCTCAGTAGTATTTGAATTATAGCCATGTCTTCTGTTACTTTGAACTTCATGAACTTGTCAGAAGAAAGAGCTTTAGAGAGAAAATCTGCAAGTTGCCATGTGTACCCACCCATATAGCTCAAATAGATCAAACACCAAAAAAACCTTATTTAAAAACCGTGTTTGTCAGATGGAGCTTCTTGCAATTAATTTGTAGATACTTTCACACCAAATTTAGCAAGGTGTATTGTGGTTCAAAAAGCTTTGCTTGGTCCTCTAGGTTGTTATGCAACTTATGAAAATTTCCAAATTCTTTTCCAAAGCTTTTCATTGATCCTCTCATATTGGCCAAGAAGCTTGAATATAGGACTGACTGTATAAGTAAAGATCACGAACAAAAGGATCAACACTCATAGTTTTGTATAGTTGTCGATATAGACTACCTTTGGAAAGGTTTTTCTTGTCTTGTAATGAATTTTCTTTCAACCCTGATTTTTATTTATTTGGATCCATGTCTTTCACATTCAATTAAATTTCAATGTTTCACTGTAGTTACTTTTTTTTTGGGAATTTTTTTTCTTCTTCAAATACACAAAATGGGGCTTAGATTGCCTACTACGTTTGGTAGATTTGACTAACTGTGGAGGCAGTTAAGATTTAAGACTTGCAAGTTGTAGCCTCTGAAACAGGGGTAAGAGGCACCCCTATTCAAAATTTTCACTCAATCCTCTTTTTTCTCCCACCTAATTTATCCCTCTTGCCTCA
>Ga0116227_10004910_pt1 | contig 28672 bp, 12 predicted proteins | sample S1TSphgellanicum_FD_89693 | JGI IMG/M metagenome (GOLD analysis project Ga0116227, IMG submission 89693) | Host-associated microbial communities from peat moss isolated from Minnesota, USA - S1T2_Fb - Sphagnum magellanicum MG | ecosystem: Host-associated > Plants > Peat moss > Unclassified...
CGAACAGCGCGGGGATGGCGACCGACAGACCGGCTACCGTCGCGGCGAGCGCGGCCGCCGTACCGGGTGCGATGGCATTGACGTTGACGTCGCCGGACAGCGCGATGGCCGCGAAGGTGATCATCACCCCGATCACGGTTCCCAACAGTCCCAGGAACGGCCCGCCGGAAATCGCGATGGTCAACAACACCATCTGACTCGAGAGGCGCTGCTGTAGACGGACCATGGTGGCATCCATGGCGGCGCGGATGGCATCGGTGGACTGCGGCGACAGCACGCGCACATGCCCGGCGCCCGCCGCGTTGCCGGCCACCCGCTTGTTGAGTTCGCGTACCCCATGATGATAAAGCCGGTAGAGCGTCGAGGCCGCGAAGCGGTTTTGATCCTCCGCCAGAGACAACAGCGAAGGCGCGTCGTCCTTCAGCTCGTCATTGTCCCTGTCGGTCGGCTCGTCGAGCGTGGTGGCATCGACGCTGAGGCGCTGGAATTCTTCCAGAAATCGCGCGTTCGCCCGCTCGACCCGGCTCAACACCACCGCCTTGACCACCATGATGACGATGGCGATCACCAGCATCGCCATACAAATGCCGATCACCACCCAGCCGTCGGCCGTGAGGTTCTTGGCGATGGTGGTGAAGTAATTGGGCGAGCTGCCGCCCTCGCGTTGACCATCGGCGCCGTAGACCACGAGATTCGCGTCCATGCCCTGCCCGCGCGCAGCGGCCTTGATCCAATCGGCGCTGCGCGCCACCTTGGATACCTCGACCTCGTCGACGTCGCCGCTCAGGAATTTTGCGCCATCGAGCGAACCGATCGAGAGCGTACCGCCCGTCTCCTGCAAGCTGACCGGCGCACTGCCGGCGTCGGCGCCATCCACGTACAAGGTGAGTTTGCCGGTACCGGCCGTGAGTGCGACATGATGCCAGACGCCTGCCGCGAGGTCGCCGGCCTGGGTCACCGTGACCGGCGCGCCGCCCATGGCGGCCCGCGCAAATACCTTTGCGCCGTCGAGCCCCAACTCCACTGCCTTGCCCTGATCGGACAAGGCAAGGATGGTCGCCTTCTGCGCCGCATCGGTGCGAATCCACGCGGAAGCCGTCAGCCCCTGATTCGGCAATAGACGCAGCGAGGCGGTTGCCGGCACCGAGATGCTTTCCTTGCCGGCGAACTTGACGCCGCCGCCGATGAGCGCGGCCGGCGTATACACCGCGGTCGATGCCGCGGGATTGTTCTTATAGGCCGTGGCGTCGAGCGGCAGACCGGTGGCCTCGGTGAACGACAGCACCAAGACCTGGGAGGCGTCATAGGTACCCGGCACATCGGCGGCCGACGGCGCGTCCGGATTACCGTAGTAGGCGAATACCTTTTCGGTCTTCGAAGCGCCCGTGATCTGCGGTACTCGTACCCACAGCAACGCCATCTGATCCTGGGGATCGTACTTTTCGAAATGGAATTTGAGCGGCGTCTTGTCGTCGCTGCCGATCAGGCGAAAGTCGGACCCGTCGGGCTTGGTGTCGTTGAAATAGCTGAAATTCGCGAGCGACAATCGCACCAGCACGGGGACGTCCAGCGGCGTACCCGCGATATCGGCGCCGCTCGGCGAGAGATCGAAGCCGATTTCCTTGCGGTACTTCCAGTCGCCATTCCACCACGAGGCAGCGAGCGCCAGCGCGGGGACCAGCACCATCACCGAGGTCGCGAATTTGATCGATCCCTTCATTAACTCGTTGTCGCTTACCAGTTTGAGCCGCGTATGTTGCGCATCGCGCGTGACGGCGCTGTTACAAGGCATCAATGGACGGCGGTTTTTTGCCGCTTCAGGCAATCGATGTCGTCGGGTTTGCAGTTATCCTCACCGAGACCCGTGACGAACACATCGAGCCAGGACAACGCGGCTTGCGCCAGCGGTGCCGGCGACTCGCTCTCGGCCGCGGCCCGGGACGCCGCGGAGTCCGTCGACGTATTGCTGGTGCTGGCGGCCGCATTCGAGGCGCCGGTCAGCGATGCACCGATATTGCTGACCTGCGACGGTACGCCGGTCGAGGTGCCGCCAAAATTGATGTTGTCGAGTCCGAGCACTTCGCGGGCTGCGATGTTGATGTTGCCCGCGGCGCCGATGCCCGCATCCCCCGCGTTGACCGTGCCCACCGGCGCGATCAAATCCACGTCGCCCGCAGCCAGGGAGGGATTGGTCTGAATGGTGCGAATACCGCTGCCGGTGGCCGCGCCGGAAAAATTCAGCGACACGGTGCCATCGCTATTGATGAGCACCGACGGGGGCGGTGCCGATAGCGCCGTCTTGGCGCCGCGTCCTGCATCGATGCTGCCCTCATCGGACCAGATCAGAATATTGCCGCCGCCCAGCGTGAAGATGCGCGACGCATTGACGTCGATGTCGCCGCGCGAGTAGATGTCGACGTTGCCCGACCCCTCCGCGACGATGCCGAGCGTAGACGGCGAGCGTGATGCCAACGTTGCCGGCGGATTCGCGAGACCCACGTTCACCCCTCCGCCGGGAATCAGCAGCGTGATGTTGCCGCCGCTCAGCGTGTAGATGCGGCTGAAATCTAGCGTGAGAGCTCCGGCAAACGCGTCGGCGACGAAGTCGGGTTGGCCCGTGCGGCTGTGCGGAAACAACGCATCGATGGCCGCATAGCCTTGGGAAAAGCCCACCGCGGGCGTGGCGTTCGCCGCGCGACCCGACAACAAGAGTTCGTTGAAGAACACGGCGTCGATCAGCGGTCGCTGCTGATTCGTGGTTAGGTTCTGGAACGCGGTGTCGGCCGACGCGAACGTGAGGTTCGAGGAGCCTTGCAAGGATTCGACGTAATTGACCAACTCCGCTTGATAAGCCGTGGATGGCGCGATGATCTTGGTCAGGAAGTCGGCGAAGTCGGGCGTCGTTCCGAGGCCGGTGAGCATGGTCAGGTCCGCGCCTTGCGCGGAGGCCAGATTGGGATTCAGTAAATTGCCGGTGGTGACGACGCCCGGCGAGAAGCCGAGCGAGATGTTGCGCCCGGCGAGCACGTCGAGTTCCCCGGGGCCGCCGACCGAAACGCCGGCGCCCGAGTAGGTATCGGCATAGGTGAAGTCGCGGCCCGCGCTCAGCACGGTTTGATCCGTGGCGGCGAGATTCTGCCCGAAGTAGGTGAAGTCGAGGAGGTCCTCGCCTGCAATCACGGTGGCCGCCTTCGGAATCGACAACGACAGCTCATTGATGCTGCCGCCCGCCGTGATCAGCGCCGGTGCGGAGTCGCCTATATGAACGGCGCCGGCGAAGGCGGCCGAATCGATCGCGGTCTGGCCCAGCGGCGTCGCGGCCGTCGCATAGCTGCCGGCCGCGGCATCGGATAGGGTCAAACGCACGCCCGGCTCACCGTCGATGTCGCCCGAGGCGAGCAGATTCAACTGACCGCGCGGCGCCGGATACAGGGTGGCGGAACCGCTACCGCCCAAGCCGGCGCCGATCGTGATGTTGCCGCCGAGCGCTTGCACCGACAAGCTCGCGGGGAAAATGTCTTCGGTGCCGAGTCCGCTCGCCGCTTGCACGTCGTAGCCGAGCAGCGTCTGCGCACCGGCGCTCGCCGCGCCCATGGATATGTCGCCCGACGTAGTCCGCAGATTCAAGGCAGACGACTCGCCGTAGCTGAAATAGTAGCCGTTGATTGCGTTGGGTAGCTGGCCGCTGCCGTCGCCGAGCTGGCCAAGCGCCGTAGGATTGAACACCCCGTCGACGGCGATACCTAAGCGCGCGGTGACGGCGATGCTGCTCGACTGCAGATAAAACGCCGAGCCGACGTTCGGATCGCTCGAGTTCAGGGAGGGCAACACCGCCGTGAGTGCGCCGCCGGCGACCACCGAGCCCGTCCCGTCGGCAAGATACGCCTGCACGCTGCCAATATCGCGCCCCGCGGTCAGAGCCAATCCGCCACTGGTCACGTACTGCGTGCCGCCGCCGTACTGTGGCAGCAGACTGTCCGCAACCGCCGCCGTCACGTTGAGCGCATCGCGTCCGGCTGCAATGCTGACATCGCCACCCCCCAGCGTCCCAAAGTTCCAGCCGTAGGCGGCGAGATTGGTGCCCCATTCGGGCGGGACGGATACCGCGCCGCCGGGCGTATTATAAGTAGTGCCACCTTCGCGCAATTGCCAATTAGAGACGCCCGCGTCGCTGAACGTCGCGCCGACGATGTCTTGGCCGGCACGCACCAGGAGATTGCCGCCCCCAGTCGGGAAGCTCATGAGTAAACTGCTCTGGGGCACCGAGACACCATAGACGTAGGGGAGACCCGTGATCGGGTCATTCGCAGAACGCGCGGTCCCGAGTGACTTCGGAATATCGGGATACGGGTTCGCGGCGCTGCCGCCTGGCGCGACCGCGGGCGTTCCGGCCGTGTACGCACCATCACCCGCTTGGGCGATGACCACATCGTTGGCCGCAACGAGGTCGATGTCTCCCGTGCCGGTACGCACCACGGCAGTGGCGCCACCGGCGGTGCCGATGGTGAGAGTTCCTGAACCCCCTGCGATCACGGCCAACGGATTCGCGCTCGATAAATCCGCACCCGCCACCAGACGAATGGAAGACGAGGGGCCGTCGAGCAACACGGGTTGCGCCACTCCGCTCAACCTCGCCGTGCCGAATCCATCCGAAATGCTGTTCGCCACGGTGATATCACCGACGGCACGGATGGTTAGGTCCACCGGCGCGCCATTGAAGCGCCAATTCGAACCGCTGGCCGACGGCGACAGGTCGAGCGCCGGCGAAACGCCGTCGGCGGATTGCACCATCAAGGAACCCGGTGCAATGACTTCCACGCCGGCTTCGACCATGAACGGAGTGCCGCCGCTGGGGGCGAGGCGCGCCGTAATGTTGGCGCCAGCGACGGACATATAGTTTCCCACGGCCGTCTGGACCGTAGCGAAATCTGCGGCCGTCGGCGCGGTGGCGCTCGAGAAAATTGCCGTATTCGCCGTATTGAAAGGCAGTACCGGCTCGACGATGATTTCGCCGACTGCATGCGTGTCGGCCGCGAACGTTGGGATCGCGATATCGTCGCTGGCCAACAACGCCGGCGCGCGGAGCAGCAAGCTGCCCATGCCGGCGGCGCCGGCGGCGGAAACGGTGCTGCCCGCATCCAGGCTAATCGTTCCCGCACCGTAGGTATCGAGAACCCCCGTGCCATCCGCGGTCAAGACTCCGGTGCCGATTTCTATCTGACCGCCCAAGCCGCTCGCACCGGCGCCGTCCGCATGCAGCGCGCCGCCCGCGGCCAGCTCGACGCCCGTACCACCAAATAAGGACAACGCGCCGCGCAGCGCGCCCGAGTTCGCATCCACCGTCCCATCGATCACGATCTTGCCCGCGTCCGCCGTGAGCGTGACGGAGTTGGCGCTGAGCGTAGCGCCCGCGCCTAAAATCAGATCGCCGTCGCGCGTGCGCACGTCGATGGCATCGTTGAAGCCGCCGGATCCCAATGACCCGGCGAGCAGAGTGAACGCATTCGCAGCAGTCCCGACCGGAACGGTCAGCGAGCCCACATCCAGCGTGAAGCTGCCACCGGCCGCGCTGGTGCCCCCCGCGCCCTTGAGCGTAGACCCGATGCTGGCCGCACCGCCCGCCGTGAGCGACAACGTGCCGCCGGCCGCGCTGCCCGCACCCGAGACGTCCAGAATCGAGTTGGTGGCGAGCGTCAAATTGCCGGCCGCGGAGGCGAGGATGCTGCCTCCCGCCGTACCGACGGTTTGATTGCCGATGCTGACCATGGCACCGGCCGCGCTGACGGTGGCGCCGGAGTCGATGCGCAAGTCGCCGCCGGAATTCAGGGACACGATGCCCGCGGGCACAAGGACACTACCCGCGATATCGAGGCTGGCACCCGAGAGATCCACTTCGCCGCCGAGTTGCAGAGAGGACTTGGGAATCGCAGCCGCGGCCGATCTGATGTTCAACGCACCCGAAGCGTTGATTCCCGTCTGGGCGGCGGAGTCGGCAGTCAGAGCGGCCGCCGTGAGGGTGAAGTCGCCGCCAACGTTCAATGCGCCGCTGCCCTGGCCCACCACCAGCCCCGACACCAGCGCGCGGGTCGAGGCGAAGCCGTTCACCGCGAGGGCGTTCGGACCCACGGTGAGCGTCTCGGCCGCGAACTCCAACGCGCCACCGGTCGCACCCGCAATTCCGGCGGTGGCGGCGACACCGGAACCCTGCAGTGTCAAGTTCTGCGCGCCGAACTGCGATGCCGCCGCAGCCGCACCAGACAAATCGTTGATGCTCGATGCTGACAGCGTTAACGCTTGCAGCGTGGGAGTGCCGTTCGCGGCCACGCCCAGCGTCACCGGCGTCATGAGGTTGATCGCGCCGCTGCTCGCCAAGCGCAAGGCGCCCGCCGCGCCGAGTTGCGAGACGAGTCCGGGCCCGATAGACAACGCATCCGCCTGCGCGCCCGCGGGTACGAATGCAATGCTCGACGAGCCCAGCGACCATTCCGCTCCCGCACCCGATTCGAGCCCATTCAAGGTAACGCCACCCTGCCCGTCGAAGGTCAGCGAACCGCGCGACGCGACCGTAGCACCGCGGTCCACGGTCACGGTGGCCGCACCCGCGGCCGATGCGCCACCCACGCGCGTGGGAATAAGCCAGTTCAGATCCGACACCGCGAGCAGACTGGGCGTGGCGCCACTCGCGCCCGTCAGGGTCACGGATTGCAGGGCCGGCAACGAGATCGGTGCCTTGCCCGATGCCGAATTCGACTGCAGCGTCGCACCGCTCTGGACATCGACGGACTGATTGGCGACCAGCACGATTTGATCGGCGCTGAGCGACGTACCGCTGCCGATCGTCACGCTGTTGGCCAGCACGTCGATCGAGGCGCCGTCGTTGGACGACGTACCGCCGAGCAGCAGGGAGCCCGGAGCCCAAGAGGACAGCGCCGCGCTCGACACGCTGACCGCGTCCGCGGGCAACGACCCGCCGGCGGTTCCGACCACCAGATCGTTGGCACTGATGTCGATGGATGCCGCTTGCCCCCCCGAGGTTGCCGCCGTGAGGACTCGGCCATCCGCATCCAACGTGCTGACCACGTTGATGTCCAACGATCCGGCATCCGCCGGCAACACCGGCGTGATGAGGTGGGTCGCGGTGGAGGCGGCACTCGCGGCCGCACTGAAGTACGTGGACGCGTGGGTCACATCGTACTGCGCCAAGGACTGTCCGTACGAGCCCGGATAAATGGCGAATCCCTCATACCCTGGCGATTGGTGCAGCCCCGTGGAGCCGTAGCTCAGGAACCCGGCGATCACCGGCGTACCGTTCGGCAATACGCTCAATAGTCCCGGCGTCGCGCTCTGCAATTGCGGCTCGACCTGAATCAAGAACGCGCCAGGCTCCAAGGCATATCGAGCGGGCAGCAGCGGATAGTAGCCGGCCGCCACTCCGCCGCCACCGCTGAGATACACGGTCTGGCCGGAGGGAATCGATGAGCCGATGCCGTAGTCCGGATCTTGCGGCGATGCATGGCCCACGGTCGTAGGCACGATGGCATACAAACCGGCCACCACGCCAGGCCCAAGCGAGTCGACGGTGCCACCGGAACCGGGCACCCACTCGACGGCGGACAGATCGCCGCCCCCCGTAAGATCGATAGTTGCCTGCTTGGTGATGGTGACGGCGGGGGCCGTCAAACTCACCGAGCGAGTGGGCACGGCGCTGATGGACTGATCGCCGTTATTCGCGGCATACAGCCATTGCTGACCACCGTACTGCGTCTCGCCGTAGGGAATGATGAGACCGCCGCCGCTGACCGATGTCAAACTGCCGTCGCCGAGCGTCAGGCTATCCGCGGCATTCAAGGTAATCGTGCCGAAGGGCGCGTACAGCGTGCCGGTGCTGGTGATGCTATCCGCGGTGATGGCGATGGCGCCGCCCGCCGATAATGGAGTTCCAGGGTTCGTGCCGCTTTGATCGATGGTCACGGCACCGGCGACTCCGGGCGCATCGACGGCGGCGAACGCGAAGCTCGTCGCCGACACCGGATAGATCCTCTCGGCGGCCAAGGTCAAATTTCCGGCCACGGTAAGGCCACCGATGAGAGTATCGGTGCCCGTGCCCAACGCCTGCCCGCGCAGCACCAGGTCCCCGGAACTCGAGATGTTCACGTTCGTGGTGCCTTGCGTGACCGTCTGACCGACGAGATCCACTTCGCTGCCGGAGAACGTCAACACACCGGTACCGCCGGTGGCAGCCTGGCTATTGGAGACATTTTGCGAACTCTCGTAGCCGATCTCGAGATACGAGGTGTTCAACGTGGCGCGAGCCCCGCCGGTGGCAACGAGCGCCGGTGCGTCGAGCACGAGCTCGCGCGCTAGGTTGAGCGAGTATGCGCCCGAGAATTCCACCTGATTTTGCGCTTCGATCCGCAAGGCATCGAAGCCCGATTGCATGAGCTGCGCCACGCCGAGCACGGCTTGATTCGTTTCGGCCGGCGACGCCGGTAGGCCGGCGACGGAGGGTAGCAACTCGACGCTGAGCGGCGCCGTGCTGAAGGTGGCGGCGGCGTTCACGGAGCCCACTCCCCACCACGACTCCGACCGCGTCAGCGCAATGTCGAGCAGACCCGCCGCCGCCGCACCCGTGGTGCCGGGGGTTCCCGCCGCTGCCTCGATATTGCCGAGCAGCGAGATGGCCTCACCCGAATGAACCGTGAGTGAACCGGCGGCGGAGGCCTCCACTTCGTGCGCGTAGGTGCCATTGGCCTGCTGCGCATCGAGAGCCGCGCTGGCACCGGCGATGGAAATCAGCGAACCCACATCGGTCACCACGCTGCCGCGATCTGCGAGCAAGCTGACGGTGCCGCCGGCGTACACCTGACCTAGGTTGAGGTCGAGCGAGGATGGTGTTCCCAAGAATGTACCCGAGACGTCGATTACCGCATCGGACCCAAGCTCGATGCGCTGCTGGGGCAAAAACCCCACCTCGTAGCTGTTGTAAGCCGTGCCGGTTCCCGGCGTGAGCAGATGCAGATCCACGGCCCCGCCCGGCGCACGCAACGTGCCGTCGACGATGATGCTGTCCAGACTCGTGAGGGCGATCGAACCACCGACGCCGGTGGTGATCGAGGCATCGCTGCCGATGACGATATCGCCCGCTGAGGTCGTGCCCAATTGCAAGGCCTGTGTGCTGCCGGCGGGCGGCAGGGCGTTGAAACTCAGCTTGGCACTGGGTCGCAGGTTCGGCGCCAGCGTCTCGACCGTTGCAATGCCAGCCAGAGTCACCGCGGACGGACGCAGGGCGGAATTCGCGGCGAGCACCATCGAACTCACCGTGGCATCGATGGTGGTGCCGTCGTCGACCGTGAAAAGCGTCGTCGACGGCGCACCGGGTGCGACCAATCCGGACGCCGAGACGTTGAACGTTTGAAAGCCATAATTCGTGAACAGATTAGAGCGCAGCTGGAAGAAATCTCCCGCCGCCACGCTGTCGTCCACTTGCTGGGCCACGGCGAAACCACCCGCGCCTACCCCATTGGCGATGTCGATGCGCGGCGCCGTCAAACTGAACGTTCCACCCGCCGCTCCGTTCACACCGAAGCCGTCGATGGCGAGATTCACGCCGGTGTCGAACCCGGAGTCGACCACGCCGGCATTCAAGGTGATCGAACCGCCGGTGCCCGGAGTCACGGTGCCCGTGGAATTGATCCATGCGCCGCCGCTCGTGCGGAGCGTGACGTTATCGCCCAAGGACAACAGGGCGCCGATCGATCCCAGCCCCAGGTCGATCTTGCCACCGTTCTCCCAAATCGGTGCCACCGGGACCACCTCGGGATTCAGCTCATCGTTGGTCCAGGTGCCGCGCACGTCGAGTGTGACGCCGCTGCCGATGAATATGCCGGGCCGCTCGGACGGATTCACGGTGCCGAGATTGAAAGCGTTCTGAAAGTTCAGCGTTCCGCCCGAGTCCGTGATGCTCGACAGCACATCGACGCGCGCGGCGGTGACCGACAGCGTACTGCCCGCGGGCAGCGCGAGTGGCGTGTTCGCGGGCAGCATCACATCGTAGTTGCTGTAGATCTGGGTCGAGGTGAAACCGCTCGTGGTCAGATAGGAGGTCGGTAGTTCGAGCGTCAGACCGCTGATCGAGGCGTCGTCCGAGACGATGGTCGGTGTCAACGAGTTGGTGATGCGCACTGACGGCGACAGATAATCGATGGGCGGCGTGGTCGACGTGCCGCCCACACCGCCGGGTAATCCAATGGTCAAGGTGCCGCCCTGCACCGCGGTCGACGGCGTGCGCTGATAGGCGCCGTTGATTGCGCTGCCCTTGAGGTTGCCTTGCAGCACCAGGGTCGGTGCGGCGAATTGCACCGAACCGGCGGCGGCCCCCTCCACATACCCGGACTGGTAGGCGCTGAGGCCGGGCGTGGCCAGTACCTCTTGAACGCCCCATTTATCGTAGGTCTGCGAGAAAGTCGGGTTGACCACCCCCACATAGGTCAACAGCGGATTCGCGGTCGCGATCGGATAGAGTTGGCCGTTGGCGCCGACCAGGTAACTGGTCTGCATGACGCCGCCCGCATAGGTCGTGGCACCGCCCGACACGTTGATGCTGGCACCGTTCGCAAAGACCGCATCGCCTTCGGACTGGAACACGGCGCTGCCGCCGGTTTCCGTGCGCTGCGCGACGTTCTGGGCCACCGCCGCGACATCGCCGGACACGTCGGCGAGTTGCGCAGGTGGCTGGTTACGCGCATCGACATACACGGTCAAGCCGTGCAGCGCACCGTTACGCTGTGTCGGGTCGTCGGCGAGTTCGCTGCTGCGCAGCTGCACCGCCACCAGATTGGAGTCCACCGGCAGCGTGGTATCGCTGCCGGCAAGATCGATGGTCGCGCCGGAGTCGATGCGGATGCGCGCGTTGGCATCGCCGCCCGCGACTCCGGCGGCCGGATTGGCCGCCGCACTCGACGGGTTAGCGGCCGCGATCGCGGTGAGGCTGCCGTCCGGAGCGGTGATCGATCCGCCCTGCATGAGCACCTGCTCGCCCAGCAGCGTCACCGAGGACTGTAGTTGAGTCTGCGTCGAGGTGTCGCCCGAGGACGTCTCCGGCAGGATATCCATCTCGCTCTTGGGTCCAATGGTCAAAGCACCGCCATGCGACGACGACACGGTCAATGCGCCCGCGGTACCGCCGATCACGTGAGTATCGGCCGCCTCGAGTCGAATGGAGCCATTGGAGTTGACCGACGTGGTCGCGGATATTCGCCCGTCTTGATTGACCGCGAGGCCCACCATCGTGACGTTGCCGCGAGCGGCGGACAGCGAACCGCCGAGCTGATTCCAGGCCGTGCCTCCCTGATCGACTTCGACTACCAGTCCACGCAAGCCCGGGTCGCTGCTGGCCTGTAGATACACCTTGGCGCCCGCGGCGAGAATGACCTGACCATCGGGTGCGGTGAGACTGCCGCCGTTGGTCACCGCCTGTCCTGCGAGCAACAGGCGACCCTGATCGGCCGCGGTCAGTTGCGCACCTGGCTGCACCACGATCTGCACCGCCAGCGGCTTGCCATTGGCGTCGAGCACAGGATTGCCATTGACGTCCAACACGGAGGTCCTGCCACCGGTCGCCAGCGGATCCAACGTAGCATCGAGCGCTGCGTCGCCGTTCTGCAGCGGCGACAAGATCCCATTGTTGAAATTGGCGTCGGTCAGCGCCAACGGCAGCGACGACACCAAGAGGCTGCCCACATTGACGGTGGACTTCGGCCCGAACAGAAAACCGTTCAAGTTGACGAGGTAGACCTGGCCGTTGGCATTGAGTTGCCCCAAGATCTGCGACGGGCTGCCCTGGTAAATCTTGTTGAGCGCGATCGCACTCGCACTCGGCTGATTGAAGGTGACCACACCACCGGCGCCGACATTGAACGACGACCAATTGAGAATGGCGTTGTTGGTCGTTTGCTTGACGGTCAACGTGTTCGGCGTTGCCACGGCTGTGGCGGCGCCGCCCGTCACGAACTGCGTCGCGCCGGTCGCCCCACACGCACCTGGCGCGCAGGGAATGGGCAACGCGGTGCCGGCCGCGGCCACGGCAGACCAGATCACGAATGGGCCCAGCGCGAACACCCAGAGACGACGCAAGCCTGAGAATGGGGTCACGGTGACGTGCATCGATCTGCCTTTAAATGAATCGCTCAATGCGACGTGTCGTCATCCGATGTGATCATCGGAATGAATCGAATATCGGCTACTTATCGGTGCTAGCCCGGCGCTGCGGCACGCATCCCTTGGGAAATACTTACAGAGTTAAGTGACGCGCAGGTTACGCTCGAGCGAATGGCGAACTGTTGGGATCGCTTCCGCTCGTCGCGAGCACTGCTCGTGATGGGAGAAAACGCGACCTCAAACCCAAACACAAAAAAGGGGTGAGCGCACGCTCACCCCCTTCTCACAAGCGGAACAACTACGTTCTAATAGTTCCGTTACGGCCCGTTGGTCGTCGACGGAACGTTGCAGCTATTTCCCGACCGAGTGAACGGATTCACGTAGATCGGCGCGCCGGCCGAGGCCATGTTGGCGGTCAGCGGACGGGTCGACTTGTTGATCGGGCTACCGGCTCCTGGAATCGCCAGAATGTCGGCCACGTGCGGGGTGGTGTTTACCGATGATAATTCGGTCACCAAAAAGTTGTAGAGCGGCAAATCCGCCGGCTGCAACGCACCCTTGATCAGCTGCGCCTCGTACCACCAATCATAGGTACCGCTAGTCGCCGCCAAGTTGCTTGGCGCCACACCGCTCAAGGACACCGTCGTCAAATTGGGCTTGCCGGCATTGTCGATAGACGCGTACGTGATGGCTCCGGGCTGGCCGGAGGCTGCCCCTAGGGCGTCAGAGGTTTGATAGTAATCGGTCGGGCCATTGGGACCAGTGTAGTTAGACGCTTCCGCAATGCCGGTCGTCGTCTGACTGCAGTTGTAACCCAGGAAGTAGATGGAAGCGCCGGTGCGGGTGCCCGAACCCGGTTCGCGATTCTCTACATAGATGGCAGCCGGAGTGCTGGAGACAACTCCGCCGGAAGCTGTCGGCACATGCGACCAGTCGGTGTACCCTCCGGTCAGAACCGCAGCCGCAGTCTCACGCGAGAGATCGACCGGCTGCCCGGCCCCACCTGAGCCGGTGTTGTTGAAACCGGTGGTGTTGACGAACAAACCGAACACTTGATCGAACAGCGGCTTCTTGGTGAGGCCGGACAACAGCGCCGGAGTCGCTGTACCGAAGGCTGATGGGCTGTAGGCACTGGGGTAGTTCGATCCGACGAGTTGGCCCGGCTCTACGTCCGTGATGCCCATTTCCACCACATGTGAGGTCACTCCACCGGTCCACCCATCCGAGGTGCCGACCGAGGCACTGGAACCGCCCGTGGAGACAGTCAAGCTACCCTGCGTTGCCTGACTCAGATCGAGAAACTTGATGGCCTTACCCGAAACGATGGGCAACGCTCCAACCACCGAGCCACCTTCGGCACGGTAGTGAACGACGATGACTGTCCCGACAGGCTCAACGCTCGCGACCTGGGAAAAACCGCAGTAGGCCTTGAAGTTGCCGTTAGAGGCGGTATACGTGGCCGCACCACCGCCGAACAGATCATTGTTCAGGGCATTGGCGAATGCATTCTGCGCGGCCGAGGAGCCCGCGACATAAAGAACTTCTGGGGCAGCCTGGCACTGGGCCAGGGTAGGCGTCGCAGCGGTGGCGTAGGCGGTAGAAGCTCCACCCAACGCTAGCGCCACGGCGGCAGCAATCTTGAGATTATTCATGAACGTATCCTTAGAGTAGCTAAATGAATCGAGGTGAGCGGCTAGACCGCGGCGGCCGCCTTACGACGACGGGAAATGCCAACCAGGCCCATGATTCCCGAGCCGAACAGCCATACCGCGGCGGGTAGCGGAACCGGAGCACCACCACCGCCGCCGGCATTGGCCGCGAAGGTCAACGTGCCGTTGGCGGCCAACGTCGCTGAACCGAGGATGAAACTCTGCGTAGTGAGACCGTCGCCATTGCCGGTCAGACCGTATAGTGCAAGCGAGCTACCCACGGCGCCGAGATCGCTGACTGTGGTGAAGACGCCGTACTTGGACGCCGCCGATGCACTGAGGGAGACCGTAGTACTTTCGGTGACGCCGGGTGACGTCAGCGCCTTGAGGCCAAGGCCGTCGGCCGGTTGGGTCATGTCGCTTTCGATACCGTTTAATAAGGTCTTGAAACCGTTATAAGTGGTGCTGCCGATATTTTCGGCATTGCCGGGCGACGAGAATACGGCGGCTGCCTGGCCTGGGTTGTTGGAGTTGCTGTTTCGCGCAGCCTGGTTCGATGCGGTGGCGGAATACTGCGCCGATTCGATCGTCCATCCGTCCTGGGACGCGGGATTCGTCTGCAAGAACGACTGTAGGGCAGCGGAAGCTTGGATGGTCGTGTTGATGCCGCTGATGGCCGTGCTCAAATTGGCGCTGGAAGCCGCGAGGCCGGAGGTCGGAAAGATCGTGTTGATACTGATCCCCGAGAGGTCCAGGGCGTACACGTCGGCGGGTGTGTTCTCGTTCTGAATGACCAGAATGAGATCCGAGCTGCCCGTGTCGGGGGTACTCACAGCGAAGGCGCTGGTCGCGGCCAGCGCAAGCGCGCCGGCGATTGCAGATTTAAGAATCGTGTTCATGAGATCAAATCCCCTCAAAGTTAAAAAAATCCATTCCCTAGCGCGAGTCGCAGAAAAAGTGCTCTTGCGCAAACATTGCTCATCGCCATCCCAGCGGCGCTATAGCCGGTCGTTACCAGGACCTGCGTCTCAAATTGCGTGCGTCGCTATCTCGACTGGTGCGCAGTTTTGAGTAAAGACGTCTCAGGTTCGTGACGCGAATGTGAAATTCTCACGGCATGGCGACGGACGGAATTCGATTTGGGGACTGGTCAGGGTGCGATCCGCGATCTGTGAGCGGGGAATCCGATCATCGGACTGCAAAAAAGAAGCCGCGGCGGCGCGTCTCAGGCGATTGAAATGTTGACGTCATACGATTGCGCTACATTGCGCAAGTGATTTGAGCAAGCGGCGGCGCAACCTCCATTCGAATACCTCATGAGCCGCGATATCGTCGTCTTCACACTGCACAAGTCCGCGTCGATGTTCATTCACCGGCAGTGCGAAATTTTGTGCAGGATCAGTGGCATCGCCCACCATTCACCGAACGATCCAGGCAGCGGTTTGGACGCGCGGCGCTTGCTCACCGATAAGACACTCTGGGGCTCCCGGCACGGTTGCTTTGCGCCGGTGCGATTCTTCGTTGACATTCCGAATGTGGAAAACTACGACATCGTCTTGCACCTGCGCGATCCGCGCGACGTGTTGGTGTCGATGTTCTACTCATACTGCTACATCCATGCCGGCGCGGTGGCGGCGGACACGGGCTATCGCCGCGAAGTCGCGGCCCGCGGGATCGACGCTTTCGTGCTGGGGAAGTCGTCGCAGCGCTCCCGCGAGTACCCGGGCGACTATGGCACCGGGGGTCACGTCGAGGACTTGATCGGCAACCTCGCGCGCAGATACGAGGATTATCTGCGCCATCTCCTCGGCAAACCGAACGTGATCCTGGTCAGGTACGAAGACATGGTGACCGACTATGGGGCCTGGCTCGGCAAGTTCATGACGCCCTTTCCCATCGCCGACAAACGAGCGCTCGCGGATCAATGGGTCAGGGAGGCGCCACGACTGTTTCCCAAGCGCGAGCGCGACGTACTGGAGCATGTGCGGCACGTTGCGCCAGGCGATCACAAGGCCAAACTTCAAGCGTCGACGATCAGCCGCTTGAACGAGATTTTCGCAAGCACGTTGAGCACACTGGGTTACGAATAGCCCGCTTCCCAGCAGTATCTCGGCACGGTGACTCTAACAGGCCCGCTGGGTGGTATTAGCTATAGCCGAGTTCCGAGGACAAGGGTGCCAACGCAGCATAAAGGCGGCGACGCTGGTCGGCGGATAGTCGAGCCGCACCATCGCCACTCAAGCCCCGCCGCATGAAGCGGCTACCCGAGTCGATCGACGCTTGCAGATAGGGCTTATAGAAGATTCCGATGCGCTGGTGCCGAATATCCGCACGCTCGATGTCGCGCATGCGCTGAAACGAGGAATTACCCACCGCCTCGGCGATCTCCGCATCGACGCTACCGGGTTTGAGCACCCGCGCGATCGATCGCCCCGCCGTCAGAGCGTCGGCAATCATATCCTCGTAACGAATGCGCAGCACCGGAAAGGGATGGGATGCGTTGAGCCAGCCGGCCACGTTTTCGGGCCAGCTGCCCATCCCGAGTTCGCGCCAGCGCGGATCGCCGCGATGCTCGATGAAGGCCTCGGCGTAGGCGCCGAACGCCTCGGGCGAGACGTCGCTGCCGCCGGCGCTGCGGCGCGAATAGAAAAAATTGGAGGCCAGCACATCCGCGGGATCGCGCACCACATAAATGGCAGCGGCGGTGCACTCGACGTAAGGCAAGGCGGGGGAAAACGCGAAATGGGTTTTCATCACGGCGGCGGGCGGCCCGGCGGCAGAGGCAGTCGTGGCATCCACCGACGCGCCCGACAATTCCGGAATGTCCGGAATGGGTTCACTGAGAGTGGCCGCCGGCAATTCATGAACGTCGGGTATCCGCTCGCCGAGCGAAGCCGCCGACTCCTGCCGGCCGTAGAGCAGATTGGCCGCCAGGAATCGCACCCAGGTGTTGCCGCTTTTCGGATACGACGCTATCCACACGATGCGATTTGTCATGCTGGACCTGCAAACTTCCCGGTCACCCAATAACACAGCGCAGGAATGCTAGCACGCACCCCCGACGGTGCGCGGCGCAGAGAGAGTCATATGCCCAGTCCTCAGCAAGAACTGCATCGCGCGCGCGCCGCTCTCGGCTCGGGCGATGCGAAGGCCGCCGCCAGAATTTGCCAGAAACTCCTGACCGGCAATCCGCGTGACGTAGAAGCGCGCCACCTCCATGGGCGCTGTCAGGCGGGAATGGGTCGCCTACGCGATGCGACCGCTGAGTTTCGCCGCGTGCTGGCGCTACGTGTAGATCACTTTGCGGCGTTGGTGGATCTCGGTATTGCTGAAACCCTGGATGGCAATTTCGCGGATGCTCGGGCGGCACTAGAACGCGCCCATGCCTTGGACCCCCGTCCCGCGGAACTGCATTTTGGCTTAGGCCTATGTCATCTCGGATTCAAGGATCACGCCGCCGCGGTCGCCGCTTTTCGCGCCGCGCTGGAGCGCAATCCTCGATTTCCCGATGCCTACAATAACTTAGGGGTCGCCCATGATCGCCTCGGCGAATGGGCAACTGCGGCGGACTGTTTCAGGCGGGCAATCGCCATCCATCCGGGGTATGCCGACGCCTGGCTCAATCTAGGGCACGTATCCGCGCGGCTCGAGGATCTTCCGGGCGCGGCCGCGGCGTTGCAACGCGCGGCCGAGTTGCAGCCGACCGATCCCGCCGTCCACACGGCACTCGGCGATGCCCTGAGCAAACTCGGGCAATCCGAGCGCGCCGCCGCTGCCTATGCACGCGCACTGGTCAACGATCCACGGCACTCGCCGGCCCATCTTGCCCTCGGCAGACTCGAGGCCGCCAAGGGGGATGACGACAGCGCGCGCCGCCATTTTCAAGGAGCGGCCGTCACCGCTCCCGGCGACGTCGCCATGGCGCTGCAGACGGCGGCGGAACTGGAAGCGCTCGGCGCCAGCGGGGATGCACTCGCGGTGCTGCGCGCGGCCGCCGTCGGGTCCGTACCGAATGCGGACGTCGAGGACGCCTTGGGTGCGCTACTGCATCGCCTGAATCGGCTGCCGGAGGCGCTCGACCATTACGAGCGCGCGCTGGAAGTCGACGAGCTGCGTACTACCACCCATTTGCGTTGCGGGCATGTGCTCGAATCCATGGGTGCGTTCAGTCGCGCGATAGAATGCTACGAGCGGGCGCGCAGCTTTAATGCCGATGATGCGCAGGCGGTGGGATCGATCGCGAGCTGCGCGTTTCGGCTCTGCGACTGGGATCTACTGGACCGGATGCTGTCCGTACTCCGCGATTTACCGGATGGGGCCGATGCGCTGCAAGCATTCCTGTTGCTGGCATCAGACCTAGAGCCCCTCGCCGTCGCGCAATCCCTACAACGCCGCGCGCGCGCGACGCGGTGGCCCACGCCGCCACCTTCGGCTGGTATGTCGGCAGAGGAGATCGCACGCTCGACCGTGCCCTTACGGGACGGCGCGCCCTTGCGAGTCGCCTACATCTCGCCGGACTTTCGAGTGCATCCGGTGGCCTATGCGATTGCCGGTGTGATCGAGCGCCACGATCGCAAACGGGTGCAGCCCATCGCAGTGTCGTTGGCCGCACTCGACGGCAGCGAGATTGGCGGGCGGCTGCGGCACGCCTTCGAGGAGTTCATCGATGCTTCCACCCTCAGTGATCGAAACGTGGTGCGACGGCTGCGTGATCGCGGGGTGGACGTGGCGGTCGATCTCGCCGGACTCACCACCGGCTCACGGCCGGCGATCTTCGCCATGCGTGCCGCGCCGCTGCAGGTGAATTACCTGGGGTTTCCGGGTTCCATGGGCATGGACTTCATGGATTGCATCGTGGCGGATCCCCTGGTCGTGCCGCCGGGCGACGAAGCGCTTTACGCCGAAAAAGTACTGCGGCTGCCGAATTCCTATCTGCCCTTTGATGACTCGCGATCCATCGACGCGGCGTCGATGGATCGCGAAGCCGCGGGACTACCCGCGCACGGATTCGTCTTTTGTGCTTTCAACAACGGCTATAAAATCACCCGCGCCATGTTCGGCATCTGGATGAGCCTCCTACGGGAGGTGCCGGGCAGCGTACTCTGGTTGCGCAGCATGGGGCCGATGACCGCGGCCAACCTGAAGCACGCGGCGCAGACCCTGGGAATCGCGCGGGAGCGCCTGATATTCGCACCGTTCGAAGAGCGCATCGAGGACCATCTCGGACGCCTGCGCCTGGCCGATTTGTTCCTCGACACGCTGCCCTACAATGCCCATACGACCGCGAGCGAAGCGCTGTGGGCCGGTGTACCGGTGATCACCTGCGTGGGTCGGGCGTTCGCCGGACGAGTGGGCGCCAGCGTGCTGACGGCCGTCGGGCTGCCGGAGTTGATCTGCAAGGATCTCGAGGAGTATCGACTAATGGCGTTGCGTATCGCGAGCTCTGCGGAATTACACGCCGGACTCCGCGGACGGCTGGCGCAAGCACGCCCGACCTCGCCCCTGTTCGACACCCAGCGCTATGCGCGGGATCTGGAAACCGTGTTGAGGGAGGCCTGGGGGGCTGCTGGGGTGGACGCCAAGACTTAAGCATCTGACGCCAGTGCATAGCCCATCCAGCAGTTCGTGGAGCGAAGCGGTCCCGCGCGCCTCCAGGACGCCTCGCGCCTCAGAAAGTCCCGCGCACCACGAATAAAATCCGTGAGTCGCCGCGGCGCGTGTTGGGTCCGCTCACCAAGGGATCGGCCCAGGTCAGGACGCCGCTGGCCCACTTCCCTGGCAGCACGTTGACCCCGGCTCCCCAACTACGCAGCGTGGTCGAGCCGGGCTCCCCGGCGAGCGGGTCGATCAGGTCGGCATGCCCGATGTCGTAGAAGAAGAACACGTTACCCAGCGGCAATGCACGCCATTGCGGCGTGGGCGACTGCAATTGCACGCTGCCCTTGACGCCGTTGTCCGCCAGCACCTCGGCTTCGAGGTAGCCGCGCACGCCATCCGCGCCGGCAATCGCGAAATCCTCATTGGTGATCAAGGGTTCGACAGCGTATTGACCGTCGGCTCTTACGGTGAGTTGAAAGCCCTTCGGTAGATGCGCGATCAGCGAGCCATCGATCTTGAGGTAGAAATAATTCGCCTCGCCCTTGTAACGCTTGTTAGCGAACGCGGACGAGTCATTGACCGCGCCACGCGGACCGAAGTCGGCCGTGGTGGCCAGGGAGCCTTGCAGGAAATCGGATGACCAGAAGCCGCTGTAGGCTACGGATAGGTTGAGATACGAGATCGGCGTGACCAGCGGCGGCGCGGACGGTAAACCGATGGTCTCACGAAAATGTTTGTAGTCGATACCCAGGGTCAGAGACTGCGGCATGCCCGGCGCATCGTTCAACGCGAACCCTAAGCGGCTGCCGAATATCTGGCCCTTGCCGAGCACGCCCACGGTTCCCACCGTGGGCACATCGCTATTGGAATTGATGAAGAACACCGACGGATGCAGCCCATTATCGAGGCCGCCCCAGGCGTAATTGGCGGCGAACACATTGACTTGACTCACGTCCTCGGGCGCCACCTGGTACTGAGCGGATAGGCTGTCGAAAACGCCGAACAGATTGGTGTAGCTCAAGGACCCGGTCGCCCGCAGCGCATGCGTGCCGGGCGTGTTCTGATTGTCGAACTGTAGACTGCCATGCAAGGGTGAATGGTCATCGACGTTCAACGAAAGATCCACGGTCCCAGGTAAAGGACCCGCTTTGAGCACCGGCACCACCGAGCGATCCGCAGTTTGCTGATTGACCGCAGACAGTTGCGATTGGAGCGCGGGTAGATTCGGCACCGTCCCTTCGGTGGCGGCGGGCATGGCCGCGAGTATCTTGCGCTCCGAGAAATAGCGCGCACCGGCGATTCGCACTTCGTGCAAGCGCCCCTCGGTGACTTTGAGCCGCACGATTTTATCCTCGACACTCTGCTCGGGAATATCGACGAACACGGTACCGAAACCGTGGTCGTGAAACGCTTTTTCCAGCGCCGCCCGGGCGCTCTCGACATCGGCCAGCGTCTTTTGATCGCCGAGCAAGGGGTACAGCACCGATTCAATGTCGCGGTTCGACAACACCGTGTTGCCGAGAACCCGATATTCGTGAATGTCGAAGCGTGCCGCCGCGGAATCAGTGCCGGCGGTTGGACCCGGGGTTGCCGTTGCCGTCACGGTTGCCGTCGTCGTTGCAGGGGCGGAGGCCGCATCCACGACTCCGCTCAAACACACCAGGGTCAACGGCAACAGACGCTTGCAATATCCCTGGAATCTCTTGTTCGACACGGCACGCCTTTGAAAATCCGACGAGCCTAGGGACAGATTGTGACATGCGCATGAAGGACGCGGCGCCTCGGGACACTACAGCTCTCGACCGAATCCCTCGCGCAGTGCCTCCAGTTCGGCTAACCGCGTACGCGCCTCGCGCCAGGATTGTATTGCTAGACCGGCGACTTCGCGCAGCACATCGCATTCAACTTGGGTCATGCGAACCGCGTCGGTGGCCGCGAAAAACCGCCGCTCGATGAGATTCGGGACAGCATCATCATCTTCGTAGCAATCACACATACCCGCCTGCATGGGTCAACACTCCTTCAGGAAAACCAGGTACTCCAGCCTTTCGATCTTGGATCTGCTGAATTGCTGGCAGAGGGTCGAATGGTGCCGCGCGAAGATGACGGTTAGCTGTCAGTTCGGAGTCAATCCGTTGAAGCCGCTTCTATAGCGACAGCGCCTCATCCAGGAGCCCGGAACAGCCGCGGGTTGTGATTGCGCGGGCTTGCAGGGTAGCGCCCCAGCCGCCGGCATCATCTCAAATCGAGAATTCGCGGCCAGATTCTTGAGCAGCGCATGCCATCGCATGCTCCCAAGCGCCGTTGACTTCTGGGTGGCCGGCTGAGGCCTGGTCATGCTATGCCACCTGCTCGTAGGCAGTCGCCAGCGTCGGAACGTCGATTTGCGCGCGCAACTTCGGCCAATCGATTAGCCGCAACTGGCCGTTCATATCCTCGACCAGTGACGTGCAGCTCTCGACCCAATCGCCATCGTTGCAGTACAGGATGCCATCGATATCGCGCATTTCGGCGTGATGAATATGTCCACACACCACGGTGTCGACGCCGCGCTTGCGAGCCGCCTGAGCTACGGCGTCTTCGAAGCTGCCGATGTACTGCACCGCGGTCTTGGCCTTGTTCTTCAAGTAGGCCGACAGCGACCAATGCGCCAGATCGAACCGCCTGCGCCACCAGTTGATATACGGATTCGCGGCCAGCAGGATGTCATAGATATCGCTGCCCAATTTCGCGAGCCAGGGGCTGCATTTGACCACGCTGTCGAATTCGTCGCCGTGCAGCACGAGCATCTTGCGACCGTCGGCCCCTTCATGCAGGTATTCGCGGTGAATCTCGAGGTTACCGAACACGGCACCGTCGAAGTCCCGAAACACTTCATCGTGGTTACCGGGCACGAAGATCACTTTGGTGCCGCGCTTGGCCTTACCCAGGATGGTGCGCAGCACGTTGTTGTGCGTTTGCGGCCAGAACATGTTCTTTTTCATGCTCCAGACATCGATGATATCGCCCACCAGAAAGAGATGATCCATATCGACATGGTGCAGAAAGTCGAGCAGGAGTTCCGCGCTGCAGCCCTTGAATCCCAGATGGATATCCGAGATAAAGACCGTTCTCACCCGCAGCGGCGGCGTGACATTTCGCTCCACCATGTCGCGTTCTCCCTAAGTCCTTCGAATCCAGGATAAGGATCTCAATCCGATATGACGCGTAGATGAATCGATGAAGAAGATTTGTTTACAGCTAAAGGACTTAGAACGTATATGTCAGGTCGACTGCATGAGTTACATATAACTCCCTTGCCTGACTAGATTCGTGATGGGGTCGTACCTGCGGAATCCGCTGGCAGAGCACGCACCGAGGGCACCTGGAAACGATAGCCGAAGCCGCGTACCGTCTGTAGATACGACTCGCATCCCGAATCGCTCAGCAGCTTGCGCAGCCGCTGCACGTTGACATCGACGGTGCGCTCGTCCACCTCGCTGTCGGCGCCCCAGATGCGCATGAGGAGCTGTGTGCGGTTGAACGTTCTGCCCGGATGCGCCATGAGAAACTCGAGAAGACGATATTCGACGCCGCGAAGGTTGATGTAGCGGCCGTGCGCCGTGACTCGATTAGTCGCGGAGTCGAGTACCAATTCGCCACCCGTCAATTGGTGCCGTTGGGCGTCGTGTCCATAGCTACGCAGCACCACCGACACCCGAGCAACGATTTCGCGCGGCGAATAGGGTTTGTAAATGTAATCGTCGGCGCCGAGATCCAAGCCGGTCACCACATCGTGTTCCGCCGTCAAGGCGGACAAAATGATCAGGCGGACGGGTTGCGGCGCGAGCGCGACGCGCACCCCTTTGATGAGTTCGACGGCCGCGAATCCTGGAAGATTCCAGTCGAATATCACGAGATTCGGCGGACGCTCCTTCATTGTCTTGAGCGCAGCCGTACCGTCGGCGATTGCGCTCACCGCAAATCCCGCATCAGACAGCGCCTGACGCAAGACCTCGGCTGCGACAACATCCCGATCAACGATCAGTATCTGTTTCTGTGTTTGTTTGGCGGACATAAAAGCCCCGCCATTAGAGGTTTGAAGTCTTACAGTACGTTGACCAATTTATGACTAAAACAAATCATGTGCGCGATCATCGCTCGAGCGTTGCGCACGCCACACTGGTTATGGGTTCGCGATGCGCTGCGCCGCAGCCTGTTAGAATCGCCGCTCATGATCGGGATTGCACGGTGAGGAATGCCAATGTACGACCTGTATATAGCCAACAAGAACTACTCGTCCTGGTCGCTGCGACCCTGGGTGCTGATGCGCGAGCTCGGCATTTCTTTCAACGAGCATCTTCTGCCCTTCGGTCATGTCTCTAGCTGGGATACTTATCGCAAGATCAGCCCCACCGGCAAGGTCCCTTGCCTGGTCGATGGCGACACCGTGGTGTGGGACTCGCTGGCCATCGTCGAGTATCTCGCGGAGCGCCATACCGGTGTCTGGCCTGCCGATGCCGCCGCGCGCGCGTGGGCACGCAGTGCCGCCGCCGAAATGCATTCGGGCTTCCACGAATTGCGCAACCGTTGCTCCATGAGCTGTGGCGTGCTGATCCGGCTCACGCATGTGTCGCAGGCGTTAGTGCAGGATGCCGCCCGATTGAGCGCGCTGTGGGGCGAAGGCCTGCAGCGCTTCGGCGGCCCGTTTCTCGCGGGCAAGAAGTTCACGGCGGTGGACGCCTTCTTCGCGCCGGTAGCATTCAGAATCCGCAGTTATAGCCTCGCGCTGCTGCCGCCCGCGGCGGAGTACGGCAAACGGCTACTGGCCTTGAGCGCTATGCAGGAGTGGTATGCGGCCGCCTTGCAGGAAACCTTCCGCGATGTAGCGCACGAGGAAGAGATCCTCCAAGGAGGCGAAGTGCTCGAGGACCTACGGGCAAAGTAGCGCTCAGTGAGTCGCGCTCGCCCTCACGCCCAAGTACTGCAAGATACCCGTGGCCGCCTCACGCCCTTCGAACACCGCCGTCACCACGAGATCAGAGCCGCGCACCATGTCGCCGCCGGCGAATACCTTGGGGTTGGTAGTTTGAAAGCGCAAGGTCGGGGCGGCCGAAACCCGTACCCGGCCGTTGCCGTGCAACGCGATCTGGTGCTGCATGAACCACTCCGGCGGGCTCGGCAAAAATCCGAAGGCGATGATGACGGCATCCGCCTCGACGAGCTCTTCGGTGCCTGGCACGATCTCCGCCACCCGCCGGCCGCGCGGACCCGGCGGACCTAAGCGCGTCTCTACCAACTTCACGCCCTGCACGCGATCGGACCCGATGATCTCGATCGGTTGGCGATTGAACAGGAAGGTGACGCCCTCCTCCTTGCTGTTCTTGTAGTCGCGCCGCGAACCCGGCATGTTGTCCTCGTCGCGCCGGTAGGTGCAGGTGACGCTGGCGGCGCCTTGCCGTATGGCGGTGCGATTGCAGTCCATGCCCGTATCGCCGCCGCCCAGCACCACCACGCGCTTGCCCTTCATGTCGAGAAAGTCTGGGAGCGCGCCGGAGCCGCTCACTCCGATCCCCAGCTCGCGATTGATATTCGAAATGAGGTACGGCAACGCCTCGTACACGCCCGGTAGATCTTCGCCGGCGAAGCCGCCTTTGACGTACTGGTAGGTGCCCATGCCGAGGAAGACCGCGTCGAAATCCCGCGCCAGTTCCTCGAAGGCGATGTCGCGGCCGACCTCGACGTTGAGACGGAACTCGACGCCCATCCCCTCCATCACCTCACGACGCTTCTCGACCACCTCTTTCTCGAGCTTGAACGGCGGTATGCCAAAGGTCAGCAGTCCGCCGATCTTGGAGTAGCGGTCGAACACCACGGGCTTGACCCCGTTGCGCACCAGCACATCCGCGCAGCCCAAGCCGGCGGGACCCGCGCCGATGATGGCGACGCGCTTGTTGGTGCGCACCACATTCGACATGTCGGGAGTCCAGCCCTGCTTGAACGCCTCATCGGTGATGTACTTTTCGATGGAGCCGATGCTCACCGCGCCGATGCCATCGTTCAAGGTGCAGGCGCCCTCGCACAGACGGTCCTGCGGGCAGATGCGGCCGCACATCTCGGGCAGCGAGTTGGTGCGATGGGATAGTTCGGCGGCCTCGAACAGCTTGCCTTCGTTGACCAAGGCCAGCCAGTTCGGAATGTAGTTGTGCACCGGGCATTTCCACTCACAAAACGGATTGCCGCAGGACAGGCAACGGCCCGCCTGTTGGCTCGCTATCTCGGCACCGTAGGGTGCGTAGATTTCACGAAATTGCGTGGTGCGCACGTCGATCGGAAGCTTGTCCGGATCCTTGCGCGGAAATTCCAGGAATTGCAGGGTTTTATCGGCCATGATGGTTTACGCGGCACGCCGCAGATTGACGAGTAGCGAGTCGATCGCAGCCGCCTTCGGCTTGACCACCCAGAATTTTCCGATGTACGTGCGCAGATCGTTGAGCAACTGCACGCCCCAGACGCTGCCGGTGGCATCCACATGCTGTTCGATCAAGCCGCGCAGGTGCTGCACGTGAGTGCCCATACCCTCCGGCGAGACGCGGTGAATGTCGATGAGCTCGTGGTTGTAGCGGTCGACGAAGTCGCGCTCCATGTCGAGAACATAGGCAAACCCGCCGGTGAATCCGGCACCGAAATTCACTCCGGTCCGTCCCAGCACGCACACCACACCGCCCGTCATGTACTCGCAGCAATGGTCTCCCGCGCCCTCGACCACCGCCAGCGCACCGGAATTGCGCACCGCGAAGCGCTCGCCCGCCGTGCCCGCGGCGTAGAGTTCGCCGCCGGTGGCGCCGTACAAGCAGGTGTTGCCCATGATCACGGTCTCGCGCGCGATGAAGGTCGACCGCGTGCTCGGTCTCAGGACGATCTTGCCGGCCGCCATACCCTTGCCCACGTAGTCGTTCGCTTCACCCTCGAGATGCAGGTGCAGGCCACCGGCGTTCCACACACCGAAGCTCTGTCCCGCCGACCCCTTGAGGTTCACGATGAGCGGCGCCGCGCTCATGCCTTTGTTGCCCCAGCGCTTGGCGATCTCGCCGGAAATGCGCGCGCCGATGGAGCGATGGAAATTGCGCACTTCGTAGGAGAACTCGCCGCCGGACTTCGCTTCGATGGCGGCGGCCATGTCGCGCATCATCTGTTCCGCGAGCAAGCCCTTGTCGAAGGGTTCGTTGCGCGGATCGACGCAGTACTGCGGCTTGTCCGACACCAGGCTCGAATTCGCCAGCAACGGTCGCAAATCCAGCTTGCGCTGTTTCGACGTGTCGCCAGGCAGCGCCTCGAGAAGGTCGGTATGACCGATCAATTCCGCGATGCTGCGCACGCCCATGGCGGCCATGATTTCGCGGCACTCCTGCGCCACGAACTTGAAATAGTTCATGACCATGTCGGGCAGGCCGATGAAGAACTTGGTGCGCAGCACATTGTGCTGGGTGGCCACGCCGGTGGCGCAGTTGTTGAGATGACAGATTCGCAGATACTTGCAGCCGAGCGCCACCATCGGTGCCGTGCCGAAACCGAAACTCTCCGCTCCGATCAACGCCGCCTTGATGACGTCGAGGCCGGTTTTCAAGCCGCCGTCCGTCTGCAGCCGCACGCGATGCCGAAGTTCATTGGCGCGCAGCGTCTGGTGCGTTTCCGCCAACCCCAACTCCCACGGGGTGCCGGCATACTTGATCGATGACAGCGGGCTCGCGCCGGTGCCGCCGTCGTAGCCGCTGATGGTGATGAGATCCGCGTAGGCTTTGGCGACACCGGCGGCCACCGTGCCGACTCCCGGCTCGGCCACCAGCTTGACCGACACCAGCGCCTGCGGATTGACCTGTTTCAGGTCAAAGATGAGCTGAGCCAAGTCCTCGATGGAATAGATGTCGTGATGTGGCGGCGGCGAAATCAGCCCCACGCCCGGTCGCGCGAAACGCAACCGCGCAATCATGTCGTTGACCTTGTGACCCGGTAACTGGCCGCCCTCGCCGGGCTTGGCGCCCTGCGCGACCTTGATCTGCAGCACCTCGGCATTGATGAGGTATTCCGGCGTCACGCCGAAGCGGCCCGAGGCCACTTGTTTGATCTTGGAATTCTTCTCGGTGCCGTAGCGCACCGGATCTTCGCCGCCTTCGCCGCTGTTCGAACGGGCCCCCAAGCGGTTCATGGCAATGGCGAGCGCCTCGTGCGCCTCGGGCGACAGCGCGCCCAACGACATCCCGGCGCTGTCGAACCGCGACAGAATGGCCGTGATCGATTCGACTTCCTCGAGGGGAATCGCGGACGCGCCGGGCTTCAACTTCAAGAGATCACGAATGCAGGACACCGGCCGCTGGTTGACCAAGGCGGCAAATTGCAGGTATTGCTCGTAGTTGCCACTCATGACCGCGGATTGCAGCGTGGCGATCACATCCGGGTTGTACATGTGGTACTCGCCGTTGTGCACGTATTTGAGCAGGCCGCCCTGCTCCACGCCTTCGGTGGGGTCCCACGCGCGCGCGGCGAGGTACTCGGTGTCGGCCTTCAAGTCCGAGAAATCCGCGCCCTGAATACGGCTGTCGGATCCTTCGAAACACAGCGACACCACCTCGTCGCTCAAGCCGACGATCTCGAATAACTGCGCGCTGCGATAGCTCGCGATGGTCGAGATGCCCATCTTGGACATGATCTTGAACAATCCCTTGCGAATGCCGCGGCGATAGCTGCGGCCGAGTTCCTGACGCTGGTCGGCGTCCATTTTTACCGCGCCCTTGCGCATCAGGTCGAACAACGTCTGATAGGCCAGGTATGGATAAACGGCGGTGGCGCCATAGCCGATGAGACAGGCGAAGTGATGAGAATCGCGCGCGGTGCCCGTCTCTACCAGGATGTTGCACAGGCAGCGCAAGCCCATCTTGACCAAGCGATGATGCACCGCGCCCGTCGCGAGCAGCGCATGGATCGGGATCTTGCCCTTGACCAGATAGCGGTCGGACAGCACCAGCACCAGTTTGCCGCCGCGCACGGCGGCCTCGGCCTGATCGCAGACCGCCAGGATCGCGGTCTTGAGGTCGAGTTGCGCGTCGTATTGCAGGTCGATGAACTCGTTCGACACGCCGGAATCTTCCAGAGCCATGATCTGCCGCAGCTTGCGCTGCGACAGGATGGGTGAACTCAGGACGATCTGTTCGGCGTTTTGCTGCGCCGGCACGAAAATATTGGCCTCCGGACCGATCTGCGTCTGCAGCGACATGACGATGCTCTCGCGCAGA
>Ga0116227_10004911_pt1 | contig 28671 bp, 15 predicted proteins | sample S1TSphgellanicum_FD_89693 | JGI IMG/M metagenome (GOLD analysis project Ga0116227, IMG submission 89693) | Host-associated microbial communities from peat moss isolated from Minnesota, USA - S1T2_Fb - Sphagnum magellanicum MG | ecosystem: Host-associated > Plants > Peat moss > Unclassified...
AAAAAAAAAAAAAAAAAAAAAAAAAAGGAAAACCAAAGAATGAAGACGTCCCAAAGAAAGAAGAAGAAATTATGAGCAGGAAAAGGGAGAGGAAAAAGGAAGGAAGGGAAAAGCAGGAGGTAGGGGGTAGGTAAGGAGGGAGTTGGGGGAAAAAAAAAAAAACCGACCATTGAAGGTCAGGGTGTGTGAGGGAAAAAAAAAACTATGAACCCAGAACCCCATTCTGGGGTTGGGTTTCATCCCATCCAAAAAATCCCAAAACGAGATTTTTTGGATGGTGCATTGGTGGGTGCTGGGTCACTCAAGCCTCCAAAACTAACTAGCTGGCTAACTGGAAAAGTTGAAAAATCCAACATTTTTGACAAGATAGTTTTTCTTTTGCCTATTTGCTCTCTAAATGTGGGGTTGTACACCCCTTTCAAAAGATTAGGTGTATTTTACTACCATAAGAGTACATGGGCTCTTTGGATATTACCTATCGTCAATGCCTATTTGTTTCTTCTATTAATTAATTCTCAGATGTGCCCAAATATTATTTTTTTGATGGAGCCACTTTGATTGGCCCATCACCAAGATTTTTGAAGCATTGAGCACTCCTCAAAATAGATGCCTCCCTTTGGCTCATTTCTAGAGTTCATATATTTATCGATGAAGCAAGGTAGTTTGTTTGTTTTGTACCAATGAGATCCATCAAACCGGGATGCTTCAAACCGCATTCTTGATCTCTTTGGAAAGCTCTGACGAGGAGGGAGGGGTGCATTCTTGATCTCTTTGGAAAGCTCTGACGAGGAGGGAGGGGTGCAGGGGTACATCAACTTGGTTTCAGGTTTGGACTTGCAGTGTAGAAGTTCTTGAATATTGAATGATTTCTTCACTGAAAATTAAATTAAATCATAGCTGAAAATTTTGGAGGAATTGGAATGTGTCTTTGGTGTTGTTGGAAAGATCTTGATGAGCAGGATTTAATGGAATATATTTGGTAAGATTTGAATTCAAAATGTGAGAGATATTGATTTTTAAGTAATTTCTGATGCTGAAAATTCAAATAAATTCCAAAAAACCAGGTTTTGAAAAGAAAAATCAGTTGAGGACGTGGTGACACTTGGGCCAACAGCATAGGTCACACTAGTATCTATCTCCAAAGAAAGGTAGTTTGTTTGTTTTGTTTTGTACTTATGAGGTCCACCGAACCAGGATGCTTCAGATCACGTTATTGGTCTCTTTGGAAAGCTCTCGAGGAGCACAGGTCCATTGCGTTGGTTCCATGCTGTTTCGACTCCCAGTGCAAAAGATTTTGAATATTGAATGATTTCTTCACTGAAAATTAAATTAAATTGTAGCTGAAAACTTCGTGGAATTGGTATGTGCTTTTGGTGTTGTCGGAAAGATCTTTATTTGGTTAGATTTGGATTTAGAAGGTGAGAGAAGTTGATTTTTGAGTGATTTTTGCCATTGAAAATTCAAATAAATTCCAAAAAATCAGGTTTTGGAAAGAAAAATCAGTTGATGACGAGGTAACCATTGTTGGGTGTGCATCACAGATATTCTCCAGCATCATCCGGGTGTCACCCGGGCATCTCAATCTGATCCCTTCAAGATATTATCATGAGTGATATCTTAATTAAAACTCGAACTATCCATTTTCACTTGTCTGAGAACTGGATGTGAGAATTAGTTTTTTTAAAAAGAACAAAAAAAATCTGAGAAGTAAATAAAGTCTGACCTCTTATCTAGGTCAAGGTCTCAAGATTTAGCCACCATACAAAATTAGTACAAGCATTAAAAAAGAAGTTATGAGTATCAAACTTAATTGTGTTTCTATGTAGAATGGAACAATGATTTATTTATAAGATCTCGTTCATCATTTATGGACCATGGGTTTGAACTTTAAAGGTACGGTGTTACGTCAACCTAATTTAATTAGGGTTTGAAAAAAACACTTTCACCATTAACCCCACATCAACATTTGCTTGTTAGGTGTAATTTGCTTTGGGAGATTGGAGATTCAAAGGAGGGCTAGTATTTGGTGGTAGGTACTTATTAATGGTAGGCCAAATCAAATGATAATGATGTTTGAAAAGCTTATTATAAATGATGATTTATTTTTTTTAAATTTCAAAAACCTTGAACCAGAGGTCTTTTGATTTTGAATTTTTTCAAAAAGCCAAAGCTATCATTATAAAAAAAAATCAAATCAGTAATTATTTAATCTTATTTTTAATTTTTAATTATAAAATATAAAATAATGCCCATTTTGTGAAAATCGACAAAGTATAACCAACTATTTTCAAGAACCAACATTGTGAGAATCGGTTTAAATTATTTTTTAAATGTTAATATCCTTGCTTGGTGTAAAAAAAATTTAATTGTTTTTTGGGGGAGAACTAAACCCTTTTGTAAATTACTTTGTGAAAACCAAACCTAACAGGTATCATAAAATTGTGATACCCGCCCAACACTGGTGATAACACGTGGGCCAACTGCACAAGCCACATTAGTCTACTTGAAAGCTCAACTTTGGCCAAACCCTATGGGATAAAAGTGCAATGCCATTGGGAACTTGATGGGAATTCCTTGGGAATAAGAAAAAAACAAAAAGTCCCTTCTCCCCCTCAAAACCCTAAAGGAAAATATCAGGCCCTTCTTGAGTGCATGTGGAGCTTTCTAGTTGGTCACATGAAAATTATGGTGTTAAAATAGTTTGTCACCACTTTTAGCTTGGGTAATACCCATGCCTAACCATGTGAGTACCTAATGGGTACCACCTGGGTAGGAGCTTTTTAAAAGATGGAAAGTTCCCCCATGTCGTGGACGAACTTTTCACTTTACAAACATGCCCCGCGACAATACTAGAAAAATAGTGGGAGGGCTTTAACGATATTTAGAGGAAACCCCAATTTCTACCATGTTATCAACATTGGTGCTAGTTCCCCAAGGAGGAATTCTGAGCCTATTGTACAAACACCTTGGGTGAACCTGCACCTACACTCGAGAACCCATACCCATGGTAAAGAGCAGAAACCCTAAAGATATTTGGGATGCTTCCAAACATTAGTAATATTAGTGTAGCCTGTGCCGTTGGCCCAAGTGTGAGCGAATGCATTGAGGACTCAACTGATTTTTTGGTTCCAAACTCAATTTTTGCTATTTCTTTGAACTTCCAGCAACAAGATTCACTCAAAATCAATATCTTCTGCACCTTAGCTCTGAAAATTGTGAAATAAAACTTTATTAAATCTGACTCGCTAAGGGCTTTGCAATAACACCATGAATGCCCCCCAATTGCAATACAGTTTTCAGTTTTGATTTTATTTAGTTTTCATTCAGAAAATGGTTCAATAATCAAAATAGCTTTTCACACCATAACTCCAAACAGTCTCAAAACCAAGTCCTTGGTCCACCCCTACTCCTTGCTCATCGAGAGCTTTCCAAAGATATCAAGAAGATATCAAGAGTGCGGACAAACTACCTTGCTTCGTAGATAGATATGGTTGGAAGAGAAAATCAGATTCTCACAGTCCAAATTTAACATGTCCCACATTACACATAGGTAGCTTCTAATAGGCCTCAGTCAAGAAGGTGAAGAAGCTGGGGAAGGTGCTGGTTCACCCTGGCCGGTGCATATTATGTTATATCCCACACTTTCAGTATCATAGTGTGTAAAATGACACCCAAAAAAAAGCAAAAATGAAGAGTGAGTCAAAAAACAAGACCAAAAATCATCTTGTTTTTAGGCCACACTTTACAACTTTCCAATGAGTTTTCACCAGGTGGTGATTTTGGATTCTTGACAAGCAAGCCTCCCAATTCCCAAATGTAGAGGAAGGAGAGGCCTAGTCCCTACCTAAATGAAAACTGAGGATAAAACATAGAACCACCCTGTCCTCTTGGAGACCCAGAAATCTAGGGATTTGTTGTAAGCTGATCAATGCCCACAAAAAACAAGTTCAAAAGGGGAAAAAAAAGGGGTGGGAGCAAAGCAAAGACAAGATGAAAAAAACAAACACACAAAGTGAAGACAAAGAAACAAAATGCCAAAAAGCCCTTGTGGATTGTATCTTAGGTGATGAAGTTACTCTCTCACCTATAATAGAATAAATACTTAGGGAGTATGTGTCCATTAGGACTCTTATCCCAAAGGATATATATATATATATGCATTCGGTGTCTCATTTTGTTTATTTTCTCTTTTTTAAAGAAAGTGGAGATGTGGAGCATTCGGCAACTTATCCACATTTGGGACCAAGAAGTAAGTGATCATGGCTGGCCCAATCAAATGCCAATACCTCACCATATAGGGTTTGGGGTCTAAAGGAAGGTTTCAAAAATGCCACCACATGGATTGGGGGTTTTTCATTGAACTTTCCTTCTTGCTTCCAACTCTCAAAGGGACTAACTAGGGTGACCTAACCTCACTTTCACTATTGACATCTCCCCTTTATGCAACGAGGGGGTGCACTAGGTGAGTCACAAACATAAAATTTTGTAGCTATGACTTAGACAAGTAGAGATGTCTAATTTACTTTCAATTCTAGAGTACATTAGCTTAAAAACCTTTGGTATTAGCCAAAAACTAGGTTGTCCTACCAATATTTTACAATACAAATTGTGACATCTACAGGATATGGATTTTTATACTTTTTGGATGAAAGAACTTTATTCATCTTGTTGTCACATAAATCATTTGGCATGTTTATGATAAATATATTCATTTATCATTTTTTAATATTTTGATTTTCAATTTTGCAAATGGGATCACTTGTTACAAAATAATAGGAAGGCATTAAACATGTTTATCTTTTGTTTTCAAAACTAGTGAAGGTTTGAAGGTTGAAGCTTTTAAAGTTTTCCATATAAGTGGAATTTTGTTGCAATACAATTCATCTTTCCATCTTTTACTCCTTTTGAAATGTAATTTTACCACAATATGGTTCATTACCATTTTTCCTATTTCCTTGTCTCTTTCAAACTCAATTAATATTATACATGGATTAACATGCACCTTGAACTAAAAACGGTAAACATTTAACAAGTGTTTTCTTTTTCTTAAACCTATTGAACCATGTACTTGAGACCTATTCCTTTATCTAATCCTTGCATGCAATGCTATTGAGGTGTATTACCCAATCCTTGCATGCAATGCTATTGAGGTGTATTACCCAACAAGATGAGTAATAAATTATTGGTCATTAACATTAAACACAATTCTATCCTCTCCTTTTTCTAAAACATTAATTATACCTTAAGGCCCCTTAATTTTTATTATTTCATGTTTTTAATTGACAAGATCACACATGAATTAGGTCCCAATGATTTGTCAAGGAGTTCATCCATTTTGTTCTATTAATGTATTATAAATAACCATTGGGAATTCATTTCTTGTTTTTTGACAAAGTTCAACTTCCATCATATTCAATAGCATTTTATTTTTTATTGCACCAATAGAAACTCCTAGTTCAAGGGGTTTCAATCCTCTTACTCTCAACTTGTTAAAACAAAGGTTATGGTTTAAGTTTTTCATTGTTTGTTTGTGTTAATAACATCTTTTCATTTCTATAAGTCTCTTTAAAGTCGCCAAGTTTAATGCTTAACTAATGCCCCTTATGAATTCATGCAACTTTTGCAAAACCAAAATTTTTTTCTCTTTTTGTTTGGTTGGGTTTGTTGCTACGGTTTGTTATTATCATGGTTTTTAAAGTGTGAGTGGCAATGGCAATGCTAACTGGTAGCTTTGTTGCTAATACTGTTGTTGCTTCCTTGTGGTCAATAATTAGCGTCACATAAAAAAAGGTAAGAGAGAAAGTTAGCTAAAAAAGAACAAAGAAGGACAAAGGAAAAATGTATAATGGTGGCACTCGAGAAAAAGGAAAAATGAGTCCCAGGACCCATGTTCAATTCCAATTTTAATAAGAATAGGACTAGTTGTAAATTTAATTGTAGTTCCATTAGGACTGGTTGGAACTTTAATTTCTAGGTTTTTGGGGCATGATGGGGTATATGAAAACAACCATTTTTTGGAGCAAAAAAAAAGGATGATGATGACAACAACATCAACACCAACAGACAACAAAACAACAAAAGTGGAAAGGCCAAGGGAGTGAGTTTCATGTAATTTTTTTTGGGTTTTGTTTTGTGGTGTGACATTTTTTTTTCTTTTATGTTTTTGTTGAGCCTAAATTTTTTTGAACATGTGAATACATAATGGCCAATTATTGACCAATCATATTTTTTAAAGATTTTCTTTTGACTAAAAAAATGAATCAAGGGTGTTTTTTTATTATTGAAATTGGGTGTTACATTAGTGAAATTGTCCAAAAGTTAAAAATTATAAGTTTTTGAGGCCCTAATATTTGCACAATCATTTTCAAATGTGTATAGCTTATGTTAAACACATAAAGTAGGGATGATAGTGTCCAAAGTTATGGCAAAATTAGGGTTCAACTATCCTTTGAAATAGGACTTACATGTATGTGACAATTTTTTTTTAAAATTTATTTACTTAGTTTTATGTGGTAATTGGCTCTATAGGTTTAAGATTATCGAGTTGAAATAAGTAGTATTTAGAATGTGGGGCCTATTTGCAATTGCACTCCTAATAAACCTTTTTTTTTATGGGCACTAAACATCCCATGTCCCCTAATTCATCATGTTTCAATGAACTTCATAGTTCACATTGTTCATTTGTCCTTTCACACACCACCCACTAGCTCCCCCTACCAACCCCCAACTTTTCATGTAAATGTAGATCCCCAATACTTTCTTAATTCCCCTAAATAATGCACATATAAGACCTTTTCCCCCTTCCATTCTATCAGCCCCTATAATTGCCCCATATGATCAGACCCCCTAACCTACCCCCATCCTCCCAACACACCTACAACTTCCATTTAGAACCTCTTGCCCCACTTGTGGGCATCAATTTACTTTTTGAGGGTTAACCCATCACTAATGTTCCTATCAAACATCCAATCCATCTAATATAAACCTACATGACCATCCTAGCACAATACCCTCCTTTACTCCCAACCCAACTACATCAACTTATGTTTGGGTTTTGGCATTAGATGTCCTTAAATCATTCTATCTTGGCTTTCATCATCTTCAACTATACAACTACATCTCTACCACTTTACAACGTGATGTACAAGTGGCATTTTGCTTTTCATTTGATAAGTTGGCACAGGGTCCCTATGATGTGGTAGCTTGGCATTTACTCCTTCTACTACTCAAATGGTGTCATAATTTCCCCCCTCAACAGACGGTTAGTGGACATATGGGAACAAGGATTCAACTCAAACACTTTCTAACAAACGATTAAAAAAACTTGTATTTTTTTTAAGGTTTAAACTTTAGTAACAAGTTTGAATTCAATGCCTTTTGCCCAACATGATTATCGCGACCCTAGCCTTGGGCTCGCGACCAAGGCAAAAGGCTTGCAAAGGTGCGGGCCAAGACTAAGTCTAGGAGTCGCATTCTCATGCCCCGAGAGTGCAAAAGAGTGTGAGGGAAAGAACCCTCACACTCCCAAGTGCTCTCATGTTGGGAGTTGGAGTCCCAGTGGACTCCCGAATGTTCAGAGAGTGATTGCAAGGGTCAAAACCCAATGGCTCGAAAAGTTCTTTATATCATTGAAAAGCTATTGAAACGAAGATGTCTAAAATGGGCTCGTATCACCCATTTGGACATTTGAAACACAAGTTATGGCTAAAAGAAAGGTCGGAAATCAAATTAGCAATTTGACTCCCGACCACTAAAAGTTGGGAATCAACGTAATTTATGTGTGTGTAGGTGACATGCCACATACCATTGAAAAACTCTCGACAAGGACTATAACGTTTCTTTAAACCTCATCACAATCGAAGGTTTACACACAAAGTTATGGGCTTCCAAAGTCACGAGAGTCTTAACTTTGGCAATTTTGGGACTCTGACTTGGGAGTCCCAGGACAAAAAGCCATTTGGATGTGAGTCTCGTGGAGAGGCACAGAGTATACTATAAGGGGGAAGGTGGTGGTTTCCCCCAAGTCTGGGCCGTGGTGAATCTTGTTAGTCCGAGTTTGCTTGTGACTCATCCTAGCACCAAAAGTGTTTCAACTATGCACTAACCAATTTGTTGTTTAGTTTGTGCAGATCCAAGTGAATGATTAAGTGTTTGTCATTCTTCTTAGTCCCATCCCGGAGCTCCAGCACACCCCTTTACCCCTCAAAGTGTTGTGAACCAGGGAGTGTGCCCCGACTCCTTGCTTTTCCACTATCTTCAGTATGGACTCACATTTGAGTCCATTAAGGAGCCTGGGGGTGTGGCATATGGAAATAAGGATTCAACTCAAACATTTTCTAACAAGCGATCGGGAAAACTTGTAGGAGGAATTTTTTTTATGGGTTTAAGCTTTAGTAGCAAGTTTGAATTCAATGCCTCTTGCCCAACATGATCCTCCAACTCATAAATGCCCTTTCTACAATTTAATCCTTGGAAATGTAGGAAAATATTCTCAAGTAGAATGTGCTTTGGCACCATTTTCTCCTACACCCATGTTTTCCAAGACCACTTCAACTTTCACCACTTTGCATCCTGAATCAAATAACTTCTTTTTTTTTTGGAAAACTAAAACCTAGACCAAGACCTTGAACTTTCATCTAATTCCTTCAAGTTAACATTTTAATGCATGCCAAATTTATCTACAAGTGGTCCTTTTAGGATGGTCTTTGAACATCTCCAAGACTACTTCACCTAAAAGACTTTGTGAGTGGATTCCCATAATTATTTTAACTTTGCTTTCATATCACACAAAGTCATATTCCACATTGAATTACACATATCCTTGGGGCAGCTTGTCTTTTAACCATGACCAAACCCTGAGGTGGAATTCATCCCATTACCATAAGGGAAACGTTGTATATACTCACAAGTCACATTTTATGCCTTCAATTTCACGATGCCTTTGCAAGACATTTTTCCCCGCACCAATTCAAAATAACAACCAAAGGTGGATGTGAAGCAATAATCCATGGCATTATATGCACTTTGGACCTTCAACCTGACTCAATTGTTCTCCAATTGGACATTGCAAATGCCTTTAATTCAGTGTCAAAAGGGGTCATATTTCAAAAATTATGTGAAGCAAATGGGGACATCATACAACTTATCCCCTTTGTTTATGCATTCTATGCATTTTGTTTTACAATCACCATAACCATGATGGTGATGTTATGGTCATCCCATTTGCCATGGGAATTCATCAATGTCCAAGTGTACCAAAATCTTCTCACAATGTCACCTTTTTTTGTCTTTTTTATTTAGTTGTTTTTTACCATGTAAAGTCACATTTATGGATGATTATGATGGAATCTAAAGTTGTAATGGTCTAAAATATAGTCCTTTTAAAAAAATTGACAAATTTTGACGCATTAATTTTTATGGGATCAAAATATAGGGCAAAAAAGGACTATAGTAAAAAAATAAGCCATTTTCGTCTTGTGTGGTACACCTTAAAGGATTTTCACTCATCAATGTGATCCTTTGGGAGGGGCATTATTTGCTTTAGCTCATCTTAATGCATTATGTTTTCTAACTAATGATTTTGCTTCTTGTTTATTTCCATCCATTACAAATGACATTCACATCATCCCCCCCCCTCCATTATATCCTTTGTGTATGAACATTTTCAAATTGAACTATGTGTAATAGGTCTTTCTATCCAACCTCAAAAATGTGTAGCATGGTCCCCCTCTAATTTGTTGCCTAACTTCAACACCCCATCCTAGTTTAGCACACCATTAGAAGGAATTAAAATCTTGGGGGTTCCATTAGGCACCTCATCATTCAAATCATCCTTCATAAAAAATACTTTACTAAAAAATGTTTGACATGTTGACCTTCTCTCTAGACTAGGTGATATCCAAGTAGCCTTTGGAATTTTAACTCATTTCTATGCGCAATAGCCATCATATCAATTATGTTACACACCACCTTCTTCCACCTTCATAAATTCCCTTGTTTCCTTTTACTCCTTCTTCCTTCAAGTGTTTGGACACCTCTTGGGTCCAGGGTCCTTAAATAGCCCTAAAAGACCTTTAGCATATAAATAATCCATTTTCCCAATAATTATAGGTGGCATCAATTTCATATTGACATCCACCATCGCACTAATAGCCTATTTAAAGAGTTTGGCCCTTGTAGCTTTAATCATAATAATTTGGTTCATGGTTGACCAATGTCCCTTCCTTCTTAACACTTTAATGCAAATCGACAACAACACCTCAAAGCAGCATGCGATTTTTTATCACCCCCAACATGAATGTGTTTCCCTCATTTTAAATAACTCATCGAACAACAATGGTTTATCTTTAAAATTCCATTTCAGAGTCTTTATACCATCATACCCTTTTTAGCATGTTTTTTAATGGGATACTCGAGGCCCATCGTGCCCAAATTTTATCATGTTTTAGCCTTAAGGTAGGTGATTAATTTATAGCTTGACCAATCTTCCCAAACTTTCAATTATTTTCCCCAATTTTTTCTACAGCACTTTGAATGTGGCTTGAATTACCACATCTTTCAATTGCAAACCTCTTTTGATGTGTGTGCACACATCACATCAACCCTATGGATATCCACCTTTTACGTTACGCCCATGGCAATGAATGCACAGGGACCCATGATGTAGTTTGTGACACCTTTGTCGCCATTCTGCGAGATGTTGGCTTCCAAGTACTTGGGACCAAAACAACTACATGTGTTTCCTTCAACCACTCTCAATTCCTATCATTGACAAGTTGACATTGTGATCACCAAAGATGGAATTTGCACCTTAGCTAATGTTGTCATAGCTAATCCAGCGCATGCAAATCTACTTCTTCAATCTTGCACAACTCAAGGATTTGCTACCTCCATCAATGTTGTTCAAGCCAAAAAAAAGGAACTACCACAATTGACACCACATTAATCAAATTTTCCTTTTAACAATTGAAGTATTTGGATGTTTACACAAATAAGCCAATGTGTTTTTACATGAGTGTGCCAATGTTATTTGGAACCTAAAAATGCAAGAGGGCCTTCCCCTTTCTATCTTGGTTACTTTTCTCTGTCAAAAAATTTCAATTAAGTTGAGTAGTAGAAGTAGGCCTAACTACTTCTTGACATCCACCCTTTTAGGACACACCCCCCATTGCCACCATTGACTTATTACAAGTTTTTGGTTATTGAGATGGAGAGTTTTTGACATCTAGTTTGTACTAACTTGATGCCCTTTAAATTTTTACTTGTTTTTAATACCTATGTACATTTTTTGAATATGTGATGTGTGTTTAAAAAAAACTTTACAGGGTTTTGATGTATAATATCATTGGATCACATTAACTCTTAGTTTTTCCTTCCTTTTACACTTAGGTAGGAATTCAAACTTGCAACAACACCACAAAATCAACATGCATCATGAAGATATTAGTTATATCTTTTACTAACTTCACATATCCACAATCACCTTCCCCATATCTTTATTTCAGCCACCAAAATCAATAGTACAAACCTCAAAACTTCAAGCTACAGCATAATTCAATCTTTTAATCACTTCAAATTTTCACATATGTACTTGATCTCTAATTTCTTTCATTTTTTAATGATGTTTATTTCAACAAAAATATTCTTTCATTCTTTTTTTCCTTGATGCATATCTCTATGAAAAACAATTAGATCCTAAATTCCTTGAGTTCCATTCCTTAAAAAAAAAACCCCCTATAAGTTGAAAGGAAAACAAATTATGTATTTAATCAATTTCAAGCCACTTCAATAATGTTAACAATTGAGCCATCTTGCACCTCCAAGTGCATTCCATGATTGGTTCCATGCCACCCCTCCTAACTACCACCATCCAAGAATAACCTTCACCATACCTTCAAAATAGTGATTCATGTGACACTCCCACTCAAGAGTTTTAAGGAACTTCTTGTTGAATCTATTTTATGTAACTTTCCAATTGCCAACCCCTTGTTCCATTATTTACTCAAATATTTGGTCATTATCAACAATTGCATTTGCCTACAATACTAGTGATTAAAACATTATCTTATACAAAGTTCAAACCATTACCAATATTTGCCAACCTACTAAACAAATATTAATGTTTCTTCTTCCAACCCTCTACCCATCATAATAAAATTATTTTACAAAAAAATTCAGACTTTTTCTCTAATAAAAAAATATATATGTCTCATTAATATGTCATAACCTATTATCAGTCCAAATGGCTATACACCAATGTTTAACACCAACCAAATACTTGTCAGAGCCCAACAAACGCCAAAACCCTACCAACAAAAGAACTAGCCACCATCATCGATTACCTTTGACCAACTTCTTTATCACTTTCATTATGTTTGTGATATGTTTGGGTGTTTATTCTTATACATATTTGGTTTTTAAAATTGGTGTCTTGTATGTGAGATTTATAAGGCTTAAGTTTAAGAAAATTTATTCATTTATTTTGTTCATTTATTTTTCATATGAACATTTGAGTTCAAAGTAAACACATAGAAAATTTTGTCTTTAATTATTTCTATGTGGGACTCTCCTCATTCTCTTCTCATAAAAAGTATAAAAAATATGTTTGCAATACATTAATGTTTTCATGTTCATCCTCTTGTTGATGGTTGTGCAAATTAAAACCAATTAAACAAACAAGTTGATTCCTTGCAAGGGAACCGAATGAAAATATTCTTCATCAATTTCATTATGATATTTTCAAAATCTTGTGGCATTTTATAGCTTGCACCATTTCATTTAAGTTTTGACCTTTGCATCAAATATAGGTGATCTTTAAAGCTTTCAATTGAAATTTATGCAAGCATGAATATATTTCACAAATTGCCTTTTTCTTCATCTCATTACAACATAATCATAATAGCCAAGGTTCTAAGGCTTATTTTGATGGTGGATTTTGACAATTTTCAAATGTATATATAAGTTATAGAGGGCTAAGACATGCTCTCCTTGGCTACTATTAACTTCTTTCTTCACTTGGGAGCCTAGATGGGGTTGTTTCCAACACTTGTTGGGGTTAATTCAACTCATTGAATGAAACATTGTTGCATGACTGCATTTGAGCCCTTTTAGTTTTTTTTTCAACTTATGATAAATGTTTTGCCCAATTTCCTTTGTAGCATTTCCATTAGTTTATTACTTGTGGAACTAGCAAACTAGTTCATCATTTTTAGCATTTTTTCTTGGTAAGGCACTAGTTGCTAATTGTTAATCAATTCACACCAATCTTGCATGAAGGATTCACTTCCATTGTCCACTTGTTTAAATGTACTATAAGATATCCTTGGCAAAGGCAAGTTCCTATTTGCCAAGGAAAACCCTTGATGTGAGTTCCCAAGTCCTCAGACAATTGAGTGAATATGTTATTATTTTTCCTAGATGTTTTAATTCATAGTTCTATTAATCTTTGTTATTCATCCACTTATAACCATGAAAGGGAAAATATTTCAACAATTCAAAATAAAGTATTGTCTTTCCATGACTTTCACAACACTTTAGATTTCAAAACATTTTAATACAATAAAATTCCCATATGTGGAAACATGTAATGATAAAATCCTCCTATAGGATATGTTGAATGAAATGTTCAACATAGAATGACAAAGAATCAAACACCTCCACACCAATTCTTATGAGCTACAAGGAGACACGTAAAAAATTATTTTGTTGAATTTGCTTTAAATTTCAAGTTGCCCATGCAAGTTGAACTTGTTTGCAATAGAGTTTCAAGTAAAAAAGGAATAACAAATGGTCTTGACCCTAATGTTTTGCATGCCCTAAACATCTTTGATTATAGGGTAGCCTAACTTGGATGGACACAATGGATTTCACACCAATTACAAAATTAAATACCATGGATTGAAATAGTTCAAAGATGGATGCCCACCTAAAATTAAAACATTGTAAAAATTGCAAAGAACTCACCATCAAGAAGACCAAAAAAATGATAGTCAAAAATTGACAATCTAAGAAAAAGTTTTTACATTATTCCTATTCCAAACTATCTTTAGTTTTGATTTTCTTGTCTAAGAAAAAAAGTCATTTTTTCTTTGCATCATCCTTCTTTCTATGGAAAATCATTTTTCCTTTAAAGCATAAGCCTTGGTTAACAATGTTTAATAGTTTGTTGTCAACAATTCAAATGGGGGGCTACCTTATTGGAATTAATTTGATGTTCAAGAATACACAAAGAAGAATACATGAAAACCATCAAAGGTCAAGACTCCAAGCTTATTTCATATCTTTAAAATTAAACATAAAAATTAGTTTAGATTTTGTACAAGCTTGTTTTGTCACTTGCATATTAGGGTTGCTACTTGTTTTTTACAACAATTTAATGTGATTACTAGTGCCTCTACATGCCAACCTTAAGCAAAAATAATCAAACAATCATCTCCTACACACATAGTGTCAATGAATAGATTTTGAAAAAAATTAATACCCTTACAATCATGGCTTCATTGTATTACTAATCAATGGTTCACAGACAAAAGGTTGATCATCTTCACACTAGTATATTTTCTTGAAATGGCTTATGTGGTATAATAATAAAAAATCATATATTATGCAAACTTGATAGTGAAGCTTTATTTAAATTATGAAATTACACATCTTTCCCAATACTTTTCATCAAAGTTTTGAAGAAATTTGTTAAAAATTGACAATAATCCCTCGCACAAGGGGTTGTTATCATAAAACATAATGTTGAAATTATATAGTTGCAAAAAAATTATTTTTGGCTATTGAAGAAGTGCCATGAAATACAACATTGGCAAAACTAATGCTTGCAAAGTACAAGCATCGTGTCCACTTCACAAGCATAGTAAATATTGCATGTCTTTTCCTTGTTAATTACCAAGCTTCCTCCAAGAATATTTGCAATAATAATATCAAACCAACAATTAAATATGTTCCCAAATGTTTGTCAAACTCTTGCAACCATGTAAAAAAGGATAACATTGGGTAAGAATGTGGTTGCATTGATTTAGAATTTTGCTTCCCGTGGCTTGTCATAAAGAACACATATTTATTTCCATTTGAGCTAGGAAATTTTTGAAGTGGGAAGAGAGGTTTTATTGTAGTTTTTTTTAATGAATCTTTACATGACCCACACAAAATGTGGGTCCTAGTATGTTTTTTTCTTTGCCATGATTAGATGGGCAAGTTCTTTGTAGCTTCAACACATAGGATTTCCATCAAGTAAGAAAATGAAAGAAAACACCTTTTCAAATATAAACATTTCTCCTTATGAAATTTCCCTTGTTGACATGGGTGACAACAAAGATGGAAGAACTCAAAAAAGGGAAGAGAAAGTGGGATACAACAAGTACTAGAGCATAAATCGATTGTAAAGAGCTCATGCAACTCCTCTTAACTTGCTACCTCTTTACCTTTTCCCATTCCACTTTGAGCTTTGACATAAAAACCTTAAGATTTTCTACTTTTCTTATCAAAGGATCATTTTCATTAAGTGAAAAGGTGGCACCCATGACTCATTATTATGATTAAGTTTTAATCATGTAGTCATGTCCTTAATCATGTAACATGATTAAACCATGTTTACAATTACATGACTAAAACATGTGATTGGATTCCAAAACTATGTTTGATCAAATAACAAAATGTGTTGAACACATTGAGAAGTTGAGAAATTTTTATATTAAAAGAATTTTATGGTTAGGTGCATTCACTTAGGATCGATATATTCATACTTATCATTAAGATACAATTATTTTAAATATAATTTAAAGATTTCCAAAAGTAGCCCCAAAAGAATTAATTATTCGGAATAATTTATGATCATCAATAAATTATGAATGATTTTAAATATTGTGATTTTGCATATGATTATAAAAATAAACTTAATTTGGCATCATGCCATTGATCTATTTATTTTTGGAACTAATATGAAAATACCTTCACATTAAGTTTTGCATAGGTTTGGCTTTAATCAACTTAAGTTCATGTTTTGTTAACTCAGGTTTAACCTAAATTTAACCTCTAAATTTAACCTAGGTTTAGCCTTTACATTTAACTTAAATTTATTTTAAGTTTAACATTTATGTTTAATTTAATTTTAATTTAAAATTTTAACCTTTAGGTTTAGCCTTTAAATTTAGTTTAAGTTTAGCGTCTAAATTTAAGTTTGTGCGTTAACCTATGTTATATGTGTTGAGTTAACCTAGGCTAAACTTGGTGGGTGGGCTAAATTAGTTTAAGTTAAAATATGTTTTAATGTTTATAATTTTGTGATGATTAATTATGTTTCAAATAAAAAATTATGGTGCAATTGTTAGTGATTTGAACCTTCAAAGTGAAAATGAAGGGTTCAAGTCCTCTACTTGCAATTTTGGATTACTCAAGTTCTTTGTTTAAGTAACTTATTTAGCCTATTTTAATTTGTTTTTACTTTGGGCAATGTAAGTTAAGCTCCTAGGCTAGGCTTCCTATACTTTGATTGCCATATGGCATCACATGATTGAACCAAAAAAATCATTTCCAATTTCTAAGTTACCATGTGGTATCCAATAAGTGGTCAATATTTTTTAAAAATTGGAATAGGTTGCCATGAGGCAACTCATAAATGGACAATAAATTTTTGAATTTAGCCTAGGCTACCACACTACAAGGAATTAATTTTTAAAAGTTATAATTTATATTTTTAAAATTTTCAATTTTTGGATGCATCTTCCATGACAATTATTTGATTTGATATTAAAAAGTTTATAACCATGATCACATAATCTTTTGTCATTGTGATAATTCATCCATGACTAAAGTCATGAAAATGATATGGAATTACATAAATGATTATAATCACGTTTCTATTAGATGGCATAAACAACAAGTTTGAATCAACTACATAGTCATCTAATCATTAAGGCATATACAATAAAAGTTTTAAATCCTGAGTGGAGTCATAAATGTCGCCTTTTGGCATAATGCTTTGAAAGTGACATCCTATAATTCCAAATAAATTTTATCAAAACAACAAAAAATACATACATCACATGTAACAACTAAAATAAATAAGGCATTCACCACCTTGTGCACACACAATCTTGACTCCACATTGGACTTTTGAATGACCTCATGACAACCATCCTCAAAACTCACTTAGTGCAAATTTGTAAGGTACTAAAAATTTACCTAATAAAAGCAAACACATCCACATTCACAATTGCATGTGCCAAATCATATGACGTGCCATGATTAAAAACACAATTAGCCCTTTTCAAATTCAACACAATGCCCATAAAGGAACCAAAATCATGGCTATGTATTTCACCTTCTCTAGATATTGCCTTTTATGCCTCATGACATTGCAACAAACCACCAATCACAATGACAAGGCCATCCACTTCCAAATACCCATAATATATAATCAAACAGATATAGAGTAAAATATTATCATCCTCTCTTTAAAAACCCAAGATAAAAAATAATATATTAATTTTTTCCTGCCATATAATGTATGTCAAGTTCACTTCATCATCATGGATTTTTCCATAATGTCAACCCGAATTTCACCTTCTTTTTTCAATATGTAATCAACTATTAAAAGGTGGCCATGAGAGGGGCATACGTACAACTAGCATTACTTATCAAAGAAAAGGGCATTACCATTGTAGGTTGTGTAATTAAGTACAAAGATTATCAATTCACAAAGTTGGATGAAGTTCGTTTTAAGCCCTTCTAGAAATATTTGTGGCAATTCATGAATGAAAAACACCAATATCCTTTGTAGATTATATGACACTTCAAACATGATGATGCATTGCTTTTGCTACAAATCTTGCACCTACATATAAAGAAACACATTGTATCATTTTCATTGTAAGAAAACATGACAAAAAAAACCTAAGGAAACATTACCACATCTTAGGCTTTGACATGTGTGACAAATGTGTTTGTCTCATTTATTTGTAGTTTCGGAAGCACTAAAAAGAATTGAAAGCCTTCATTAGGAATGGTAATGACTAGCCAATCAAAACTTGAACAAAGAATACTTGGATAGAAAATTTAATACATCACATATAAAATCACTTGCATATATTGTTCCTTAGCTTTGAAGCCCTTATAGAGAAGTGACAAAATGTTGGACATCGATATCAAAAAGTGATTGTCAAAAGAAGTCAAAATAGACCCCACCCTAGACTCTTAAGCAACATGGTTGTGTTAAAATGCAACATGTTTTTTGTATTGCACTAATACATAAATAAACTATAAAAGAATATTTAAATTTGTTATCTTGACATTGTTGAAAAAAAAAGTTAAGAGGAGGAATTCATGTCAACCATAACAACAAATGAAACAACAATCAAATCAAAAAATTATAACACACATATAAGAAGAAAGAATTGTTGCTACAAAGGGAAGATGGTGGAACAAATGGTGGATCATTTCTACACATAATAGGAAAAAAAGTCCACCTACATGAACATCGGAAACATGTATCATGATTCAATAGTGAATCAAACCCACAACCACTTCCAAGGTGGTCATGTGTCTTAACCACATAAATATAACCTTCAAGTTTTATGAAAGCACATAGAAATAAATAATATTATCTAGATCATAACAAAGAAGCGACCTATGACAAAAAGGTGATTGAAAACGTATTATATCACAAACTTAGCATCTCATGACTTAGTGATGGAAATCATGCAAAATTTGTTCATTCTCAATTTGTATGTTTTACACACTAATATTGTGCATTGAAAACACATTTGATACATGAATTTATAAGGAGATGTGAAATTTGTGTGACATTTATTCATTCATAGGTTTGTACTTCATCTATCAACACGTTTATTCATGTGTAATTCAACACATGATATTTGTGTGTAAAATGTACAAACTTATGAATGAACGAACTTCACACAATTTTCATTATCAAGTTGTCACATGTTAAATTTATGATGTAGGGTGTCAACATAAAACTTTAGGACATAGTTGAATAAAGGATCCTTTTTGTTGAAAACAAGCAATAATTACCTTTAAACTGACATGCATGTGGCATATATTCCTTTGAATTTCCACCTTGGAAACATTGTGATTGGTATGTAAACATGCACAATAATGCATAGTCAAACATAATGTAAACCCATCTAAAAATTTTCAATGCTAGAACATTAGAACTAACACCTAAAAATGTAAATATAACCAACAAAAGTGTAAAAATGGATGTTGACATAAATGCTACAAACATAATTGAACTCATTAACATACTAACTACATTGACACACACAATTGATCAAATCCTCCATGTAAATTGCATGTACTTCTTTTAGATGTTTTAAATAATTGTTTAAGACCTTCTCACCCAAAAATTATTGATTAGTCTCATCAAGTTGTGTAGTTGATTACATTTAGTGTGGTGTATAAAAGGAATCCTAGATCACATGTACTAATATCAAGGTTCCAAACATTTCTTTAGAAAAAATCCCTCCCTATATATAATATCCTATGAATATTATATTATAACATCCACATATTCATTTAAAGATTGCCCATTTGTGATTGTTGATGCCAGACTTTAAAACTCGAAGTGTAATGAAAATCCATGATAACATCCCCATTAATTTCATCAACTCCCAACAATGGGTAGAGGCCAATGTCATACATTGGTTAATGTACTTAATATTGTTCACAAGACCAACAATACCAAGAAGACTTAATCATGATGTTCTAGCTAACTCGACAAAATTTCGAAAAAATTGAATATGCAAGGTAGTAAAACCATTGGAATGCTAGGATAAGGAAATAAATAGGTTGGTTAGGCTTCAATTATGGTCTACGACATTTATTACACGTGATCACATATGAAATAAATAAAACAATACACAACAACACATTATGGGTTTTTTTACTAGTCAAAGAAATGACTACTGTCCTTTTCTACTACAATTGTAACTACTTAATCACAAAAATCATTATGTAGTTGTAAAGGTCATTGAGATGTCATGTGATGCCATGGTTTTGTGACTAAAGTTAATATGAAGACTAGTGGGTTTTTTTGGATAGATATATTATTATTTTTGAAATTGTAATAATATGCTTTAAATATATTTAAATTATTTAATAAAAAACCTTGACTTTTGTGACTAGAATAATGATTTTTAGTTTCATAACATGATGATGTGGCATTCCACATGCATGTGGTAATAAAATACTTCATTATTAGTCAACATGATGACCCATACACTACTTTGGATAAAATGAGGCATTTATTGTCTGGTCATTATGTTAAAAATGATGTCCAATCCCTCAATATAACTTTTTACATCAAAATGCAAGTCCAAAAACTTTACCTTCACTACAACAAATCTTGTCATTTGAACAAGACACAAAAATGACTATTATTTTTTTCAACTATATTTATAACCACTTAGTCATAATAATCACAAAGTAATGGCAAAAGGCATCAACATGCCACATGGCATCATGGTTTTGCAACTATAGTCAATACGACAACTTGTTGGTTTTTTTGGGTAAATTATCATATTATTAATTTTCAATTTTTGTTCATTAGTTAATTAGTTGCAAGAACCATCCACCTTTGCGACTAATAACAACTCAATATCCCATGATGATGACATGGCATGTTATATGCCAACAAGATGATGTGGTCATATTTGTTTACATCATGATTCATATCATTGATTTGATGAATTAATCTCATTTATTAACTAATTGAAAATATTGTTGTTCTTTGTAATTAACAACGATTCGGTTTTCCATGTGATGATGACATGGCATACCATTTGGTAACAAGGTGTCACAAATTTTCAAGGTCATCAATGATTTTTTGTGACCCCATAAGTTTTTTGTTTGCCATGAGGTTTTTGAAGTCATGATTCCACATGTACGTGTATGTGTACTAAACAACCTATTGTTAATTTGTAATTATGATTATAATATTAATGGTCATTTTGAAAAATGTGACACATAACTTGTTGATTTTTTAATTGTACTTAACACCTTAGCTTAGGTTAACATACCTATTAAGTTAACCTATGTATAAAAACCTACTTCATAATATAGGTTACCTTGTAAATTATTTAACTAAACATAAATTTTTTACTACATGTAGTATGTTTAAAAATATTTATAATAAGTTACCATGTACTAATAGGTTAACCTAGGTAGGAGGCTTGTTTAGGTTAATAGTTTTACATTTTTTGCTAAGTCAACCTAAGTAGCTTCATTACAAAATATTTTATCAAGTTTGTAACCACCTCAAGTTTGTGTGACTAAATGTGACTATGATGCGACTAAATGCGATATAATATTTATCCTAGGTTTTTTTTTTTTTTAGCCTAAGAATCCTTAGGTTAACCTAGGCTAGGTTAGTAAGTAGTATAAGTTGACAAATTAATTCATCTTAAATCAACCTAGGGAGGTCTAGGTCTATGTTAAGTTGGTAGGTAATAGGTAGGTTGACCCATGACAACATAAGGTGGCTAAGGTTAATTCAAGGCTAAAACTTTTGAGCTATAAAACTTTGTGTTAAATATACCTAGTGTGAAAAAAATGTGGTAGTGCAATCGATGAGGACTTGAACCCCAAAGTGAAGATGAGGGGTTAAAGTCTTCCTTATTGCAACCTATGATACTTAAGCCAAATTTGGCTTAGTATAAGTAACCTAATCTAGGCTTCTTGGGCTAGGAGTTTGACATTTATTTTTAATTTAAGCCATCTAGCCTAGGTTAGGTAGCCTAAATTACCTAACACATGTAGTTAACATAGTTAGGTTAAGCTAGGTTGCCTAACCTATTTAGGTTAAGCTAAGTTGATTTTTGGCTACGCTAGCAACATGGGTTAAATTAGTTTGACTTTTGGTCATGTGCAATGATTCATAACATGTTTATAGATTTTGGACACGTGTCATCCATCCATCAAGGCATCTTTAGTAACATTTAGTTGAATAAAATGATTAAATTGAGATGACATGAAATTTCATTATTATAAAAAATAAAATAAATCCTAATCATTAAAACAACTAAGTTTTGCAACTTAACACCCCTTGCAATTAAATGGGTGAAATGACGTGGGTTTAGTAACTCATTAGTCACTTGTTGCATATGTCTTTTTTAACTAATATGTAGTTGTAAAATTTAGTTGCAAAACCCAAAATGTGTTGTTGTGATATATGAATGTTGACATACTTGTTTGAAATTTTAAACTAGCCCAAGGTCATATAGCAACACCATGATGTCTAACATTTCCTTCTCTTGGTTAGCCTTTGAAAGTTCCTTAATAAGCTTGAAACCAACTTTCTTATACATGTGTAATGTGCAATATTTAACACCTTCAAAGTTGATATCCATTTTTCCAATAAAGCTAGCTTTGCCTTCCACATGCCCATCACAAGGTGGGCATTGTGATCATTGCTAAAAGGACTACTAACCTTCTCATTAAAACTAATTGAGCTAGTAGTAACAATCTTGGTTGGAACCCTAGAAAAACTTAATTCATTGTCACAACTTAATCCACTAACAATAACTTTAAAACATTAGGTAGGCAATAGTTTCCCTTGTGTTGAATATGGTCACCTCCATCATCCATGTTATTTTCCTCTCATGGTTTTTTGGAATATCCACCCCAATAGGATAATTTGTCCCAAAATGATTGAATGTCGTGCCCAATTATGCAAAATTAATGAAAATATCCTCCTTTAAGAAAATGTTTAGGAAAAAACTTCATTTGTTTTCCATGCATGTCATAAAATGACCATACACTTGTGAACCCTTAGTAATGACAATTATTCATTTCCCAACAATACAAGCCAAACTTTACACTAGATTTATAGTTTTTGATATTGTATGTAACTCATAAATAGGAGTTGAAAGTCAACATGCTTATGAAAAGATTCCATTATTTTTTGAATGATCCTTGGTCCTTTCCACAAATTCACCACCCACCTTTCTTATCCCAAGGCCTTCAAACAAAATCTATAATAACATACATTACATGGAAATAAACATGAAGTTGTTTGAAAGACTTAATGGTGCCATTTTCTTGTTGGCCCCATGGTACTTGCACACCAATAATCATGAAACCTTTGGAAAACCACCCCATACACCTGTTGTTTCAATTCAATTGATGACAACAAAACAAACTGAAAGAGGCAATGACAAAACTCCCATTGCAACTCTTCCACTTGCATTACCATTTTAATACATCCCAAAACATAAAATAGTTGTAAGAATCAATACATGAGAATTCCCATTTGAAATACATAGCCCACACCCAAGCCTTTTAGACTCACAAATATATTCATGAATTGCTTAGGAGTCATCTTGACAATTCCCTTTGATAAAACATTTGTTGCATGCTTCATTTTACTTTTAAAGCATGAGTCTTCTTGTAAACCTAGCCTTTAGACAATGGGCATCAAAGCTTCAAGATCATTTTTGTTGGAGCCCTTTTGGGTGAACAAAACCTCCAAGCACAAGTCGAACCCTTTATAAATCCACCGTGATGCCATGCACTCAGATTAATTTAGCAGATGACAAGTTAGGTCCAAGTATGGATCGACACCAATGTAAGGTTGTTTGACCGATGCATATTAGGACATGTGATAACCATATGCAAGTGCTTCCATCAACATGGGGGTCACAAGAGATTCATCTACAACCACATGGTGTGCATACCAAAGGGTATGTAAATTTGAAATATTATATCTTATTCATACTTTTGATATATGTAAAACATATCCATACTCAAGAAGGGGTACATGCAAAGAAATGAATAAGAAGAATTAGGGTATGTAGGTTATGAAAATTGAATGTATAATCAATTTGTAAGTGATTTTAATTTTTCCAATGTGTTGGGATGTGTTGATGCCAATTTTGCCAATCTATTGGTGTCTCTATTTTCACCAATTAGTTGAAATGTGGGGTAAACAAATCATTGGACATGTCAATCAATCCTAAACATAAAGTGGATGTCTAATTCACAAATGTTTCACAAATTTTTTTAGTTGCACCATTTTAGGGGTGTGTGTGTTTATGATTAGGTAATTGAACTTTATGTTTCATTAAATGAATAAAAAAATTTAATGTGTTTGTGCATGTTTGTACTTAAAGATGAATTGAACATTTTGATTTTTGCATCTTGATATGGGATTTGAGTGAAAGCACATTACATGGGGGGGTCAAAATTTTATATACATTCTCAAGATTAGTGTAATCAAGCGCCAATTGCCTATCTTCATTCTATTTCTCGCCTTGGGGATGAGGACAATCATTCTTTGGTTTAACATTGGGGGCATGTGACCTTGACCTACATAGTTGTGATGGTTGCTAGAAGATCTAATGTGATAAGTTCTAAAGTTTCCTAAAAGAACTCAATTGATATGCCATCTTCCTTGAAGGCTTTCCCTTTTAGTAGAAACAAGATTGCTTTAGTGAGTTCTTCATGTGAAATGAAGTTGGTGAGCTCCACACTCGAGGGGGGGACACTAGTAAAAAAAGGTAGAAAATACGCGAGTAAAAATATAAGGTGCAATATATTGGTTGTTGGATTAAAATTATAAGTTAATTAGTTAAAAAATAGGGTATATTTTATTCAAATAATAAATTTAATTATAATATAAGGTATGTAATAATTTGAGATAATGGATTATAATTAATATAAGGTGGTTTTAATATGTATATAATAATAATAATAATAATAATATGGTGATAAAAAATTGGTTGGACAATTATTTGATACCCCCCCTAAAAATGGTCGTTTGATGCATGTAGATCCCAAACTTTACACTAAATGTCCCCTTGGGGCACATTCATGCACATTGTTATTTTGAATGAAACATTTTTATAACATTCTATCCAAGTTGCTTGGAAATCCATAGTTAATGGGTTTACTTGATATAATTGCTTATAGAAGTTGGAAATGAAGTTAGAGAGTTCAATCTAGGTGTTTATTTTTCATTAATCAATTATTGAACCTTGCACAAGGGTCTTGCCATGTTGGTCTTATGAACATGAATTTTTTTTAAAAAAATTAGTTGTTGAACTTGTGATAGTTAGATTTAAAGGCATTAATTTGCATGTCAAGTTTCAATTGCATGATGTCCATGAATTGCGGTTGAACCTCAAAGAGGATCTGTGCAATTCCTTATTCTATGGATTAAGTTGGAGGTTAGACTCCACTAAGAAAACCATTTGAAAGCTGGTGGAATTTTTGGGTTCTTTTTTTCTTCTGAACATTGGCTAATGCAACATTGCATTTGTGGATGTGAAGGAGCACATGTTCCATATTATCCATTGGGGTGGGGGGGGGGGGGTGGCCCTCCCCTTTTTTTTTGTTAAATTGTTAATACTTTTCCTTGGTCCTTTTGGTTAGAAAACAATTGTGTACATCAAATAAGATGTTGGGATGAACTTTGTTTGGAATAATTTGGGGTGGATTGTTAGTGTGATTGGTGAATGGTTGGAGATGTTGTGAAACAAGAGAAACATTCCCATGGAGTTGCTTATTTGTTTCAAGCCTTTTGAAACATAAAAACAATTTATGTGAGAGACCACTGCTTATACATCTTATCTCCCATTATCGAAGGTGAAAAAATTGGGCATAATCTTTTGAAATGAATCACATTGCCATGTGTCCTACACACCCAACTTGAGTCTGAGCATATGCCAATGTTGCAATTTGAATCTTCTCATTATATGGTTTCCCTAAAAGTCAACATAAGTTAGTTATTCTTGCATGTTAAAATCCCCTTTGAAGGCCGAATGATCCACCTCCTAGTTTGCTTCTATAATGCATTTCCCAAGGTGTTTCCAGTCCTTTGATATGAAAATTGTGTGGATGATGATGATGACACAAATGCATTTGTGAATAGAAAGTTAGATCTTTATGTATTGAGTTTAACCATTTGTTAGGATGCCTTGATCAACAACAATGGAACTCTAAATTGGTAATATTAGAATTGATGTGCACGTCATGGCACTACTACAAAATGTGGGTGCAATTCACCAGTCCCCATTCACTAGATTAGTGAATTCACTACTTCTTCACTAGTCCCCACTCACTACAACCAGTGAATTCATTCAAAATCTAGTGAAATCACTTGGTGTATAGGGACACCTTTTGTTGTAATGTGGTATGTTTCAATGTTTCCCTTCTAATGTTCAAGTTTTAGAACACAAATTTTTTTATGAAATATAAGCTAGAAATTAGTTTTCAACATTCAACCAAGTTGAAGTGGTGTTTTTGAAGGAAGACGAATTAGGGAGGTGGGTCGGAGTGCCTTAACCACATTTGGAAGGAATTTTATTTATTTATACTTATGATCCTTATTGAGGTCTTTTGTGTTGAATGTGGCCAACACAACAGGTTGCTTATTCATGAGTTGTGTTTGTCAGGGCATCCATTGGGTTGAATGATCTATTTTGCAAATCAGAATCATTTTTTTGGGGATTGGAGTATGAAGGACAACCTTGTTTTAAGGTAGTAATCATCCATTTTTTGCACAAGGCTTGTGATGAAATGCTCACATCCACTTGGGGGATCATGTCCTTCTTGTTCAAGTTCATTATGTTAAGGACCTTTGTCAAAAGGTGATGAATTGGGGTGCTGGTTATGGTGAGGTTTTTGATGAATTGCTTTTAAATCCATCTGACTTTCACCTTTTTTATGATAGCCATTCCTAGTTTCCACAAAGGAAAATGAATACTAGGATTATGCATTTTCGACAATTTGAGTTGATAATTTCACCCCATTCCCAAAACCATTGGATGTTGTCCCAATTCCCAATTTCTAAAACATGTTTGAAAGTTGAGGCTTCAAAAACTCCACTTAGCTTTTGAAACACTAGTTTCCTTACCATGATTTTTGTCCATTCCATGTTCGTTTGGCTTTCTAGTTTTATATGTATTGGGAGGATGGGCGATCCCTTGTTATGGTAGTTGAAAACATCGTTCATTGGCCATCAATTGATTTATAAAACATTAAGGCCATATAAGCGTGTGTTTTGCCTTTTCATGGGCCATTAGCAAAGTGTAAAGTTGAGAAGTAAATGGGTGAAAATATGGAGGATTCCAATCGTCTTTTTATTTTTTAGGACATTTTAATGTCTTGGTTTGATCTTCCAAATTGTTGGGATCATCAATGAGGTTGACCGTTGGTTCAAAGGTGGGTAAGGTCAAGGTTAAAATGAGTTCCAAGAATGGGGATGATGAATTGAATATGGGTGTGAATTGGCCTTGAACCTCATAATTGGCTAGGATTGGGATTGGGGCAAGGTTGGTGGATATTAAGGTGCTTGATTCCAAGCTTGTGTAGGTAGTGATTTATGGCAAACTATGGGTGGGATGTGGGAATTGTGTAAGAAAGTTTGTTTGTTGGCCAACCTTAAGTGGTTTTCAACAACTTGCCATTCCATATGATCTTATTGTGTTTGAAGTTGGTGTTGGACTTGTGTCCCTTTCGACGTCTTTTGTTTTCTTAGTTAAGTATTTGAAAGGGGTTAACACTTGCAAGGTCAAAGGATTTTCTGATGGATGTGGTTGAATTTTGACCAAATATGGGGCATTTTGCATTTTAAGCGGGCTGCTTCATTGTTGAATGAGGTTAAAGTGACTTGATCTTTTAGGGTGTTGTTAATATGTTTGGTTGGGTATTTTCCATGCACTAATGGGTTTGTATTCCAAGACTTTGATACCAGGTTTTTTTTGGATAATACTTATCAAAATTGTTGGGCTTAACTATTTTCTTGAAGCTTGTTATTTGAGAAAGGCGAATCGACCTATGGAAAATGGTTTTGTGGTGTTGGTTGTTGTGGGTTGTTGAGGCTTCCCATCTTGAGCTTGTCGAAACATGGGGCATGTTTAGGTGGGACGTCCAAATTGGCAACATTTGTGATATTAATTAGGTAGTTCGAGGTAAAGGATGCATTGAAAGACCATGGTTCCTATTAACACTCCTTCAAATGACATGATGTTAATGAATCTAGGGAGTCTAGTCATGTTTGGGACTTTTATCATGATCATGAGTTTTATCAATTGTTTAATATATGAGTTCATGGTTTTGATCTCCAACATTTTGCCAATGCATTTGGCCAAAATAATGATATGTTGTGATGTATATAGTTAGTTGTTGATGTTCGGGAATTGAATTTCAATAGAGTATGATATGGTTAACTTAGCTTCATTTGCATTCGGGTTAAACTTGGACTTCCATCATGAAAAATGGTATGTGATGTTATTTTGTTCTAAATTAAAAAATTTCCTTGTGGTCGACACCTTTTCTTCATTTTAGAAAATCAAAGTAAAAAGCCTCAAGTGAACAACTTTGGTGCTCTAAAAGTGGGGTGTAAGTGTTGCCTCATGTATTCTTAGACTTATTTGTGCAAGGGGTGGCCACCAACCACCCTTTTGATTATTGAATGTTTGGTTGCTTTAATTGCTACAACTTATAGGTGGATTATCAAGGTGGGTTATGGGTTATTACAATATTCAAAAATCCATTCAAAAGGTTAGGTTGATTGATGAAAGAGGGGAGGTTTTAGTGATGAGGGGGGGGGGGGGGGGGGTTTGGGTTGGGTTGGTTTGTCGTTGGTTTGGGGGGAACTTCCCTTGTCGATGGCTTGCATTTGTCGGTGTTGGGAAAGGGTCCTTTTTG
>Ga0116227_10004913_pt1 | contig 28657 bp, 29 predicted proteins | sample S1TSphgellanicum_FD_89693 | JGI IMG/M metagenome (GOLD analysis project Ga0116227, IMG submission 89693) | Host-associated microbial communities from peat moss isolated from Minnesota, USA - S1T2_Fb - Sphagnum magellanicum MG | ecosystem: Host-associated > Plants > Peat moss > Unclassified...
ATACTCAGCAGCCTGACCATTATGAATAATTATGAGGTTCTATATGATTGCAAGGTTAAGAGCTCAAAGGCCACTCCGTATTTGGTTATCCAGGTTTATTGAGCTGAAAAAAGATCTAAGTCTTTTCCCTTCAGTATCCAATTCTAGGGTTCCTTGCCTGCAGTGACATGAGACATTCACTGGCTTGACCGTTGAGTGGCACTTGGAGGTGTCACAAGGATGAAGGTGCCAGGGTCAATGGAGCTGCCAGGGTTATGAAGCACCTGCACATGGTCTGTGGAGTCTGAAGAACTGGTGGTTGGAGTTCAACTTTGTTAGAATTGGTGCAAGCTCTTCCTATAACTCTTTTTCTCAATTTTCTTTGACTTCAGTCAATTCAGTCATGTTGATTGGAGTTCTACAACAAAGTTTAATGTCATCAGGCCAATTCTTGATATTAAAAATCAACTCCTTTAAAATTATTGGATCAACGAGGACACCAATAATGACACTTTAGGTGTAATTCTGTTTCTGTTTGTGACCCCTGCACGTTAATAATCTGTTAGGCAAGGTCAACAGTAGGGAACATTGCTTCATTATGGGTTCACAATTGCAATGGGCACCAAGTGTCTTTCACAATTCATGTGGTATCATGATTCGCCATCAACCAAAACATCAACTCTGAATTGAAAAACTCCTTTGCAGTTTCATTGTTGTTAGTTAACTGGAAAACCAAATCCAAATCTTCATGTTCACTTTCTAACATATCAGATTCAACCCATGACATGGGTGGATAACTCTAGGACCATTTATTCCAGGGATTTTCTGTCAGAATCTTCCGCAACTACTAAGCTCAAAAACACAAGTATGAATGAAAAAACCAAATGATTTTTGTTATGAAGATTTTTTTTGGGGGGGTGGGGGACTTTTGTCTTCTTTTGTTTTTGGGAACACAGTAGCAGGCTCAACTGACAAAGTGTTGGCAATACTCCCACGTCAGGCTCGGTGGCAAAGCACACAACAATATTTTCATGGCAAGGCTTTTGCCCATTTACCAGTGGGTTTGAACGCCTCTATGGTACCAAACAAGACTTGTACAATTGAGCCATCACCCTTGCAGAAAATTACAAAAATTTAACATCCATGATGATGTTGCAAACTTTTCTTCCATTGTGTTTTTCATGAAAAAGACAAAAAAGTGATTAAACACTAAAACAACTTGGTTTTTCATGTTCAATTAAAAATCTCCATCACTTCAGCACAATATCTTCATAAATTATCATCATTAAAACTATCAATTGGGCTAATGATGGGCCTTGAGTTTAAATTGAACTTTCCTTGGTCATATTTAGTGACTAAAAGCCTCACTCGCTCACTCAAGAAGGTGAAGGTTATGGAATACTGTTTGCTGGGTTATTTTATCAGTTAACTCTTGTCAGATCTTGCTGTTTTGCTGAGTTGTTGTTTCCTGTTTGCCAAATCCACTTTGCCAAGGTATATGTACCATATTGGTGTAAGCGCTGGTTCACTTTGACTGCCACAGGCAAGAGTTCTTAACTTGGTACTTACCAACCAGAGTGAGCAGTAAGATTGCTATTTGTAACCCAACATTGTGTTTCCATGCACACTGCCCCCACCCCACGCAAGCCTGATAATTGTTGGAAGGCCAAATGATGAGTACACTTCAAGGGACTTAATATTCACAATCAAGGAATATCGGTAGCTGGAGAACAACGCAGAAGATCCATCTAAATGAACACCTCAACATGGGGTTGGTAGAAGGGAATGATGGAAGTTGGTACCTAAGATCTCTCACTTGTCCATTTTCAAAGAAGAAAGGGTTCAAGCTGGCTGGGAATTTCACTCTTCCTCTCTTTGTAAGGCTTTCAAAGAAGAACAGTCCTGTACATGTAACCAAGAAACATATAATTCATTTATCATCTACATATCTTCCAAAAAGTTGTGTTTCAATGTAATCATTCAATTTGTATTTTTAAGTATTAAAATATTTGTGTTGCAAACATCAAGTATTGGGGATTTTTTTGCCTAAAAGTAAAATTCAATTGAATTTTTTATCAGGATTTTTTTCTATGCTGAAATATTATGATCACATACATCATCACAGTATATTTGACATTAAATTTATGAATTTTATTTTTTTTACTCATTTGGATCAATTTTTTTTGGGGGCGAAGTTTTCACATCCTGGCAACACAAAAAAATGGAGGTGTGAATGATACAAAGGACTTTTTATGGCCACATTATTACAAAAAGAATTCTAAAGTCATCTTATTTAGAGAATAGGTCCAACAAGTCACCAAATTACAAGAGAAAATCCAAATACTTTTTACTTCCATTCTGACCTCTAGCCAAATTTAAGTCCTCTTTCTTGTATATGATTCCCAACCCACCTACTTCATAAATTTGGAAAAGACAAAAAAAAAACTGGTCTCCACTCTCAACATTAAGGTCTGGGGTGGCAGATTATGTCATTTTTGGGACCCTACTGTACGATATAAATTTTTAGCTGATGATCATACACTAATAATAGTGACTAAAATATGTGATGAACATGATTTTTTTTAATATTACAAAAAGAAAAGAAAAAGATGTGTACCTAAAGGGCTTGGCTAGAGCATTAACACAATGGGTAGGGGCTTGACCATTCCATAGTACATACAAAGCAACCAATGAGTGTATTTATTATCTATTCCTATGCAGTAGTGCAGCACATAAGAAACCCTGTAAAGAGTACTCATAACTCATGACGTATGCATAAGAGCTGTACATTGGGCAAAATAATTGTCAAGTGTACAAAATGATTGTGGGAATTCAGATGCATGGAGATCAGTGTTTTTTTTTTTCTGTTTTGCAAAAATATGACATTTTGCTACTGTTTCAGCCCTTGTGATGTTAAGCTGGCCACTGGTGGGAATGGGTTGGAGTTCAGCTGGTTAAAAGGGTTTTTTTTTAAAAGGGCCAAAGATTAAGGAGAAATGGAGTTCAATTAGGCGATTAGTTTTTTTTCCAAGGTGGTTGTTTCTGGCTAAAGGGGTCAGAATCTTCTAGGATTTTTGGCTCCTGCCACCAGTTTGTTGTAGGGTTTCTGGCTTTTGCCACCAAATTGATGTAGTGTTTCTGGCTTTTGCCAATTCTTAGAAGGGTAATCCTAGGCAAGTTGGAACTTGGCAACCTTCTACTGAATCACAAAGATTTCTTAATAAAATTATACAACTAATAACCAATGACCACAATGCTCAATGGCTCATGAATCATTGGTCAAAATTCAATACAACAAACCAATGACCACAACAAATCAAAAATTGAAAACAAACAATAGACAATCACTTGTGAGGGGATCAAACCCTTTAAAATGCCCATTGCAGCATAAGTGTCTTGCAAACAAAGGTTAATTACATACAAAACCATCCATAAGCCACGTTAGAATAATCTTGTAAAGAGACAAGACACAAGAGAAAAACAACAACTTGGAAACAAGAAGTGGTATCATGAACTTCACTTACACAAAAAAAATCAAAAAAACCAACCAACAATTGCAACTTGCACTAGACCACAAAAATTGCTGAACTGAAACTAAAAGGCCTTAAACCTAAGCTTCCACACCATATCAAGGACACTCTACTCACCATTGCTCAAATGCCTCTGCATATGGAAAATTATGCAAATTGTAAAAAATTTAGGAAAACATTCTAACCACCACCGAACCTAGGTTGGTAGTCAATCAATTCAACAACTTGAAATTGCAAAATGCCAAAGAACTAAAGTGCTCATTCTACACTCCCAAGAACTTATACCATGGCAAATTTTACCAATTTGAAATATTCTAGGAAAGAAGAAGAAAGAACTATGGATGTTGAAAGAATGCGCCAAAGCCAAGAGACATGATTCACATCACTTGATTTGGCTATGGTATCAACCACATTTGATTTCATTGACAACTTGAACATAGATTGTTCAATGTCAAATGTAGCTATTGGAAGCACTTTAGGCACCCACACATCATAATTTTGCCCATTTTCTTGGGGTGGCAATATGTTTCTTTAATCACATGTAGATGCTTGGAAAAACTTGCTTCTTCATTTGGTTGCAACCAGTATTGTGGGTACACCACATTCAAGTTGTCCATCACCCCATGAGTAGGAAATCTTTATTTTAACTCTTTAACAAGGCAATCAACAGCCTTTGCCATACAAAGAAACCCAAATTCATATTCCAAAATCCAATGCATGTGATTATGAATAATGAAAATGCAATACAAGTTGCAAAAATAGAAAGGATTAGGGTGAAAAATATTACCTACATAGTTTGCACCTCCATTTGTGCTATAGTTGCTACATATACATTGCTAGTCACAAATTTTGTCACACCATTCTGCAAACTTAAATGAGTAGCCCATATGTACTACTTATTCACATCAAAAACTAGGTGTTCCACACCAATGTTCAAATATGTAACCCATTTTATGATGATGGATTCATGCCTTGCACCCACCAATGCTTTGTAGGCCTCAAATGCGTCAAATTTGAACTTGGTGTTTATGTCTGTGTATAAGGAAAATATTTCCCCTTTACACACCTTAATTGGCCACAAAATCACAAATGAAAGCATCCTTCAACTACCTGAACTTGATGAGATTGTGAATAGATTCCAACAAGGGAAGTATGGTAGCAAGCCCTAACATGATTTACACATCACAAAAGAGGTTGAAGTTTGCTTTTGCTTTCTCGTTGTTAAGGCTATTAATGGCCATCTTCATTAACAATGTCTTATTTTTTCCAGAACATGTTTGGCAAAGGATAACATATTAATCCATCAGGTCTTGACATTTAAAAAAATCTTAACCCCTTTCATCTCCATGACCTTTGCAAGCTTTGTAAACTTCAAATGCCTTTTAAAGCTCTTACAAAAATAGTAGTAAAGTGTGGATAATAAACCTTCAATTTCATTCACCATCAGCAAGTGAGACAAAGTTTGAATCACAAGATTGGTTTATGAACCATACAATGCACTCCCATGGAATGAAGAACCCACCCATTAGAAATTTGCTTTGTAAGCCTTGACTTGACACCTTGGAAAATAAAAACACCATCTACACCAAATGTCATTAGTTTCTTACTAGTCATATCCTTGGTTAAACCACCTTAGTTCATCAAGGTTTGCATAAGCACTTGAATCAAATTATTGGCATTTGATTTAACCACGACCTCTTAAAGGGAAAGAAGAATTGGTATGCACAACCAATTTTGCGCCACATATGCATGAACTTTAATTGTCAATTATACTCACTTCATCACATGTTAAAGAAATGTATTGAGTAGTTGTAATAGTATAAATAACAAGTTCCAAAATGATGTTATGGATGTGTTTAATCATAGCCCAACCTACTAAATTTGTCCAATGTATTTTGGGATTCTCCTCAAAATTTAGGAACTCAAGTAGTCCCTTATGTGCCTCATATTCAAACATGGGCTTGCCATGCTTTGAAATGTGAAATAATGTGGCAAACTAAATAAGTTTTATGCATTTTTCCCCCACCACCCCATTAGTAACATGTCATAACATTGATTCCCTACACTTGCATGCATAAACAATTTCATTTTTAACATGTTTACAATCCTTACCACTGGGGCCTTCACCTCTCTCAAAGCTTTTTATGCCTTTCTACAACCAACATGGTTTTGGAGAGAGTCGCATTTAGGTGCAAAGAGCTTATCTTTCTATTCAACTTTAAAACAAATTTTGCACTTCATAATGTGCACATAACCATTATAACCAACTTATAATTTAGCCCAAACAATTTTTCTACCCATTCAACTTGAAATTTCTATGTTGAATCATAGGACCCATTTTTGTTTTGTTATTGGAGCTAATACATCGAGAGGAGGAAACAAAATAGGTGCATCAATTCCAAATAATTCTAGAGGAAAACCAAGTGGGGATGATTTTGTACATAGAAAATCAATTAGATTCATGACTAACACATCAATTGTGGGTTGTTGACTACTAAAAACATTAGAAATGTTACAGAACCATGTAGCATTACTAGATGAAGCCATATCACCAAGAGCAATCGAGGTAAAATCAACAAGGTTGTGAGAAGATAAAAAATAAATATTCTATAATTTCATTTGTGACGACACAAAGAGGTGATGTCATCTTCTTGGACCTTAAAATCATACACAAATTAACAAAAAACAACTACAATTTATAAGTTACAACCTCCAACAATTTGAAATGCCCTAACAAGCAAGATTGTAAGTACAAAATGAACAACAAGAAATGAACATTGAATAGTAAAAATTATTAGGATTTAGGGTTCTTGAATGACTTAGTAGTTTGCCTTGAACAAGAATGAAAAACTATAAATTGAATAACAAGAAAAAGAGGTATTGTAGTTAGGATTCAAGAACCAAGAATCAAAGCTCAAGGTTCTTGAAGGGAATAAGCATGGTAAACTATGTTAATCAATGACACTTGTTACTTTTTGGAAAGTGCCCATAAGTTATGCCTTAATATATTGGATCCATGAATATTATTTAAGTGAATGAGTAACAATGACAAGTTCTTTAACTTCATTGCATAATATTGAAGAACCACATGTTTTAATATGCGTTTAAGTACATTTTTTGGGATGCAAGTACTGAAAAGTATGTGTCTAGTTTTGCAAAATAGAGTTACAAGTACATGAAAGTAAAATATCGATTAAAATTATTGTATTTTCAAGTTGATAAAACCTTAATGTGTATGAACATAGTTTCAACTTTTCATATTATGGTCATAATCTATCAAAGTGTCAATGTAAGAGTATGTTGGAAAATTTAAACAACTAATCAATCTAAAACATACTTTTCATCCACTTTTTTTATATAGAAATTCTTCAAACTTTATGTTCAACTTACAATAAACTCAATGAAGAGCTCTATGATTTCAAAATGCAAAATAAATAGGTTTTTAATATCTCTTTGAATGTGAATGTTGAAAAGAGACTATTTTTGAAATTAAATTTTTGTAGGACTACTTTTTGGGTATACTTTATCATGCTTAGACCCTAAACAACTTAGTTGCTTTGAACAAAAACAACAAGTTGAACAAATAATTACTAAAGAATCAAAACTTGAGAAAATGGTGTAGCCCAAGGCCTAACAATCATGAATTAGGGTTTAGGGCTCTTAAACAATTCAATAGTCATGACTCATGATCAAATAGGTTACAAAATTAAAGTAAGTGCACACTACATATGATATTGCAACAAGGGCCTAACAATGGGAATTAGGGTTTAGGGCTTTTGAACAATTTAACACTAAGCAGTCATGGTCAAATAGGTTACAACATTGAACAAATAAATGCATATGAATTGCAACCAAGGTCTAACAACCAAAAATTAAGGTTTAAGCTTTTGAATGATTCAAGAATCAAGAGTCCTAGGTTTACAACCAAGTTACAACATTGAACAAATAAGTGCATATGATGTTGTAGCCAAGGCCCAATAGCTAAGAATTAAGCTTTAGGCTTTTGAACAACTTAACAATGCTAGGTTTATAATTAAGTTACAACATTGAGCAAGTGCAATGCACATATGATACAAAGCCAGTAATTAGAGTTTAAGGATCTTGAACAATTTAAAAGTTAGCTACCTTGAACAAGATTGAACAACAAGTTTAAATACTAAGGATTCACTAAGTCTTAACTGTACAATGTACACCATAGCATGTTCCAACTTACACCATATGCAAATAACAATAAAAAGAATTGAAACACATGATACATACCTTGGTGGTTGGAACTTGGAACCTAGAATTTCTTATGACAAATCACAATGAAACTCACAACCAAATTCTAGAATATCATCTTCCCTAATGCCCACCAACACCAATAGCCATTTCACTACCTCCATTCTACTTTGTTATGAATTTGATCTCCAACGGCAAGTAAGGTTAATGAACTACAAAACGTAGATATTGGGTCCCAAGATCCATTTATAGTTTGCAAGTTGCAAGTTGCAAGTACATTCCAATTCTTGATCAAATTTTCAAGGTACATATCTAACCTCTAAATATACACATCAATGAATGCAAAAAAACCTTCACACCTTGTACTTCACTCCCTGATTTTGACTTCTAACTCCTTTAACCTCTTCACAAACTACCTTTAAGGCTTAAACAACAAACTCAACTTGTGAATTGTGATAGAACTTCAAAAAGCAAATGGGGTTTCTAATAATGTCCTTTTGCAAATGAGGGATGAAACGAAAGAAAGAAAACCTAAAAGGGGAAGGAAAGTTGGCAAATGACCTAAATTTAATCATGACAAAACAACAATCAATCAACAAAGAAGATGGGTGAAATTGTGACATGTGGTGCCATTACTACAAAAGTTGGCGAAGTAGTGATGTATATCCATTGCTATGAAGGTGACAAGTTTTCCATCCATGTATGTGATTAGACAACAACATGCATTACCCTAATACATTTTAGACAAAAAAATCAAAAAATTTATTAAAAATTTAAACTTACAAATGAACGGCCTATAATTTTTAGAAAAAAATGGTGATTTTTTGCCCAAAAAAGAAGTTCATTAATTGGAGATTTGAGAGACTCAAAAAGTTGAAACCAATCTTTGGCATATTTTTTTATTCTATTAGAACATTTGCAACAAGATGCATAAAACCATGTGTGAACCATAACTAATGGTAACTAAATGCTTAATGATCATTTCACAAGTTCCATGGTTCATTTTAGTTTCCAAAAATTGACCTAGCATTGGTGAATTTTTTTTTCCAACAAATTGTTTCACAATACAAGAGTAACAAATTCATCATATCACACATTTTGTGACACATGTGACCTTTGTCTAAGCATCTAGGGCATTTCAACAATTTTGGATAATTGTTCACAAGCTTTTAAAACATAGAAGGGGGAAAAAAAAATGCTAAAAAATAATAACAATTTTCTTGTAACTTCCTGCACATCAATCAAGACCCAAAGACCAAAAATGGTTAGAAAAACAACACATTTTGGGATTGAATGTGTAAGATTACAACAACCAAAAAACCCATTGAATTCATAAAAAGACCTACAAGATTGCTAAAAACAAAATGGGGAGTGATTAAAACATGATGTCACAAAGCTTTGTTGTTGCTATGGGTTTGTGGTTATGTTGAATGAATTTGGGAGCTCCCAAGAAGACATTCTATAGAAGGCGTTGGAGCTTTACAAATCAAAACACCAAAGGCACACTATTTTCTTCTTCATTAATTGATGGCTTGTGTTGAAGGATGTGCTTAATTGGGTAGACATGTGAAATGATTTGAAAAAAAATCCACCAACAAAGAGATGCACATGTGATATAGAAAGGCAAAATAAATAAACAATGTGCTCCTTTAATGAGAATAGCTAGGAGGTTGAAGCTATGAATGTTGTGGTCAACACAATTACAAAATGACCATAAGAAGCAAAAAGGGCAAAGGAAGTAAATAGAATGAACAAATTGAATGAAAACGCCATGTGAGCTCAAGTGTGTGGAACATAGGATATGACTACAATTCTAAAAAAGGTGATGATTTTGGATGAGGCAAACATGATGCAATTATTTATGTTGCCAAATGAACAACTTGTTTCACTTAATGTAAAAGAATATTTTCAAATACTTTATAATGAAAATCTTTTAACATTACAACCTTGTTTCACCCTTTTGACATTTACCACACTAACAATGACTCCACCTACAAGAACGATGAACCCATTTGCTTCAACTCCACTTGCAACAACAATTGCAATTTAAACAAGGACCAAAATTGACCATTCAAAAGATAACCACTAGTGGGGGACATAACAATTTGAATCTATGGACATGACAAAATTGTTGGATTAAAGAGGAAAAACATTTAACACATTGCAAGCATTCAAAAGGGCACAATTGAAAGAACAATTTCTTTATTTTGATGTATGATTGTTGTTTTGGAATGCCTACAAGTGTTCAATGACATCATTCATTAATTGATAATGCAATTCTATGTTTTTAATGTGTTTGTGTGCCTTGCCTAAGATTAACAAAAGATAATCCTTGTTTGATTTGAATAATTCTACCATATTTAAAGCTCTTTAAATTTTCATTACATTCATCCTTCAAAATTGTGTTGTGAAACAACATGCTCACCATGAGGATGTTTGAGATGATCTCTTGGTCCCATAGTTGAGATGGATTTGCAATGATTTGAAAGTGAACTTGTAACATCACAAATGCACATGTATTTCCTACAAGATGCATATGCAATAACAAAGTGAGATTCTTTTTCCCCTTGGGGTTTGTGAATGATTTGCACAAAAATGGACTAATGTGAATGTTAAGGGCAAAATTGTGTTGTTTTTATTAAATAGACTAGATAGAGGTATTGGATAGAGAACTGTGTTGTCCGTATTGGACAAAGTGGACACATGTAGTTTCAATGATTGATAAGGTGGACAAAAGTGAAGGGTGACTATGTAGGATTAGGAATCTGAACAAATTTTTAGAAAAGCATTATGAGGAAGGAAGATTATTAGATTTATTTTTTGGAAGAAAAATTAGGATATGAGAAAAAAATATTTTTTAATGGAGAAGCTCACTTGTGAGATTAGAAAACAATTTTGATGAGAAAGAACAATGTTACTACAATATGTTTTTGTATTTGTATTTCCTATTTCATTTTAATATGAAGGTTTAATTTTGTTTTAAAATCATTACATAAATTAGTGTTGTACAAATTTGTGCTTTGTAATGAATCTTTGGTTGAGTTTTGTTTTGTTTCTCAATTTTGTAGTTTGTTATAAAACATATTGTGTATATGAAAAAAAACATGTTAGAGAACAAATTTCAAAATGAACACAATGTTTAAAATATTAGTGTTTACCAATGAATATATTCTTTCAATGAGTAGATGATACCAAACATACTCATTGCCATTGACCATGAATGTGACATTTGACCCAACACCTTGCAAGAAATCAAGAAATATATAAGGATGTTTTTTTTCCTTTTCATTTTTCAAATTTTGCTAAGTTAGTTTATGTATGATCACCACCTTGGCTACATCACAAATTTAAATAAATCAACAAACAAATAAATAAAAACATTGGTTCCTTTCCCTCTATAATGCCTCCCATACTACAAAAAGAAAAAGAGAAATTGTATTAGTTACAAACTGGATTTCAAGTTTCAACTTCTAGTTACAAGTTTGAATTTGGTATTTATGTCTATATTTTCCCTTCTTTCTTGGAATACAAAACAGATTTTATCTAGCCTCCTTGATTTCAAATTTTCCACAAATATTCACAACCAGAAAAAGATTGTTTCCTTCTTTCACTTGGGCCATGGCCCTAAGGGGATGGCAAGAGGCTCTCAGCCACACTAGCTTCAGCTTGTGCTCTTGGACATGAGTTATTCCATCTTTCAGGAACCGAATCCACATTTCTTGTGTCAGGGAATTTCCTTCTTTTGTTCCATTGTCAGGCCAATGATTCATGATGATAGTTGGAAAACAATGGAGATACAAGAAGGCATCAAAACCCTTGGAAAAACTCCATGATTGAGCTCCGAAAGACAAAACCAATGTTGCAAGGAGTTCCTCTGAACATTCTGATGAGAGGGTGGGTGTAAACAGTAGCACTCTCATTGTAGATATGATACTGTACTGCAGATGTGGCTCACAACTATGGCATGCAAGGATTAACTTGGGGGTTTCTAGTTTCTACCAGTGTTGTGTGGTTATTTGAATAGTATAAGAACCACCAGTTCTGGTTATGCTTCACAATGTTTTGAAAAAAAATACCAGAGAACTGCTGGTCAAGCATGGTTATGGATCTTAAGAACCGTCCTGATAACTGTCGGGGGTCTGTTCCTGATTCTAAATAATGGTTGGTTTCCAGTTTCTACTCTTGCAACTTCTGAATATCTTATTGAAAAGCACAAAGACAAGGGAGTGGGAGTGGTGGGCTTTTTGTCATAGAGTTCACACCAACCCACAAAAGACCAAAAAAGTTGAAAAGAGGATTAGGTAATACCTTTTTTCTTGTAGAGGATTTGGTCTACCCTCCAAGCTTTGATATTCTTCTCTGCAGAAGCTACATAGTCACATTACACAGTTTCAAAGTACAGTATACTACTTTTGGTTGTAGTATTGTCTTAAGTCTTTGCCATTTGGTTCACCCTGACGTTCAAGGGTTAAGTGATGGACTACAAAAGAGTGCAAGGGCCCATTCTATCTCAATTAGGTTTCTATTTTAAACAAGATCTTATTAATATTTATGCTTGGTTTGCAGTGCACACAAGAGCCTCCTATCTTCCCAACAGTTCCATGATTTGTAGATTGGGTTGGTTGAATTAGGTGCCCAATTATTTGCTTTTGTAATCATTGCAAATTACAAATTGTATTCCATAGTATGTGGTAGTGACAAGCCTTATAAAGTAAGAGTAAGTTTAGTGTAGAGGTAAGGCACTAGGTAAGGGCATTCCCAAAAGAAGAAGGGGCCTAAGACAAAGCTGTAGTGGAGTACAGCCCTTTGGGCAATATCCCTCAACCCCAGCCCAGGATGCTTACAAATTTGTAAGATCTTGCAGAACAGTCAACAAGACCTTACAAATTTGTAAGCTTCCTGTTTCTAAGAAAAAGGCATTATGTGTGTCAAGACCCTCCCTGGATTTTCAGGAGTAGCACTTAAATCCAAGAAGGGTCTCAGTGTAAACCTTTCTCCTATAAGTGAATATCCCTCTTTGAAAAGAGAAATATTATGCTTACTCCTTATGAATCTTACACCTATTACAAGTTAATTATTAAACTTATAAGACCCCTCCCATCCTTAACAAGTAGATGTAAGAACTTTCGTGTGCTTTTCTGGTGCTTCATGATCTATGTATATTGAAATTCATGGTAACTTTCGCCTCCTGCTTCACAATGATTAAAGCCCACAGGTGAGGGATATTCTGAAAATACAAGGCCTCACTCAACTACCACCTAATCATTGTGTTTTGAAAGGATTTTGTGATTCAATGAATGTGATGAACACCCATAAAATAATTTAGCCAAATTTTGCTACATATTGGATGTTCAAGTATTAAAAACACTCCAGACCAGAATTTTAGGTTTTAAGCTCAGTAAAGCCCTTGGCAGCAGCAGGCTTTACTGGAGTCAGCACCACCTCATATAGGCCCATATTGTGATAAAGCACCCTACATCAAATACACTAGGGAATTTCTCCCAGTGGATCTCTTCTTCACTTTACTTCAACAAAGCATATCAATACTCTAGTGACTGCAGTTGTTGCTTTTATTAAACCCTCTCACTCACTCCCTCACTCACTCACTAATTTGGAAATCAATGTCACCTTACTTATTATTAGGCATTTTTACACCAGCCAAACTGGTTTTAAAAAAAGAAAAAAAAATGAAGAAAATTTGTTCTTACTTGATGCGACAAAATCAAACCCAGAGAACACAGCCATTGAGCTGCTGCAATGGACTTCTCTCTTCTCCCCTTTTTGAAAAGAAAGCAAATCTGAAAAGAAAACCAAGTCTCATCAGGAGCTCACTTCTAAAATTAATTAGTAGTTTTGGAGAAAGTGATTTTTGATCTCATCAGGAACAACTTCCAAAAACTTACTTCTTTTTTCATAATTTCCAAGGAGATGAGTTTTGGAAGAACACTCAAAAAACCTTCCAAAATTTAGTAGTTTTTGGAGAAGTGATTGATCTCATCATGAACTTCCAAAACTGATGAGCAATGATGGGAGTGAGTTTTTTTTGTTATTTAAAAAAAAAGAAGTATTTTTTGCAGATTTTGAAGTCTAGCTCTGTTGTGGGATTTGATGTGAGAAGAGGAGAAAAGAGGAGAGAGAGATCAAATGAGGCGAGAGATGGGTTTTTGAGCTCTTGAGGCGGGTGATAGTAGTAGGAAAGCAAGTGTGTGCGGTTTTTGTTTGGGGTTTTTGTGCAGGAAAGGAAAACAAGAGTAAGATTTGGGTGGGGGGAGGGGCGCGATGAAGCTGCAGGTGCAGAAGTTGACGGATTTTGTTGAGAAATCGGGGCTTTGTAAGCACACTTCATGTTGGAAAAGTAGTTGTAATGTGCAGGTATGGGGCACTTCTGTGATCGTCGCTTGCAGTGTCGGGGTGCTCTTGTTCTGTTTCGTATTCGTGGATTTGCGAGACTTCGTTTCCAAGACCACGACGCCCATCTTCTTGCAGCTGGGCTTTCGCTCGGATCCAGACAATAGTAGTAGTTTGCTCCAGTCTCAGCAGAACTCCGATACCCAAGTGTTGCACGAGCTGAGCGGGTCTCCGGAGGTGACATTTCACCAGAACCCAACACTCCTGGAATCCGACCCATCGGCCCAATCGCAGCAGAATGTCTTTGTGAGTGGTGGTACAGTCCGCGGCTCGGGATCTGTGACGAATGATGATCACAAACAGGAGCCGGACATTGCAGCCACTCCTGCTAGTGAATCTGCAATAGTAGCATCAGTAGAGAAAGATGCAGCTGAAGTTGAAGTGATTAGATCCGGACCGGTGCAGGACAATAACAATAGATCAAAGCTGGCGGATTGCAATCCTGGCGCAGGAGGAGAATGGGTTTACGATGAGTCTTACCCTTTGTATAGATCCAAGAACTGCCCTTTTGCGGATCCGGGATTCAGATGCGAAGAGAATGGTCGCCCGGATCTGGACTACATGAAGTATCGATGGCAACCGAATGGCTGCGACCTTCCCAGGTATGTACCTAACTAGGTCTACATTGCTTCCAGGTTGAATCCTTCTCTGCAAATCTAAGAAAGGGTAGAATTGCAGGTGTGTGTGACAGAGTTTTGTTTGTTTTCCAATTTTGTGATGTAGCCAGGCGCAACCATGCACAAGAGGAAAGAGCCAAATCATTTGCCTACAGGTCAGAGAGGACAGTAGACATGCAGGAGGTGATGGATTTCATAGTGAATAACTTGTACTGCAATCTAGAGATCATGCTTTGAGATTTATGCCATCAGATTGTGTTGTACGGGGTTCTTGGTTGCAGGTTCAATGCAATGGATATATTGGAGAGGCTGAGAGGTCAACGAATGGTTTATGTTGGGGATTCAATCGGACGGAACCAGTGGGAGTCAATGCTGTGCATGCTTGCTGAAGGTGTAGAGAACAAGACTCGGATCTATGAGGTCAATGGTGAAACAATTTCAAAGCATACAGGCTTCTTGTCTTTCAAATTCGAGGACTACAATTTGACAGTGGAGTATTACCGGGAGCCATTCCTGATTCCTCAAACAAGACCCCCACCGAATTCGTCCCCCAATGTAACATATGCCCTGATTGTTGATCAACCTTGTTGGTCTTCTTCCAAATGGAAGGGTGCTGATATCTTGGTGTTCAATGCTGGCCACTGGTGGACGGACCAGAAGATTCGCAATCAGTTACTATGCACCACCACCTTTGTTTAAATCTGCTTTCCCTTTGTCTTGTGAATTGCCATGTACCATTTTCTTATTTCACCTTCGAGCTGCTTTCTTTCTGACTCACACTTGCAGGCCTTTTGTTGTATGATTCATCTCTCTTGCATGCAGTCTGAAAAAGTGGTCCTCTCTCACTTGGATTTCATAAGCTTGCATTCTTGGAATTTGGGTCTTCAATTGTGTTGTGCAAGACTTGTGTAACATATAGATGTGCGATTGGCCGGTTCTTCTTTTGCAGGGGCTGTTATTTTCAAGTGGGAAATGAGATAAACATGGACATGGACCTTGAGACTGCATTTGCAAAATCACTGCGGACCTTGGTTGAATGGGTGGATGCTAATGTTTCACCTAAAACACAGATCTTCTTCCGAAGTTTTGCTTCAGTACATTTTAGGTATATTCTACCCACCAGATTAATCTTGGTGTTTGGTGCATTGTCCAGTATTACAGTTGGTTTTTTTGGATTCTTGTCAAGGCCTTTTGACATAGAGGAGGTGATGATGAATTGAGGATCATGTGCTGGACAGGGGAGGTGCATGGAATACTGGGGGCCATTGCCATGAGGAGACACGCCCAATGTCAGAAGAAGAGGCAAGAGCAGAGTGGGCAGAGCCTTGGACCAACAAGGTCATGATGAATGAAGTACTAGGGCATAATAATACAGAGACAGGGCATGATGTGACGTACATTGACGTCACAACATCAACCAATTACAGATCAGATGCACATTCTGGCTTGTACTACATGGACAACAGCATTAGCAAAACACCCCTCAACAAGCAAGACTGTAGCCACTTTTGCCTCCCTGGAGTTCCTGATACATGGAATGAGCTTCTGGTTGCATCCTTGTTGTCTCAAGGTAAGGGTGCTTGGGGACAACCCATCAGGTTCTAAAGACTGGTCACCACTTCTTGTTGTTCTTGAGATTTTCTGTAGCTTCCTTAGTTCTTCCCTGAGCTACCCATGTCACCCTCCTCCTACACTCATGATTATTAGGCAACAGCATATTTGTAAAGTACCACTGAAATGTGTATACCTAACACAGGGTTCATTGCAGTTGCAGAGTAACTGCAATTGGTTTTTCTTTCCAATTTTGACAAAGAGAAAGTCAATGCAAAATTTATTCAATTTCTTCATTTCATTCAAAGAATTTTCACCAGAGTTAGAGGTTTCCATTTGGTTTTGTATCATGAGTTTATTCAGGAAAGCCAACTAGTGACTAAACTCATTTTGAAATTCTTGTAACTTCTAGATTCCAACTTCATCATTTGAAGCCTTGCACTGTGCCCTCAATGTGCTCATCTTGAGAATGCCTTTCTCTACTCATGACATTGCAGTATTAGCGTCTTTTGTAAGCGGTACACCCAGCATGTTTTGTGTGATGTCCATATCAGTGCAAGTCCACTTAGGGTATAAACAGTAGTTTGGACGAAGTTTAGGCTTCAAATAGACTGAAATTGAAACTCAGTTTGGTAAATATGCACATAATAGAGGCTCTCCAAAAGTGCCATTACAGAATTTTCATTTGATGCTATTTCGTGGCCCTTCATTATTTCCTCTACTTTGTATATTTTGAAATGGGTTTTGGCTTTCACCGCTTGTTTTGAATGGGGCATTGTATTACATTTTAAGAAGACTATTTATAAGGGTAGCATTTGGTGATTTAGTGAAAAATTATGAGGTAAATGCCTATAACAAATTGATAAATGGTTAAACATGAATCTATGATGCTAGTCCTCATTCCATGTGGGACTTTCTCTTTTTGATCACCTTTCAAAAGTAATAGCTAGAGTCTAGGAGAGAAATGCTGTAACACCCACTGGTTATGTGATCACTTTCAACAAGCAATCAATTTTGAAGGTAAGATGCCAGTTTCTGATGTTATGTCAAGGGAAGGTTTCAAAGTGACTGCATAACCAGTAGGTGTTACAGCACTTCTTTCCTAGACTCTTGCTATGTGAACAACTTGATTGATTGTTCACCATGACCAACACAAGGGCACACACTGGGTAAGCACTAAAATTGCACAAAAACAGATGAAATTTATCAGCAACATTGGAGTCAAATTTTTGGCTGTGACCTTTGTTTCATCATGAACCCAAGAAGCCAATTGTAGAAATCTCTAATAAAGTTCTGGTGAGGTTTTACATGTACTACTATTTGCCTTTCTTTTGCTTCATGTGTTGAGCTTCTAACAACAAACTGGTGAGCCATGTTGTAAGGATTCATGCTTTCAAGAAGAGCAGGACAGTTAGAGCCTTGGGAGATGCTTTGGACCCACTTCCGTATAAGAAAATTCACCACCTGCCAAGTCAAGGACACCAGTGGTGAGTACAATAGCATATTTGTGTTAGGAAGGAACACAAAGTCACCTTGCATATACTGGCCTTGAAACTACCTAGAAGGAAGCCACAGATTGCAACAGCAGCCATTGTCAACAATCATTACTCACAGAAACACTGAAATTTGCATGTTCGGTAAAACTTCTATGCTGTTGTCATCAACCCAGTCAATGCAGGTAGAGCAGAAATGTTGCTTCAGAGAGGAATCAGTTTTGCAACACCACTGTGAACTCTAAACATGCCTTCACCTTCTTGGGAAGAGAGATCAAAGAATTTGAACCAACTAGATAAGTCTCCAAAATATGTTACAAGCACAATAGAGAAAAGCAAAATGATGGCAAGAAGAGAAGAGGCCAGAATGTCACCTCTGGAGCTTCATGGTGAGGGCAATGGCCAACTGGACTAAGTTCATAGTATACTGCATCTGGAACATGCTGCTTAACTCGCTGACCCCAAAATGGCACAACCCAGGGATCCTCACGCCCATATATCAAGCACAAAGATACTTTCTCTTTTCTCAACCTGTGCAGCACAAATGGTGTTTTAGTGGGCAAACACAATTTCTTAAGATCTGGCACTGCAGTTTTACTTTCTTAAGGAAAGCTGTAAATAGTAAGGAGATGTAAAGTAATCTGCAAATGACAATGTTGCTAGACTATGCATACAATTAGGTGGATCCAGATAGCGTGACTTTCCCTAGAGGCTGTTACTGGTAGGGATAATGACATTCAATGTGTATGAACTCTGAACACTTGTGTGTGTCAAAACCAGCACTCCTACATGAGAAATGTGATTTCATGTGCGCAAGTGAGGTTTTGGATATAGAACTCACCTTATCAAATTCTCTGTAAAGTTTGAATATGCCTTAGGGGCAAACAATATTGAAGCAAATGCAGCACCAGCAGCTGGATGGTCAGTGGCTTCCACAATTTTATCCACTAAATTATCACTCAATGCTGAGTGGTCCTTATACACAAGCTCCAGCAGTGACTGAATTGTTTGAGGTTTCCTTAGAAGATTCCACCTGTTCCCCCACCACCCAAAGTTCAACAGGTTCACGGCTTAAAACCTGTGGTCAACATAGTGTAACATAGGGGAACTGGTTCATCCCACATGCAGTCTATAAACAGAAAGTGTACTTCACAGAACTCAACTTTCACCCAGTTTGGTCTGATAGGTAAGAAGATTAAGAAGAGAGCAGTAAGCAACTGACAATTTAGGTAACTCCACAGGAAACTTTATAATTCTGCCAAGAGTGAGGAAAATGGAAATGTGTTGTGTCCTCTGCAAGAGAGCTTCACGTGAAATACAAAATTAAGTTCCAGAGGAAGGGTGAAGAATATATGTTCTTGAGAAGAAGAGGCCAGAACAAAAGCTCTAAGAAGAGGCATACCATAATTGAGTTAGTGTCCTTGCATAGCCAGGAACTGGAAGAAGACCTGCCCATGGGATGAGCTTGGCTAATAGAGGAAACCGTTGGGCGTTTGGCATGAATGACCAAAATGGTGTAGCATTCATCAAGACAATTCCTTGCACAAGATTGGATGATGTTGCAGCAAAGTAGGTGCCAACGTAACCCCCCAGTGAGTTGCCTATAACATACACTGGCTCACCAATCACCTACATGACCATTAGACTTTGTTCAGTGACACAAACACAAGCATTCATGTGGGTCCTACCTTGTAACAATACTTCCATTGCAAGTTGTGTTATGGCACACTGACAAAGCTAGAATGTGGAGCTTACCATGTCAAACTAATGAAAAGCCCCATTTTGGTGAAATGAATGAATCTTGGGTAATATGGATTCAGAGCGACCACAAGAACTGGAAACCATAAGAGAGACCAATATACCTGGTCAACAAAACTTTGAACTTGTTCACGCCATAAATCAACTGAGTAGACAAGCTCTGCAGCCCATGGCTCTGCAACTGGACCAAACCCCCAACCCCTAGCATTTACCTGTGCCTCTATGTTCTCCTCTACAACAACATCCAGTGGAGCTGGATCATGCGAGGGCCAGGACTTGCCCTGCCCAATAAAATCTAGTGCCCACACCCGATACTCCTGACCAAAATCTTGTAGCTGCTGCTCATAATGAAATGAACCAACTCCAAAGCCTGGTAATAATAATAATGCTGGTGCACCTGTGTTCTCACTACCTGCTTTTTGATAATGTATATGCCATTTGTGTCTCCACTCCCATATGTGGCTGCTTGTTTTTGTCCTCTGTGCATCATTTAGTTCCAATGCCTTCAAGAAAGTCATCATCCCTTGGGTACCATCTGTGGATGTTGATGTGGTCTCCACATCATCTGACCCCTCTCTTCCTCCACCACTTTTTTCTGTGGTACCACTTCTCACCATTATGTCCATGTCAACTGTTGCCTCACCTGTCTCAACATGAAATCCGTGTACATCCAATACCTCCTCTACAGGATCTGCTGTCTGCCCACCTGATTGGTAAGCAGCAGTCTCTGATGCTTTTTTCAAATTCTCTGGAGCTGAGAAGGCACATACTGTGGTAGACATTCTCAACCCCGGTACAAGGAAATCTGCACAAAATCTATTATTGTGTCAATACTTTTTCCCTTTGCAACAGTCCTCATCTTTCATGACTGCAGCAACCCTGGAAACTTTGGTCATTCTGGAAAGCCTTGTTTCCCACAGGACTACTACACATGATAGGAAACACCAGTTTTTACACCACATGCCTCAAAACACAATTGAGAATTAGGGTTTGGACAGAACAAAATGTGCAAGGCATGATGAAAACTGCCAACTTCATGAAATTGATCCCAGTACAAATTCCACACATTTTCTTGTAGAAAATCTGAGCAGGACTACAAAACACTCTGCCAAACGACATCATATTACGCTACCCAATGTGATTGCCCTAATGGGTAGCAGGGAGCACAAGGGTGCTACCCAATGTCAATCCCAGTGGGTAGCAGGAGAACATTCTGCTGTAGAATGTGAGCCCTAAATGGGTAGCAGGAACAGAATCTGCTATAGAAGAGTGAATAATAGGCCACACACTAAAGACCCACTTTCTGGAGATGATCAAGGTTCTGAGTTCTGATCCTTCTTGCCTTCTTCATCTAGCCATTCCAGGACCTGATGTGTCAGATTTTATAACAAATTCCAACAACAAAGCGCGATAGTTGTTCACCTGGAGCAGCATCGAAGAAGCGAGAAATCCTATTCCGATTCCCATTGTGGATCGAAGCTCTGAAGAGCTTACCGCTGCCAATTTTCCTCCATTTCAGTCGCAGTTTCCGCGAGTCTGCTGCTCCGTGTACATTGAGACCAATGGCACGGGATTGCAATCGTGGAGAGGGACAACACACCGACACACACTTAGAGCCCATACTTGCGACCACCCTACACTCCATCTCGTCAATTTTCTTCTGCAAAAACAATCGCACCCGGTTTTCCAAGGCTGGGCACATGCACAGCTTAAAGGGGCAATCACTTGGAACTCCAGCAACACTTCTTACACTGGTGTGTATTTGATATTTAAGTTATTTTCATCAATTTCTGGATTTATTCTTTTTATTTATAACTTTTGTGTATGTGTATACATTATGATTGATTTTGAAATGATTTTTTATTTTAGTTTTCTTGACTTTGTTTTGATATGTATTGAATGTATTTTTTATCAGTTTTTATTTTTGTTTTGCATATGATTTTTTTTGTAAAATCATGGATGATGAAGGCCACATATGTGGACTCATTTTATAATGAGTAATGAGATGACAACTATTGTAGCTCCTTCATTGCTGGAAGGATCTTCATTATTCATGGTTGTTGCACCTCCATTGTTGTAATTATCAATTGTCAAACGGTGTCATAAAAAGAAAAAAAAACAGTGGATGATGAAGCAAATGTTGGAGGGAGAGAGAGAGTGATATTATTCTTACTAACATCCTTGACTTATATGAAGAGGGTGGAGGCATCTTGTTTGTCATTCAAACATTGGACACACATTCGCACCGAACACCATCGTCAATTGTCAAATGAGTGTCATTGAAAAGAAGAATAAACCAAGAACAAAACCGAGAAGATGAAAAATGAATACTGACATCCAAAAACTTTGCCTGAAGAACAAACCAAAAGTAGTGGATCAACATGGTCATGGTTTACCCTAATAACAACTATTATGGAAGGTTCTACCAAAGGAGATGGTCCACCTAGCGGGGTTGATCACAACATTATGAAAATGATCAAAGAGGATGAACATGAAATTCCAAACACTCAAGCATTCATACCTACACCTTCAAATGATAAGGAGGTAAGAGATGTGCCACTTCCCGAAACTTTTGTTAATACAATGGAAGACGGTACAAATACTTCTTTTCTTACCCCAAACAGTGCTTCTTGCAAATTGCTCGAGGTTTCTAGCATAGTAGCATTTTGAAATGAACATTGATTGCATATGCCAATTATTTGGCAGAAGCCATGAACAAATTTGCAAAAGGTTCTATTAATGTTGAGAAACATTAATTAAAATCTAGGGAAAGAATGACAGCTTTGCTTATTGAATCCAATGAAAAATTGGCTATAAAGCAAATGAAATTTGTGCTTGAAAGTTGAAAGCTTGAGTTAGAATCTCATGCACAAGCTTAAACAATTCAATTCATAATTGTTGTCGCAACCCTAGCTTTGGGCTCGCGACCAAGGCAAAGGGGTTACAAGGTTGCGGGCCAAGAGGAAACTCGGGAGTCAAGGTAAAAAGGCTGCAAGGGTGCGCGCCAAGAAAAAGCCCGAGACAAGAAGAAGCCTGGGAGTCACATCACACACTCCCGGGAGTGTTAGAAAATGTGAGGGAGTATGAGGGAGTGAACCCTCACACTCCCAAAACAACTTCCACTTTGGGAGATGGAGTCCCGGTGGACTCCCGAAACTTCAAAAAGCAATTTCAGGGGTCAAAACTCCATGGCTTATGACGTTTTTTATATCATTGAAAAGTCCTTGGAACGTAAATGTCTAAAATGAGTTCACATTGCTCATTTGGACATCTGAAACACAAGTTATGGCTAAAAGAAAGGTCAGGAATCAAACTACCAGTTTGACTCCCGACCACAAAAATTCGAGAATCGACCTGATACCCTTGGCTACAGAGGGCGTGCGACATATCGTTGAAATTTTTTTGACGAGAGCTATAACTTTGCTTTAAACTGCATCGCGATCCGAGGTCTGCTCGCAAAGTTATGGGGCTCCAAAGTTGCGAGAGTCCCGTTTGGCACGATTTCGGGACTCCCTCTCGGGAGAGAAAAACCATTTGGATGTAGGCTTCATGGCCAGCCACAGAATATACTATAAGGGGGAAGGTGGTGGCTTCCCCTGACTCCGGGCCGTGGTGAATCTAATGTGTCCGTGTTGCCCATGGCTCATCCTAGCACCAAGGGTGCTCCAACTATGCACTAACCACTTTGTATGGGTTGTGTGCAAGCCCGTGTGAGTGAATGAAGCTTGTCAACTCTTCCTAGTCCCATCCCAGAGTTCCAACACACCCTTCTATCCCTGAAAGTGTTGTGAGCTAGGGAGCGTGCCCTGACTCCTCCCTTTTCCACTGGCTTCTACTTGGACTCACATTTGAGTCCTTTAAGGAGTTGGGAGTGCATCAATTGCCAAAATGTTTGGAGACATTTTACATGTTTTTAAATGATTTAAATATTTGTCAATGTGTGATTTTGTGTAAAGAAGCAATACATTAATTAATTTTTATTTAATTTAATTTGGTCATTTAAGAACAAAGTTGAATAATTTTTTATCTTTTAATTTTTTTCAATTTTTCAAATTTCATTAATTAATAAAAATCCTTATCCAATTGTGGTCCAAATTTCAAGGAAATTAAATAAAATCTTAAATCTATTGCACTTATTTTACCAAAGTAGGTTTTTTGTGGAATTTTTTGAATTTTTTCATTTAAAAATAGAGTTAAATAATTTTTTTCTTTTCATTTTTTTAGTTTCGTAAATTACATTAATTATGAAAACTCCTTATGCATTTACGATCCAAATTTCAGAGCAATTGAAAAAATCTTAAATTTGATACATGTATGTTACGAAAGTGGGTTTTTTGCTAATTTTTTTGCATTTTTTCATCTAAAATAGAGTAAAATAGTTTTTTCTATTTTCATTTTTTTCTAGTTTTGCAAATTGCATTAATTACTAAAACTCTTTATGCATTTATGGTCCAAATGTCAGAGCAATTGAAAAAAATCTCAAATCTAATGCATGTCAACACAATTGATAAAAATCTCAAATCTAATGCATGTCAACGCAATTGATAAAATCTTAGATCTCATGCAAGTGAAAGCACATTATGGGGGACCGTTTTAAACAAAAAAATCTACTTTTAAAAATATGTTTTGATATATTTTAGGGGTAGTTTTTCCTTGATTTCATCTAGCATTTTGATAAACATATCAAATGGATTTTAATATAAAGGCCTCTAACATAATTCTTGTCAACCTTCAAATGAAAATAATTTTTCAACAAAATATTTTTTTTCAACACACTTATGTTCTATTAGAATTTGTCCAAATTTTTTTTATGAAATCACATGTGTCAAACTTTTCAATTGTAATTGAAATGGTACAATCAATTCATATTCAATATATGATTAGGTACTTCATCAAATTAAATGCAATTATTTGAATCATTTTAAAAGTATATTTGCACTTTGCAGTGTATTGTGATAACATTTAAATTTTCATAAATATACTCTTTAATCATTTAATATTAATAAAAAATGTAATTTCTTTTGACAATTTCATTATTTGGCTATTGAACTACTTTATTTTGAATATAATTTATGAAAACCTCTTTTATTATTGGCTCGTCAAAAATTGAAAGTTGCATAGTTTTGAAAAATAGTATTTGTGACAACATTTTTTGGCCATCATAGTGTGCTTTCACCCATGCACCTATATTACCAAAGTAGGTTTTAGTGGGTGTTTTTGAATATTTTTATTTAAAAATAGAAGTAAATAACTTTTTCTCTTTTCATTTTTTTTTGTTTTGCAAATTGCATTAGTTACTGAAACTACTTATGCAATTATGGTCTAAGTTTCAAAATAATTGAATAAAATCTCAAATATGATGCATTTATATATCCAAAGTGAGTCTTTTGTGGGGGTTTTTGGACTTTTTCAATAAAATTGAATAACTTTTTGTTTTTTTTTTTCAGTTTTGCAAATTACATAATTAATAGAACTCATTATGCACTTGTGATTCAATTTTCAAAGTAATTGAATAAAATCTCAAATCTAATGCATCTACATATCCAAAATGGGTTTTTTGTAAGTCTCTTTGCATTTTTCATCTAAAAATGGAGTTGAATAATTTTTTTGCTTTTGATTTCTTTTTAGTTTTGCAAAATCCATTAGTCAATAGAGCTCTTTACACACTTGTAGTTCAAATTTTAGAGTAATTAAATAATATTTTAAATATGATGCATTTCAAAATGGGTTTTTTGTGGGTTTTTTTGCATTTTTTCATCTAAGAATGGAGTTGAATAACTTTTTTGCTTTTGATTTTTTTTAGTTTTGCAAATTGTATTAGTTAATAAAACTCCTTATGCACTTGTGGTTCAAATTTTAAAGTAATTGAATAAAATCTTAGATTTAGTGCATCTATATAACCAAAGTGGATTTCTTGCAAGAATTTTTGCGTCTTTCATCTAAAAATAGAATAGATTTCCTTTTTTTCAATTTTGCAAATTGCATGAGCTAGGACCCCTCCTAATGGACTTGTGTTCCAAATTTCAGATAATAAAATCTCAAATATAATGCACCTATATTTCCAAAGTTATGAAGAACATTAAATGGGGTTAGCATGGACAATCATCCAATCTGTGAAAAAACTAGCACACATTGTTTTTCCACATTGTGAGGCAACTCACCTTCATGAAGAAGAGGCACTTGCCCCTTTGCAAAACAAATTGGATTTTCTTGAAGACCTTTAGGGGGTGGGAGTAATCCCATCAATTGGCAATAATTATGAAGAATGTAATAAACCATCATAATTATGGGAGCTTGATCAACACGTGCATTGATGCAATGCAAGATCCTCCACCTATTTTTAAGAATCCCAAAAGCATTTTCAATGTTAATTCTACCAACATTCATTTGCCAATCAAACATGATTTTATCCAAAATTTCATCAACCGGCTTGAAATTATGCAAAAGGTAACCTCAACTTACATAGCCTGCATCTCCAAGTAAATAAGTTTTTATATTTAGACCTTTAACCACCACAATTGGTTCTCTTAAAATTGATCATGTTTGAAGTTGTTGATAAATAAATGACACCTTAAGTTGGCCCCCATCTGTCGTTTCGCTAGCAATTGAGCAATAAACGTTCCAAAAAAAATTTCCATGTCACAAATTGCTTGCAAATTAATCAAATTGCAACTTTTTTGTCTACAAAATAATCATCTATAGGTATTGCAGTAACTCGTTTATCCAACTTTTGGGAAAGTGAAATATGGGACCCATGAATAACGCCAAAGACATTGGGTAAGCCACATGCATGAAAAATCCCATCCATAATCCTAAGTAAGATTGGACCATAAGGCATAGATATATATCAATGAAATAACTTATCCCTAGAAATTAAAGTGTCAACAACAATATTAACATATTTTCGCACTATATAAAAAGTTTCAACATTGGGGTGTGTTCATTGTAAAAGGAACTAAGGACTGCATGTACACGCTTAAAATCTTGCACCCCCGTGACTTTCAAAAATGATTACATGAGTTATAAGGATTATAATTTAATGAAATCATGTTCAAAATGTTTGTATACTTATGAATTTTCATCAAAATGAATTTTGTGCAATTTTGATATGTTTCATTGGTCATAAAGTGTATAGTAAGGAATGGACAGTTTGATGTGTAAAAGGTGTTAAAATTTTGATTATCCTTTATCTTATGTAAAACCAAACCATTAATTTAAAAAAATTGTGGATGGCCATATATTGATGATTATGAAGGCATGGTATCATTAAAAATTTTGAATATATGTTTTATTTTAATTATCCTCGATAGTATTTTTTTAGTGTATAAATATATCATTGAAGGTTTGAAACACATATTATTTTAAAACTATCGACATGTTTACTTTTGTTGAAATCTACACATTCGATTTACTTGAAATTTTATCATCAAAAAAATAGATTTAATTACATCTTGTTCGAAAATTCATGGAGACACATGTGAACCAAACTTTTGAAATTGGCATTATCATCCAATAATGGGCCTTATCAAAACATGGAGGCCATGTTTCAAACTTGAAAAAACACAGTCCTTAGAAAGGACTTACACATGGGGCCCACTAACTCCTTTTACTATGAATGCACCCATTGAATCTATTAGTAATGATGTTTGCACTAACCCCATATGCAAATCAATATAACACCAACCTAATAATTTTTATAGACTCTAATGGTGCGCTAACAAACATAATAATTTTAGATTTGACAAAAGGTTCTAGTTTTCTAACCAAATAAATAAATGTTCCATGAGTCATACGATGTGTGGATTAATATTTTTTATCTCTCATTTCCAAATTGGTGTGCCAAACAACTTTTATCAAATCCCAATGTGTAGATTGTTTAGGCTCTTTCCACCAAGTCCTATGTGGTCTAATTTCTTGGTAAGCAAGAAGAGAAAAAATAATTGGCATTGCACAATAGATGAGTCATACCTCAAACTTTAGGAATAAATTCCTCACTTGAACCATTTTCTTCCTTTTGTGACATTAACTTTCAAAATTTCAACATGATCAAAAAGAAGAAATGTCAATAATACAATGGCAATAGTCATTGAATCATTGAAAATACCAGCTTTAAAATTCAAATGTGAATAATGAAAATTACTAACAAGATCTACATTCACAAAACTAGGAAACACAAAATATTAAAACTCAAAAAATCAGAGAGGTCAAAATGTTAAAACCCAAACAACAAACAAAACCCTAAATTTGAATGTTGGTTAAACCCTAATATGGTAATAAGGGTTCTAATATTTACCTTTCCTAAGTAAAAAAAACTCAATATTTACCTTTGCCTAGATTGGCAACAACTAAAAATACCAACATGTGCTCAAAAAATGATGTGCCATTTTTGCCCTTTCCTTAAGTTTTGCGAACAAAATGGGGGCTGAGATGTGCATGTGCCTAGGCCAAGTGGGCTTGGTGTTGTTCCTTAGGCTTGGGCTTTGTATTCTACCTTCAGTTTGTAACCTACTTGGGGCATTCTATGGCCATTTTCTTCATATGGTGTTTTACACCATGGAATGCACCCTTATGGCACATTTTACATTAAATTCATCACTAGGAGTTATAATAGGCCCTTTTACTCCAAGGAATCCTAATGACGAACCTAAAATGGTAGAATGGCAAAATTAGTTGTTTTCCTTAGGGACCTAGTACTTGGCCTACCATAGGTAGTAAGTACTAGGCATATACAATATGGTAGTAAAATGTCATATCCAAGAGTAAATTTACATATAATCAATCAAAGCTTGGGTAGGGCATGATAGAATTGGCTATCAATGCCATTATGTGGTTCAAGAAAGTTGGATTTCGACTACATAACTCCATATAGTTGTTTATGTGTAGCAAAACCCACAAAAGGGGGGGGGGGGGGGGGAAAAAAAAACAACCACACCAAATACAAAAACAAAAAAAAGAGAAAAAAAATGAGGGGTTTGTTTTTTTTTTTCTTTTTCCTTTTGGTAACCGCCTTATAGAAAAGTGTTTGTTTTTTTTATAAAAAAATGTCCAGAACAGGAAAAAAAAAAGAAAAGGGGGGGGGGGGGGGGGACGAAAAAAAAGA
>Ga0116227_10004914_pt1 | contig 28657 bp, 19 predicted proteins | sample S1TSphgellanicum_FD_89693 | JGI IMG/M metagenome (GOLD analysis project Ga0116227, IMG submission 89693) | Host-associated microbial communities from peat moss isolated from Minnesota, USA - S1T2_Fb - Sphagnum magellanicum MG | ecosystem: Host-associated > Plants > Peat moss > Unclassified...
AATTCTGAAATATAAGTCAACTTAATAATGTGTATGTTCAATACATGCATAATTTATAATTTCTATGTAAATTCAATTTTAGTTTACAACATATCAAGTAAGGATATTTAGGTTTTTTTTTAATATGTTCAATAAATGTGTAATTTTTTCATCTATTAAAATTATTTATTTATTTATTTATGATTAAATTATAATAATTTTTAGAATAATTATTAAATATATTTAATAAATTATCATATAATTTCAGAAATTATTTTTATTTAACACTACTATACTATAAAATATTTCTTCTTATTTAATAGGTCATTTAATAGTTCCAACAAGTTAGATAAAAATATGAATAAAAATAATTAAATAACTAACCTGACCTAATTACTAACTACAATATTATTATTAATGTTATTGTTGTAATTGTAGTCAATTATTAATTATCACAACATTATAATGACTATTTTAATTAAAATATCATATAAAATCTATTATTGAATATTTATATTTGAAATAATTCTTTGTTTTATCAAATGTTAATAAAAATTTATAATGAATCTTGAATTTAAAAAAAGTTCAGTGATAATTAATTATTTAATAAATAAATAAATTTAATTGCTGATTTTTCAAAAAAACCTAATCACCGTATTATTTAATAAATGAAGATAATATGTTTCATTGTTTAATTATACAACTATATAGTTAAAAATAGTTGATGAATAATTACTATAAGTAATTAAGGTAAGTAATTAGACCTAGGCTAGGTAGATTATTAGTTTAGGTCCAAGCCTAATTAAGTTTAAACTAACTTGTACAACTAGATTACAACTATTTGAGTTGCAATTAAATTGCAATTGGGTTACAACTAGGGTAGACAACAAATGATACTCTATCACTGAACACTTTCAAGTTTTCCCTAATTTCAACACCAAATTGAACGTTTTTTATGTCATTGAAAGTGCAAATAGAGAGCTACAAATGTTCTTTCAATCTCAAAAGCAAAGGAACAAAGTAGAGAACGCAGAAAGAGAAAGAATGATATTCTATCTCAAATTTTATTTCTAGACCCCCTTCACTTCTAACAACTATATCTTGCTCATTTCTCATTCATTTTGAACAATTTCAAAGGCTACAAATGCGCTATCTCAAAATCTATAAAACTTGTTTAAAATGAAAAATCAAAAAAATAATAGTTGAAGAGCTGAAGCTTCAAAATCATACTGGACACTTATGAAAAAACCCAAAGCACAACCCCCTTCACTTTAAAAGGTCATATCTTGCTCATTTTCCATTAGATTATAACATTTTTTACAAATTTGGATACACCAAATGGAGGATTACAAAATTGCTTTAAGTTTCAATAGGAATAGACCACGGACAAGAGAGTTATAATGATCCAATATCATTAAATGTTCGGTGATAGGTGTGTTTTCCTTAAGTTACAACTAAAACTTTTATCCCATATTGTTTCGTTTCCATTCCATGAATCCAAACTATATAAAAGAATGCACTAGGATTATTGGAGAACACAATAAACATGAAAATGTAATAGCCATTTGGGATGAGCCAATAAAAAAGGTTCAACTTTAAAGGCTAAACCAAATGAAATAGGACTTCATTTATTAATTACCATGTGATTTAGGTCTAGGCCTAACATAGGTGTTTAAATCTAACCCTAACTTAAGCCTAGATTAAATGGCCTATGTTTAGGTTTAACCTAGGTGCCTAAGTTTAAACCCAACCTATTCTTAAGCACCATGTGGCTTAAACTTTTGATGTGGATGTGCCACGTGTCATTTAACTATTTGTTGAACCCAAGATTTGTGAACATGCCACGTGTCATTTAACTATGTGTTGATCCCACATTTTATGAATGTGCCACATGTTAATATTGTTAGTGTGTCACGTGTCACCAAACCACTAGCCAAATGTTCAATTTACATAGCTACAACATAGTCGAAATGTTCAACTTACATAGTTGCAACCTAGTTGAAATTGTAATTATATTTTTAGCTGATGTCATGCTTAGTTAGTAGATGAAGTTCATCCATCAGTCGAATGTAATTGACAACATCCTTCAACTATATTGGTAGAACAATTTTCAACTAAATTGGTAAATAATGGCACATAGTGGCTATTGTTGTGGTGTTGACATGTGGCACACACTTTCAACTATAATTTCACTCTTGATTTGTACTTTTTGACATTATTAGTTAGTAGTTGCAAAAAATAAATTACAACTATATTTGTAGTTTTCGATTTGGTTTATAGTTGAACAGTAGTTGAAAACGTAGTTGCAAAAAGAGGGGTTTTCTTTGAAGTGTACAATCAAAAAAAAAATGTAGAAAGAGTTTAAAGTCAAAATCATAAACTAGACTAACATGTGGTCAATTTCTACAAATCACCCCCTTCAATTTCAATGATCATAACTTGTTCATTCCTTTATCAAATTAAGAATTTTTTTCACCTTTGGATTTCTCAAGAGGAGAACTACAAAATGTTTTTAAACATGAAAAACAATGGGACAATGTACAAAGAACAAAAGCTCAAAAAAGGGAACTAAATTTTTAAGTTGTTAATTTGTGCTGGAATCACCTTTCACTTTCAATGAACATATCTTTCTCAATTTTTTTATCAAATTGAGAAACTTTTATAATATTGGACACACCAAGAAAAGAACTACAAAGTTTGTTTGAATGTCAAAAGCAATGGAGCAACATATAAAGAGTTTAAACTCAAAAACACAAATTGAACTATTATGTTTAGTTTTTGCAAATCACCCTTTTCATTTTCAAAGGGCATAACTTGCTCATTTCTTCATTGATTTCAAGATTTTTTGTACCATAGGATGTGCCAAGTGGAGAACTACAAAATCTTTTAAAAGCTTAGAAGCAATAGAGCAATGAACGAAAATTTGTAAATCTTAGTCTTAAGTGTTTGGTGGTAGGTCTAATAAATTGAAAACTTCATGTGATCAAGTTGTTCCTTGAAAAAATATATCTCGTATTTTTTGGTCATTAATCTCATTTTGAAAGTATATAAGCAAGGGCTTTACCCCTCAATGTCACATCTTAAAATGTTCAAGTTTTCTAGGTTGAACCTATTGCAAGGTTTAACTTCCCAAAAAAAAATTGAATCAAAAGATTATTTGATTTGAATATAATCCAAAAAGGGAATTGATACATTGAAAATATATATTTTAGAAATATTATATATATTATATATATTGTATAAAAAATCACATTTAATCACATATTTAGTCATAATGAACATGTTATATCATTACTTCATTCACACAATTTATTAGAAAGGACATGCCACATCATTGCATTTAGTCACATAGTTAGTCATATTGAACATGCTAATGTGACACTGTGCTAATGTTTAGTTATCTTACATTTGTTCATTTTACTAACACTTACTTGTCTTAAATGATTGGTTTTTTAACTTGTCCCAAAATTGTTTGAGGTCTGTTTTGACAAAAAATCCAATGCAACAGGACTACAAAATGGACAAGTTATGTAGTAGTTGGGTAACACCCAAAGTTGTGGGCGTTATTAGAATAAGGGCCCATGTGAGGTGGAGCTGAAATAGGCCTAATGCTAATAAGGCCCACAACCAAGGGCATCACATAATGTAAACACCATGTGCCTTTTTTTCCTTGTGATACCCACCATCATAGGGGAAAAAATAGTATACACCTCTTATGGTGCATTCACATTGATGTAAAATCAATGTTAAATGAAAATCTAGGTGGCATCCTAGGTGGCACCCAATGTTAAATGGGCAATAGCTTAATGTTAAACAAATGTTAACATAAAATGTTGGTGGTAAGTAGGTGTAAGTCCTAAATGACTAACATGGTCACTACCACAAAATGTGGGTGCAGTTCACTAGTCCCTATTCACTAGACTAGTGAATTTAGTACTTTTTCACTGGTCCTGTTCACTACAACCAACCAGTGAATTCACTCAAAATCCAGTGAAATCACTTGGCATATAGAGACACCTTTTGTTATAGTGAGTGTTATGGGACTCAACACTAAAGTCCTTAACACCAAGTGTGAATGTACCTTTAGTATACTCATGACTTTAACATCCATTTGGACCAGCTTTGCTCCTCATATTGCTCTAGAACTTACTTCTGAACAATGCAAAGTTTTGTGTCACAAGAATGCAAGAGACTGTGACAGAGGATAGCTATGATATGAAAGACTCCAATCATGAAGGTATTCTTTGTAAATCCTATGTTTCTCACACTTGTTTCAGGAAGGATCATGATGCAGGCAGGGTATTACTGACCGTGTCCACAACAATCCTGAGTTATTGGAAGAGCCAAGTTTTCCTTTTCTCTCATATATGCAGTGCCAATGTTGAGCTTATCAACCTCAACTCAATCCACCAGCTGAACTCTCTTTCAGCATAGAAAGGATACAACACAAAAACCTTGCACTGCATCGAGATTCATTAGATGTGACAATCAGATAACATCCCCCTGCTATGACAGAAAGCTTTTCAACAACACAGTGTACCGTCAGCTGCATCTAGAATTATGTGTGTCAATTTCACTTTGGCACAATGATTCCCACATTCCCCAACTGTGCAAGTTCAGACCCAAACACACACTTTGCAACAAGAATATCCAGGCATTACCTTACATGATCTGATGCAACCAAGTAAGAGGAAATGAGCTCAACATTGGCCATCATCTTTGAAATTTCACAACCCCAAGAACCCTTGTTGCAGGGAACCTCCTGAAGAACCGCATCAGTAATCCCCTTAATTTCAAGCATGTATTGCTGACCTCGCATCTGAATTTTCCAGCACTGATGGAAAAAATTTCCAGCATGGGCAATGTATTTTGTTCAAATACAGATTGAGAAGCTTCAAGAGTTCCACTCCATAGTAGTGGAAATTCCAGAACTTCATCAATACACTCATTGCTGAGTCCAGATGATCACATGGCCAGTTTGTGGCTAGAACTAAGAAAATGTCTCACGATTGATTACTGGTAGTTCAATAGAGCAATGCATTCAATGCACTCTGGTGGACCTCACTCATGCTTGTTTCCAACTACCAGTGAGTTTCTGTCACAAGACCAGTAGTAAACAGCAAGAATCAGTATTGATGCTGGCTACCTCAACAAAACCTAAAAGAGAAGGAGAAGACCACAGAAACCAGGAAGAAAGAGGTACCCAAAAAGGAAAAGAGAAAGAAAAACCAAACTAGAAAATGGAGAGAAACAAGAGAGAACTTTAGGAGCAAAATCATTGCAACTGGAATCAGTTGAGTTTGCATCAAGAGCTGGAGAGAGCCAGAAGCATGAAGTTCACCCTGTAATATTGACTCCAGCTGCAAGTAGTAGTGTTGCTCCTCCAACTGCAACCACAAGCTTAACCCAATCCATAAGGATAGCCCCTCAGACCACCATCATTGCACATGACATACCACATCTTAACCCTAGCTCTACATCACATCTTTCCAGATGAAACAACCAGAATTTGCGTGCTATCAATTGCAGCAACTCACTTCTCCTTGTCCATATGCCAACTCTCAATCAGCATTCTGCAGTTTTTATATCTTCAGCTGCCTTGGCCCTTATATGCTCATCCCTCAGCCGCCTCTGCAATGGCCCACACTAAAATGATCTCTCTTTCAGTCTCAGCCCATTCCTTTTCAGTATAATGCTGGCGTTGTTCTTCTATCTGTGCTTCTACATGTCTGTTCTTGGCAGCACTGCAGCTGCCTCTTCTTGCAATGATTCTCACAAGCTCTGTATTGTATTGCCTTTGAGAGCCTTCATGTTTAACCTGCTTGTAGTATATAGATTGCCAAATTGCTCCACTGCCACTGAAGAATTGCCAAGATCCATCATGGGGAAGAAACTCAGGAAAGTCTATCAATTCCATGTTCCCTGTCAACAGTTGTGGGTTGAGGTCACCAGACCCTGAAGCTTTTGGTGAGGTTGCACTCGGAAGGGTCTAATGCAACAAAGCTCAAACATGTCTGTATACTCCCTCGTGTTGGGCTTATAGAACTTGGTACCTTTCCTTTGCTTGTCAAGTCTCTAAGTCCTGCTTTCTCATCAACTCAAAGAGTACAACACCATGTGCACATGCTGCCATGTATGTCAGCTGACAGCTCCTCCTGAGGAATGACATTCTCACATTTCATTTATGAAACTCTTAAATTTGATCTGGTGTTTTCAATTGCAACACCCACATCACTGCATAGTACTATGATTTGTCACACCACCATATCTAGCTCCTACTGACAACCGGAGTTTGTGGAACTCTCTCAGTACATGGATTTGTGCTACAGCAGTATCTTGTGAAGAGTTGATTTGGGAATTTGGATGTTGCAGATGTATGTGATGGGCCGAGCAGAATCATAGGTGTGCAGTTGGATGTATCTGATCAGAACATACTGATGCTGAGAGGTATATGCACACCTTGATTTTCCTCTCTTCAAATTCAATTACAAAAGTCAAGGTAAGGGTCTCTTTTGTCATGCGAACAGATTTGTCTTGCTACACCACCATAATGCAGGAAGGAATGAAGTACAGTGCCCATTTTGTGTGGAATTATATACATAGTGGTCCACCAAAGCAGGGAATTTCTTAAGGCACATGAAGGGCCAGGGAGTGTTTCTGCAAGGCAGCTCGTTCCCTGGAACTTTTTCCTCGCATTTCACTTGGGATTCCCTTTCTTGTGAAGCATTTACCTATTAGACTTCAATCCAACTTTATTTTTTACGCTTTTGCTGAAATGTCACTCATCTTGGGCAATTGAAGCAGAGTTCCCTTGTGATTTCCTTACAGCTAGAACTATACTGGTTGAACATGTGGGTGTAGCTGCTGCTACTACAAATGAGCACTTAAATAGTGCATTTCAAAACATAGGTGCAGTTCTGGAATCAAGCTGATTTAGCCACTGAGTTAAGGAGAGGAATTAAGGAGTGTAGCTGGTAGGGTAGAGAGGCCGGTCATAGTACACTTAAAAACTCAGACAAACCATCTGATCGAACCAGAACTTGGTTGCCTCTGGGGTCCAAAGATAGATTGTAGAAGAGATTATTGCACACCTACTGCCCTTTAGATTGCTGGATTTGGACTATAGATGCAAAAGATATGGCTTTTGGTAGCTTTTGGCCTCATTGCCTCAAAACCAAATTTTACCAATTAGCTTCTAGACCTATCTTTAAGCTATGCAAAGCCAGTAAATGCACATATAAATTTTGACACATGTCACCAATCCATGCCATCATCAAACACTTTCATCTTCAAACTGATCATCATCCGTCAAAACAACAAACACCTTATGGTTGAGATCAACACTAAAAATAAGGCAACATTTTGTTTGGTGATCAATACCTTAAAGGTATGTTAAACCCTAAAATTTGAATGTTCCCCCGCATGGCATTGCTCCAAACCCTGGACCCTTTCCCCCTTTCCTTTCCTCTCTCCTCCCATTCCCTCTCCTTTCCTACTTCTGTTGTTGTTCAAGTAGAACGAAAATCCTCTTTCTAGTTTCTCTTGAGTTACACCATTGCTCATGGACGTGTGCTTTGAGCATGTTAAATGTTCTCCTTGTTGAAATTCTCCTACTCAGCTTTTCTCTATGGTCTCTCTTGAGTTTTGTTATCATTCATGGACACATGCTCAAAGCATGCTAAAGGCATACCCTATTTGGGTACAAGTTGGTGCAATTGAACTTCCCAAGTTTGTGAAAATCCATAGTAATTCCAAGTGTTTTGTTGTTGTAAGTGCTTGTGCAATTTGTGGTCTCGTGTTCATGATCGAAGTCGTCCTCCTAGGTGGATTGAAATTTCTTGGTGTTTTAGTGGCGTTTGCAATGGTCCTCTCCTAGTGCTACTCCTCTCCTCTTCCTAATGTTCTTGATCTTTTCCATGTATGTTTTTAATGTTAGTCCTCTTCTTAGTGTTCTTGAGCTTCTCTTGGTGCTATTCCTCTCCTTGGTGCAGTTCCAAATGAATCGAACCCCCCCACCCCCCGCTTAGCATTCGTAATGGTCCTCTTCCTAGTGCTGGTCTTCTTCCTAGTGTTCTTCATTTCCTCCTAGTGCTACTCTTGATGATTCAAACCCCCCCATTCTCTCTTGTGTTCATGATGGTCCTCTTCCTGGTGCTAGTCTTTTTCTTGTTATTGTTCATCTCCTCTCAATGTTGTTCTTGATGAATTGGACCCCTTGTCGCAACCCCACTTTGAGGGAGTTGTGAGGTTGCCACTCACACTCTCGAAAATGGGACTTGGGAGTCCTCCGGAACTCCCAAAAACTCAGAGAGCGATTACAGGCGTCAAAACACCTTACATTGAGGCGTTTTTTATACCATTGAAAATTTCTTGAAGTGTAGATGTCCAAAATGGCCTCGCATGAGCCATTTGGACATCTGCAGCACAAGTTATGGTTGAAAGAAGGGCCGAGAGTCAAATTGGCAGTTTGACTCCCAACCAGTAAAAGTCGGGAATCGACCCGATTTCGGTGCGTGCAGGTAAAGTGTGACACACCATTGAAAAGCTCTCAAAGAGAGCTACAACTTTGGTTCAGACCTTGTCCCGATCCGAGTTTGGGGTGAGGAGTTATGAGCGCCCAAAGTCCCGGGAGTCCAAACCAGGACAATTTCGGGACTCCACTTTGGGAGTCCTGGGAAAAAGAACCATTTGGATGTAGGTGCGGCGGAGAGCTACAAAAAATACTATATGGGGGAAGGTGGTGGCTTCCCCTGAGTCCGGGCCGTGGTGAATCAAGTGAGTCCAAGTTAGCCCGTGGCTTGTCTCAACACCAAAAAGGTGCAGAATGAGTTCTAATCAACTTGTTGGTTGGATTTGGATGCAAGACTGCATAATTGAGTAAGCTTATCCCTCTTCCTAGTCTATCTCGGAGCTTTCAGCACGCCCCTCTCACCCCCTTTAGTGCTGGAAGCGGGAGCGTGCCCCGAATCCCAAAAATTCCGCAACTTGAATGAGTTAGCCCAACATGGGGCTAACTTGGGGACTTGGGAGCGTGTCACCCCCCCTCTTTCTTATGTTTGTGATGGTCCTCTCCTCTTCTTGGACCTCTTCCTAGTGTTGTTCATCTCCTTTTAATGTTACTCCTTTCTTTGGTCCTTTCCTAGTGTTCTTACAATTGATCCTCTTCTTGGTGTTACTCCTTTCCTTGGTCTTCTCCTAGTGTTCCTACAATTAATCCTCTTCCCAATGGATTAAACCTCTTGAATTTCTAATGATCCTTAGCTACTACTCTTAAACTTGGAACCATGGAGTTCTTATTAGTCATTAAACCACTGAGCTTCTATTCTTAGAATTTTTATTCAACCCTACTACCCCAACTATTATTATTATTGCATATGTTTTCAATTTATCCCTCTATTGCTCTATTATTTTGTTCTAATTCACTAAGCACTAGACCTTGTTCTTCCTTCGTACTCCTTTGAGTTGTTTGTTTCATCAAATTGTTGCAGAGATGTTACAACTCCCCTCTTTTTTTACATTTGAACCCTAGCTTATTGTTGGGCTTATTTTTGAAAATATGTTATCCAACCCAAATTCACACCCCCATATCCAAGAAGGTGAGCTCACATTCCCTCTTGGAAATTGCAATGAAATTTATCTCTTGTTTATTTGATTGTTGAAGATGACTAAGCTACAATGAAGGTAGCTAGCTATTATTTTGTATGTTTTTTTTGAACTGCCTATTCTATTGCATTCATTGTTGTTATTGTCTTTATAGCCTACTTGTCTTACTTTTCCTTCCTTTTTATTTCTCTAATCTATTTTGCCACATCCCTATCCATTGCTTTTTGTTGCATAATGGTCAAGTATTCTTCTAAAATCATAACATAATTCTGTGAATAATTAAGTTCGCTTCCATTGGTCCTTCTTACAAGGAGACATGGTAATGACAACAAATTGTTACCTATTAATGTTTTTCGAATTTTTGGGATTTTGCATTTTATTCCCACATCTACTTAAGATTACAAGGTTTTTGTTAGAGATTAATTTAGGGTTAACAATTATAAAAACTATAAACATGTCCACATAATACCTAGGGTAATCTTGAACCATATTATTAAACATAAATTCATGAATTGTAAATTTGCAATTGAAGCTATATTGATTAGTTCTTTTGTAAAATTTTATTTTGCCTATTCCATTTCCCCATCCTCCTCTTGATTTGATTGATAATCATCATCTTACTATTTTCTAATTTGATTCATTACTTTGTATAAATTTTTAGGCCTTGTTCTTTCATCCATGGCTTTAGGGTCTAATGGTTAAATCCCTTTACTTTTGAACTTTAAGATGATATTTTTTCTTGAGAGTGCTTGGTGTAGTATTTTATCCACCCATCCCACCAAAAGTATTTTTGCTGGTTCAATGTTGTTCCTATTGATCATTGTTGTCTCTTTCCTTTCTAAATGTAGTCTTGAAAGGTTTGAAACAAGTTAAGTATAAAGGTTATAATGCATGGGATGTATGTGAAGGTAAAGTAACCATATCCAACCTAAATGTTTGTGCTTGTTCAATTGCTTCAAGGGTGACATGGGCTCCATAGCCATTAAAGATGAACATATGCTTATTTATTAAAAAGATTCCACCTAATATTGACCTCTTGAAGAAAAAGAGGAATTCTTTGAAAAAAAATGCAAGCTTTTGACTACATAGCCATACAAGTCCTTGGTTGGCATAATTGATTATAGTCATTTCATATCCTCTTTCTTTTGAAAATGTAAAACCCTTGTAATGTTGACCCTATTGCATTAACAACACAATTAATAGTTAACCACTCCTTGGACTTGGGAATGGTGTTATACACCTATTAAGAACCTTGTTTTACCAAAACCCTAGGTCCTAACTGTTTTCCTACTTGGATGCTTATTTCATTAGAAGTCCAAATATGATCTAAAACATAGTTGTGCTTATTGTATAAGGACTGCAGGTTTTGGTAGAAAGTTTGGCATGATCAGATTATTAATCATTGAGTTATACCGATATCCAATCCTTGAACCTAACAAATGTTGAGCTCAAGATGTCTACACTTAAACTAGTACCACCAAGAGGTCCCTAATACTTTTCCTTGGAAAGCTGTTGACCTTGTTTGGGTGAGTTCTGCCACTTCCTCTTCAATGGTTGCACACTTATTGATAGCCCAACATCTTGCATAGCCAAAACCCAAAAAACCATAGCTTGATTTTCTTTTGATATTAGTACACTTATTAGTCTTGTTTTTCTAAATCTTGTTTTTCCATACAAATGATCAAACACCAAGGTTAATGGTATGTTTCAATGTTTACTTGCCTTTTTCAATGAAATTGTCTCTTTTTCAACTACATCCATGGCCTCCTCCAATGTTTAGTTGCTCCATTTGCCTCTAATGCTAATAGGATTGGATCTATTGACTCTTCGTTGTTTTGTTGTTGGTTTTTGTGATTCAAAAGATGGTGGGACATTCCCCTTGTTTTGGCTTGGCTAGTCATCCAATCCACTTTACCTCCTGTAAAGCACATTCAACAACATCATGATGTAAAACCCCTAGGCCCCAACCTCCAACAAGTTGGGGTGTTTGGTTTAGCTTTATAAGAGGTACAAACCTATATCTTTTATATTTTGACCAACTCTGAAAAAAATGTGAAAGATTAGGGTAAGTGTGAAATGCATGTCTTTAGTTGTTTGGAACTTGTGATCAATTGCATAGAACTCAAAATCTGACCATACTAAATTTTGATCAATTATCTTTGTGCAAGCAATAAATGTGTATAGAAAACTACAACTTCTTGGAGCTTGAAGAAATCTACCTCTTTTATGGCTACCTATATTATACCTAAAAATTATCGAACTTTATATCCAATAGTAGTTTAAAAACTTCTTGAACTATTAATTGGAAAGTTCATCTATTACATCCCTTCCTGGCTACCCCCTTACATCCACCCTTGAATCTTGGTTTTCTCTCTTTTACTACTCTAAGTTACAAAGTATATCTTGTTTTTATTCATTTGCTAGGTTTTGTGGTTTTTATTTAGAATTCTTTATTCCTATGTTGCTTGGCCTTTGTTGGTCAAACTTAGATACTCTCAAAACCTTGATGAATGACTTGAGGATAACCCTTTCACAAATTCAAAGTTCTAACTTACCTAAAAAAATTGCAGATTTGCACCATTGCCTTGTGAATTTGGTGGTTTTAATTTTTTGCAAGAATGGGATGTGCACAAAATTGAAGGGAAATTAAAAAGGTTTCCCCATTTAATGTGTAAGATTTGAATATCCATTGGATCCTATAAACCTTAATCCTTGATTATGTTCAATTGTGTGCTATTTAACATGACTTGCAAACCCCATCACCAATTTTTTTCTCCTAGTATTGTTCAATCCAATTGCTTATCACCAAACATGGGGCCCTTGAAAGATTAGCCCAATTTTTCCCTATAACCAAACATTGAAAGTACATCATGTTTCTCCCCTTCCATGATGAAATTCCACTAATCACCCATCACCAAACAGGTCCCTTGTAAGTTTATTCAAACTTTTTACAAATATGACCCACCAAAACCCCTAATATCAAACACTAAAATTTGATGGGTTGTCAGCAACATGAAAAAATTGAAACAAATTTATTTTCAACCAAGCGTTTGGTTATATGCTAACCGGCAAACACCCACAAGAATTGTTTTGTTCTCACATAGGCAGGATGCCACACTAGGTGGGTGCTCGATGATCGGCCTGTGCTTGGTGATGGACCTTCCTACCCTAATAATTTGCACTTAGTCAAATTCGAATTATAGGTGCAGATCTAGAATCAGTCTTATTTAGTTGATTATGTAGAGGGATTAAGGAGGTTGTTTAGCTTAAGCCTGGTACTAATCTGCACTTGGTCCGCTTCAAATTGTAGGTGCAGATCTAGAGTTTAAGTTGATTTAGGTGACGTTGCTGATACTAATTTGCACTTACTTCTAATTGTAGGTGCTGATCTTGAATCCAGCTGATGTAGGTGGTTAAGGAACAGGGATTAATGAAAACTTATATGGCACTTGGGAGCAGGTAGCTCAGGGTTACAGAATTTGGCAAAACACACGCACGTATCAAGAGGGAGAGAAAGCGTCACAGAAATCACAAGTAGAGAGAGAGAGAGAGATGTGTCGGGAGATCCGGGGCATTTTTGCTCAGAGATTGTAACATGATTTCTGCAATGGCGGCCAACGGCGCCCTCAGATGTCCAGACATAATATGTTTTTCCTCATCTTTGCAAAGCTCCGCGGATCCTTCTTTACTTCTCTCCCTTGACAGAAACAAAGAAAAAAAACCGAAAAAAAAACTCACGACCTTGACATTTATGTAGGAAAGAATCAACCCCTCCAGAAGGTCACAAGAAGTTAACAAAAAAGTGCACACAGCTGCAACCTAATCTACTTTGTCATTCAAGAGGCCTCGAGAATCGTTTTTGGAGCAAGACAAAGTGCAGCAGAAGCTGTGTGACATGGAAGTGTGTAGGTTACGAAGGAAGTCTACCAATACTGCGGAGACGAATCCTTACTCCAATCAACACTACTAAGTACAGATCAAAACCACGGAGCTAAGAGAAACGAACTGCAGATCGAATCGAGAACTCGGATCAGAAGGCGTCTAGTATCATCGCAGTTGAGCTGAGGCTCCTGGACAAGCTGCACACTAGTCTCCTTCTGCCACAATAGTCTGCGTCTGCAAGAAAACGGATGAGAATAGTGTACAGCTTTGCCATGAGCTCCAGAAACCTTGCGGGACTCTCTTATGAGCAGGACCGTCGAAAGAATCACGTACTCAGTCTTGGAGACGCTACGGCATTCTTCCCATGAAGAAAGTAAGCATACGTAGCAAAGATCTGAAAAAACACAACCACGAGATGAGAGAGAAAGGGATGCAGCCCCAACAACTCCTAACACTCAGCATCGAGGTCTGTAGCACAACCTTATAGGAAGAAGGCGACAGAGATTGCTAGCCCTAACCCTCATAAACCCTAACCCTAACCCTAACTCTTATGAGCCTGCTGCCTCCCATACGAACTCCACATGCGAGAAGAGAACAAGAGGCCAGAAATTTCTATCTGCGCTGCTGTTTCAATAATTTCCCAGCAGGCAAGAAGGTCATGAAATACGCAGGATACCCCGTGGTGGATCTCACAGTGGCAGGAGAAACTTTGAGATTTGAGCAGGACAATGGCTCCATGCATGTGGGCACTTCAGTGTGGCCGTCGTCGCTGGTGCTGGTGAAATGGGTGGAGCACATTCTGTTGAAAGGAGGAGCAGGAGGAGGAGGAGGAGCAGGAGCAGGAGGATCGCCCTCATTATCAGTAGTGTGCGAGGACATTCAGCCTAGGACTTTTTCAGGCAAGAGAGGTGTGGATCTGGGCACTGGGTGTGGAGTGGCCGGGCTAGGGTTAGCTCTGTTGGGTCTGAATGTAGTCCTCACGGACATTGCACCTGTCATGCCCGCTTTGAAGAGGAATTTCAAGAAAAACGTGAGCTCCACATCTCTTGCATCTGCTGGCAAACCTGGTTCCAAAGCTGGCAAAGTGAAGATAGCTCAGCTTTACTGGGAGAACGAGAAACAAATTGCAGCTCTCAAGCCACCCTTCGACTATGTGATCGCAGCGGATGTGGTATATCTGGAGAACATCGTGGAGCCTTTGTTGAACGCCATGAGTGCACTTGCTGGTCCTCACACCATCATCCTGCTTGGCTACCAGATCAGACAAGCTGAAGCACATGAACTCTTTTGGAGGCTGTGTCCTGATTTCTTCCACATCCAACAAATTCCTCACACTGAACTCCATCCTGATTATGCTTGGGATGAGAATGACATCTACATTCTCAAGAAGAAGTAAGAGAGCTCCTCCCTCCTCTCCTGCCCCACCCCCCCCTTCCCCTTCAACTTTTATCTTCTGAATTCCAGGTTTAGAACTAGGAGATAGGGTTTGTCATTTTGGATTTGGATTTGGATTCATGCCACAGTTGGAAGAGAATTGTCCTCAATGGCAGAGAATGCCCTCGACCATGGGATTACATCTATAAAAATACATGGTATTTCTCTTCATGACAATCCACTGTATCCATGCTTGGATTCTCAGATTTGCAATCCTCACCCTCATACTTGATCAGTACCTTGTTTCTCTTCACAGTGCAAGGTAATTTTTTTCTACATAACTGGGAGAGAGATTCAATTTATATGATGTGTGACAATAGTAGGCCATTTCATGCTGTCTTTGAAAGGCACATGTGAGCCAACTCTACCAACATTTTAATCCATTGATTTGATGGCCAATCTTCTCCACCATGATATACTGACCAAGATGATTTTGCTAGTGATCTTTGTGGAGAAGGTTTAGACATTGCTTCTCTCTTCAATCTTAGACACAAACCTCAAAGGATTTGGCAATGGAAGGTAGTGCAACTGACTGCCATTTATCATGAACCTCTTAGCAGGTTTTGAAATACTTCGAATTGATTGAAGGTGAAAACAACCAATGTGACTTCATGAACTTGGCAACTGGATGTTGAGAGTGTTCAGGGTTTAGGAATTCCTTCACATCCACCCATGCAATATAGTGAATGAGGTTTATCAACAGGTCCAGTGCTTGTAGCAATAAAACTGCTCTGCTCCACCCACATTCTCAGCCTTTTCTGGCCACCAGGAAAATTTCAATAGTACACCACAGCATCAATGACCCTCGAGATGAAGAAGAGGTGAAGGGATTCTGGAGCGGGCAAGAAGGAAGAGCTGTCTGCTACACCATCAGTGCCTGAAGATGCACAGATGTTCTATCCAAGCAGCTGACTGCAACTGCCACTGATAATGTGTCCGCAACTGATATCTCAGGCATTTGAAGTCACCAATTCTGCTCAAACCTTAGCTCATTGCACAGGGCTCATATGGACAAGACTGGCATCTACATTCAATCTGGTATCTGGGTGTACATTCATCCTGCAAACTGTACATAAATTATGTATGATTCTTCTCATTCCTCCTTCATATGCGTTATATCTAGGTTCAAATCTAGAGAGTGCTTGCATTTCCTGATGCAATCTTACCATGGAATGACTTTGTTCTGCATCTTAGACATAATCCTGTGAGGTGCATGTGATTGATGATCCATTATAGGCAGCAAGGACTTAAACTTTCCATTGTCCCCACAAACACAGTCACAGGCCATTTGATGGCTGAGGTTACAATTCATAGGCTGAGGGCAATGAAGGTAGAAATGTTCCACCACAGTTTCAGATGCAGACTTTATCAAGACCACATGAGAATTGTCACTAAAGCCAATAAACATGGGTCCTTGCCATATGTGAGCAAGCATATGCATGCTGAGGTATGCACCTACCATTTCCTTTCTTCAATTTGACTTCCCATTTGTTTACTAGGTTCACACGCATCATGCTAGGAGCTTCAAGTTTTGTCTCAATTGAGTTGCTGAAATCAACTGGAAATGTTGAACAGAGATTGCAGTTGAACACACGATGATCATCATCATCATCACTGATTGTGGAGGGTACAACGAAGGGAGTAAACATTGGGGTTGCTTGGCAGTATTTTGGTGATTTACATATATTTGGAAGAAATTTCATATGTGCAGAAAGATTCAGAATGATGAATAAATTCCTTGCTGCTTTGAGTGGTTTACATCTTGCATGCTCTTGAATGGGGAATAGCCTAGAGAGCTTGCATCTTGTAAGAGTTTTTGGACTCCCAGTAAATTTTGCGTCACAAGTCATTATGTTATTGTGCTACTGTTTTCTTCACAGTTTGTCTCTCGAGTGCTACCCGACATCACTACTGACTCTTCCTATTGCTTCCAGAAAGGCAACAGAAACTCAGAAGGCAGTGTTTCACCACCACTTTGAACATGAAAAATTGAAAGATAGGTTTCTGCTTCTGTTAAAACACTAAAAACAATGTCAGTGTGGTGCACATAATGACTCCAGCTTCAGACAAGTACTCAGTCTTGCATCAACAACCACAGCAGTTTTAGACCATGCCAAATTCAGTCCTCTAAATGACAGAAAGAAAGAGTTTCTCTGAAGGTTCACAAAACTAATCTCAAGAAATTGGCTATTTTTCTTGCTTCAAAAAATCCTCTCTTGGAAATTTCTAACTCTGGATCATCTTCTCAGCCTTGTATCTGCTCTGCAATTTGATGTGCACCTGGTTTGAATGTCAAGTGTGAAAGGGAAATTGCAAGTTGACAGCTTGACAACAGAAGTATGAGTGTTGTGTGACACAATTTCAGTGGCCCAGTAGTCCTTCGACCTCCTTGGTATCATCATTTTTTTGTGGGTGCTCATTCACATTCAGCCTTTGCTTACGCACACTAGGAAGATATGGGTTATTCATGATTGCATCCCCTTGTCCAATGTGCGAGATATCTTTCATTTTATGGGCATTGAGTTGATTCACTTATAACTTCAGAGCTAGTCTGTTACACAACTTTATCCATTAACTTTTTCAAGATGCTCGAGTGTTCAGAACTTCCAATTTCAAAGGATACTGCAGATATTGATACTCCTGGTGTCTCAAGTTTGTAGACATTGGAATTCAGTTAATTGTCTGCATAGCAGAATCCAACTAAAGCCCAGCCTCTAGTAAACAGCAACCGATATTTGTATGCTCCCTTCCGTTGAATGCAGTTGTTTGCTCTTACTCAATCGTGTATATCAATTCTATGGATCGTCAGGAAAAATAAGGAACACATACTTACAAAATTTTACACATCTTCAACCAGAAAAATATGAAGCATTATCGTTCTTAATCCATTACACTCCTATTCTTCGCATGTTGTCTTTTATCTCGAGAAATCAATCACTTTCCTTGTTGTTCAAAATAGTGACGATGTCGCCAGACTTCGGACTGGAATTTGTACTGGACTTTCGACTGGACCCCAGTTATACACCGCAACCATGAAGCCTCTGTAAAATTTTCATTAGACTATTCTATTTACAGAACAATTGCAACCATTGAAAATTTGCAATAAAAAATTAAATTGGAGTAATCTTTAACTGTCACTAAGCATCTTCTCGTCTAACTGCAACTATCCTTCCTTGAGTTGATCTCATCTCTTATTTGAATCTCTGGTCATTACATTCGTCGTAATCTTAAGGGAACAGATTGCATTCTTCAAAGTCGTTTTTACACAGAAATAAACCAACGAGAGAGTGGCAAAGCGACCAGCCAAATTATGGACATTCTCGGAGCTCTGGCCCACACCGCTACCTTCAGTAATTGTGGCGCGTCTCGTCGGATTTGACGAACGTCGAACTCGTCTTTGGGCGCCAAGCTGGAACTCGCGCAACGGCCGGATCCCAGGTATAGCCGATTCCAGGGTTGCGGCGATGGGATTAGGGTTAGGGTTTGGTTCCGCCCCTTTCACCCAAACCCTTCGTCATATAAGTTCAGAGCTGCACCGCTTTACTGTCCTCTCCGTCTCGGCATCTGTGGATCTGTGTTTATTTTGTCTATGTTGTCTACGTTTTGTTTTCTATTCATTGCTTTGTTTTAGCTAGGCTTTCAACAAGTTATTTTGGACAGTAAAATGCTTCATAAACTGATCGCTGTGTCGTGCAGTACCAGTGGGTCCGTTCCCTGAAGCAAGAGTGCTGGATTCGGGCGCCTAGGAAACGTCCGTCTCTATGCAGCCCTCGCTATGCCGGTATCGGATTTATGCTCTCCGAAATCGGTACGATGGGCTGTTGACATATTTGCGAAATAAGGCCTTAAGATGAGCACACTTCAGTTTCAGTCATCTGTTTTTCCCAGTTTAAGAACTTAGAATGGTTTACTCACGATCGATGGTGTGTGTGTGTGTCTGTCTGTCTGTCTGTCTCTCTCTCTCTCTCTCTCTCTCTCTCTCTCTCTCTCTCTCTCTCTCTCTCTCTCTCCATGACAGCCTTCGTTGCTTCTTGAACTTTGTCTTGCACTGTTTTGTTGGGACTCTGACTGTTTGCCATTAGGAGTTGAGCTGCCGTTGAGGTACTTGGCGAGATAATAGTCTTGAAGACATGTGGAAAAATGCATATGTGAATGCATTATTTTAGCAGTCATATTGTAAGTTAGAGAGATCGGACTTGATGATGACAAAATGCAGACGGGCGGACTGAACTGATGCCATGTTGAATGTCTGTACTCAGTCCTCGGCAGTAATGCCGTTGATATCTCTGAAAGATCATGCTCTCTGCTGGGTGTCTGGGTTCATCTTATTATGGATCCTTTAGCATGGCAAGTGATGATTGAATCTTATTCTACACACTGAATTACTCAAATGTTGAAATTGTTTTTTCACCTCTGACAAACTGATGCCATGCTAAATACAAATGGAGTTCTAAGCTCCATGAAAAATAAACCCTGGCAACAATGTTATGATGGCTTCCGGAAAATGACAACTACTCTTTAAGGAAAGTCAGGAGCTTGAGGAATGTACCATAGGAAAGGTAGGCGAAGTGTTATCAAGTTTTTAAGCAAGCACTAGATTGTGCTTCAATTCGAATCTCTAGGAATTGAAAATCACTAAGGTTTAGAATCTAAATTCTCTAGCAAGTGAAATTGACAGTTTTGTTACTTTGTAAACCATATATGCTAAAAGTCCATTCAGGAACGTTCCTTTCATGTATGCTTGGATTCTGGTCACTCATCGGCTAAACATATTCGTTGCACCTTCTCAATTCAACTTTCACAAACTCAACTTGAACAATGTAGAAAGTGTCACTGAATCTGTCACATAAAAATGGGACTGCACATTTTTCTTGTGCAACTTAAACTGCATATTTTTTTAATTCACATTCTAGCTATTACATAGCTTAGAGAAAACTCTGTTTACTACAAATTTTCAGCTTTTCCAGTGTGAGTATTTGAAAACTATACAAAATATGAATAATGAAAAGTAAAAATATTTATTTACTTTCTAATCTTCAACAATATGTCTTTAAAACTTCCTTAAAACTAATCAACACAGTTTTTAAATTTATAAACAATGCTTAACAAATAACATACCTCAGTTTTTGTAAACAATCTACAATTCCACTGAACGTCATAAAAAAAATCGTAGTAGACAACATTTTAAAAAATTGGTTAACAACACCAATTAGTCACTTCGTATTATAAGAAGACGATTTTCATCCCAATATATGCTTTGTTGTGTAAAGAATATTGCATGTATACTGTATACTGTGAAGTAGCAATGAACGTTGAAGTTCCAAAACTTTCAAGCAAAAAATGGTATAAGCAAAACTTTTCACGGCATGTACAAAAAGTCTTAAAAAACGTTGAATGAGAAAAGACAAAACAAAGTGAAGTAGAGAAAACATACTCAACAGCAGTGACAAGTCTGTCCACTTGTTCAATGACCCATCAACAGTTGTAACATGTATGATAATGCCTTCTCTATCACAACTTTCCCACTCAATTCTTCAGCTCCCTACAGTGAGTACACACTAACCTGCAAACTGAGTTGCAGAAGCAAGTTTTGAAGCATCAGGAAAACTCAGTCATGATACTGGCTAGCTAGCAGCAAAGAACACTAGGAGAGACATGGAAAGAAAACACTAGGGGGGAAAACAAAAGAGACATACAAACAGGACATAAAACAAAGAGAAACTGAAGTTAAACATACTATCATTCAGTATCCTGTGACAAATTTCTGAAGACAGTCTTCTTGATGGTTTCACATTCTTATCTTCCGATGGATTACAAGAGACTGATCCTGTTTTACTAACCTCCTCTCATCTCTTCCACAAAGAGTTGATTGCTAATTCTAGCCCCAACGACAGCCCTGGGATCCCTGCAATTGACACCATGATGAATTGCATGCAGCCAGAAGATATAGCTAATGAAATCTCAATTCTATGCAAAAAGACTTACACCAGCTGAAGAAGCCAAGGTGAAAAATAGAACACAAAGTTATAATCCAGAGGCAGATGTTCTGTCAACACTCAACCCACAGTTTCTTTGTGAAGTAAGGGAAATCCCCTTCACAGGGAAAAAAAAAGATTTAATAATGTCTTCCACCACAAATATCTCATAACATCAGAATCACAAATCACATGCCCTTTGCTATTATGTCTTTTCCACTATGGAGTTTTCCAGAGGCTCCAGCCTTGCCTTCACCAAAATAGCAGCAGCACATTACTTGGTTGGCACCTTAGCGGTACTGAAACACAAACAGCAATGTAAAAGAATAAGCTCATCATGGTTTACATATCAATACACTGCACTAAAAACAGTTCAGACTACACATAATCACTAGCAGAATTGCACCTCCTGTGGAAAGGACACATCTATTTCTGCCATCACTTCTACCTCGGTGCCAAAACATTTCAGAGAAAAGCATGGACTTCCTACTACATCCTATACATGTGCAGGGGCATGCAAGGAAACAAAGGAATGTGAGTGGAGATACCTTCACAAAGCCAATATCCTTAGAGTAGATGCGAAAACACTGCCGGCATGTGTTGAGCCCGTACTTGCGGATCATACCGTGACTGTTCCCACACACTCGGCTGCAATGCATTCCAAAACCCAGACAACATGCATATATACTCCCCTTTAATCCATAGAAATCGAAATCATTCCATCTCAGACCAGATTGCAATGCCCTAAAAACAATCCAGCTCTTGAGGAAAACCCTTACTAGAAGTGAGTCTTGAAGGAGAAAAGAGATGCGCAAAGTACAGAAAAGCTTTGGGATCGGTAAAACAATAACAGCCATAAAAAGCTTGCTTCGCCGTGTGCGTCGAGCCACCGACACTAAGAAAACTCTTGACCTAAGATCCTCCAAGAATTCCCGGCTCACCAGAACTTCCTCTGAACTTCGCATCTAACAAGGACATCATCAATCGCACGAAAAGGTCTAAAAAGAATCAGATAACGGAACGGCGGAAAGAGAGAGAGAAAGACAGCAGGAGCGATGCATACCAGGTGCGCGAGCCAGGACCAAAATTCTTGGGATGCGAGTTCCACACCGCTGAGTGCCCCATTTTGTGCGTCGTTTGAGACAGAATCTCTCTGCCTCTCTCTCTTCTGTCTCCTTTGTTTTCCTGTCTTCTGCTGCTCTCCTCCCTCCACTCTTCGCGCGAATGACTGCACAGGAATACGTTCCAGCGAAACGCGAGAGCAGAGCTAGAAACACGAGCGAGCGACGAGAGCGACGGTTTTCACAGAGGGGCGGCGACGGCGACAGGGAGAACTCACGCAAGGGATTAGGTTTCCAACAGCCACCGTCCGATTCAGAGGAGCATCTGGTCCGTAGATTTCTCACAAGAACTATTTTTTCGGGGACTGTTTTAGGTTTAGCGACTTGCTGGGGGAGTCTAGGGTTCTTCCCTAAAAGTTTAACCCTTTCAGAACCATGGTTTGGGTACTAGGTGACCAGCAATTGGGTGCTAGATGTCAGACATTAACCGATCTTTTACTGAAAATTGAGATGCCCTCTTTTCATCCATGAAGAACGAAAGAGAGAGTATGAAATTTTCATCCAAAGGGCAAAGCATTATGGAATCATTCATCCAATGAGAGCCTATTGTGGTATCTCATGCTAAACTACTAGGTCACTACTCAAATGAATGTTGGAGGTCATGGGTTACAACCAGTGTTGGCTGGTTATTAATTTTTTTCCATAATCGTTGGGTAGGGTTTTTTTTTTAATTGGTGTTAATTAGGTTATCAATATTAATATTTAAATAATAGGTGCCAATTAAGTTATCAATACTGGTTGAGTAATAATCATCAATTATGCATAAGGGTAGGTTATCAAAAAATTTATTGATAACTGTCAGTTATTACTCGGTTACATGGTTTTTAATTTTATTTATTTATTTATTTACTTCTGGGTTTTTCTGTTTTATATCATAAACCTGTTTTAATATTGATTAGCCTCCCTAGATGAGTACTAAGTCATTTGGGTAGGTTATTAATTTTTGAAAAAGAAATATTAGGTAGTTAAGTTATTAACCAAATATCAAAAAAATCAAGAACCACCTGGTAGGTTAGCATACCCGGGCTGATAACCGAGTCAAAACTCAATAACTGACCAACACAGGTATAAACCTTCAAAGGTTATGGGTTACAACTTGTGATCTTGTTGCCATCTGAGCAGCCAGATTCTCATTAGTTGGGTTGGCTAAATTGGGGAATTTGTCTACTACCATTTGCAAGGATCACCATGAATGGATGATCATATCATATGCTGTTATAGATAGGCATCAAGAGATTAACAAATGAGCTAACAAATTGGACTCATATTCGATGACAATTTCTCATGTTCAAACAAGGAACACACATTAGAGTTATCCTAAAAGTCACCCTCTGTTTCACCCCCTATCTCCTCTGCTTTCGCCCCCTAACCCCTCTTTCAGTAGTATCAGCAAAGTAAGGAAATTTTATTAAAGCTAGGTATGAAATGCAGTAATGCACAAGGTTCGATAGTAATTATAATAGTTATCCAGGTAGGAGCAGTGAAAATACATGTAGCAGCAGTGCAGGCGCTCAGGAAAAAGGAAACACAGGATGAAACTCAGTTCACCACCAAAATTGGTGGGAAAACTAGGTTTGGGTCCCAGTTATTTCCTTTTGTAAAATTTTCATTCTCAGTTACGCTTTTGATGCCCTATTATGCCGAAATTGGCCGTTCTCGCCCTCTGATCGCCTGACTTTAAGGATAATTCTATTACCCAACAAAGCTAACAATTTAAAATTTTCAATAAGGTGACCAACCAGGAAAATTATTTTTAAAATTTTGAAATGTGAAAACAATGGGTTTTACAACATTTAAATTATTTTTAATTTTTAAAATGTGAATGGGATCAGTAAACAATGTTTGGTTGGTTGGTCAACTTATTGAAAATTAGCAAACCATTTTAAGTTTGTTGTTTTCTTTTTTTAAAGTAATCACAATTTTTATCTTGAAACTATTGTTAACTTAGGTGAACTATTTTGCTGGTGACAGAACACACCAGTGTTGAGTGGGTAAGTCTTTTACTCTGATATACCTGCCAGTGTTTTTCTTTTCTTTTTTTCAATTTTGTGATGTTCCTTAATGGTCCATATGTATATTTAGCCAAATTTGGCGATACTTCAAATATGAAAGTATAATAATCTTAATTATCTTTTCATATTGTAAGCAATTGTGATTATTTTGGGCAAATCTTTCCAAAAAAATCTTTCTTTTTTTGAAGAATGTTTTTTTTGGTCAAAAAGAGAATTTGTGACAGAATATTCTCTTTTGAAAATCTTTTTTTTTTTTGCAAAATGGCAAAATTTTGACTCAAAAAAATCACTGATACCTATTACTCGCAGGATTAAAACAAGGTATATATATATAAACTCTTTCAGGCTGGGAAAAACATTTTCCCCTTTTGATTATCCCACCAATTATGTTGAACTTAACATGTCTTTAGTCTTTACTCTAAGCTGGCTATATTGCCTTGGGTGAACCAGCACCTACACTGGTGGTACCATGGTTAAAACTAAAAACCCAAAAATTATTTAAGTTGCTTCTAAACATTATTGATATCTGATCCCTAGACTAAATCAGGGTTTCCAAGTCCAAATTTCCTCCTTTCCACCATTAATTATTAGCCCTAAGAGAATTTGCACAATAAGTTGAAAGGTACCAATGTAGGTATACTAGTTCACCTCGCCCACCCATATATACCTGAGGTTTACTCTTATCAAAGGGAGGGCAATTGTTTTGAAGTGGGTAAAAAGATAGTATATGCCAAAATCGTTCGATAACATATGTATATGCATTTTCATATTTCACAATGCATGTTATTTTGACGAATTTTGTTCAAATTATGGCAACTAAGCTATTAAACATATTTTCTTTTGGCATTTGATTTAAGTTCATTGCACTAATCATGTTGAACCAAATTCTTACCATATTCTTACACAACCCCTTTAAATTTTCCTACCACATTTGCTGTTGTAACAAAGCAAAGCTTTGAAGGTATTTTCTTATAAGGATGTTTGATTGGTTTCATTCTTTTTTTTCATTTTTCCAAAAGGATTTCCAAAAGGATTTTTGAAATTTGAAGTGTTAATGTTTGCATTACCAATTGCGTAACTTTCTTTTTTTTTGCCTCCTCCACTTTGAAATGTGCCATAATTGCACAAATATTTTGATTTACCCTATTTTAACCCAATGTTTATTGAATTCAATGGAAAACATTGCAACCCTAAAACCATTTTTAAGTGGAAAAAAATCAAACTTGAGGCATCTTTGAAATCCATCAATCTGTAACAAAGTGCTCATACAAGTGATGGACATTTGTGTTTCATGGTTAAATTTTGTTTGGGTACTTTTAAGAAACCAAAGAATTTGATACATGATCAAATACCCCACCAGCAGACCAGAAGCAATCCTGGTCTGCGTATGCAGATAACAGCAGACCCTATTCAAATTGGTTGCCATATCTGGGGCCAGTAATTTACTTGCTTCTGAGGTTAATGACCCCCAATGAAATCTCATTCCTCACCACTAATCAAAACAAACTGTGAAAAAACAACGTAACCCAAAAAGCTATGTTGGGTTTTCAACAAACCCATATGGCAACAAAACAGGTTCAACAAGGTTTTCGGATATTTGGGAAAGAGTTTAGCACAGGAAAAAAGGAAAAACACATCTAGAGCTTGGATCTTCATTTTCAAATATCATGAATGATTGACCATACTAAAGCTAAAGTACATAACTTTCAGGCTTAAAGAGGTGATCAGCAATTCCATACCCCAAAACCAACAAATCATTGAAGATGGCCGAGAAATATGAGATATGAGGTGATGGCTAGCAGTAGCGGCACCATTTCCAAACTATGGTGCAAATGATTTCCAGCAGAACCACTGGGTGTTGCAACTGGTGAAGAAACTGGTGTTGAACCTGTCCCCTGCTGAGTGCCAACAACAGCAGGTCTTAGAAAAAGATCTCCATGAAATAAAGTAACTTCACCCTTCCTTGTCCATAAAAGAAATATACCAATACGACTGCACAGAGGCACCGAATATTTGCCACATTGAATTATATGTCACATTTTGGGTGTTCCCTAGTTCATTGCATATTTGGTGAGAATGTTGCAAATATGAAGTGGACTAGGGAAGACCCAAAGAAGAATATACATGTGGGTTTTATCAAATCTCTTGGAGGATACCAACAATTAGTGCTTAGAAATTTGAATCAGGGACAAGGTTATGTACTTTGATATCAATAGCCACTTTCTGGCCATCCAGGCAGTGACTGTCTACTGTGCAAATAAAGTAGAGAGTGGATGGATCTGTTGGTTTCACAACATACTGCACAAAGACATCAACCAAGAGTCAAAAAAATCTAGTTCAATAAGTCAATCCCAAGTGTACACAGAAGTAGCAAATACCTTACAATGTCACCAATGAAAGCTAGTATCTTATCCCAGAATAATCACATTTCTATGGTTTTTTTCGTTAGTGATACAAATCTCAGAAGCTGTTCCTATCTACAAAATTTCTGGAAATGCTGGCAAACCTCAAGCGAAGTGTTGATGTTACAACTGCCTGTTCAGTTTTAGCCCTGCTCTAACAATATCCCTAGCAAAACTTGTGGAATTTTGGCAGTTTCAAAAAGTTTGTGAACTCACAATAGTAGGAGGTGTACCGTTGGAAACTGTTACACCACTGGCAGTGTTGCAGGCAGCAAAGTCTGCTGAATTTGAAAGCAAACGGACAGTGTGTGCACCTTCTTCATAGTTAAATTCTGTTTCAGAAATAAGTTACCAATAAGTGATTTCATTTTTCCATAAAAGAAGTTGATGTCAACTGTCATTTATACATAGATTAAAAAAAGCACTGCATTATAGTGGAAACCCTATTGACCTCTTGCCAAACCCTAACCCCAGAAACAGTGGACAAGGCAACAAACAAAACAGATGTAAGGATTTGCACTCATAACATACCTATACTGTCTCCGACAGCAATACTAACTGATAAAGCCCACTGCTGATAAGCATCCTCAAGGCCTGTTGAATTGATAATTCCATTCAACATATTGGTCCACATAGCTCCTGGTATGAATTTGTTACCCACTTGATACGGAGTTGAAGTTGAAGCTTGCACAAAATGATTGCCTATGGTTTCACAAACAAGAAAGGCCACTAGCACATATGTTACACTACGAGTCACTGTGTTTCTCCATTGCCATGGATTGATACACCACGTCGATCTTTCTACTCCATCTACCTTTGGTTTCTGCAACAAGGAGACAGAAAGGATCAATTTTACTTCAAGGCTGCACGTTGAACACATGCAAATATCGAAATTTCTCATTTCATGCTATCTCCAATACAGAAAAGCACCAGCTGCAGCACACAGAGGCGCATCCTCTATATACCTCATTCCTTAGGGTTTTAGTATTAAGTGAATCTCTCCTAATAAGCATATGTGTGTGTGTGTGCGTGAAAACAAAAACAAACCCCAAACTGCAGCCAACACAATGACAGTCTTTGCCCTAAAACAGTTTCAAATCTCAGAACACAGGAGAGGGCATAACGTACATGTGGCATCTCCATTGTTACTAATACAAGACACTCCCTCCTGGCCTGGAAGCAAGTTATGAGTATTCGAGCTGGGCATGAAAGCCTGGAGTCGCACAAAAGAACAGGAAAAGACAAATTCTGGGGCCCATACAGACAAAAACAAAAAACCCACAGAAAAGGGAGATTTAGAATGGCTAAGAGTGATCATCTTCAAGGAGAATCAAATGGCTCCCTGCAACAACAAGAGCACACATAATATACATCCAGAACAATATGGAGTTCACTTGAAGTGATAATATCCAAGAACTTGTGAGCATAACTCAAACAACAATCCTTGATACAAATATAAAGTTCCAGATTTCTGTTTACAACTTACATTCAACTTCAAGAAGAGATGATGATGATGTTCTTCTTCTCATGATAATCATGTTCTACAGTCCTTATGTGTGGAGGATGAAATAGATCCCCCCATATGCACTGAATTGTTGAGGCAATGGAAGCAAGTTCAATTCACCTTCAGTTGTGCATCATACACACTTCAAACCCTACTCATATTTGGGAATATGTGCAGACGGAAAGGAGAAAGAAAAATTGTTAGACAAAAGAGGGAAAAAAAGACCACCTATCTTCTGTGAAGTCAGTAAGAATAAAATATTGAGCTTAGAAATTAATACCATAGAAACCCAAACCCACAGTACTGCAGAGAAAAAAAATTGTGAAAAACCACACAGAGATTGCTCATGAAGAGATGGATGGGGAAAACTACCAGAAACCTCACCTCTGCAACAAAAAAAAACCCTGGTCTACGACTGGTAGAATACATGCACAAAAGGAAACCACATAAGGAAACACAAACCATAGTTCATGTTTAAAGCCAGATTTAGGGATCAAATCACCTCCAATTCAAGTGATCTTTAGCTTGTTGGAAAGATCTCGATGAAAGCCCAGCATGAACAAGAAAGACGAAAATCCAGAAACCCATTGTACCCAACGCCCCAAAACTCCAGTGATGTGACCATCACGAGAAAATCAGAGAAAACTCAAAGAAAAAAAAAAACCCAACACCCACCCCACACAACAACAACCAACACAAAAAAAAAAACAAAAAAAAAAAAACAAAAAACACAAAAAAAAAAAAA
>Ga0116227_10004915_pt1 | contig 28653 bp, 24 predicted proteins | sample S1TSphgellanicum_FD_89693 | JGI IMG/M metagenome (GOLD analysis project Ga0116227, IMG submission 89693) | Host-associated microbial communities from peat moss isolated from Minnesota, USA - S1T2_Fb - Sphagnum magellanicum MG | ecosystem: Host-associated > Plants > Peat moss > Unclassified...
GTTTGAAAAGAAAAAGTTTTTTTTAAAAACCAAAAACATCAACCAAACATTGTTGAAATAATACACCTGTGCATTATGCACGGGGTTCATCAATGGTTGTCCAAAATCGAAAAAATTGGTTTTCACCCAGACCCATGGTTCTCACAAAAATAAAGGATCAGTCAAAAAATGGTGCTATTGGCAATTATTTGGGAACATACAGGTTTCTGCCCTCTAGTGTAGTAGGTAGGTAGGTGGATCGATAGGTAGGTAGGTCAATAGGTAGGTGGGTCGGTAGGTAGGTCGGTAGGTAGGTCGACAGGTAGGTAGGTCGGTAGGTAGGTAGGTGGGTCGATAGATAGGTAGGTCGATAGGTAGGTAGGTAGGTACGTAGGTGGATCGGTAGGTAGGTAGGTTGTGGATGGGTAGGTAGGTGGGCCGGTAGGTAAGTGGGATTGGGAGATTGTGGTTTGGGGAGATAGTGGGATTTTTATTTCACCTGTGCATTATGCACGGGGCACACACTAGTATCTCTTATATTAAAGGAAGGATGAGGGCATATTCGTGAGGCCGACCAAATGAAGCTTCCCTTAAATCCGTGCATTTGGTCGGCCTCCCCTGAATCCGTCCTGTCATCCATCCAGCCGGACTCATTGGTTCTGGGTATTTGAAAATTTTCAAAATCAAAAGAATCACTGGGTTAGGGTATTTCATAAAAAATAACAAAATCACAGAATCATTAAAGAACCGGAGTGAGAAATGCAAAGGACCAGTCGGGGGGATCGACGGGTAAATAATCGGAGTGGGAAATGCGAAGGACCGGCCGGGGGGAATCGACAGGTTAAAGAACCGGAGTGGGAAATGCCAAGGACCGGCCGCGGGAATCGACGGGTTAAAGAACCGGAGTGGGAAATGCCAAGGACCGGCCGGGGGGATCGACGGGTTAAAGAACCAGAGTGGGAAATGCGAAGGATCGGTCTAGGGGGATCGACAAGTTAAAAAACCGAAGTGGGAAATGCGAAGGACCGACCGAGGGGGCTCGACGAGTTAGAGAACCGAAGTGGGTTATGGGAAGGACCAGCGGAAGGGGGGGGGGCCCACACTAGTTCAATGTAATTCACAGTGTTGGGTGTCTACATGTTTAATTCATTAATCAATATTATTAATATTAAATATTATTAAACAACCTCTGGTTTTGAAAATTTTCAGAATCAACAAATTTGTTAAACCTTGATAATCTAAATCCACTTCAACATTAGCCTCAAAGAGGCATGAAATTAATTACAAATTTGTGGCAATAACTAAAGGTTTATTTTGAGTTTAATTGCTTCATATTTCACAATGATAAACATCCATGTAAATAAATACTCATAAGTGAACAACATAATGTTAGTCACCACGGTTAGCTATTTGCTAACCAGCCTCATCCATCTATGTACCTACCTACCTAGTAACCACCAAGTACCCGTGGCCTTGCCTTCTGAGTCCTTTATCTAATAATAATAATAATAGGTCTATTTATTTGTATATGAGGATTTTTGAAAGATGATATAATTTTGGCTTGTGTTGAGGGTTGAGATTAGTTATAATAGAGTTATAATGATAATAATATCTTGAAGGATTTTGGTTTCTTTTAGAGGATTTTTATTTTTTTGAAGATTATATTTTTGCATGGTGAAATATTTGAGTTTTCATAATTCTTTTTTTTTTGCCTTAAGATGCTTTTTTTAATGTAAATGGCAAGGCCTGAGATTTCTGTGTGCACTGATGCAATTGCCCTTCGATTTAAACCCTAAACCTTAAACCGTACATCCTTTCCAACTTGTAGTAATAAAAAGCTTTGTTGTTTTCTTACCACCTAACAAATATCCACCTTCGGAAGTAAGTATACTCTCGAAGTAAGTTTAGGGTTTAGCTTTTTTTTTAAAAATAAAATTAAAAGCAATTTTTTTTCAATTTCCGACAACTTGTTTGTTATTAGGAAATATACTATTTTATTGGAAATAAGTTTTTGAGAAGATAAGGAAATAATTTTTTTTTTGAGAAGATAACGAAATCCCTTTCTTGGAAATAGATTGTTATTGGAAATAGTTTTGGAGATTCCAAGAAAAAATGAATCAAAATGTGCAAAAATATGTACATTATTTACACGTTTAGGGTTTAAGATTGATAGCCTACTTTGGTCGAAAATTCCAAATATTCAAGTTAGGTTATTAAAATTCGAACAATTCAATCTTCAATCCATAACGGGTCTTGCCAATTTTGTAGATGCTAATCTACCCGGTGGGTAGATTTTCTAACTAATTTTCACAAAAGTAATCAAAATAATCAAAATAGGTTGATTATTATTAACCTTATTGATAACCAAGTGTTCTTTAAAATACCAACATTGGTCCATACCTTACACATATGGAGTAACCACAAAAGGACATTTTCTAAGTCATAAAATGAAGTTTTCAATTTTTAATTAAGTGTTGTACTAAACCGAGAATTAGTACAATCTTAGGGGGGCACAAAATAGACAAAAATCCTCAAAAGATGCAATGAAAGAGGTTAACCCGTGGTGGGTTCATTGAGTCTTTAACCATATGACTTGGAGTAAAAATTTCATTAAATGGCTCAAGAGGGTTATGAATTGGGCAACAACAACAAAGAAGATGACAATTTGGTCGGTCCCTTGTGTGTGAATAAGGGTGGTCCAATTTGTAAGTTAGCACAAAGTCGTAACATTGCTTGAAAGTGTGTCTCTCATGGTGTGTGTCTTTGCTTGCTTGTTGAGACATACATACTCATTCAACGAAGAGGAAGGGGTTTGTAAAGAATGACATTCATCAAAGACGTTAGCAAGCAAACATTGTTTTTCGAGAGTTGCTTAGAGTAGTAAAGGGACCGTCACCAAGGTTCCCTTTTCTTCCAAACATACAAAAAGCCTCAAAGATCCAAGCGCATCTTTGGGTTAAAACATCTTTCCAAAAACGATTGAAAAGCGTCTTTTACCCATATTGGGTTATCTAGCTTTGCATCAATATTTCTCACATTTATTATTAATATTTTACATATCTCAAATCCCACTCATAAACTTGAAAGTGGGACTCCACACCCAAATTTTTTTTTAAAAAAATTAAATTAAAAATTAAAAAAATTAAAAAATATGGTTGGGGATCATTAATACCAAAGCAAGTGGAACAATTAGAAAATTTGGTTAATCAATAGTAATGGAAGATTGTGTGTTGTGGGGACAAATTAAACAACGGATGTGTCACATTGTGGCCTTGCCAATTACAATTTTAAAAAATTATCTTAACACAAAAGAAGAATTATGAAAACTCAAATATTTCACCATGCAAAAATATAATCTTCAAAAAAATAAAATCCTCTAAAAAGAAACCAAAATCCTTCAAGATATTATTATTATTATTATTATAACTCTATTATAACTAAATCTCAAGTTTCAACACAAGCCAAAATATATCATATCTTTCAAAAATCCTCGTATAAAAATAAATAGACCTATTATTATTATTATTATTATTATTATTACCTAGGGGCCAAAATCCCCTTAAGCTACTAATAATACTCTAATAATGAATCTTAAAACACAATAATATCCTTGCCTTGCCTTGGTAGGCAAGGCCAATAAAAGTGGGGGCAATCAATAAGCCCAACAAGTTAAGTGGCAATCAACAAACTTTTCATGTGGACAAAAGGGTTTTTTTGGCTTTGCAAAGAAGCTAGGGTTTGTAAAAAAACCACAAAATGGGTGCCCATTTAGGGTTTAGGTTAAGGGTTTAGGTTTAACAACACATGAGATTGATGGATTCTCTACATGTCCTCTTGTTAGAATCCCTTTTACAATTGGAATTCAACAAGAACATGAGCATGAGAGAGAGAGAGAGAGAGAGAGAGAGAGAGAGAACAAACACAAAAGTAATTGAATTGGAGACCAACATGCATCATCATCATCCTTTGAGACCCAAAAAAGTGATTTGAGTTGGAGAACAAAATGCATCTTCCCTTGGGACCCTACCCAAAAAGTGATTGAATTGGAGGAGAAGAAGATGCATCCTTTGGGACCAAGAAAAGTGTGATTGAATTCGGAGAAGAAGATGCTTTCTTTGGGACCAAACAAAGGTTGATTGAAATTGGAGAAAAAAGATGGGATCTTCCTTCCTTCTTTTTTCTGGCACAAATTTCAGTTTGGCTGCAAATTGTGAAAAGAGCAGCCAGAATGTACTGCCAAACAGCAAAAGATGGAAAAAAAGAGTGTGGATTTGGGTTTCTCCAAAGTGGGTTTGCTGAGCTTCTATCTCTCTAACTTCTTTGAACAAAGCAAAAATCTGCACTCTGTTTTTTTACCACATACCCACCACCCAAAGCAGCAGCAGCTCTTGGATGTGGTCTTTCTACTCTCTACAGACTCTTTCACTGTGCTGTAGAATTCTACCAAGTTTTTTGTGTTGAAGAGTTGTAACAGAGTTTTCAGTGTATTTCTCTCTTGATTGCTGGGTTGCTCTGTTAGAGAGCAGAGGATCTGGAGATGGTACTATTTGTCTCTTGGAAGCTTGTTTAGGAAAGAAAGAGAGCTTACAAGCAATCCATGGCTGATAATAATACTCAATCATCTCCTCCGCCCTTGAGCTCTAGTGAGCTAAATGTAAAGCCCATTGTAGTGGTCATTGTGGTGGTGCTCAGTGTGGTGCTTGTCTGCTCTGGTATGCTACAATTTCTTGCTCGCTGTCTGGGTGGGCGGCGCTATGCACTGGGTCCAGCAACAGCATTGACAGCAGCTGGCACAGCCTCCAACTCACTCCGTGGTCAGCTGCAGCACCTCTTACGACTCCATGAAGGAGGCTTGGACCAAACTTTCATTGACACACTTCCTGTGTTCTTGTATGGAACAATTCGTGGCCTCAAAGATGGTGCAGATTGTGCAGTATGCTTGAGTGAGTTCAGTGAAGAAGATCATCTCAGGCTGCTCCCCAACTGCAAGCATGCGTTTCATGTCGATTGTATAGACACTTGGTTGCTATCCAATTCCACCTGTCCCCTCTGCCGCCATTCCCTCCTCCTGGAAGAAGTCCTAAGTTCCAGCACCAGCAGCAGCAGCAGACTAGCTGGAGCTCCTCCAGGAGCTCAATCTCTGGTACCCACTGAAAGTACTTCAGCTGGCTCCTACACACAAGCTATGGCTGAAGAGATGGAGAGAGAGTTGAGAGCTTCTTCAAGGGGATCTCGAGGTTCCAATTTTCAAATCTGTGACCACCTGGATTCATGTAGCTTAGAGATTGGGCTGGATGCAGCACCACCACCCCCACAAGGAGACCATGATTCAAGCTCAGAGGAGCCTGATCATGAGCCAGCTCTTGAGCAAGTGGGCTCTATGCAGCAGCAGCCAGGGCCAACTGTTTGTGTGACAGAAGCTGATGGGTCACAAAGGGTGATGAGAGTGGAGCTTGGGAAGGTGAAGTTTGATTCAGAAGACAATTGGGAGAGCAATGTCATCGCAATGGAGCCAGGAACAAGTTCTGTCTCCACCATGCAAGGACCGTCTTACTCCAGGGGCTCATGCCGGTATATTCTGGATTCATCATCGAGCACCCATGTTGTTGGGGAGATGATGACCATCACTATCCCTGCCAGGTCTCCTGTCTCGCCTCCTAACTTGCAAGAATCTCATGGAGGAGGAGGAGGAGCCTTGCAAGACAATAATTCTCAAGAAGAAGTGAGAGATCATCAGCAATTGCATTGCATGAACCCTGGAAACCTCAGGGATGAAGATGAGAGCAGGATCAAAAAGCAGGAATCTAATATCACCCTGCTGCTCTCCTCCAGAGAGGTCTTATCTCCTGCTGCTGCTGCTCAAAAGATCAGTATCAAAATCCAGAAGGATGCTTTAGTGGCACCAATCTCATCAGCAGCAACCACAGACAAGATCAATGCAGCAAACATCATCAGACTATTGTCATCATCTTCTCTCAAGCTTCCAGAAGACAAAACTGGAACCACAGATAAGCTCAATGCAGCAAACAGCATAAGATTGTCATCAGCTTCTCTCAAGCTTCCAGAAGACAAAACTGGAACTAGTATGAGATGGTTCAGAAGGTGTCTCTCTGATCAAACAGCAAGATTTGGATTAAGGTTAGAATCAAGCTCAAGGGATTATGATGATGATTTGGAAATGCCATCAAGTGTGAGCAACACTCTGCAACATTCCTCAAGCTCAAGGAAATTCTTCACACTGAATTGGCTGATGGGAAGGACCACAAGGTTGGTTTAGTCTCCACCAAATCCTCCTCCAATACAGATCCTCTTGTGTAAATAATTTATAGACTCTTTAAAAGGCATTTTCACCTAGGCATTGGATTTGGGCACAAAACTTTGTTGATGTTGATAGTGTCTGCCCTCAACAAATTAGATAGGAGAGCCTTCAGCAATCATGTTGTATCAGTAATCATGTCGTAAAATGTGGCCTACGCCCAATGCTCTGCAACCAATCTCCATTTGCATGGTGAGATTTGAGTAGAAATGCACTCTTGAAAAGAAGGACCAGAAGATGCACCTTTTTGCCATATTAGGTGAGGCTCAAAGAGTGTGCGCCTCATCATAGGGTCACAGTTCAAGAGTGTTGTTGCCTCTTGAGCTGTTGACCATGGAGTTCTTCACCTGTATAGGTCATTCCAAGACCATTCAGAGCTTTCTCACAATTACATATCTACAAGATTCATATCTATGAGATCTGCAGAAAACTGCAACACTTCAAAGATAAGCTGCTATGTCAGGTCTGCCCAAAACAAAACAAAACATGACAAAATGAGTGCAGTTGTAACCTTGTGAGTGTCACACACGAAGTGTAAGCCCCTTCATCATCATGAATTTAATTGACTAATTAATGTTACTCCTCACTTACTTTATCAGCTCCAACCTGCAATTGTAGATAGGTATATACCTAATAATCTGCTCAAAATTCATGTAAACAATAATACAGGGCTTTCTCACTTTTTGGTAAGAAAGTGGGTCCTTCCCACTTGCACAGATTGTGAGTGCGGAAATGTGTCTGCTATGATACACAAAAACACAATATAAAGTGAACAAAGCTGGCAGACCTCATCTTCCATTTTGGGCACAAAACTTGCTATGATGCAGTACTAGTTTGATGGTTTATCACTGAGTAGATAGTATAGCTCTAGCAATGACTTCCTTGCCCCACCTTATTCATAATCCCACCTGTAGGAGCTTATGCAAATGTTTCCTACCAGAAAGTGTCAATACTTACCAGCTGAAAACACACCCCATTTTCTAATGGCAGTCATCCACCACCCCTCAATTGATTGCCAAGGGCATAGTTCCAAGGGCATAGTTCCAAAATCTTGCTTTGCTTTCTACTACTCTGACATCCTTGTATATCTTTCTTCCTGAATCCTAACCAGGAGTAAGCTGTCCCATCTGGTTGGACAATTGGTCAACATTTTCCTTGCTCCAACTGTCCTGGGCAGCTTGAAGATGGTCTCCAGGATTTAAATCAGTGAAGACATCTGTTCCATCATCCACTGCACCACCATCCAGCAAAAGTGCCCGAGTTTCGGAGGGCCCTTCTGCATCCATATTGGGATCTGTGCTAGCCACAGGACTATCTAGAGTCTCACTTAAGAATAGCTCCCAGAAGCTATCGTTGGCAGCTGAACCGAGAACTGGGCTGTCCACATTGGAGCTTACCTCCTCTGTGTAACTCTCACCATTTACATCCAAATAGTTGTCATTTGCCTCCTTGTGCTCACTTGCCTCAGTCCTGAAAAACTTATCGCTGATCTCAATGCTCTGGCCACCTGAATATGTGATATGAAAGATCAATCTAAATTAGGTTGCAAGACATACTGGAGAAAAAACATACAATAGCAGCAAACCTGTTTGAACTGACTCCAAAAATGTCAATATGGCAACACCCATGCAATATATGCCATACACATAGATTGTCGATCAATGGAATCTCATCAATAGATGTAGGCATTTCGAAAAACCACGTAAAGGAGTTGTCCTTACCTTCAAGTCTCGGGATGTGTAAAGTTGGTGGAGGAGAAATATGCAGCATTGACTCATCAGGTACATCTGTCACAACCGGCAGAGTGTCAGGCAGCCCTGACATTTGCATTTCTGTCAATGTTACACCTGATTGCCGATTCAATGTATTCATCTCAGGAATGGACATTCCAGAACTCATGTCCCTGAACAATGTATCAAGGGGAGTGCTGTCATGGTTGGGAGAAGAAGACTCTAAGGCATTTAAGAACTGCATGAGCATAGATCGAGCCCCCTTAGGTTCTCCTGCTCCATTAGGTTGGAATGTCACCATTTGACCATCAGGCGGTGAATCTGCATTCAAAGAGTCCTCTCCACCCTCATCCTGTTTAGGAAGGCGCCGCTTCTTCCGGACAGTTGCAGCCAGCCGCTTGTTGCTTTCACTCTGTTGCATAAGCTGAGCGAGGAAGGCAGGATTCTGCATGGCCTTGGCTAAGAAAGTCATCATTTGCTGTTGCCGTTGCTCAGTCACTTGTAAGCGTTGGCCCATTACCTGCATCACCAAAAGAGCTGAGAAATAGAGCAATTTTGGAAGGACAAGGAGATATCATCAGAAATTGCCATTTACACAAACAGAACATGAGCACTGCAAGGGATCATGTACCCGAAGATCCTGCTCTGTGCTCTGCTGTTGCTGACGGAGCCGCACCAGTTCATGCATAAGAACATTCTTATCCTTTTTCAGCATCTCAATCTCCCCTTCCAATCCAAGTTTCCCAATTTCCAGGGATGGTCCCAGCGGGCTTTGCTCACCTTCCTGCTGATGCTGCACCTGCTGGGCTTGTGAAGTGGGTTTCCGGCGATGGATCCCTCGTAACAGATCTCGCCGACCTCGCAAAAAGCACTCATTTGCAAACTCCCAACGATCTGGATCCACTTTGCGGAACCCCTACATCACAAAACCAAGAAACCCACAACAGAGCCAGATCCCTTCCCTGCATTATAAATCTAACCCCCCCCCAAAAAATGCCACAAGCATCAGCATTCCAACATTACCAAAGCTAAGACTCACTCACATAGGTGTTGAGCTGTCGAACAAAACTGGAGAAATTGTTGTGCTTGAAGTACTTGGGCAAAAGCTCCTGAGAAAACTCTGGAGGATTCCACACCACAAAGCTGTTTGAGCCTGTACTCCAGGAGACTATAGCATCAGTAGTATGATCATCAACCATATCATAAGTCTTTGTCAGGAATGGAGGGGGTGCTGTGTTCTGCAAGCCATCCATAGGTTGTGGGGCTGAAGCAGCTGATATTGGCAGAGCATCCAGAGTGGAAACAGAGTGTGCTCGTTCCATGCTCTCCTCCAGAGATGGCCATTTTGCATCCATCTTCATTTCTTGTGACACCATCGCATGCTGATGGTATTACATCTGCCAGTGAGCTACAAACCCTCTCATCGCTCCAAACTCCAATCTGCCCGCATCATCATTCTACCACCAAAACACATGCTCCTGAAAAAGAAGCAGTTCAAGAGACTTGGGCAGAATTATTAGGCTGAATGTCTAAAATTCCACAGCAACAAAAGAGAAAGAGACTCAAAAGCTGATTTAAAGGCACAAAACTACTATTTATCTACAATGACTGCATGCTGTTTCTATCCCCACTGATACTAAGCTTCTGCTTACAATTCATCAGTGTAACTGCAAAGATTGCAATTGCAGCTGCAATGAAAGATTTCAACCAAAAGTCTCAAGCAAGAACCAACAACAAGGGTCTCAAAAGGATTCAAAGACAGAACAAGACAGCAAAATATCACAGAAGAGAAAACCAACCTGTTGCAATCAATGAAATATACGTAAAAACACCACCCTCAAACCTTTACCCTCATGTCAATGATCACTGACACCAAATCTGCCCATGAAATGCTGAAAGAGAGGAGGTAAGACTACAATCAGTTCGCACACAGAGACAGAGAGAGACAGAGAGAGTGTATGTGTGCACATGATTGTGTGTACTCATAAGCATGTCATCATTGACACTGCAACTGATGAACAAGGAGCTAAAATAGACAGAAAACGGCAAAGCATATCTATGAGATTTGGAGAGAAAACTCCACAGATGACACCGTTGAAGATGTAGCCCATTTTGTCAGATTCAGCAAAACCGCAACTAATATGACAAGCACAGACATACACTTATGAATCAGACGACTTACAAAGGACCAGACCATCCTCATCTTCATCATGAAATGCTAAAGAAAACAATTCTCGAGGGATCATCCTCACTAAAGTCTATGCAAACATGCTTTACCAGGGGAAAAAACAAACAGGAGCAAATTCCATCCCAAACTAAAGTAGGGCAACAAAAACAACAGCAACCAGAGACAGAGACAGATAGATTCTCCAAAACGGAAACCAAACTGCGCAAGTCAGGAAAAAGCTTACCAGAAGAAGAGAAATACCTCAACGACGACCTCAGCCAGAACCTTTGTTCCAGAAAGCAAAAACAATGCTTCACCAGAACGAACAACAACAGCAACGCCGACGGCTCCACCCAATTCTCCCAAAACACAAAACCCCAAAACGATATTGCAAGTCATGAATGATCTGTTACTCTACAAGCTGCCGATCGATCGATCTGTCTGCAGCACGAAGATCGCCATGACGATCATCCTACGTTTGTCCCGAATTGATCGTCACGGCTTCACCCTGAGCCTCAGAAAGAATAAATCCTCATCTTCTTCTTCGCGCGATTGCTCGCTCACCCTAATCCTAACCCTAGCTAGCGCACTTGCCGAGCTGAATCATCCATCGTGCATCTCTAGCGAGTGAATGTCTTCGTCTCTCTTCTGATCAAATCGCGATTCCTCGTCTCTTCTGGTGTTGTCGCGGTTCGCGGTTTTTAGCTCTCTTGGGTGGCGAGGTGGAGTTGCGGCGGAGGTTCAAACAACCATTTCGATGACCAAGAATCTCGCGGAGAATATGTTCTTCGTCGCGGAGGATATGTATGATTCGTATGGACCAGGAGGTTGTTATCTCCTACGACTTTCACAAGAGGATCTTCCTTCTTTTGTTTTCTCAAGAGTCCCCCCTGGAGCAGCAATTCGCGATGATGCTTGAGGAGATGCACAATTTTCTCTGACGGAATCCTCTGCAACAGTCCCGTGTTTTGTTTGTTGTTGCTTTGGAGAGAAAGTCCATCCGTGTGTGTGTGTGGGTGTGTGTTTGTTTGTTGTTTTTTCTTCGGTCTTTTCTTCAGTGAAGGGTTTCTTGGTAGTTTGCATGAGAGAGAGCTCTAGCTCAAGGGTTTGAGTCCCTTGCCCATCGCTCGCTCTCACGTACTTCATCGCTGAGAGATCTACTGCTGGTGGAAAGAAGAACCTCTCCGACTGTCTGCTACCTCTGAGAGAGTGTGTGTTCCAGATTTTTGATTTGCAGCCAGATTTCCAGGTGTAAGAGGAGGAGAATTCTCATCTGACTTTCTGTCGATCTTCAAGCGAAAGATTGCTAGAGAATTTCACGGCTGTCACTTCCCTTGTATGTGTTACAGCTTGAGCGCACACACACAGAGTCATGAATCTGAACCATGGAGATGTCATTTCTAAGCAGCAGGGCAGAGAAGGGAGATGTCCCGGAAGGGAGGAGGAGCAGCAGCAGCAGGAGGAGGAGGAACAGCGCAAGAAGTCCAGTTTTTGGACCGGGGGCATCAAGTAGGGCAAGTGGCAAAGGTTTGTGAGTATTGTAGGAGACTTGAGAATACGAGGTTTCGGGTGGAATTGAGGAAGGGGAAGTAGTGCACAGGGAACTGAAGGCAGCAGCACCAGCTGCAGAAATGTTCAATCATGAAGATAGGGAGAAAGAAGAAGAAGAGCCAGAGCTTTTGGAGGAGCCTGTGGACATGGGCTTTGATGAATTACTGGAACTACTGAGGGAAGAACCTCCTCAACTTTCCTCTCCACTCCTGGTAACCTTTGGGTAACCCTAAACCCCTTTTGCAGCATCCCTTTACATTAGATTGCACAAGTACTTTGGGTTAGGATTTTGTGTCCTCAGGTTTTCTTGAATGGTGCAGGGCAGACATTGTAGTGCCCTTTGATCAGTAACTCTCTCCAGAGAGCTGATTAGGGTTTTTTCCCTTTATTTGGGGGTGGGGTTTGTTTTGTCAGCTGCAAAGCAAGAGGCTTTTTTCCTTGGGGCAGAAATCCCACCAGCAGCAGGAACAAGAACTCACTCCACATGCAACTGCAGTGTCCGAGGCCATCCATCAAGAAAGCTTGCCTGCTGCTCCATCCTCGATCTCCACGGTGCAGCAGCAGTCTTGGGCACCTGATCTGGATGCAAGTGGAGAAGGTGAGATTAGTGTCCCATCATCCACATTGTGGGTGGGTGGGGGGTTGCAATGCTCTGCAAGAGATATTTTTGGGGTAATTGTTTAAGAACTATGGTAGGATTTTTTTTCCTATCTTGGTTTCTGTTGGTGTATTCCTTCTTTGTCTTTCTCCTATTCATAGCTGCCTTTGGTGGATATCCTCAGAGACCTTGCCAATTCTAGGGCTTGAAGACAGTTCTACCAAGGAGGTCAAGGTTGTCTCTCTGTAGGGAAAAGTCATCAAGAGTACTTATTGCATTTTCTGTCAGAAGCAACTGGGTATAAATGACTATTACAATTTGAGGCAGAGAAATGACGTTGAGCTTGCTGTAAATTGCATGACCCTCAGTGTCACCCGATGCATCCAGAACCAGTGTGTCGTGTTCACGTTCCCCTGTTGCCATGCGAAATGGAAATGATATCGACAGTGGAATTGGACAGCACTCTTCTCTTGGGCACATCCACAGCAATGGAACAAATCTTGGACTTTTAGGTGTTGACACAGGTGATCACCACCCCATTGTTGACCTCACTGCTAGTGATAGCAGTGGAGATGAGGAACCACAGTCTTCACTGCAGGAAATTGACTCCTTGACTTTGAAGCGAAAATTACCAAACTGGGGCAGAGCTGCACCCAAACGAATGCGAGAGCTCTCAGTTGTAAACTGGCCTTCTGTAATGTGGACCACTCAACAACAATCTAGCAGCCAATCTCTTACTCCCTCTTTTCTCAAAAATTCTGGGGCTGAGTCATCATCTCTGACCATCAAGACACCTGCCTGGAATCCAAACCCTTATAAGTTTCCAACTCGGTTAGATCATTGGGATCATGCAAGTTCCATTAGAAGGGTACCCCAAATTGAGGCACGAGAGAATGCAGGGACTTTTAGAAAGATTAGCTATGTTGCAGAGAGGAGTGGTGCTGCAGAAACAAGCACCTCAACTGATAGAGGTGTACCTAGGGTTCTGCCTCCCACATTGGGGAGTTCAACATTAAATATTCCTAATGGAGCCCAAGTTGGAGTTGGCTCTTTCGAAGCTGCAAATTTACTGAAGAGAAGCGAGGAGATGGCATATCAAGCTGTTTTACAGGTGGATTCCATCAAACAAACAGCTTGAATATCAAAGATGCTGGAACATTAGTATTTCTGGTATTCAGTTTCTTTTGTAGGCTGATCTCATATGAACAAATCAAGAAGCATCATCAAGATAAGTCTGCCTATTGTGAAATTATGGCAGCCTCATTACTTTGTGTCTGTTCTTTCAGGCTTTTTCATTGGCAGATGAGAGGGAGGAAACTACTCCAGATAAAGGCCTCTTGGCTATGCCACTCCTGAAGCATCAGGTAATCAAGGCATTGGTGCCCAGAGCAGTCACGTTGTTCTGATCTTGTCACTTTTTGGCTTGTGTACCCAACATGGCATTTGTAGAACCTGTGATAGTTGGAACTTTTTCTGTTGGATGGGCTGTGTAGAGAGCTGATTGGTGCATGTGTGATCATCGTGCAGAAGATTGCACTTTCTTGGATGCAGAAGAGGGAGAGTGGAAGGCAGGACCCTTGTGGAGGTATTCTGGCAGATGACCAGGTAGATTTTCCTGCTTCACCTGCATGTGTTGTACTGACCATATTCTCTTTTCTTGTCTCCACCATTAAGCATATCATGCCTATTTTTGGAAGCTTTTGATTGTTGGCAACCCTGTTCCTTGTCTCAGCCCATGTGACAGGGTTTCCATAACTGTTTCAACAAGACTTTCCTGTTGGTTGCTTCTTATGTCAGGGTCTTGGGAAAACAATTTCTACAATTGCCCTTATTTTGAAGAATAGGGCTCCAATTGACAAACAAGACCTGAGAGATCAAAAGGTTTCAAAGGTTGAACATTCTACTGTAGATCTTGTAGATGATGAAGATGATCAGTCAGTGGTGAAGAAACAAGGCACCCAGGAGAAGCCAGGAGTTAGAAATGGGGCAGTTCAGATGTCAAGTGCAAATGGCAGTGGCGGCCAAGAATATGATTCACAATTATTTAGCAAAGGCAGGCCAGCTGCTGGAACATTAGTTGTGTGTCCAACAAGTGTATTGCGACAGTGGGCACAAGAGATACATGATAAAGTTACTGCAGCAGCTGACCTGACAGTTCTGATTTACCATGGAAGCAACCGAACCAAGGATCCACGAGAGCTTGCCAAGTATGATTTGGTTCTATCTACATACTCAATTGTGAGCATGGAGGTTCCTAAGCAGCCAGTACCTGATGGGAAGGAAAAGGATGAGGACAAAAGGGATGCTTTTGACTATGGGTTTGTTCCTTTTGCGAAGCCTAAGAAGGAGAAGGCAGAGAAAGCCAAGAAGGCGAAAAGCAAGAGTCAGGAAAGGCTTACAGAGGGGCGAAATGATTCTTCAGTTCCTTCAGATGCAGGTCCCCTGGCCCGTGTAGCTTGGTTCAGGGTTGTCTTAGATGAGGCTCAAAGTATTAAAAACTGTAGGACTCAGGTTGCTCGTGCAACATGGGGTCTCCGTGCCAAGAGGAGGTGGTGTCTAAGTGGAACACCTATACAGAACTCTGTTGATGACCTTTTCAGCTACTTCCGTTTTTTGAGATACTTTCCTTGGGATGCATACAAGAAATTCTGCTTTGACATAAAAGACCCAATTTCCAGAACACCAGCAGACGGCTACCGAAGGCTTCAAGCCATTCTGAAACCTGTTGTGCTACGGCGCACTAAGAGTGAGAACTTACACTATTTACTTGTGATTGATGAATATCTTAAGTAGGTTCCCCATCCTCTTCTGTGTGTGAATTGCAAGAATTCTTTTGCAGAGCAATCAATTGGTTTGTTGCCCTGCACCAGTCTCTGTCATTTAGTTGGCAGCAGACTTTTGACTTTCTTGTCATTATGGTGTGAGTATAGTGCCCAATGACCAGGTGTGCTTCTGTTCTGATGACATTGTGTAGTCTGTGATACCAGGACAGTTGTGAATACAATTTTTGCTAGCTATGACAATGTGGTGTTGTCATCTCGATGCAGCCTCTCTCATTGATGGACAGCCCATAGTAAAGCTGCCTCCAAGAATTGTCAAACTGAAGCAGGCGGAATTCAGTCTGGAGGAACGTTCATTTTACACAAAGCTTGAGGCTGAATCACGAGCACAATTTCAGGTGCATAGTAGGGATAAGGGCTTGGTTGGTATAGTTGTAGTAGAAAGTCCTAGGTGTTATGTGTAGGGTAAAATATGGGACTGGAACTTATTGCTGGGAATTTGGATGTTGGAGTGCAGGTTTATGCAGCTGCTGGAACAGTTCAGAGCAATTATGTGAACATTTTGTGGATGCTTCTGCGTTTACGCCAGGCGTGTGATCATCCCATGCTTGTCAAGAAGTGCAACAAGACACAGACTGCTCAGACGACTGCTGTGGATAGTGTGCAGAAACTGTCTGTGGCTCAACGTTTGGACTTGATCAAATACTTGGATGGTGACATGGCTATTTGTGTCATTTGTCAGGTACTCTTCTTCATTGTTCAAGTACTATGCACAGAGTTGCACTGGGTGTTATTTGTATTTGTGTTGGCATTCAATCTGATGCAAATTACAACAGCACACTAATATCAAGGAGTCATTTGAATGCAAGGTGTGATTTCTTTACTCTCTTTGATGGCCATGAAACATCTGCAAGGTAATGCAGGACCAGAATATCTTACAGGAATTTGGCATCCATGCAGGATGCTCCGGAGGATCCAGTTGTAAGTATATGCAGACATGTCTTCTGCAGACAGTGCATTTCAGATCAGTTTGCCAACAGGGATGACACTTCATGCAGGTCTCCTAAATGTCAGCGTGCTCTTAATGCTTCATTGATCTACTCGCTTGCAGCTCTGAGGGATGGTGGGTTAGAGAGTGGGAGCAGCACCAGTGTGGATGAGCATGGACTGGTGGTTGGATCTAGGAATGGGTTGGAAAGTGTGGAGGAGGAAGAAGAGCATACATGGAATACATCATCCAAAATAGATGCGGTGGTGAGCACCCTGCAGGCCCTACCCAAGGTGAATGTGCTTGTGGAGGATGGAAAGCTGGTCAAAGGAACAGACCCCTTTATGTCACTTGAACCAGACAAGCAGTTTGATGTGAAGGAGTCATCTGCCATCACGGATGTGACATCAGAGCTGCCTTTAGGACCAGTGAGACAGATGGTTGACTCAACTGAGAAGGCGATAGTTTTTTCACAGTGGACCAGCATGCTGGATCTTCTGGAGGTTCCATTGAAGCAGGCTGGCTTCTGCTACCGCAGGCTTGATGGCACCATGTCTGTCTTGGCTAGGGATCGTGCTGTCTCCGATTTCAATACACGCCCTGAGGTCTGTTATGTGTATGCATTGTGAGCATGTACAGGGCGTGCTAGGCCAAACCACTTGCTTATGCATATATCCTCTATTTGGAACATATCTAGATGCTTGCTTGTGCAGCAACAAGCTGAAATGAAATGAAGCATACCCTCACAAGCTTGTTTCAGCCTGATTGAGAATACTGCTGACTTATTGTGTTAGCTATATCACTTGAGTGCAGCCAACATCATGACTGAGTCTTTGTGTTGAGTGCATTGGCCTGAAATTGTGAGCAGATACTTTTATACTTATCAGGACCCAGTGAAGTCAGTGGGTAGTGTGGTAGCAAGTCACTGCTGTTCATGATGAAGGTGATGGTCCAATTCTTTGTGAGTGACACTCATAAAGTTATGACTGCACCCATTCTTGTCTTGTTCATCTTAGTTTTGCTTGAACTGACACAATTGTTTCCTTCAAACATGTTATTGTGGAGTTTTGTCTGGAGTGCCAGAGATATATATTGTGAACATCTGCAAAAATGGCTGATCCAATGAAGCTCTTGGGAGTTGAGCCCTTTGCCCCTTTTTGGAGTTGGTTCAAGTGAATTGAAGGCATTTCTAATTGTTTCTTTGTCATGGCAGGTCACAGTAATGATAATGTCTCTGAAGGCTGCAAGCTTGGGTTTGAACATGGTGTCTGCCTGTCATGTTCTGCTTCTGGATGTATGGTGGAACCCTACAACAGAAGACCAGGCCATTGATCGAGCTCACCGCATTGGTCAGACACGTGCTGTCAATGTCTCACGGTTCACAGTGAAAAACACAATTGAGGACCGTATCTTGGCACTGCAGGCATGTATACTCAGTCCCTCATCCCACCAAGCAACTATTGATATCTCAAATTCAGTGAAGAATCTTGTGCTCAACAATTCTTCCAGGCTAGCTTGGTTTCTAAGTTTCATTTGGGGTGGGGGGTGGGTTGACGCATAGCAGGAACGGAAACGCCAGATTGTGTCCTCAGCTTTTGGAGAAAATGATGTAGGCGAGCAGAAAAACCGTCTTACTGTTGAGGACCTGCGCTATCTTTTCCGTGTCTGATACTAGTTTTTTCACTTTGTTTTACACAAGTTTTACAACTATTCCAGGCTCTGGAGTCATCCTTCCAAATGTTCAAGCTGCAAAAACAGCAAGCTTCATGGGAACCAGTACCTGATCAAGTCTCAGATCCTGTTAGTTCAAGGCTACTTGGAAGGCCTGCCTGGTCATGGCTTTTTTCATTCTATAGATTTTTTGCTTTGTTTTGGGCTGCATAGTGACATTTTCTGGAGTTTAATGCAAAGCTGTAGTTACTTGTTGAGAAGATTACCAGTAGAGGCCATTCTATAGTGATTGTAACATTCATCTGGAACACATATGTCCAAGGAAAATTCAAACTAACATTTCTGGAGATGTCTGCAGGTGTTTCCAGTGACTTTCAGTACCTTAGATGGTACTGTTTCATGGAGGGGTTTCAATATTTCATGGTATGCCACATGTGAGTTAAATGATACAATTTTCTGTGAGAGAATATGTTTTAATCAAGAGATGACATTGTTTTAATAGTGACTCAGTAGTCATTCACCTTTCACATTGCAGAACTTTCTATTGTCTGATACTCCCGCTTAGTCTACCCAGTAGGTAGTTTTCTCACAAAGTGACTCAGTTCTCTGGAAAGCTATACTTGAATTCAAACATACAATTCTGTCTCCAATAACCATACCATGCCAGAGTTCCCTCATCAGTGAAATTATTCAAGAAGAGGAGCTCGGGGGCTACATGCTGAGAAAAAGCACAATGTTGTAATGATGGTACATCACCGTCGGTTTGCAGAAGGCTTGACTTTGTAAATGCGGACAATCCAGTTTGATGTGGTAAAGGCCTCTTCCAGGTACTCCAGTTCCACATCCTTGTTTCCAATTTCTATTCCACGTGCACGATCCCATCTGCAGTGATGCCAGGACCAAAACAATTTCAGTGGGGCCATCTTAATTAGTTTGGATCTGTACCATTTTAACAAGTAATTGGCTGTGAAGAGAAAGTAAAAGGGAGTTTCATATATATTCAAATAACAACACTCTGCAAGGCTCCAGGAAACCATGCATGGTGTATGTAAATGACACAGGCACTCTTTCTGAGCAAAAGTGACCCTACCCAGTAGGTCGGCCGTATTCAGTGTTTATTTCTCCAAACCTGTAATAACACAGCTTGTACCTGCACAAGAAAGAAAAAAATAGAATGTAGGAAATTATCCCTCATCTCTGTCTCTATTCATATATTTACTGTTGATATAATGGACTTTTGCACAGGATACAGATGTATACATACAAGTATCTAATAACATTCTGCAAACTAGTGACACAAAGCAGATAATGGAATAACCGCATCATTACATTAAGCATTGGAGCATTTTGGGAGCTGCTTGGCTGTCAACTCGATATTCCCCATTATTGAGGTAATCTTGTTCCTTGATAATAGGAAACACACCCCCTCCTATTCGAACCATCCAAAGAAACCTGCAAAGTCAACCACCAAAACCCATACTCAAAAAACAAGGACAGTTGAAGCTGCAAATTGTAGCACTTGGCTGAGGAAACAGTCCACCAACAAACAGGCAGCAATTCAAACAATATGGACTTAGGTTTCTCAATCACAGACTTGTTTATATCATCCGAGGAGTATCCTGTCACACCCCCAAATACCACTAGTACATAGTCCACGTCCAGCTCCTTCATAATCTCATAGGCTTCATCCTCATAGGACGACATTGCCCGCCCAACAGTTGCAATGTGTGTGTTATTCCAAGTGTTATTATCCACAATCACAGTCCGGTTTGCCATTGCTGTGATCTGGTACCCATAATCCCACCACGACATGACCTTGGCATCAGGAGGAGTGTTGTGCCGCAACCAGAAATAGGCTTCACGAAAGTCATCAAAAATGACACGATCACCATTCGATTGGCGAGCTGCCAGTACTATTGATGGGGATGAATAGGCCTCTGATGTCACCCATGTGCAGTGGAAAACAAAATTCACTAACAGGTAGAGACTGCCCAACACCAATAGGAGCGATCCTTCTTGTTGGAAGGGCAACTTCTGGTCAATCCCACTCTGCAACAAGCATTTGGCACCATAGAACTGCTAGAATTAGCATCCATGTGGAACTCACAATAATAACACCATTGTTATCTCAAATGATCAGAATACAGGAATGGAAAACATCTCCATTGCAATCACCTTTGCTGAAGCTTTCTGACTTGCTGAAGTCTTGGCTGAAGTGACAGCTGGGGCCTTCTCCCTGTATAGCACTGATAGGTTCTTGAGAGTAGCTGACACAGCAACTGCACTGATCAAGCAGACAGCTGGAGTGGCTACCAAAATAAGACGGACCATAACACCCGCAAAATATAAACTGGTCATACCATAGATGATGATGAAGATGGTTGCATCATTGAGTTTCTTGAAGCAAAAGTACAGGCCTGCAGGGAAAAGGATTAAAAGGATGTGGAAGTCAAACATGAAAGAAGACCATGAGGTTGGCTGGTGCTCAGACACAGATGCAATGATTGGGATATGGTCCTTTGCATAAGTTGGGTCTAGGAGTGAGTAGAATCGGCCTGTCCATGGAGAAATATAGCCTGTTGCCATACCCACCACAAGGGCCAAAGCTCCCACACCAACTGCTGCAATAACTGTAGTCTTGAGAAAGGCTTGAAACAGTTTAGGATCCGCAAGCTGGTGTCTAACCCAATCAATGAAATAGAATACCTGCACTCACAAAGGTTGCCACAATGATCACCTCTTTGCCTGCAACTAAAGCTGCATGTGGGTCCCACATCTCTGTAGCTCAAATTTAGAAAGTTCAAAAAGGGTCTGAAGTTCACACACATCTCTGACCCACAAGAAATCACTGAACAGCATCAAAGTCCTTGCAGCTCCCAAACAGAAAACAGAACTTCTATGGGATATCTATCACAGAATTTCTACAGGGAAAGTCCTCAATGAGCTCACTATTGAGGGTTGGAGTGCAAGGATAAAGTCGAGTTACATCTCAAATTGCCTCTTAGAAGCTGCCTAGATGGCAGAAGACACAAGAGACTTAACAACTTCAATGAGCAAAAGGAATGGGTTTTCACAGGAGAAACACAGATGGTTTAGGGTTTGGTTGAGAGCATTTGAAATTACCTGCATTAAGAAGAAAACTCCCAAAGCTGCCATGTGCTCTCCTGACTGCACATGCTGAAAACCTACAAACCGAATCTGCATTGCCAGAAGCATGCCTAGAATGTAAAGAGTGTTGTAAGCAATGTAGAGTCGCATCGAGTAGCGGCCCGTCACAAGCAGCACTATCACATAGATGGGTATCAGGTTAATGATGAAAATGTAGCCTCCCCAGGCAGACACCATGTAGAAATAGGCAAATGCTGAAGCTACAGACCATGCAAGCGAGCCTGTGTTTACAGCCTTTACAAACAAATAGAAAGTGAGAACCAGAGCAAAGATTGCCACTCCTTCGTTGTCATACGACCCTGCCACAGAGCGGGAGATATAACCGGGACATATGGCCATAAAGATAGCGGCGACGAGACCTGTCCCTCTATCCCTGAGCTCCTTGCCAAAGAAGTAGGCGACGATGGCCGTATTGGAAGCGAAAAACGGTGCCGTGAGGACGCAAACATCCTTGATATGAACCGCGAACGTAAAGAAGCGCAACGTCCAGTACATAAAAGCAGCTGTAACCATAAGCCCAGGATACAATGTACCTCCGATGATACGACCAAGAGGATACCATGTCTCATAATCGAACCAGTTCCAGAACTCATAAAACCCCTTCTGCGTCAAGTACAAAGTCGTCCGGTAGTTGAAGTAGGGATCGAACTCATGGATCACACTCTCATACCGCAGCACACTGAAAAGACGCGTCGCGAATGCCAGAATATAGATCAGCACCAGCGCACTCACTCGCAACAGGAGCTCCTGCTGTTTGGTCTTCAGACGGAAATTGCTCACGGATCTCACCAACGATTCCCATACAGACCAAGAAGAAGACGAAGGAGGAGGAGCAGCAGCAGCAGCAGCTGCTGCTGCCGTTGACCCCAACTTCGCCACACCACCTCCACCCTTCCCGCTCATCCTTCCTGGCCCAAAATCCCGTCGCACGCACCTCTCGATTGTCCTCCTGTGCTGCCGCCGCGGTTCCTCCTTCTCCGTCTTCGTCTCTCTCGCGCGCTCACTCCCCCGAGATGTCACCAAACCCTAATCCTAATTTCATTTTGTATTTTGAAAAAAAACAAAAACAAAAGCAAATAAAGTTTCGGAGTGAAAATGATGACTTCATGGATGACATTCATCCATAATATTCATTACTTGTGTCGGGTCTGTCTACCATGGTCTGCTACAGAAGTCGATTAAGTCAGGATTATCAATGGCCAGGTCAAGCTTCGTGGATGGATGAACAAGGTTAAAAAGTTAAAGTAGGTAAGTTACAAGGCAGTGATTTGTAGGTTCTGACTATTTACTGCGTCTCTCTCCCTCCCTCCTCCCGTCACTCCCCGCCCCCTTCGCTCTTTCTTTCGCTCGCGAGGAAGCCATTTTCTGTGTTGTGCTAGTGTTTCTCTGGGTCTTGTTTGTCCGCGCTTTCTCTGCCTGTTCTTTCTGGTTGTGGCTTCTCTCTGGCCTGCTGAAAGAGGCTGTTGTTTGGATCTGTCAGCGATTTTTTTTTTTTTTTTAAGGTTTTTTTTTTCCACCTCCTTTCTTTTTGGTTGTCTTTTAAGGGCCGAGAGGAGTTGAGAAAGAAATGGCGGCGGAGTCTAGAGAAGAGAACGTGTACATGGCGAAGCTTGCGGAGCAGGCAGAGCGCTACGATGAGATGGTGGAGGCCATGGAAAAGGTTGCGAAGACTGTGGACGTTGGGGAGCTGACAGTGGAGGAGCGCAACTTGCTGTCTGTGGCGTATAAGAATGTGATTGGGGCACGGAGAGCCTCTTGGAGGATTGTTTCGTCCATTGAACAGAAGGAGGAGAGCAAGGGAAACGAGGAGCACGTGGCGGCCATTAGAGACTACCGGGCCAAGGTGGAACAGGAGTTGAGCACCATCTGCGACAGCATTTTGAAGCTTCTTGATACGTATCTCATTCCGACCTCAAACACGGGGGAATCCAAGGTTTTCTACCTGAAGATGAAGGGAGATTACCACCGGTACCTCGCAGAGTTTAAGACCGGCGCTGAGAGGAAAGAGGCTGCAGAGAGCACATTGTTGGCCTACAAGTCGGCTCAAGTAAGTTCTGGACATTTTTATTTTCCTCAGCACTTTGAACCATTTGAACAGAGAGAAGGGCGGAGTGGTTAGATCTGGCGTCATCACACCAGTCAGATGGAAAGGGGTATCTTTCACACACTTTCTGAAACCTCTGTCTATGTGCTCTCACCTCTCTGGAAATGTGATCTTCATATTGCAGGATATTGCACTGACAGAACTGGCTCCCACCCACCCCATCAGATTGGGGTTGGCTCTGAATTTCTCTGTGTTCTACTATGAGATTCTCAACTCACCTGACCGGGCTTGCACTCTTGCAAAGCAGGTGTGTCCACAGTCTGCTTCCATTCCCTTTTTTTCCATGCACAATTTTAAATTTATTTATTTTGGTTAGTGCAATCTCTTGTTTCTTTCTTTAGACCAGCTTAGTATATCAACAGCAATTCTGGGTGGTTTCTTGAAGAATTATGCCTTTAGGAAGCCTGTTTTAACAGGGCGCTCCTTGGGACTACAGGCATTTGATGAGGCTATTGCAGAGCTTGACACGTTAGGAGAAGAATCTTACAAGGACAGCACTCTTATCATGCAATTACTGCGGGATAACCTCACACTTTGGACCTCAGATATGCAGGTAAGCATAGACTGTTGTACAAATGTCTGCTTTATATCTCTTGAGTGCTAGCCAACATCATGAGTTTTCTTTTTGCTTCCAGAAATGCTACAGAAGCTCTGGATGCTAATTTTGTATAATGTTTTGCCAAATATCTTGGGCAGATAATCATTAACTTATCTAAGCCCACTGTTAGGAGCTTATGAAGCCAGTGGGTAGTAGTCATGGGAGCTCATCACTGCTACTCATGATGAAGATGATGGTCTGTCACTTTGTGAGTGACTCTCATAAGGTTATGATGGCACTCATTGTCTAGTTACTTGTAGTGTTTCCTCTGCAATTTGAAAGATATAAGATGTCTGCTTATGATGCATTATGGTGCTAAGTACAAGGATGTTATTAGTACTCATGAAGTTTTTTTGGTGTCAAGTTAGTGGAAGTTCAGCATCCAAGTAGCAATCAACTAGACTCTTCAGGAAGGCCCATCTTTTTGTTGAAGAAGGCCCCTCCAGCTACCTCTTTGTCATTGGTTCTTTGTGTTTGGTTTTTCCTTTCATCTTTCTTTTCACATTATGTAATTGGCATTCTGTGCTCTCTATCCCTCCCTAGATAAGAGATGTCAATCCTCACAGTCTGTCTATTGCCTCCTTTTTTTTTGGTGAATTGAGTTATGCAAGCAACATTCTCCTGTGAACCTTCAAAATGTTTAGCTTTAGCTGCTTTGAGAGGATCGTTCTTTTTCTTTCTCTTTTTGTATACCTCTCTTTTCTTGATTTTCTTGGTCTTCTCCTTCTCAGTACTTATGAAGATGTTTGTGTTATGGTGGTTTGCTGTTCAACTATTGACTTGTGGCTTGTGACGCTGTTGAAAACTAGGAGGAGGGTGATGAAGAACCCACAGAGGGTGCAAAAGCTGAAGATCCAGGTGAAAGCTGAAGTGCAGGATGAGGTGTGATTTAAAGTAGCTAACAGACTGGATCCTGGGGATTGACAGAGTGGGAATCAGTTTCCTTTGTTCTTGAAAAGTGCAGTTGTCTGTTGCACTGACTGTTGGTAGACTGCTTACAAATGCAGGCCTTTCACTTTTGTGTATGTCGTCAGCTTGACTGGATCTTGTGTTTCTCCACTTACGGAACAGTGTGGAGATACTATATTTCCATTATGGAATAGGCATGCTATCTACCATTATTTGCAGTTAAAACATTGTGTTGGATTGTTGGAATCCTACTATTCTTCATGATTCTACCTTGTTCAAGTTATTTTGACAGTGTATAGTGAGAGTTCTCCTCATCCTCACTGGAAGCATAATAGCTCATCTTTTCACTTGGGATAATTGTTCTGATATTTGCTGCTGATGAATTGGAAGTGAGAAGGTTTAATGTCAATGTCAATGATACTATGGTAAAAGACTGATGATGTTACTTTGGCCTCTCTTCCTCTCTGTGAGCTGGATTGTTCTCTACTGGAGTTTTGGATGGAATGGTAGTTGGATATATTGAATCCAGATGTAGTTTGTTTGTCTGCACTCCTCTTACCACTACTCTCATTTCGCATTGGTGAAATTAGTCGGCAACCTCAATTGAGGTGCATGATGGTGATTCTCTCATGATTGTACATAGTCAGTCTCATGTTTGTAGCAGTTGTCAGAACTTATGAGATGCTTTATTACTTTGAATACGTACTAAGTTAAACAAATGGTTATTAACTCTGAGAAAGGTTATGAGGTCTCTGTCAAGTAGGAATAGTTTGTACTTACCTTTTCTTCATTATCAATGGGAGTTTTGTATTGAGATTCAGATGGTATGTGTAGAGGTAATGTAGTTCCTTGTTTAGGATTTTCATGCTCATCTCTTCTTTGCTGGCCATGGTTCTGCACTTTTGGAGACTTGTAGAGGAAGGTGGCCTATGAAGTTCGCAAAAAAGCGTGACCTCAGCGTTTTGCAACAACAGCACAACCTCTGAGTTTTGCAACAACTATCAGTGTTGCAACAATTACCCATAGTTGTTGAGTTGGTGAGCTCTCTCTCAATTCTAGGTGGTCATCCCTGGTGAAATGAACTTCTTGCATCAATGTGTCTGTAGCTGACAATGAGAGGATTCTCTGGAACAGAGAGGTATTAGTCAGATTGTTTGGGAAGTGAAAAGGGAAATTTAGCAAAATACAGGGAGAAGTGGAGAAGGAAAGTGTGGTGTGCAATGAGATAGACATGTAGATATTACAGCATTCCATTCTTTGAAGTACTGAAAGCTTGGGTAGTGACCAAACAGATTGATGGCATCCCTTTGTCAAGACCATATTGCAACAATTCACAAGACTTTAGAGATGCAGGTGATCTCCTGAATTCTGTTGCCTTCTCTATAATTGTAAAAACTTCACAAAATAGCACCTTCTATTTGGCACTGACAAGGTACACTTACCCCCATACAATAGCTGCAGCAACATGCCTCCCTTAGTTTCAGGAAACTGATGATCTTCATTGAACGAATAATCAAATTAAAAGTTTTCCAGATGGCACAAGACAGAACAGTGATTGGTTAATGTGGTAAAAGAAAGTTGACGGGAGATGTGAGGGAAGCATGTAGAAATCTGTACCTAGTTTATCTTTGTCTCCATTAACATGAAGGGATGGGGATTCATGTTAGCAGATGAGAGTAGACATTACAAGGCACAGGTGCACTAAACAGAGTCACCTGATAAATGCATGGAGGGAAATTATCTGCAACCACAAAGAAACAGGACTGATGTCAAGATGGTGAAGGAATCTGCCTCACCTTGTATTATTGCATATACCTGTGACATTGTGTACTGATCCTCACTTGGTTATTCCCCGTACAGGAGTCTCCATCTTCAGGTGCCTTGCCTCCTGTTATTGCATACACATGTGACATCATGTTCTGACACTTGGTTGGTCATGTCCTGACCCCTGAGACTCCATCATTCCTTCATCATGGTCTCCAAAGTGTGGACACTGTATTATACAGGGTGCAGGTAAATGAACCAGCTTGAAATGCTCTTAAGTGCATTAGGCAGCAACCTGCCCCTCTGCAGCATTCCTACAAAAGCTCTCTCATTAACTAGCTGGAAACTCTGACAAATTTCAACTCTCATTAGAAAACACAATGTGACCTCTGCTTCTCATGAGTCTTCCACTCAATACCAACCTTCTCATTAACATGTGCCAACTACACATTACATGGATGGGTTCTATGCATGTATGCTTTCTTATTGCCTGTCTCCCATCAAAAACTCTCTTCTGTTGAAGCTCCAGTGACCTTTCTCTTCAATTCCTCAATGTCCTCAACAAGCTCCTTCCGACTCGACTGCAGCCATATACAGAGGACATTTGAAACCCAAAACAGATACAAACTTTGCATCAACATTTAAAGCTATTCCCCTGACATTAGGATGGGAAAAGGAAACAAATCTGCAGTTGATTCCAACTTTGAAAACAAAACTTGTCGTTTTTAATAAAGCCGTACAGGGAGATGTAGTTCCAATGTACCTTGAAGAGCAAGTACCGGTAAACAAACCACCCAGTGTAGGTAAGCCCAACCAACTCCATAATCTTTGGGAGCTGTATAAAGACAAGGGCCCAAAGTCATAACCTCTTCCAACCAAATTAAAGAAGTCATCAAGTGGACCAAATGCCCGAGCTTGTCTCTCTATTCTTCACAAGGAAGCACAGTGAGACATGCCTGTTGGACCATATACCTATGCAGTCACATCCTCAAAATTTGCATCTGAAGACCAATTCTGTGACTCATTGGATAAGAGGGACATACCAGTGGCACAGAGTTGATTGCACCAACAATAGTGGACGACAGCCACAAGGCCACAAGAGCACCCCCAGCATACACTACAACAGTTGTCTTATTCTCCAGACCATCCCACTGAAGCATTGCATGGACATTCCAGTTAGTGTAGCAGCTTGGTATATCTAGCTTATAGCCTGCTGATTGAGAGATTTCTCAGGTAAAGTTAAACAATAATAAGTCTGAATAACTGACCTTAGCCTTCAGGTCTCCATACAATTCCTCAAATTGTTTCGCAGCATCTGATGTGGAATCGTCTGATGACACGGCCCTGACGGGAAGAGGGGCGAATCCTCGTGATTCTGCAGTGGTAGGACATGGCAAAAGTCCACGGCATTTGAAATGGCACCTGTTTAGTACCAAAATCTGACTATGCCCTCAGATTCCACCAGACAGTCATGCATTACAAATTGGAAGTGACTTTCCGAGAGACCACACCATGATCAAGAGGTCGGGCAACGTCAGATTGAGTATAGGAACGAACACCTCGGGTGTTGCAGAAAGTAAAGGGACCTATACTGCTACGTCCAGAAACCAGATGAAGTTCGTAAAGAAATTTACGACAAAAGTCCTACAATATCTCCGCAACAGAATATATATGTATATAGCTGCAAAAAGTTTCTGATGGTAGGAAAACATTGCTGAGATTTACTAGGAAAGCAAGAATGAAAAACAGATTTGACAACGCTCAATGTCATACCTATTACCAAAAAATTCACGGAATCCGAAACTTTGGGGGGGGGGGGGACATTGCTCACTAGCGAGCACCTCAAAATACAATAAGCAACCATGCTAAGAATAATACTCGAGAACGCCATCATCATCTGAGCCGGGGGCTCCCAGCATAATATTACAAAGGAACCGAAAGTTAAACCTGGTTTTGTGGCACCGAGTCTCACAGTCGTGCCGTGGAAACTCCTGTTCCTGAGGAGAACAGGGTTGAAAGACGAAGACGAGGAGCAAATAACGGATGATGTTGACGACCGCGACAAAGCCGCGCTAGGTGCTCCAATTGCAACGGATGCACCAACCAATGCCGCCATACAAGCCATCGAGTTTTCACCAACGCAGGAAAGCTCAGATTAATCCAGGGAAAAAAAAAAAAAAAAAAAAAACGGGCGGGGGGAGCCCCTCCCCCCCGGGGGGGCGGTGGGGGAACGGGAGGGGGAGGGGGGGGGGGGGGGGGGGGGGAGACATTTCTCTTCATTAATGGGTTTTTTTTCCTTCTATTCTTTTAAAAAAAGGGGGGTTTTGAAA
>Ga0116227_10004916_pt1 | contig 28653 bp, 32 predicted proteins | sample S1TSphgellanicum_FD_89693 | JGI IMG/M metagenome (GOLD analysis project Ga0116227, IMG submission 89693) | Host-associated microbial communities from peat moss isolated from Minnesota, USA - S1T2_Fb - Sphagnum magellanicum MG | ecosystem: Host-associated > Plants > Peat moss > Unclassified...
AAAATCCTCTGGAAACAATTCCTTGGAACCCCTTAAGGTTTTGTCCTCACCACTATAGAAGGGGCTATTTTGTTATGTGTCCATTTTTCTAGGCAGATCTAACAACACCCCCCCCCCATCCCCCACCTCACACCTCCCCCCCCCCCCCCCCCCCCCCCCCCCCCCCCCTCTACCAACATCTTTAATTGCTCCCCTCTTTATTTCTCTACCAAATCATTAGTAGTCAGTCTTCTTGAGAAACACATGTGCTGGTCTTGTAGCATAAATAACTAGTTCCCAAGTCCATGTTGGCATACTCCTATCCACAAAACATCAAGCTCATATTCTGTCCAAGGTTGCACTTGGTGTTCAATAGTGTTGTCTTTTTCTATTTGTAACTTCTTTTATCAACTTCCATTCCTTTCCATCCCACTAGCTCCCTGCTACTAATTGAAAGTTCTCTCGAATGTCCATTTATGTGGAAACATCTATTTCACCAAGATGATGAAAAGAAATGGAGGCAACATAACATATTTTTTGACCAGTTTACTATGGCTTGTTCAATATAGTCAGCAAGGAAAGATAAAGTTTAAGTGACATTAGATGTTTTGTGATTTTTGAACTTGCACTTGGGAGGAGGCTAATTTAGATGGAGGGCAATTATGAGGATGAACCTACATTGAATTTTGCAATAAGAGTTTTATGTCCTTGCTTGACATGCTAAGGGATTCGTAAGGTGTCTAGGAGAACAATGTACCAGCACATGCAAGAAATGGTTGATCCAATCACAAGACTTGGAGATACTTTGATAGAAGAGGTTGCTATTTTGGATGGACTAGGTCATGATACATCAACAAATATTTTTGAGTTTAGCCCACCTTCATCAACATCTAACAAGCCAAGTTAGTGTACTTTGGAACACTTTAATTTATGTTGTTTTCAACCATATGTAGGTATTGCCAAAGAGAGTACAACTTCAATCTTGAATTTTGTGACCATTACATGGGTAATGCACAAATGAAAGGTTGGGTACTTTTTTTAGTTTTTAGTTCACATGCATAGTGGTTTATGTTTTGTGGAGGTTAAAAAGTAAGATACACAAATGCAAAAAAAATGTACATTATGAAATATCATGTAGGTGTACAAAATCCATAGGGAAAGTTGCTCCTCAATCATGTCCAAAAATGTTCGAGATAAAAAAAAATAAAAATGCTACATGAGAAATAGTCTACCCTAAACACTATCATCATCTATTCCACAATCTTGACAATATTTTTGTGGCATCTCCTTGGCTTTGGCGACATGTCATTATGTGAAGAGGTGACAATGCATAATCACCACTTGAATTGTGTCCACCACAAACATCCTTGGTGAATCCATGCAACCTAGATAAAAGTAGTAAATGAAATTAGAACTAAATTCAAAATTGTGATAAATTTTGAATCTAAAATAAATGATGAGGTTTTGTTTTGATTGTTTACCATCCATGCACCATTTTTGATGCATGAAAATCTCATGGGCATGAGTAGGGCTTGCATTTCCTAGGCACAAGTAGTCTTACTAGTCTTTCAGTCCCACAAAGTGGCACCCCAAACCACCTTCGCCTTTTTGGTGTAGGTGGTTCTAGATGATGTAATGGCATCCTCGAGCTTTTCATCCTTCTCCAAATGGGAGAAGGCATTTTGAAGGATGGTACAAGTCCTCAAGTTGGAATGTTGAGGATTTGTAGTAGATGATCTTGGGCAACTTTTATTAAAGGAGGTTTTTGACCTCCTTTAGGTCTTTTGTAATCTTCTACAATTGATCCCACTTTGTTGTAACAGTGATCTCCATACGAACTGTCGCCTTTTGTTCGTTTTGTCACACAATTGCTATTGGGTCACTAATAACTTTTACATTCATTGCAATGTGGTTTTGTTGTTTAGGACCCTCAGGGTGACCGGGTTTGCCCTTTCCTGTTGTAAGATTATGCATTTTCTTCAAGTGCACAATCAAAAACTACTTCGTGCTATATTTTTTTGTGCAATCTTCGACCTTGCAACACCACTTAGAGTTGTCCTTCACCGATTCGACGCCTAAATGCACTATGGGCAAAGGGGGAGGGGGTGCATCATTTGCACCAAGAATTGGGACATCCTAGACAACAACAACTTGGTCAATGGCATCCATAAGAGCCTCTTGCACCTCGGGCTTTTCACCATCCCCTTGCTATAGAATCAAAGCTTCCAACGTGGATGCATTTAGAAACAAACAAAACACCCCAAGAAATTTTAATCAAGCCAATGTAGTCATTGCATTTGAAAAGAATTCTAATTCAAGCCAAAAACCATACATGGGTATTGCAAATGAAAAAGTGTTGACAAAAACAAAAAAACCCTCTTTCCTTCTTTCACATATGTGAGAGAAGGAAAGAGGGGTTTGAACTTTGTTATGTGATGAAAAATGCTTACAAAATTTTTCTTTTGCTCACAAGATCACATGCATACTAAGAACACTACCATGTATATGAACATGCCGATTCTTACATGTTGCAAGATCTTTTGAAAGGTGGGAAGCTCGTCTGCCATCTTCCTCCTCCTTCACACTAAGTCAATTATGCCTTCAACTATTCCCTCAACCATACCCTCAACTATGATTTCTTCAATGGCCTCCTCCATGCCCTCATCCTCATGGTTAGGAGTTCAAGCACCAATTAGTGTAGTAGCCTTGGCCTGTTATGTTGCAACACAAGTCTTCATGATCCAGCATAAGAAATTGGACGAAAGCATAAATCCTCTTTTGAGCCCCCTCCTCATTTCCTCAACAAACCCATATGAAAGAAGAAAAAAGGGAGAAAACAAGCAAGTGAGAAACTTGTCCACAAAGAAAATGAAAATAATTAAAAAAAAAAAACCTTACCTCTAATTACCTCTAAAGGATTAGGCTCCTGGCTTTGCAGCTGGTAGCTCAATAATGGTGGATGTGTGATTTGGAGACACACACAAAGGGGGACAGAAAAATTGTTTAACAAAAAACTCCTAATTAGATGAAAAAAAGAAACTTGGGAAAAAAAAAACTCCTCCCTGGATGGAATGGCAAAAAAAACATACACACACCTCCCTGGGCAGAAAAATGAGAGAAAAAACATCAGACAGACCTTAGGTGAGAAACACACACCTCTTGGGAACAGAAAAATGGAAAAAAAAAACCTCCCTGGTCAGGGAAACGAAAAAAAATTTGGACAGAGCGAGAGAGAAAAAACCGGACATAGAGAAAAAAGAACCTCCATGTCCAGAAGCTTAGGGGAGCAACCTCGTTGGAGAGGAAGAAGAAAAAAAAAAAAAAGGAAAAAAAAGAAGAAAAAGAAATAAGAAGGAGAGAAATGAGGCGGTAGATAAGTGTTTAGGGGTAGGTAGGTTTGAAATTGAGGGGCAGGGGGAGAGAAAAAATAAAATAAAATTCCCTAGAGGCAGGTACCCAAAAAAATAAAATCCCTAGAGGCAGTTCATCCAAAAACGGCCACATCCTCAACTGGTGCACTGGTGGGTGTTGGTTCACTCAGGCCCTAATAATACTCTTGCACTACAAGATCGTCAACATCGAATGGGCTTTTCTTGTTTCACACCATTCATGATATTGCTACTATTATCATATGTTACAATGTGCCCAACAACAACATGAAAGGAATTAAAATTACCATCTAGAGTTGGAGATTTCACAATAATAGTGGGTTGGAAGGGTCGGATGAGAATTGAAAGTCGCAAAATGTAATTAAAAAAAAGTTCGATCCAATAGGATGCATGTGGACTAAGGGATCAATGATTTGAAAGAATAGTGATTGAAGAAGATGATGACCTGCAGTAACATAAGCACCAACAACCCTTGAGCTTTTTGAATCTAGACCTTCAGAATAAATGAAGATACATACATGGAGCACAAGAGAGAGAGGAGAAACAAAAGATAAAGATACAAGAAACAAAATGGAATGAATAAAATTGAGGGAAAAAAAATTAATGTTCATCCACATCGAAATTTGATGCATCTTGCACTCTCACCATCTTGACTAAAAGTGGTAAGAAAAATGGTGGCGGGCTCTTGTCATTCCAAGGTTGCAATCAAGGAATTAAATTGTGACAATGTGTGCTCCCACTTTTTCCATCGGTTTTTGAATTCCATGCACATCGAGTTCTAATAAATAACCCCAGTTTTCTAATTTCACACATGTCGAGTTCCAATCAAAGAACCCAAGTTTTCTAATTGCATGCACATTAGGTTTCCTTTAGAGAACCCCAGTCTTTTTTGGACCTGGGTCAGAGGCAAAGGCGGGTATCACTTTTCTAATGATTGCTGGGTTGGAGCCGAGGCTGAAGGTTTCTTGAAACAGGAACCACTCCTGATATACCCATTTACCAGACCCAAAAAAAGGGTAGAGAACGAGTTCAGTTTCAAAGAACCGGGCCAACGTGTGTCAAAACTCAATAGCTGGCCAACGCTGATTTTAACCCACCACTTTTGAGATTGAGGAACTAGTCCACAGCCCAACCTATTTCCAATTATAGATCTTGTATTGTATTTGATTAATATTTTGCAAAATATTAGTTAAACCTTCCACAGTTCCAGACCCAGCTCTTCAGGGTGTAGGGTACATAGGCTGGTGAGCAAACAATTATGAACTCAAGGGAGCTCGAATCCTCACACATTGTTCCTCTGCTTCTGAAGAAGATCAAAGAATATTTGTAGCCCGGAGACCTAGAGCTTTCAAATATCACAAAAATTGCTCAATTTGATAAAGGTACACGGAAGATATAAGGTGTTTGGTGTAAGGGAGGTTCAGTGTTCGATGATGGGTGAATTAAAACAAATTCACAACTTTAGAGGACAGTGGGAGACGCCAGGTCTCGCCACTTTCTATGGAACCACAGCCGCCCCCCTCCCCTACTCTACGACCGGTGGGACCCATTCTGGGGGATTGGAAATGCTCCGTCGGTCGGTCACACGCCTCCAAGTTAAATCTGTCCAAATACCTAAATTAAAGAAAAAATTCCCTAAAACCCCTAAAATTGGAAGACCTAGTTGTTCAATTGCTATTATCGCCCAATTTTCATCCATCCCTACATCCATTGTTAGGTTTAGGCACCCAAATTTGAGGCCAGAGGCCAATTATAAAACAAAAAATGGGTGGGTAATTTGGTACTGCAACAGGTGAGTGGGAATAGGGTCCAAGAAATCAGATCCAGTTGTTTGTCCACGTAGTCAATGGCCGTCATTCTTGGGCGGCCAGGTGGATGCAAAGCCGGGACCCGCCCCCCAACAGGAACCGGCCCCCCAACTGGAACCGGGACCCACCACCCGAGTGGAACCGGGTCCCCGCTACCAAGTCGAACCCGGTCCCCGCTGGTAACCTACCCGTGCTAGAACACGGGCCCGTGGAACAGCAGAGCAACGAAGGAAGCGCAGAGCAACGGCGATGGCGAAGAGCACGCCGAGAGAAAGAGAGAACGCGAGCAGGAGGCGGAGGAGGAGGAAGACGACGATGGCGGTGCCTTCTAACTATGTTCCTGTGGAGAGCCAACAGAAGAAAACATGGGATGTGGGGGAAGCCCAAGTCTCCGAGCAGAGGCAACAAGAGAACTCATCACAGTGAAGAAATGGCAAGGGAAGATGGCAGTAGGAGTAGTACCAAGTCCTACTCTGGTCTTGTTTTCCGCTCCTTCTCGGCGGATGGCGGAATGGGTGTGTGTTTTTGTAGTAGTAGGGGACGACAAACATGCCAAACATGGGTCGTGATTGGACTGTAATTTGAGTAGTAGTAGCGGAAGAGAAAGCCGGCGCAAGAGCAGGGAAGAGGTTTGCTGTGTCTGCTGGGCGGAAGTGGTGGGGATCGAGAGGCAGTTACCCATTAGCGGGATATCATTTGGGACATGTCGCTATAGGAAGAGTGGGTGGCAGGCAGTGTGAGAACTGAATTGCGTCAGGGCATCGGAACAGTATGCTTTTGTGAGCAAGAGATTGGAGCTACGACGACTAAGTCTTGTTTCTGAAAGGATTTTGAGAATCTGGGATATCGTGAGGGATTTGTAGTACTCTTTTGGGAAACTGTGCGAAGCTTTATACCCCATAGTGCACACTCAACCGAAGATAACGCTCACTCTCTGCAAGCTTGGATTTGATGTGTGCATTTTGGGACGTCCCGACCACTGTCATCACAGTAAGTAAGGTTCTCCAGCAACTTTTGACGCAACGCTCATGGCGGTTTAGGTTGCGTTGCTCCTTTGAGCAAAAATGGAGCGATGGGTTGTCATGTGCAGGCAGTGCGAGAGAGAGAGAGAGAGGGAGGATTTTGAAGCACAAATAGAGTGATGGGTTTCTCATGTGCAGGCAGTGCGAGAGATGGGAGCAGGAGGAGAGGAGGAAATAGACTTGGAATTGGGGCCCGGGGATGATGGTGCTGGTGCAGCAGCACCGCAGTTCAATCCCGATACACATGCCGCCCTGATGGAGCAGCACGGCATGAAGCCAAATCCAAGAAAAAAGAAGAAAGTGGTGAAGAAATGGCGGGACGAGTGGGCCGAGACGTACAAATGGGCTTACGTTGCGGTTCACGAAGGCACGCCTCGCATTTTCTGTTCTGTTTGCAAGGAGTATGGCAGAAAGCACAGACGGAATCCCTACGGCAACGAAGGGAGCCGCAACATGCAAATGAGTGCCTTGGAAGAACATAACAACAGTCTGCTGCACAAAGAGGCGTTGCGTCTGCAGATGGCCTCTAAGGACAAAGGCTTGGGTCTCATTGATCTTAGACCTGTTTTCATAAAAGGTGCGACATACACTTCCCCACACATCTTCCATTCCTCAATTTCTCATGCTTTTGCTTGCTGCATCTTTTTTGTTGCATTTTTTTCTTTGGAACACAGCTGAACCCAAATGAATGTTGTAAACACTTTTCTTCTCAAGATTCATGAATTTCAATGATTCCAGAGACAAACAGGGACATCAGAATGCCATAGGAATGCCACTACTTTGAGGTCAATTGTTGACATCAATTGTCACAAACAAACTCAGTGCTGATACAAAATGATTATGCCTTCAAGCATAGCCAGTCTTGGTTGCGGATCCTCTTCTTTGCAAAGAATCAGAACCAAAAAGTCACAAAACCCTCTGAAGTGAGAGACATGAAGATCTGCATTTGGTTTTCTCTATGCAACTAAGTGCTTTGAAACACCTTAGGGTCATGCATTTTCTATCCCTAGCTTCCATGAAAAGGAGGATTGAGATCAATGATTACTGTAGATGGCCTTCTGAATGCTTTTGACATCACCCATTGATGAGCTGCTCATCTCTCTCTGGCATGCTTGTGTTGAGTTACTTAAAGGTTTTGAGCAGATTTGAACAGTCTGGTCCAAGGAGTGGGTCCTTTGTTTTCTTCAGGTTTTGTTTGCACTGTGGGACAACTTTTAGTGGAATGTGCATGAGCTTGCCCTAATGTTCATCTCTTTAACTTCTCAAATATTTCACTGATGTTTATCGATGGTGTGTTGCATTCTCCATCATGTGCCTTTGCAGGGAGGCAAGTTGTGCAGTACCCGATCAGCAGTGAGCATGGTATGGTACTTTCTAGTCTTTTTATGCATTCCCTTCTCCAGCTTGTTTGCAGTTCACGAGACACTTTTCTCATGAAATTGTGCTGGAGAAAAGTGGGTTTGGCTGTGGACTCATGTCTCATGTCTTTTTGTCTACAACAAAATTGGTTCTTGGATCTCAAGAATCTCCTCTATCTGAGGTGCAAAGAGCAAGCTCTGCTAGATGTGTCTTGCTGCTATAGATACTATCCTGGACAGCAAGTGTATGTCTTCCTCTAGATTAGGTGGGATTTACAGGAGATGGCCTTGAAAGATGATGCATAGTTTGCTGGAGGTATCTAGAGATTTTTACAGCACATCCTCTGTAGTAGGTTTGCATCTGTGGAGAAAAAAGACAAGCTGCATAGTGTTGATTTCTTTTCTTCCCTGGCTCTTTCGTGTGACAGATCTCAGCAGACAATGGACTAGCGAGGGATATTTACCACGTGCTGTACCTGCATGTCAGTCATTTCTCACTTCTCAACACCCTATGTAAGGAAGAAACATATGAGCTAGACACCGCACCTCAGCAGTCTGCATTTGTGGTTGCATATAACATAGGAATGACTTTGAGCTCATGTTCATAGAATGATCCATCATGGGAGGACTCAACTATTGGATGCATTTGATGTGTCAGCTGATGTATGGAATGTTTGCTGCAATCCTGAACCATCTTTTTTCAATTTGTGGGATGCTGGACTATTTGGAGCACAGCTATACTGCAGCGAGATCCCCACGAATTGGAGTTTATCCAAGCTGTTCAAGAAGTTGTGCACTCTCTTGAGCCTGTCCTGTCCAAAATGCCCCAGTATGACCCCCTCCACTGTGCTTTGCATCCAAGAGAGTCCCTTTTACATGACTTGATTCATTTTCAAAACACAACTTATAGGGTCCAATGAATGTGAAAGACTCTGGATTTCTTGTCCAGGGAATCTTGATTCTTCCTACAAAAGTGTGGAACTCCCAGAAAGATGGGCTTTACACTACAAAGCAATCACAAAGGAAGATGCCAAAAAACACAAGATCTCCCAAGAGGGGTTTTTTCAGATGAGATAAAAGTTTCCTTTTTTTTTTTTCTCTGGAAAGAATTCCTGTGGCACTGGAGTCTACAGCCAATATTTGAGCTGTGATCGTTACACATATAGAGCAAAGAAGGAAAGTAGAAAGATGGGTGGCAGATATAACATCTTCTGACGTAATTGTCCATGCAGATTTGTACATGTCTTAGAGCGCCTGGTGGAGCCAGAAAGAGTGATCATATTCAGAGTACCTTGGGTGGATGACAAGGGAGAAGCCCATGTCAACAGGGGTTTTCGAGTTCAGTTTAACCAAGCTCTTGGTCCTTACAAGGGTGGTCTTCGCTTCCATCCTTCTGTGAATCTCAGCATAATGAAATTTCTTGCTTTTGAGCAGGTTTTGATTACTCCTTTACCTGCCTTTTTTAGGTGTATTTTTTTCGGTGTACAGATTAGGTTTTTAGTCTGTACATGATCTAAAATTGATTTCTGTATGGTGGTGTTACTGTACTTCAACTTTGATTGAGAAGAAATGATGATTGGATGTATGGGGTATTGAGAACCATTTTGACACTAAAGGTTCTCAATTGCAGACCTTGAAGAATTCTCTTTCATCCCTCAATTTGGGAGGTGGTAAGGGAGGCAGTGATTTTGATCCAAAGGGGAAGAGTGAGAATGAGGTCAGTACTCTAATCTTACCATTTTGTCATGTGGCTCCTTCCCTGCACAAATATGACAGAGAGTAGAGTAAAATATTCCTTTGTATATGGCCTTCATGGGGTTTAAATTTGCTCATGTAAAGTCTTGGAGTGATCTCTGAATTCTCAAAGGATTTAGGCAAACATAATGAAATGGAAATATGTTCTGTTCAGGGGCGTTGAATTTCAGCCTATTATTAGTAAGGTACAGTTATGGCACTATTAGGTGAACTTACACATTTGACTGGTTTTTTTCCAAATGTGCACTACCCGTTGAACGATCAGCAAAATGAGGAGCAATTGGGTTGTTGTGGCAGATTGTGAGATTCTGTCAGAGCTTCATGGAGGAGCTGTATCGCCACATTGGACCCAATCAGGCACCTGTATTTGTATGTACTGCATGCCTTCTCAAGAACAAGTTAGTTTCTGTGAAGTCTTCCTATTTTCTCTAGGTCACTGCCATGTGTAATCACACCAATGGGAAAAGTTGCTCTTCCAGCACTGCAGCTCTTGAGTGATGTGGGTTGAGACAGGAAGAGTCTGTACCTAGAGCAGCTGTAGGAAAGGTTGTCCTGGAAATTGTTGTTGTCAGATTATGATATACTTCTCTACACCCACCATAAGGAGCTGATGAAGTTAGTGGGGAGTCTAATTAGCTAGTTGGTAACTCCACTAAGTCCATAGGTATGTTTCCTTATCTCTGGCTCAGCTGGTCAACTGATATGATTCACCAAATTCGTATTATAGGATACTCCTCTGGGAGATATTGGTGTTGGACCTCGTGAGATTGGATATCTCTTTGGGCAGCACCGACGACTGACAAGCCAATATGAGGTACTCAAAGCCTCCTTTCTGCCAAACTGTTTCTAGTTCATGATCTTTTGCCAAATTTTGGTGCAATCAAATTTTTAGAATCTTGCAGGGTTTGCTGGTCAATAGAGTCATTTCATATTCTCTGATTCTTTGCAGTCCATGTGAATTACATATGAGAGGCAGAAGAACGACAAGAAAGGCTTATGGCAGTCTTCTCTGCATATTGTAAATACTGGTTTGTCATACCCCTGTGGTGAGAGAAATCCTGTGTACAGTTTTGATGGAGAACTATGTTCAGAGGCTGAGGGTTAGACAGAGAAATGAGCATGCTGCTCATAGAAATCACACTTTGCAAATATTCACAGGGTATGCTGGGTATCAAAGGTGCTCAGTGGGGTCCTTCCAACCTGCGGCCGGAGGCTACAGGGTATGGCGTGGTAATTACCCATGATGCTCTCAAGATTGTTATTCCTGAAGCAATATGATTCAGTTTTTAGTTGATGTTAGTGGTGTTGATGGAAGTGTCATTTTGTGAGTCGCAGGTATTTTATGCCAAGGAGGTCCTGGCTGATTTATACAAGGATTTGAAAGGTCTCAGGTTTGTTATGTCATGTACTCTAACAAAGGAATCATCACTTTCAGAAGCTCCTCAGCTAATCAAGGAGAGGGAAAAAAAGAGAAAAGCCCATGTGATGAAATTTTGTCAGAAATTCAGCTTATATTGAGCACTGTCTTCATGGACAGATCTTGGAGAGATCATGCTTTCAATAGTTCCATCAATATAATTAGAGTTTCTGTGGTTACAAGCAAATGTTTAGCAGCAATTTGGAAGATACCTTGGAAACATGGAACATTAGTTTCAAGTCCCTGTTCATGGACTAAACATGTGCTTGTAATGCAGGTGTGTAGTTAGTGGTGCTGGGAAAGTGGCTATGTATGTGTTGGAGAAACTCATTGCCTTTGGTGCTGTTCCAGTCACAATTTCAGGTAAGGTAAATGCACTGAAGGCCTTCAGTCCTTTTGTGTGACCATGGTGTCTGATGTAGTATGAATTTGTGGTAAACTCCTTCCAAATTCTCAAGTGATTTGAATGGAATATCTTCAAACTGATAACACCTGGACTGCAAATGTATTGCTTACCTGAAGAAAACCACAGTACAGGGTTCCTGATAGATATCCCTTTGCCAACTTGCAGATTCAAGGGGATATCTGTTGGATGATGAAGGGTTTGATTATGGCAAGCTGACCCTGTTGCGTGATATTAAAGTCCATAATAAGAGCCTCCGGTGAAGTTCCTCTGCCTGCCTACTTGTTCCCTCTTACAGGAAGGAAGAATTTTAGTGGAGGAATCTTACAAATGAAGATGTGCACCAAAGTGAAGGATTTCTCTCATAATTTGACAATAGCCTTGAATGACATGCCCAATAATGGGTATGAGCCATTGGGTCTTATAATACTCTTGCCAGTATGGTGGTGTTTGTGATATACCTTCTCTAACAATAGGAAAGTGTCCCTTGCAGAGAATACACAAGAAGTTATCCAAGGGCAAAATACAGCCACGACAGCAAGCCATGGTCAGTGAAGTGTGATGTTGCATTCCCTTGTGCAACACAAAATGAGCTCAAGCATGCTGATGCCATGGCATTAGTGAATGCTGGATGCCAAGTTGTCATTGAAGGTAGGTATGCCTTATTATCATCAGAATGCATATGTGAGAGCCTATCGTTTGCACAGAGAAAGATAAGTTTATTAGGAGTATGAAATGGCCACTTTTTTTTACCTCTACTCACTCTTTTTGAGAATGGCATTCCCTCTACTCTGGTCTGGAACTTCTTTGTGATGGGTGGGTTGGATACAGGTGCAAATATGCCTTGTACAGTTGAAGCCATTGAGGTTTTCCGGAAGTCAAAAATTGTTTTTGGGCCTGGCAAAGCTGCAAATGCTGGAGGGGTGGGTTATTGATTTTTTTGGAGTGAACAATCTTTAATTCTCAGCACTGTCTTCACCACATTGAAACAACATTGGTGGTTTTGTGAAGCAAGGTTTTGATGGTGTGAGGTTATTTTAGTTCAAAGCCTGGTTTCTAATGAATGTCTGCTGTGGGTGGTAGGTTGCCATCCAAGGTCTGGAAATGCTGCAAAGTACCAATCATGTACAATGGACTCCTGAAGATGTGGATATCAAGTTACAGGAGATTATGAAGGACATCTATCAGAAATCTCTCAAGGCTGCTATTGATTTTGGAATTGTCGAAGGAAGTCCTGAGTAAGAGCTCTTGGCCATTCTCTCCTCTACCAACTGCTGGGTTTCCATTAAGAAAAAAAATCTTCTTGAGAAATTCCTATTTGGAAAAGCTGAAGGCCTTGGAAGCTGTCTTTCAGTCCTCTTCTGAGTAATTTCTTTGTGTTCTTGGCAGGGCACTGGTGCATGGAGCCAACATTGCAAGCTTCTTACAAGTAGCCCAGGCAATGTTGGAACAGGGATGTGTGTAATCAGTGCAAATCCTGTAACAATATTATTTAAGATGAGCTCTTTGGGTGCCTACTTGTACTATCATGTTTCTGCTATTAGGTGATTGCTAAAAGATCCTTGTTTCACAGGATGAAGCAACTAATCATTATTTTGTTTTGAGCTGATGACAAATCTAGCCTTTCCCCAACACTGATTGCATTTCCTCGTAAATATATTCCAAGAGAAGAGTTGCTGAATGAGACAACAGAAACACATCTTGTTGCACCAATAATCAAACAACCGATTGTGACAGAGATCAAGGTGCACATTTCATTTTAGAAGGATTAAAAATTTGTAGCACTGTCTATGTTCTTTGGAGCGCAAACAATGAACACCTTGACAGAGACAAGTAGAAAGGGGGTCTTTTCACCGATCTCCTGAAACGAAATCCAAGTTCAAAGTTTAATCCACACATCTATGCCAAAGAGTAAGCAAACAATCAAGTGTTTTGTGGTTGCACATTTCCAGTTCTTGATATCCTAGTTGCATGTTTTTTTGGAGCCATGTCAAGTGGTCTACCAAAAGGCCCTCTTCTGGAAATGACAAAATTTCCCTGTATGTGGCTTGGAACACTCACAAGCACTACAAATTGTGCAGATGGCACATGGCATCCCCTAGCTAGAATGGGTAATTGGATTCCCTGGCAATGGCCAATCTGGCCTGGTGCATCCTCACTGGGTGAGATAATACTAATTAATAGAATTTCATTAAGAAGTGCTACTACAATCTTTGTGCATTTGTAGCCCATCATTGTGTATCCAAAGTTCCAAGCTTCATTGGAGTAGAAAGTGCATCTTACTCTAGAAATACCTACATTGATTGGGTTGATGCATCAGAGTATTTTCGTCAAATTTCGACCTGAAAAATATGATTTTGATGTATACAAAGGATTTTCCTTGGTAAAAATGGACCAAATTCGTCAGATTCTGAGCAGTCCCCCACTCCCTACATTCCAAGTAACTCCATCTCCAGATACTAGATCTCCAGATACTAGATATGGATATAGAATAGCATCAAAGGTAGTTTTGTAGGTTTTCTTTGTCTGCTTGTCTTTTTGGCATAGTAAACACATAAGACAAGTGCGGCCTGTATATTTGAGATGAAAGAAAACAGCCTTTGAATATGTCCTTTACAAACAACGACCTTAAGAATTCGTGCTTTTAACTTTTCGTGGGCGTCTTTTTTGCATAGTGATGAACATCAACCACAAGTGTGGCCACTCTCAATATGTCCTTTACAAACAATGACCTTAAGAATTTGTGCATTGACCTTTTTGTGGCCATCTTTTTTGCTTAGTGAACACAAACCACAAGTGTGGCCTGTTTATTTTAGATGAAAGAAAACAAACTCTAAATATGTCCTTTACAAAGGACGACCTTAAGAATTTGTGCTTTAACCTTTTTGTTGGTGTGGGATGTATAAAGATGTTGAAATTTTTGTTGGGAGTGTCATAGCACCTTCCAAGAAGAACGACTATGAAGCTTGCACAAGGAATTAAAAAAATTCTAAATCGCCAGAGTTAACATAACTTCAAGAAGGTACCAAGAATATAGAAGGATTCTGTTTTTTTTCTACCTTCATATCTATTATGTAGCCAAATTTGGCTAAATTATTTTCGGGATGATCAGCACTTTGGCGTTTCATAAAATCCAGGGAGTGCCACTCTTCAATTTCATGAACATAATTAAACCCCTTCTGTTTGTTCATGAATAATTATTGGTTTTCTTTCAAAGTGGATCAAGTGGTAAGCAGGTAAGATATAAGTATTACCGTTAGGCCAGGGCCCCGCCCCTCCCACCCCGATATAGATCCATCTAGTTATTGTTTATTTCCCACCCCGATATAGATCCATCCAGTTATTGTTTCTTTCCCACCCTGATATAGATCCAGCGAGTTATTGTTTCTTTCGAAGTGGAACAAGTGGTAAGCACCCATAGATGATATAAGTATCACCCCCCTCTTGATTCCTCCTTGACCTCAATTTGCTTCCTTTCTCTTTGTCCAATTTTTTTCAATTCCTCCTAGAACATGATTTTTTGTGACACCATAAGTTTTTCTATGTTTTGAATTTATGGCACCATTATGTGTCATGGCATGCCATAATTTTTTGTGTGCCATGAGGTTTTTGAAGTCATGAATTCACATGCATGTGCATGTGTATTAAACATTCTATTGTTATTGTAATTATGACTACAATATTAATATTCATTTAAAAAAAGGTGACACATAACTCCTTGACTTTTTAACTATTTAACACACTAGCTTAGATTAACATACCTATTAAATTAACTTATATATGTAAGCTATTTAGTAAAAACCTACTTTGTAATATAAGCTACCTTGTAAGTTACTTAATTAAACATGAGAAATTTACTATATTTAATATGCTTAAATATACCTAAACTAGGTTACCCTACTAATAGATTAACCTAGGTAGGCTTGCCTAGGTTACTAACTTTAAAATTATTGCCAAGTGGGTGCGGATGAGCTCAAACAAACCAAAATTGATGTCAAAATGTCAATTTTTCTACAATTCTTGTTATATTTATCTATGTGGTGCCACTTTAATGGCATGTGAATCATGGAAAGTTGTGCTTAATGAATAATATGGATATTGAAAAATCTAAAATGAGTTTTAATAAATTTTAATATCAAAGTTTGGTTTGAACAAAGGATGTTTAATAGTTTCATTCAATAACATTACTTTCATAAAAAGCTCCTTAGTTTTCATAATACAATTTATTTCATCCTCAAATTTTTTATAGTAATAAAGCATTATTAGACACATTTAAAAAACATTCAAATTTCCATATTTTAAAAATTTTGTGTTCATCAAAATTTTAAGGTTGTTAAAAAGTTCATGAGACTTTTATGACATGTAAAAATGATGCAATGCATATATATTTTTGAAAAAGTTGTAGCTTATAATATAAAAAGATTGCCATCAAAATTTGTCACACCTTGTTGCCAAATGGCATGTTATGTCATTATCACATGGAAGATCGAATCGTTATTAATTACGAAGGACAACAATATTTTCAACCAATTAATAAATGAGATTAATTTATCAAATCAATGACATGAATCATGATGTGAAGTTAGTGTCACAAGTCTTGAGGTGTCACAACTACTAGTCAACCTCGTTGCCATGAGGCATGCCACATCAACATCACATAACCATAAGTTGTTATTATTCACCAAAAGTTGCAAGAATCAATGGAATTTTGTTATTACTTAATTTTGGATGATTAAAGATATATATATATATATATATATATATATATATATATTTGATATTTGTGTAAAAACCATCAAGTCATGATATCGACTATAGTTGCAAAACCATAATGCCATGTGGCACCACAATGTCTTTTACAACTACACATTCATTAACATGAACTTGTAGTTACCATTGTAGTAAAAATATACAATAATCAATTTATTAACTAGTTGTAAAACCCAAGATGTGTTGTTGTGTTTGATTTGAGTCCAATGTAATGTGTTGTGCCATACAACCTAGTTGCTCCCAAACGTTGAATGGTTTTGATTTGAAAATTGTGGATTTCACAAATATATTGTTAGGATGTTATAAATTGTTTTAAGATTTGTATGCATGTGGCTTGATGGCCACGAGGTGCCTCATGCACGTAGTTCAACATTCCCCTTATATCTCAATGGTTTTTTTGAAATATCATTATGTTTGATGGCCGCCTGATGTTTGTTTGACATAGTTATGGATTTTCCTATTGATTTGGCATATTATATAAAACAAGAAAACTAATTATTGATAGCACATGGACATTTCACCATCAATTGATTTTTTTAGTTTTGGATAACACATTATTTTATTGTGCTTGTGTATCACATTTTGTGTACATATTTTGTTGTTGTTTTAGTTCAATTTTTCTTTCAAGCCAACTACACTAATCAAAGGCACTTTAATGTGTTCACTTCTAATGTGTTTGTTGCCTTTTAGACCTAAAAAATTGTTGATTCTAAGTGTCAATGGTGTGTTATGTTTCCCACATTCAACTATTTTGCAAGGGAATGTTGAAGTGTTTAGAAGAAATGTTGATAAGCCAAAGTGAAAGTTAGAGTTGGAGTGGAAAATTTTCATGCTATGGCATTAAAAAAGTTTTACATTGTAATTTGGTCTTGTATGAAACTTGAGGATGTGTTAGAAGTTCTTCCAATTTTCATGCTAGAATTTTTTTGGATTGATTCATTTTCATTTGGGGACATGAACAATGTTCTAAAATGTCTAGTGAAATTACACCCCCAAATCCTATTATCATTTAAAAGATTTGAAACATGTGTATTATGTGTGTCATGGGCTACCTTGTCGAAAGGAGGATCAAACATTACTAATTGATGATGAACCCATCAAAGTGCTTTAGAATCCAAAATGGAGTAGTTTTTTTCTTTGAATCATTTAGGGGACAAATTTTGTCAAAGAAGGTGTAATGGTTGGACTTAACATTTTGTTTGTGGCCACCTTTGGTTGAATTGCCATTGGCCAAAATGGTTCAAGTTCATTATGACATATGATCAAGTATTTTACACCTTGTTTAAGTTATTTGAAAAATTATTATTAGTTCCTCCAATATATGGACAATGATAATGATGATGTTTGCAATAACCAATGCCCTTTCGGTATGTAGTGTGCACTTTAAATCATTTAATTTAATTTAATTTAATTTAATTTATCATTTTTCAAGTCATTTTTTATGTTATAATTTTCATACATTGTTGTATGTTTAATATGCCTTTTTTTTCCCCCTAGTATTGACTTTTGTTTATAGTTGGTTTGGACCAGTGTTCATAAATTACGTGTTGTTGTTTGTAGCTTGAAAGGGAGAAAATGATATTGGCCATTTAGTTTTTTATTCCGAGATGGTGTTGATGGTGTTGCATATTGACCATGGAAAATCACAAAACTTTTAATCCTAGGAGGATTTGACATTATCTTTCAAATTATCCTTCAAATTTAAACTATCTTTTAAGGTTTCTAGATTTTTAAAAAAAAATAGTGGATTTTTTGTTTTAAGACTCTTATAGGTGTTTTGATGACATGGTGGCCACCAAGTTCAATTTGTACTTAAAATATTCAATTAAGTTTGTTTACTTGTTATGTAATTTAGATTTTTTGAATTTTGCAACTTCTTTTCCTCTTACTTGTTATGTAATTTGAATTTTATAAATATTGCAAACTTTTTTTCCTCTTGTTATAGGCCAAGTGACCACCATGTCTCAAGGTTTAGTTTGGATTTCAAATTGTAATACATTTGTTTGATCTCTGTAAATTGTATTTCATTGATCATCCTTTCTTTCTTTCTTTTGCTTTCTTTTAACCAAACATATGTCCTCAAGGTTTAATTTGTATAAAGGATGTAAGTTGCATTTCTTCAAAACCTTTTCCTTATGGTTAACAATTTGGTGACCACCAAGTTGTATTTGTAATGAATGTTCAAAAATTTAATAGTGTAAATTTTGTGTTTGCATTTTAAAACTTTTATAAAGTCCTAAATTAATTAAATGTGTTAAAAATTATTGAATATAAAATATTTAAAAATTAATTAAAATTTAAAATTTTTATTTTTTCAACTAATCAATGCCTCTTCATTATATTCCCCCTTCTATTTGGCCTTTCATATTTCAAACCTTAAAACTTAGGGCCAATGACACTTTGAGTTCACAATTCAACCAATAAGATTATTTCACAATTGAACCTTTTTCAAAAATCATGTCTCTTAGAGTCTTCAAGAGGTTTAAAAAAAAGTTGGATCCTTTATAACACTCAAAATGATCACTTGGCCCCATAGCATAAGGGTCCATTGGTGAAAACGCATATATATGTTATGGAATGATTTTGGCATATGCCCTTTGTTTACAATCTTCAAAACAATTACCTTTCCCCTAGTAAAAGGCAAATCTCAATTATATTAGCCTAATAGAATAAAGACACAATAAGTGTAAAATACTTACTCCTTAGGTAAGATAATTAAAAGGGTACTAGAAAAATATACCAAGTGAGTACCTTATGACATACAAGTGGGTATATAAGGGAACAAGTTTACCCACCCAACACTAATATTCACCATCAACTTGAATGGAAAAAGTTAATTTAATGTAAGTTAATTTAATTGGCCAAGGTTATATGATGGCTTTTAGCTTGTTGTCTTACAATTGACAAATATTGATCTGACTTTTTCAATTCCATTTATAAAGTTCAAAACATTTCAAGTTCCACATTTAATGTCCAAACATTTTAAATTCTACCTTTAAAGTTTAAATAATATTGGGCAAGGCGGCTTTCTAATGGGCCTTATCTTCTTATGAATCTATTAGGAAGGAAATTGAATGGAGGTTGGTTAGGCCAAGTTATTTGCCAAAGATCTTTGTCATCTATAACGTACATGGAATTGTAACTTATTACTTATTACTACTTATGTAATTACTTAATAATTAAGTTTGGTAATTTACTTGATAGTTGGATTTCATAATGGTTTAGTCATAATTTCAATAATATGCATTGACTCACACATGATAATTCATGTGAAAAGTCATGTGAAAAGTCTTTGCCACATTAATGTGCATTGACTCACACACAATAATTCATGTGAAAAATCTTTGTCACTTTAATGTGCATGTGGAATCACATGGGGAAGCATGGGGAACCATGTAATGTGTAGATTTAAAGAAATTTCTTGTTTAGTTTCCTTTTGGTTAGTATATAAGTGGGTGTTTGTGAGCTTTGGAAACACCTTCACTTGATAGAAATAAGTTGTACAAGTGCAAAATTTCATGGAATAAAATTGTGAAGGGAATTAAAATTTTACTTTTGAAAGGTTTCAGCATAATTTATGTGTGTGAAGTACATGGTAGGAAAATGGTGTGACATACTAATTATACATAGACAATAGAAAGGTGAAAAAATATTTGTGCAAACAAGAACATAAACTTTCATAGTTATGTAATAAACATACATAGTTTCGGTCCTAAACCCACTTGTGATCTACATCTTTTGGTTTTGTTGCCAAGATTCGAATCTATGTTCTTTGTGTTGTGAAATTTAGTTTTGGTGACGAAAGTTTGGTAAAAAAGAACAAAATATTTATTTTGTCTTATAAACGTGAGATGCAAGGTAATTTGTTTATCTCAGAATCATGGACAGATGTGATAACATGGGTCGAGGAGATTTAGTTTGTGGCGGTGGAAATTATAAGAGGTAAACTAAGCTGAATTTGGTGCACAATTGAATGCCTAAAGTAACATTGTGAAGACCATAAACATGAGTCATTCTATTTGATTCCAAGTCTGCTTTTGGATTTTACATGTAATCCTAAGCACGAACTAGGGTTGGATTTGTGGAAGTTTGAAAAGTTTCGCAAAAAAAATTTGTAGGCAAGTAAGGAAAAGAAAAGGCACGTGTTAAACCATATGAGAATGTAAATATAAAGTCTACAAATAATAGTGTGTGTTCATGAATAATATGTTTGTTAAACTTTGTTGAAACCTTGAGACTTTCTATTTTTTGATGTAAAAAATGTTGTAGGTTTTTGAGAAGAAAGAAAATAAATATATGTTTTATTTTTAATATTATTAAAAAAAACACTAATATTAAAATTAGAAGAGGCTTTTGATTCCCCTGGCACATAGTTTCCAGAAGATAGGTAACAAACCCCATCACTGACATTAGGAGCAGTTGTGTTAAGTTCATTTGTTGAAAGACTTGTTGAAAGACCTATTAAAGAGCCTAGGACTATAGGAACTATAGGTGAATCAAGAGTGTTACTGTCACAAGTATGTAGATGATGGGAAAAATTTAGACTTTAACTTGACATTGAACTTGTGAGGCAACGCTAAAAGGTGATCACACTACAATAACATTTATTCATTGAGCTTAAGAAGAAGGATGCAACTCCAAACTATGTTAGAATTAATAATTTGCATTTCATGTGGAGTGAAGGGGTCATTGATATTTGTGATGGTGGTGTATTGTAAATGTTGTTTTTTAATCTAAACATTTAAATAGGATAATTGTAAGGTTGGAAAAGTTTGGTCCTTTTAGATAGTTGCACAAAAAAGATAGAGAGAATTTTTTATGAGTGTAATTCAGGCCATTGGGAGTTTTCTAATTCATGAAGAGAGACTATGAAAATTAAATGATCGTTGGTAAAAGGAAACTAATTAGTTTGGTGTGTTTTTTTATTTTTTAGGAAAAAATTAAATAAAATAAAAATCAACATGGTTATTTTAGTTTTTAAGGGAAGTAAAGGAAAAGACTTTGAAGTATTTTTATAGGAATATAAGATAGCTTTTATTGGTATTGGGCTTAAAACAATTGTAGGGAACTAATTAATTTAGTGTGTTTTTTTTTAGTCTTTTAGAAAAAAATCAAATAAAATAAAAATCAACATGGTTATTCTAGTTTTTAAGGGAAGCAAAGGAGAAGATCTTGAAGTATTTTTAAGGGAATATAAAAGAGCTTTTATTGGTGCCTTAAAAAAATTGTAGAATGACTTAATTTTTTTCCTGAATTTTTAAAAGGTACAACATCACATTGGTTTAAGAAACAAACAAAAGCCTTGAGGGGATCATGGAATGACATAATTAAAGCCTTTATGAAAAACAATTCTATGCAGAATGTCTACCAAAATTTAATACTTGAATTGAGTTAATTAAAGTAGGGGACTTTAGAATTAGTAAGAAAATATAAAGAGAGAAGAATGACATTGCAAAATAAACTTTAGGGGTGTCTTAAGGCACAAGGCCATGAAGGAACTAATCCAATTTTTGCTAAAATTAATGCATTGATGTTAAAACATTTCACCATTGGTTTATTGTCGGAGTTGCGATAACAAGTGAGATATGAACAAGTGGAGATGTTTGATGAAACGATAAAGGTGACAAAAAAGAAAGAGGAGAGCATGGAAGAAGTTCCGTGACCAATTGTACAATCCATGGTGAAGGCAGTTCATTTTTCGACTGAACTAGAGCCATGAAAACATTAAAAAATGAACTCTTACATGGAGTCAGCCATGGAGCAAATGATAAATCAAATGAACTAATTGAACTTCCATTTACTACAATTCAAGGCTAACAATAGTAGAAACTTGGAAAGGGACCTATCAACAATTCAATGTTACAAGTGTTGGAAGATGGGACATTATTCAAGAGAATGTTCAAACTTGCTAACCTTGCCTACTAAAGAAAATTTGGGTTCTTTTACTTGAAAGATTTTTATAGAGGAGAAGAGCAAAATTCAAGTACATTTGATTAAACTTATGAGTGAAGGGTAAGAGGAGGCTTTGATGGGTTTGGATAAGAATTTCAAAATTCTTGAAGATGTGGCTAATGTCATGGCCTAAACTAAACAACCGGTGGAAGACATTGCTCATCCTAACACAAATGTTAAGAGTTTCAAAGAGATGGCAAAAACACCAAAAGAGAAGAAAAAAAGTTGAAGGCAAAGGTTTGGATTCTAAAACTTTCCAATTTCTAGAGATTCTAGTCCTTATTTGGTGGTGAAGGATGTGGGATCACAAAAGGCAAACATCACCATTAGACAATTGGTGGTAATAGTGTCATCTATTCGAAGGGAATTGACGAAGGGGTTATTAAAACCTAAAGCCCCAAAGGTACCCACACCTTTGAATGCCATAGCAGTTGAAAGTGAATGTGATCCCATCATTGGTGTGCAATATAATGGATCAGTGTTACGCGGAATGTTGGTGGATGGAGGGGCATGAGTCAATGTGATGACAATTCCTGCAATGAGGTATGTAGGGTTAAAAGTTGATAGACCGACCTCAGTAACCTTAAAATCGGTCAATAGATGTGTTGTTAGGCCAAAAGGAGTAATTAATAGTGTTGTAATCATTATAATGAAAGTTTCCACCATTGTGGATTTCCATGTGGTACTAGAGGAAGATGGGGCTTACCTAATGATATTAGGTAGGCCTTGGTTGACAAAGTCACATGCAAGGAACTATTGGGGTGAAGGATACATGACCATTGGAATTCATTTTAATCGACAAAAAGTTCCATTTACAAATTTTATGAAAAGTCCCTAAGGAATGAATGAATATGATGATGAATTAGAAACAAACCAAAGTTCTAACTTTGAAAAGATTTACAAGGATAATTCCAATGAAAAGGAAATGGGGTTATATGTTTTGGAAGTAATTCCCAAGGTTGATGACGCACTCCCAACTCCTTAAAGGACCCAAATGTGGGTCCAAATGGAACATAGCGGAAGAGGGAGGAGTCAAAACACGTTCCTTAGCTCACAACATTTTGAGGGGTAAAGGGGTGTGTTAGAGTTCCGGGATGGGACTAGGAAGAGTTGACAAGCTTCACTCACTCACATGGGCCTGCACACAACCCACACCAAGTGGTTAGTGCATAGTTAGAGCACCCTTAGTGCTAGGACGAACCACAGGCAACATGGACACACAAGATTCACCATGGCCCGGACTTGGGGGAAGCCACCACCTTCCCCCTTATAGTATACTTTGTGGTTGGCCACGGAGCCTACATCCAAATGGCTTTTCTCTCTTGGGACTCCCGAGTGGGAGTCCCGAAATTTCGCCATCTGGGACTCCCAAAACTTTAGAGCCCCATAACTTTGCGAGAAGACTTCCGATTAAGGTGCGGTCTAAAGCAAAGTTGTAGCTCTCGTCGAGAGATTTCCAACAATATGTGGCATGCCCCCTGAAACTAAGTAAATCGGGTCGATTCCCGACTTTGTGGTTGGGAGTCAAAGTGGCAATTTGACTCCCGACCCTTCTTTTGGCCATAACTTACGTTTTAGATGTCCAAATGAGCAATGTGAAACCACTTTAGACATCTACGTTCCAAGAGATTTCCCATGATATAAAGAACACCACAAGCCATTGGGTTTTGACCCCTGCAATCGCTCTCTAAAGTTTTGGGAGTTCATTGGGACTCCATCTCCCAAAGTGGGAGTTGCCTTGGGAGTGTGAATGTTCACTCCCTCACACTCCCTCACACTTTTTCTTACACTCCTGGGAGTATGTGATGTGACTCCCCGACTTCTGCTTGGCCCGCACCCTTGCAATGCCTTTGCCTTGACTCCCGGGCTTCCTTCCTCTTAGCTCGCAACCTTGCAACCCCTTTGCCTTGGTCGTGAGCCCAAAGCTAGGGTTACGACAGTTGGAGTTTTCTTTCAAGTAGATCAAGGAATTTGAGAGGATAATGACCGATCAATTCCACATGTGTTGACAAAAGGAAAAATCATGGAATGGGTGAATAAGATTCAATTGGGACCAAACCTTCACCTTAAGGAAAAAAGGTAATATGAGGATTTATTGCATAAATATACCATCTATTTTCCTTCAACTACAAAGACCTTAGGGAAGTTAGCATGGAACAACAAAAAATTGAATTGTTACCAAATGCCAAACCAATTACGACTAAGCAAGGGAGGTGGAATCGAAAATACATACTAATGGTGAAGGAGGAACTTGACAAGTTGTTAAAGGTAAGGTTCATTACACCTATGCAGACAACTGAATGGGTTTTTCCTATGGTATTTGCATTAAAGAAAAATAGCAAGTTAAGGGCATGTGTCAACTACAAAGCTTTAAACAAGGTAATTAAAAAAAACCAATACCCTTTGCCATTTTGTGAAGAAATTTTGGATGAACTAGCAGGGCATGAGATGTACACATTCAGAGATGGGTACAGTGGTTACCACCAAGTGAAAATCGCTTTAGAAGATCAATTGAAGACCACATTCACCACACCATAGGGAACATTTTGTTACATAGTAATGCCCTTTGGTTTGTGTAGTGTTCCAGGTACATTTCAATGTTTAATGAACAAGGTTTTTGAACCATTTTTGGGCCTTTTTCTACGAGTTTTCATTGATGACTTTAGAGTTTATAGTGATAGAGCTTCTCACCTTGCCAAATTTTGAGTTAGTTTTTCAACATTGGGATGGTTCATGAGTGACTTTGAACCTTGAGAAAACCATAATTGGTTATTTAGAGGGGAAGACGATTAGGCACATTGTGTTAAAGGATGCAATAGCCACAAATCCTTAAAAGCTTGATAAGATTTCAAAGCTTCCTTTCCCCACCACAAAAAAAACCCTTCAAGGTTTTTTGGGGATGGTGGGTTACTATCAAAGGTTCATACACGTGTTTGTGGCCAAAACACATTTTCTAACATGATTCTTGCAAGATGATGCACCTGCACCAATGGAGGATGAGATTTTATTGCATGCATTTGAACAATTCAAAACAATTATTCAAGTTGCATTATCCTTTAATCTCTAGATTGGAACAAACCATTTTTAGTATATTATGATGCATTTGGAAAAATGGTGGGGAATGCACTATTCCAATTGGATGAAAATGGGCATGACCATACCATTCATTTTGCTAGTAGACAATTAACTTTAACATAAAAAAATTATATTGTGATTGAGAAGGAGAGTTTTGATATTATTTCCTCTTTTAAGAAGTTTCGCCATTATTTGTTGGATTATAAGGCCAAAATTGTGACAAGTCACAAGGCTTCAACCTACTTGGTTAATAAGTAAAACCCAAGTAGTTGTCTTGTTAGATAGTTGTTGTTAATGGAGGAATTTGACCTTAACATTATTTATCGATTGAGAAGACGACATGGCACTATTGACGATTTTATAAAGGCATATGAAAGAATGGGTGATGTTTCAGAGGATGATGGATTTTTAGATGTAGCAATAATAACCATCTAACACATTCCCAAACTCTTTGATAGACTCAAATGTGAGTTTAAGGTGAAAATAGTGGAAGGATAAGGAGTTCGGGCACGCTTCTTGGCTCGCAACACTTCGGGGGTAGAAGGGTGTGTTGGAGCTCCGGGATGGCGATTAAGAAGAGTGATAAGTAATCAATTACTCACACAGACCTGCACAAACCAAACAACAAGTTGGTTAGTGTGTAATTGGAGCACTTTTGGTGCACAGATGAGCTACGGGCAAACATGGACTCACAAGATTCACCAGGGCCCAAACTTGGGGGAAACCACCACTTTTCCCTTTATAGTATTCTCTATGCCTGGACACAAGGCCAGCACCCAAATCTCATTTTGTCTAGGGACTTTCAAGTTGGAGTCTCAAAATTCTCGAAATTAGGACTTTTGCAACTTTGGAAGCCCATAACTTTGTGTGCAAACCTTTAATTGAGGTGAGGTCTAAAGCAAAGTTTTAGTCCTCATCAAGAAATTTCCAGTGGTATGTGGCATGCCACCTGAACACAAGTAAAACAGGACGATTCCTAACTTTTAGTGATCGAGAGTCAAATTGGCTATTTGATTTTTGGCCTTTCTTTTGGCCATAACTTATGTTTAAGTGCTCAAATGGGTCATGCGAGTGCATTTTAAACATTTAAGTTCTAAAAAATTTCCAATGATGTAAGAAAATTTTCAATCCAATGAGTTTTGACCCTCGCAATCGCCCTTTGAAAATTTGGAGGTCCATTGGAAGTATAATTCCCAAAATGGGAGTTCACTTGGAAGTGTGGTGGTTCATTCCTTCACACTTTCCTACACTCCCGGGAGGATGAAATGTGATTCCCGGGCTTCACTTTTGGCCCACACCTTTGCTAGCCCTTGCTTTGGTTGCGAACCCAAGGTTAAGGTTGCGACATCGTTAATGCAGAAAAGACATGTGAAGAATATCAAGGAATCATTCAATATTTGGATGGCATGAGGTTTCTACTTGGAGCCAGAAAGGTGGTGTGAACATGAATTGTGCACAAGAGTCAAAATTGCTCGATAATAGGTGACCATATTTATTTCCAAAGAGAGGATGGTGTTTTGTGACAAACCATTGGAGAGGGCGAAACCTCACGTCTTTTGTATGAATTTCATGATGGGTTTTGTGGAGGCCACTTTGTGGGACAAATCATAGTATAAATATTTTTGCAAGCAGGTTATTATTGGCCCACCTAGCTTTTTCAAAGATGCCCAAGATTATTATAGGAGTTATGATGTGTGTCAAACTTATGCACAAATTTCTACTGTGATGGCCTTTTACACCCCATATCACCTTTGGGACCTTTTGAAAAATGGGAAGTTAATTTAATGGGGCCATTTCCAGTGACTATGATAGGGCATCGATTCATTATGGTTGCCACAAACTACCTCATAAGGTTTGCAAAAATACATGCCTTGAAATCATTAGTGAAACAAAAAGTAGCACAATTTTTATATGAATGAGTTTTTATTCGATTTGGGACACCATTTGAAATTGTTTCAGATAATGGTCCCCAATTTTTTAATGAGTTTGTGAAAAGCTTGTTAGCACGCCTTGCAATGAAACATAGGTTTACCACCATTTATAAACTTAACACCAATGGCCTTGTAAAAAAGACCAATAGGACCTTGTGTTCCATGTTGGCAAAAAAGGTTGAGGTCCATGTAAACATTTGTGATTAGGATCTCAAGATCCACCATGTTGTGTGGGTTTACAACACCACGTACAAAATTCCCACAGGGTATTCACCTTTTTGTCTAATATATGGGATGGAGGTGTTTTTACCCATTGAGCTGTAAGTAATGATTTTATGCATTGCCACAATGATAAGATTTCTTTTGGATGAATCCCAATGCCATTGATTGTTGCAATTTTATGAGTTGGATGATCTATCGAAAGCTTGCTAATCCATTGAAGTCGTGTAGGCTTAAAAAAAGAAAGCTTTTAACAAGAAGGTGAAAAATAGGGAGTTCAAAGAAGGTGATTTTGTCATGACATTTGACATTTTGCATCATCGCATGGTTTATAAAAAATTGTTGCCCAAGTGGTTTGGACCTTTTGTCATTAGGAAGGAGTTTGCAGATACTGGATTTATGAGTTTGAAAATGTTAATGGCTCACCATATCCAAATCACATTGGTCATGACAAGTTGAAAAAGGTTTTAAATATGTGATTCTAAAAACAGAATCCATAATGAATTGGGGAGTGATGTAATTTGATGAAATTAAATTATTATATGTAATTACTTAATGGTTAAGTTCGGTTTTTTAATTGATATTTGGATTTCATAATGGTTTGGTCATAATTTCAAAAATGTGCATTGACTCACACATGGTAATTCATGTGAAAAATCTTTGCCACTTTAATTTACATGTGGAATCACATGTGGAGCCATGAGAGCCACATGATGTGTAGATTTTAGGAAATTTCTTGTTTAATCATGGTTAGTATATAAGTGGGTGTTTGTGAACATTGGAAATACCTTCACTTGACAGAAATAAGTTGTTATCAGAGTGCAAAGTTTCATTGAAAAGAATTCTGAAGGGAATTGAGATTTTACTTTTAAAAGGTTTCGACATAATTTATATGTGTGAAATACATGGTAGGAAAATGGTGTGACATATTACTTATACATAGACAATAGAAAGGTGAAAAAATATTTATGCAAACAAGAACATAGATTTTCATAGTTATGTAATAAACATACATAATTTTGATCCTAAACCCACTTGTGATTTTATAGAACTAGTGTGTTTTTTTGTCAAATTTATGGTATAACCAGAATAGTAACCATCCCATCAAAGATTAAGTACAATTTGGTTGTTAGTGAAATGAAAAGTTTGAACATCTTTATATGTTTTTGGTTATGTACTTGACCCATAAGTAGAAATATGATGATTTTTCTCTTTTTCTAATTTTGGCAATTGAAAATCCCAAAAAATCAATTCATATCTCAATTTTAAATTTTTGATTTCAATTTTTTCTGAAATTTCATCAATCTAAAAAATGCATGCTTTCTGAATCTCAACAATCAGGTTTGTTTTATTTTTTTTACACCCCCTTCAATTTCGTGGTGGAAAAATTTGTTAATCTTTTCCAACAAAGTAGCAAAATTAGTTGAATTTAAAATAGAAAAAAAAGATATATCCAAAAAATATTATTCTAAAAAACCACATTGTCAACAATAGTGTTCAAATAGTTAAAACTCATTGACTCAACAATATGCACAACAATATGCCCAATAGTGTGGATTGAAATATACTCTTTGA